>Ga0182793_1001911_pt1 | contig 12408 bp, 13 predicted proteins | sample Passage237A_FD_130498 | JGI IMG/M metagenome (GOLD analysis project Ga0182793, IMG submission 130498) | Cellulose adapted compost microbial communities from Newby Island Compost Facility, Milpitas, CA, USA - Passage2 37A (version 2) (version 2) ...
GTGGCGATGATCATCACCACGTTACGGCCATGGTGCGTGTAGCATGGCGCGCCCCACTTCACCGTTTCGTGCAGGCCGGTGGCCAGCACCAGGCGGCGCAACTCCAGCAGGCCTTCCGCCCACGGAGACCCTTGGGCGAAGTATCGGTCGGCACGTGGGTCGGTCGTCATGGTCGTTCCGGTCTATTCGTCGTCCAAGCCTTTCCCGGCGAGGATGCGGTCCACGTGCTTCGCGATGCGGGCCTCGCGCGTGGCCGACCGCCGGGCCGATCCGAAGTAGCGCAGATAGCCGCGCTGCCTGCCCGGTGTCAGCGCTTCGAACGCCTTCTTCAACTCGGGCATGTCCTTCAAGGCGTGCGCGAACTCTGCAGGCATCGCGAACTGGGAGGGGGCCTTCAGGGCCACCTTCTTCCCGGCCTTCTCCACGGCGATGGCCTCGCGCATGAGCGCTTTGAGCGCGGGCACGCGTTGTTCCACCTGCTGCACACTGGTGAACCGCATCTGCCGCGCGCTCTGCACGTTGGGGGTCTGCTGCACGAGCAGGCCCTTCGGGTCCTTCAGCAGGGCACCCTTGTGGAAGAGCACCGCGCAATAGTCCTTGAAGCCATGGATCAGGAAGACGTTCTTCCCGTTCAGGGTGTAGCAGGGATGACCCCACTTCAACTCCTCGGAAAGACCGCTGTCCAAGGCGATCTCGCGCAGCAGTGAGAAGGCTTCCTTCCACGGGGTGTCCTTCGCGAAGTACCAGTCGACCGCGGGGTTCGGGACCATGGGGCAGGTTGCTTAAAGCTTGTCGCCGGGCAGTTGCGCGGCCTGCTTCACCCAGCTCACGAACTGTGCCTCGTCGGGCAAGGCGTCCGCGTGGATGTCGAGGTAGCGCGGGTCCTTCTGCTTGCTGGTGCCCGGCGGCATGGGCGTCAGGTGCGCCCCCTTGAGGAAGGCCACCTTCACATACTTGGTGAGGCAGTGGAAGCCGAGGAACCAGGTCTCGCCGTCCACTCCATAGAACGGCGTGTTCCACTTCACCATCTTGTGCACACCGGGAATGGTGCGGGTGATCACTGCATCGATCCAGCGGCCCACGTCCTGCTTCCAGTCGGGCATGGCGTTGATGAACTCCTGCACCTTGGCGTCGCCGTGGCCTTTGGCGATCCGTGGGTTGCCGCCGGCGAGTAGTTCCACGGGACGGTCAGCGGGCTGTGCGCGTTCGCGGGAAGGCTTGGTCGATGCCATGACCAAATATCGGGATCGTGGGCCGACGGTGCGAACGGTGCTGAACAGAGCGCCGGACATTTATTTCCGCACGATCGTCGGGAGCGGCCGCGGATGGTCGACCTTTGTCCCATCAATGCCCCGGTGGTTTTGCCGGGGATCCACACGTCCGCCGCAGTGGCGGGCACATTTCAAGTCAGTACATGTCAAGTGGTACAGTGAAGTTCTTCAACACGGAGAAAGGCTTTGGTTTCATCACCCCGGATGAGGGTGGTAAGGACGTTTTCGTCCACAAGACCGGCACCCGTCAGGCCCTCTACGAAGGTGACAAGGTCACCTACGACGTGGAGAACACCCCCAAAGGCCTGAACGCGGTGAACGTGACCAAGGCCTGAGGACCGTCCTCGACCGAGCACAACGAAGCCCCGGCGATGAGCCGGGGCTTTGTCGTTGACGGGGGTGGGGGGTACACCCCATGGACCGGAAAGATCAACCGGTGATGCCGATATTCGGGATGTCATGGCCGATCGTTTCCATCGCCGATCAATCCGGTTGAAGGGGTACGATTACACACGTTCCGGTGCCTATTACGTTACGGTATGCACGCAGGGCCGATCGCCGTTGTTCGGTGATGTGGTGAATGATGTTATGGTACCGAATGCGATCGGCGACATCGTGCAACGGTGTTGGGATGCGATACCCGAACACATGCCGATGGTGGTGTGCGATGCGTTCGTGGTGATGCCGAACCACGTGCATGGGATCATCGTGATCACGGATGTGGCGGCGGGAACGTCCGTGCATATCGGATCATCGGGCGGGGATGGTAGGGGCCGCGAATTCGCGGCCCCTACGAATCCCGGCCGGACCGATGATCCCGGTGGACCCACAACACCCCGCCGACCACCGATCGCCATCATGGTCAAAAATTCGTTGGGTCACATCATGCAAACGTTCAAGGCCGCCGTTACGCGTCTGGCGTACCGCGACGGGTTGTTGCCCCACGGAACCCGGTTATGGCAACGCAATTATTGGGACCGGGTCATTCGGGATTATGCCGAACACGAACGCATTGCGAAATACATCCGCGACAACCCCGCCAATTGGGGGAAGGACCGGTTCAATCGGTGGCCTAATAAGAAACCGGCTTGATCCTAACCTTCCATTTCCATGGAAGGAGGTACTCGAAATCGTCACGCATGGCCAACATTCGAAGTTCACGAAATGAAGCCTGCATTTGAGCCATATAATCATGCACCTCCTCAATGTGTCGCTGGTAGTTCTTGTCCGCCTCCCGGGTCAGTGTTTGTGTGTCCACCCTCTTATAGAACTCGTCTTTCTGCAAACCGAGTAAACCTGACGGATCACCGGAGATATAGTCCCAATAAGGTGTTTGAACCAACTTTCGGTAGTTGTGGAAAGTGTTGGCTATCTGACGAAGTCGTTTGGCATAAGGGTTTGTGATAAGAGTTTTAAATACAACATCTGGCGACTTTCTCTCGAATCGATCTACTAATGTCCTCAATTTGTTCAGCGTTTCGATATCAACCGTTTGCGAGTACCATGCAGAATGCCCGAGCTGCTGGAAGTCCTGATCGGAGATTATGTTCTCCTCAATGAACCTCATGCGTTCCTTATTGGCTGCGGACATCGGCTTCAAAAAGTTCTGGAAGAACGCGAACGCACCAAGTGCTGAACCAATAGTTGTCAGGAAGTCCTTGGCATCGGTCAGTAGCATGGCAGTGAGCTAATTCAGGCGTTTCGCGTGAGCGATTGGAGCGGGCACCCCGCAGCGAGGAACGAGCGAGGAGTACAGCGGATGGCCGGACCCCGAGGCTTTGCGAGGGGGCACGCCCAAAGAACCTACGTCTGCAACACCCCCATATTGAACTCCCGCGTCGCCGGGGCCTGGTTGGCCGCTTCGATGCCCATGCTGATCCACTTGCGTGTGTCCAGCGGATCGATGATCGCATCCAGCCACAGCCGCGCCGCCGCGTAGTATGGGCTCATGCTCTCCTCGTACTTCGCGCGGATCTTGCCGAGGATCTCGGCCTCGCGCTCCTTGGTGATCTCCTCGCCGCGGCCTTTGAGGGCGGCCACTTCGATCTGCAGCAGCACCTTGGCGGCCTGTTCGCCGCCCATCACGGCCACCTGGGCGCTGGGCCAGCCCACGATCAGGCGCGGATCGTAGGCCTTGCCGCACATGGCGTAGTTGCCGGCGCCGTAGCTGTTGCCCACGATCACGGTGAACTTGGGCACCACGCTGTTGCTCACGGCGTTCACCATCTTGGCGCCGTCCTTGATGATGCCGCCGTGCTCGCTGCGGCTGCCCACCATGAAGCCGGTGACGTCCTGCAGGAACACCAGCGGGATGTTCTTCTGGTTGCAGTTGGCGATGAAGCGCGTGGCCTTGTCGGCGCTGTCGCTGTATATCACCCCGCCGAACTGCATCTCGCCTTTCTTGCTCTTCACCACCTTGCGCTGGTTGGCCACGATGCCCACGGCCCAGCCGTCGATGCGGGCGTAGGCGGTGATGATGCTCTGGCCGTAGCCCTGCTTGTACTCGGTGAAGTCGCTTTCGTCCACCAGGCGGGCGATCACCTCGCGCATGTCGTAGGGCTTGGCGCGGTCGGTGGGCACGATGCCGTACAGCTCCTTCGGATCGGCCTTGGGGGCGGCGGGCTTCTCGCGACTGAACCCGGCGTCCTTCGGCTTGCCCAGCTTGTCCATGATGGCGCGGATCTTCTTCAGGCAATCCGCATCGTCCTTGCACTGGTAGTCGGTCACCCCGCTGATCTGGCTGTGGGTGGTGGCGCCGCCGAGGGTCTCGTTGTCGATGTCCTCACCGATGGCGGCCTTCACCAGGTAGCTGCCGGCCAGGAAGATGCTGCCGGTCTTCTCCACGATGAGCGCCTCGTCGCTCATGATCGGCAGGTAGGCGCCGCCGGCCACGCAGCTGCCCATGACGGCGGCGATCTGCGTGATGCCCATGGAGCTCATCACCGCGTTGTTGCGGAAGATCCTGCCGAAGTGCTCCTTGTCGGGGAAGATCTCGTCCTGCATGGGCAGGTACACGCCGGCGCTGTCCACCAGGTAGATGATGGGCAGACGGTTCTCGATGGCGATCTCCTGGGCGCGCAGGTTCTTCTTGCCGGTCATGGGGAACCAGGCGCCGGCCTTCACGGTGGCGTCGTTGGCCACCACGATGCATTGGCGCTTGCTCACGTAGCCGATCACCACCACCACACCGGCGCTGGGGCATCCGCCGTGCTCGGCGTACATGCCGTCGGCGGCCAGCGCACCGATCTCGATCCGCGGCGCGCCCTTGTCCAGCAGCGCGTCGATGCGTTCGCGGGCGGTCAACTTGCCCTGCTCGTGCAGCTTGGCGATGCGCTTCTCGCCCCCGCCCTTGTATACCTGCTTCAGGCGGCGGTCCAGCTCGGAGAGGGCCAGTTTGTTGTGGTCCTCGTTCTTGGAGGCCTCGATGTCGATCTTCTCTGCCATAGGCGCCGAAAGTAGTCCGCGGCGGGGTTATCCGGGGATACGGCCGATGTCACGGAGGGGTGGCGGTGTGCGCTCACTTCCGCTTCGCCGCCGCGCTCACGAACGGCATCGTCGCGGCCTGCTTCATCCACGCCACCAGCTGCTTCTCATCGAGGTCGGCCAGTGTCTTCGGCTCCACCCCGCGGGTGGCCTTGCCCATCGCCACAGGGGTGACCGGCGGTTCGGGCCTCAGGTCCGTGCCCTTGATGAACATCACTTTCACATGGCCCTGGAAGGCGCCGCAGCATAAGCACCAGCCATCGTCCACGCCGTAGTAGGCCATGCCCCACTTCACCGCGCGCTGCAGCCCCGGCAGGGTCTTCGCCGCGAGGGCATCGATGCGCTTGGCGATGCCGCGCTGCGGCTGCGGCATACCGGCGATGTAGTCGAACACCGGTTTGTCTCCCGCCGCGGCCTTCGCCGGACTCGCCTTGCCGTCCATCGCCTGCTTCAACGTGGTCGCTGACTTCGCGGCCTGGCCTGCGGCGGCCTTCACCGTGGCGCCACGGGTCGAGGTCTTCTTCGGTGCTGCGCGCATTGTTGCCTGTTCGTATTGATCCACGGACCGGTCCGTCGCACGAAGATCGGGTGGCCGAGCCAATGGAATGGCGGTGCTTCAGCATGCGGTCATCACGAGAGAAGCGATGTGATGGCCTCGATGAGCGCGGCGGGATCCTCTTCGTGCACGAAATGCCCGGCATCGGCAATGGGCACCACACGCGCCTGTGGCAGTGCCTGCCTCCAGCGTTCCAGCAGGTCGGGCGGCACGAAGCGGTCCTTCATGCCCCAGGCGATCAGGGTCGGTATGGTGCGCAGGCGTTCCACTTGCCGCCATTGCCCGGCCCAGAACGGAGCCGCGTCCAGCAGCTCGCAGGCCAGCACGTGCGTGGCCATACGGGAGCGCGCATCGGGGAGCGCCCGCTTGTAGTGCGCGTGCACGTGCCGCGTCAACTTCTTCTTGTCAGCATAGGCGGAGGGCATCAGCACGTTCACGCTGAAGCCGAGGCGCAGGTAGAGCAGGCGTCCCAGCCACGAGCGGGCGATCCGGGCCGGACGGGCGAAGCGCGGATCGTCGTCCAAGGGCCACATCCAGGTGTTGTACAGCACAATGCCGCGCACATGGTCCGGCCGCGTGAGCGCATGTTGCAGACCGATGCCGCCGCCGAAGTCGGTGACCACGAGCACGAGGTCCTTCAGCCCCAGATGATCGATGAAGTCATGCAGACGCCGGGCATGGGCCGCCACGGTCAGGTCGGCGTTCGCGGGCTTGTCGCTCAGCCCGAAGCCCCGGTGGTCCGGCACGATGCAGCGGTGTGTGGCGGAAAGGGCGCGCACCAGGTGAGGGAAGCCGAAGCTCCACTCGGGCGTGCCGTGCACGAAGAGGATCACCGGGCCCGACCCTTCGTCCACATAGTGCATGCGGCCGTGCGGGTGGTGGAAGGTGTGGGGCGCGAAGGGGAATTCGCGGCGATCCAGCCAGGGTGGAGGTATGATGGCGCGTTCCATGCCACGAAGGTGTTCTTGATCGTTCCCGGGAGCACTTGATGCGGATCAAGAAACGTTGTGAGCCTTCAGAACCCCGTCGGCGGCATTCCCGTACTACGGACCTTGACCGGCCCCGCCGGTCCGTGGACTCTCCCCCTCATGGACCCCAGGATCAGTACCCGCCTGCTCTCGCGCCTCGTGTCGGTGTGCGAGGACCTTTCCCTGGCGCGCGATATGGACATGGTGATGACGGTGGTGCGGCGCGCGGCCCGCGAGCTCACCGGTGCCGATGGCGCCACCTTCGTGCTGCTCGACCACCGTTCGGAAGGGGACTACTGCTACTATGCCGACGAGGACGCCATCGGCCCGCTGTGGAAGGGCGGTCGTTTCCCGGTGCACTCGTGCATCAGCGGCTGGGCCATGATGAACAAGGCCACCGTGGTGATCGGCGACATCTACAAGGATCCGCGCATCCCGGTGGACCTCTACGAGCCCACCTTCGTGCGCAGCCTGGTGATGGCCCCCATCCGCAAGAAGGACCCGCTCGGGGCCGTGGGCACGTATTGGAAGGACAAGCGCGAGCCCACCGAGGAAGAGGTGCGCATCCTGGAGGCCCTCACTGATATCACCGCCGTGACGATCGAGCTGGTGCGGGTGTACCAGGACCTGGAGGCCCGCGTGCAGGAACGTACCATGCAGTTGGAGCAGCGCAACCGCGAACAACTGGCCAACATCACCTATGCCGAACGCGTGCAGAAGGCCATGCTGCCCAGCGCCGAGCTGATGAACGAGCTGCTGCCCGACCATTTCGTGATACACCGGCCCAAGGACATCGTCTCGGGCGATTTCCACTGGCTGGCGCGGCGCGAGCAGAAGGTGCTCTTCGCCGTGGCCGACTGCACGGGCCACGGCGTCACCGGTGCCTTGCTCTCGGCCATGTGCAGCCACCAGCTGGACAGGGTGGTGAACGAGTTCGGCTTCACCGAGCCGGGTTTGGTGCTCGACATGACGCGCCAGCTCGTGCAGGAACGCCTGGCCCACCGCGCCGAGGTGTCCGATGGCATGGACATCTCCCTGTGCACGATCGATCGTGGCACCGCCACCATCTCATGGAGCGGCGCCAATACCGACCTCTTCTTCGTGGCGGGCGGCGAGGTGCACCGCTTGAAGGCGCACCGCGAGCCCATCGCCCGCACCACCCGCCCCACGGCTTTCCCCACCCATTGCCTGCGGCTTTCGCCCGGCGATACGCTCTACCTGATGACCGATGGGCTGGTGGACCAGTTCGGCGGGCCCAAGGGGAAGAAGTTCATGGTCCGCCGCCTGCGCGAGTTGCTGCTCCAGGTGGATACCCTGCCCATGGCCGAGCGACGTGCGGCGATCGAGGCCGCCTTCGATGCCTGGAAGAACGGCTACGAACAGGTGGACGACGTGACCCTGGTGGGGATCCGCCTCTGATCGGGTCGTGATGCTTTGCGATACCTTGGCCGCATGCGTCGCCGCTGGCCCTTCATCCTCCTGCTGCTGGCCGTGGTGCCCCTGCTTGCCTTCGGCATGTGGTGGATGAAGATCCGTGATGAGGAGGAACGTGCCGTGCGCTATGCGCTCAGCGATGCCGAACTGGCCCTGTTGCAGGACGGGGACATCATCCTGCGCCGTGGTTCGGGCATGGTGAGCGACATGATCGCCGGCATGCTCAACGAGGACCACGACCTGTCGCATTGCGGCATCCTGGTGCTGCGCGATGGCGTGTTCCGTGTGGTGCACGCGGTGTCGAACAACATCTCCGACCACGACGGCATGCAGGTGCACGGCCTGCAGGAGTTCGTGCGCCAGAGCAGGCCCGGCAGCCTGGTGGTCTGCCGCCTGCGCACCGACCGCGACCGCTCGGTCATTTCGCGTCGGGCCATCCGCTATCTGAAGCAGCGCGTGCCCTTCGACCATCACTTCGATCGCACCGACTCCAGCAGCTTCTACTGCTCGGAACTGCCCTGGCGCATCCTGCGCGACGAGTTCGGCGTCGACATCTTCGCCGATGCGGCCGACGGCGGTCTGGAGGCCTTCCGCTTCGGCCGCTTCATGGACCCGCGCTGGTTCGACGTGGTGCTGGACCACCAAAAAAATAGGCCGGAGCGCAGCGCGCTCCGGCCTATTTTTTTGAGCGAAGGTCCGCTTATTGGGCGGCCTCGTCCTCCATCACTTCCTCGAAGCCTTCCAAGTTCAGCGTGTCGGCATCGAAGTCCATGTCCATGTCACCGGCGCCTTCCTCCTTGTTCAGGTCCTCCTTGCTCATGCTCACCAGCCACTTGCCGTTCTCCTTCACCAGGCTCAGGGTCTCGTCCTCGTCCTTGCCATTGGAGCGGTAGGTCACCGTGGCCTTGTCACCATCGATGTTCTCGCTCTTGATGGTGAAGCCGGGGGTCTCTTCGGCAGGCATCATCGATGCCATGCTGGCGATCATGTCGAGCAGTTCGCCGGTGGCTTTGGTACCGTAGGCTTTGGCTTCCTTGAATTCCTTCTTGTCAATGTGGGTCAGGAACTTGGTGGCCACTTCGCTGGGGCTTTCGCTGCCACCGCCGCAGGCGGCGAAGAGGGTGGTCGCGGCAATCGCGAGGATCGAAAGAATGCGCATTGTGCTGGTCGGTTTGGTTTTGAAAAAGGAGGCGCAAAGGAAAGAGATCCAGCGAGATATGCAAGCCCTACGCACGATCGGCGAGCAGGTGCCCGCCGGCCGATGGACCGCGATTGCACACCAGATCGATGATGCTCAGGCGAGGCACGAAGCCGTGGCGGTCGGCGAACACCTGTGGATAAGGCTGAACGGCCTCCACCGCTGGGGGCAGGGGCTTCTTGGGGTGCAGGGTGGTGCGCAGGTCCAGGAAGGTGGCATCGGGCTCCACGTAGGTGTTGCTGATCTCGAGCTCGGTGCGCAGGCCGAGCCACCCCAGCCCGAGCCGCATGGTGGCCAGCAACAGGTCGGCCAGCCGCTCATGCCGCGTAGTGAGCACGTGCTCGATGGCGTTGATGTAGTGGATGAACCAGGGCGTTTGGCCGTAGGCGCTGCGGATGGCGTGCAGGTGCTGCTGGGGCCAGGTCTCGGCGTAGGAGATGCCCACGGTACGCATGGGCATCTTGTGGCCGTGGTCGCGCGCGATCCGCACGTTCAGGTGTTGCACACCGTTGGGGCCCACGATCGTGGTGCGCGTGCGGTGGCTCTGGCGCTCGTAGTGCTCGCCAAGGTCGATGATCACCTTCGGGTGGCGGGCCAGCAGCCGGTAATGCTCCACGCTGCCGAAGTAGAAGGCCGATAGCAGGGGGACGGGTTCCACGGGGTAAAGGTGCGGCGCGGCGCGAAATGGCCCGAACATGGCACGGGCCGCCCCTTTCGGAGCGGCCCGCGATCCCCGGCAGGGCACGCGCCTTACCGGGTACCCACTTTGGTCACGTTCTTCTTGTCGTACACGTACACGAAGTTGCCGCAGGTGCTCATGCTGGTGATCGCCCCGGTGCGGGCCTTGAACTCCTTGAAGGAGCAGTTGTCCAGGTCGAAGCAGGCGATGTCGCTCTTGGCCGTCTTCAGGATCATGCGGTCGCCCTCCACGTCCTCCAGGTCGGCCTTCTTGTACTTGCCGCTGGCCACGGGCTCGCCAGTGTTCATGTTGAAGGTGCTCACGCCCTTGTCGCCCACCACCACGATCATGTCCTTGTAGGTCATGATCTGGTCGGCGTTGCCCACACCACCCTTGGCCACGGGCACCACGAACTTCTCGGCGCCGGTGGCGATGTCCATGCTGTAGAGCTCCTTGCCGCTGCACACCACGAACTGATCGCCCATCACCACGGCGTTGGTGATGCCCTTGCGGAAGCGCTCGCTGTCCCACACCAGGCTGCCGTCGGTGGTGCTGAAGGCCTGGATGCCGCAGGGCTTCACCAGGGGGTGCCACACGCGCCACTCCTTGGTGATGGAATAGGAGCCGTCGGCCTGGCGTTCGCGCTTGTAGATGAAGGCCTGGGCCTCCACCGTGCCACCGATCTGCAGCAGCACCCGGTCGCCCACCACGTACATGTTGGGGATGGCGCGCGCATCCTTGATCTCGGGGCTGGTCCAAAGCAGCTTGCCGCTGTGGCGGTCGTACTTCTTCACGTACTGGTTCCGCTTGTTGCTCATGTCCAGCACGTACAGGTCGTCGCCCACGATCACGGGATCGGCCACGGCACCGTACACACCGAACTTCTGGGCGCCGGCGGGAGCACCAACGACCTTGTCAGGGGTGTAGTCGAAAGCCGCCGTGTAGAGGTTGGCGCCGGTGTTGAGGTCGTACACCTGCATGCCGTTCATGCGCAGGAACACCTTGTCGCCCACGACATCCAGGTCATAGACGAACTCACCGGTGATCACCTTGCGCTCCGCGCGGCCCACGAAGGTGCTCTCCCAGAGGATGTTGCCATTGTCCAGATCGATCTTCACGATCTGGTTCTTGAAGCCGGAGAACAGCGCGGCCAGGTTGCCGGGCACGAAGTTCACCATCACCATCTTGCCGTCGGGAGTGGCGACGTACTGGCCGGCCACGCCCTTGAACTTGTCGGTGCTCCACACCTCCTCGCCGGTCTTGGCCTTCACGAAGACCATGCGCTCCTTCAGGGCGATGGCGAAGGCGTCCTTCTCGGGGATGTACACGATGTTCTCGTCGGAGAGGTTCTGGTACTTGTCCGTGTTCCAGAGCAACTTGCCGGTGGCCATGTCCAGCACGGCGATCTGGTCCTTGCCCATCTTCCGATCGAAGAGGAACACGACGTCGCTCTCCCAGAAGGGGATGAGCTCATCCACCTTGTTGAGCTTCGGGGTGAGGTCCTTGAACCGGCCGGTCCAGATGGTCTTGCCGGTCTTGTTGTCGAAGAAGGTGATCTCCTTGTCGTCGGCCGCGTAGCTGTATCCGCGCTCTTCGGTACCGGTGCCGGTGAACTCACAGCGGTGGCCGAGCTTGGTCTCCCAGAGCACCGGCATGTCGGCCTGTGCATGGAGACCCAGCGCGGTGAGGAGCAGAAGTGAGGAGAGGAGGTGTCGCATGGTGATGTTGATGTGGGTGTTCGTGGTCAACGGTGAATGGCGTTCAGGTCGAACGTGTGCTCGATGCGGTATTGCCGGCCCTTGGGCATCTTGAAGGGCAGGGAGTACTGGTGGACCAGGTCCTTGAAGCGGTTCTGCGAGCGGATGTCGTGGCCTTCGGCGCTCACCACGAACACGCTGCTGATGTCGCCCTTCTCGCGGAAGCTCACTTGGAGCACATAGCGGCCGATCAGGTTCTCCTTCACCACCGCCGCATGCAATGCCGCGCCGGGCTGGAGCGAAGCGGTGAACGCCTCGGCCGCCCGGGTCAGGATGGTCGCCTTGTCCTCCAGCAACTCCTTCTTCTGCGCATCGGCGCCCAAGGCGGTGAGGATCATGAACAGCAGTGCGATGAGGTGCTTCATGGGGCGTAGGTCCATTCGATGAGGCGGTTGCCGAACGTCATCAGCATGCGCTGGCCGTCGGGCAGGAACACGAATGAGAGGCGCCCGTCGCTGGGGAACTCTGCCTTGGAGAACATCTTCTCGAACAGGCGGTAGCTCAGCACGAAGCGGTCCTTCATGCGGCCGGTGGCGCGGTCGTACACGTGCACTTCCATGAACTTCCCGTTCTGGCTGCCGATGGCGAAGAGCTGGCCGTCGGGGCTGATGCGGAAGTCGGGTTCGTACACCGCCAGCGAGGGAAAGCTGGTGCGCTTCATGGCATGGGTGGCGGCATCGGCCACGCTCACATAGCTCTGGTTCGGGTTGGGGTTGCCGCTCTTGCGCGTGTGCGGCTTGGCGTGGATCCACAGGTCCTTGCCGTCGGGGCTGTACTCCAACCGGAACACCTTGTCGAAGAGCTCGTTCAGTGTGGTGACCGGCTGCAGGGTATGTCGATCGTAGATGATCACGATCTGGCCCAGCTTGAGCGCGGCCTTGATGGCGTCCTTCTGGTTCCGCAGCGCTGGCAGGGCCTCCAACTCGGCCTTGGTGGGGCGGTGGGCCACGGCGATGTACTTCCCGTCGGTGCTCACGGCGACGGAATTCCCCGTGCGTTGCAGTGGGGTGGCCGTGCGCTTGCCGGTGGCGATGTCGTACAGGTGCAGACCGTCCCTGCCCA
>Ga0182793_1001913_pt1 | contig 12394 bp, 7 predicted proteins | sample Passage237A_FD_130498 | JGI IMG/M metagenome (GOLD analysis project Ga0182793, IMG submission 130498) | Cellulose adapted compost microbial communities from Newby Island Compost Facility, Milpitas, CA, USA - Passage2 37A (version 2) (version 2) ...
CCACCACAGCGTGATCGGCATGGGCGTGTTCCTGGGCCAGTCCACCCGGATCTACAACCGCGCCACCGGCGAGATCAGCTACGGCTACGTGCCGCCGTACAGCGTGGTGGTGTCCGGCTCGCTGCCTGCAGCCGACGGCAGCCATTCGTTGTACTGTGCGGTGATCGTCAAGCAGGTCGACGCGAAGACCCGGGCCAAGACCAGCATCAACGAGCTGTTGCGAGGCCAGGCGGACTGAGGCTTTTCCACAGGGGGTTGCAGGGGGTATGAAGATGGGCAAGAACAAGGCCAGGCGGCTGGCCTGGGTGGCGGTGCTGCTGGCGGCGGTGGTGCCGGCGGGCATGGCCGTGGACCTGTCCCGCTACAGCGAGGAAGGCCTGCGCGCCGAACTGGCGCAGATCGCCGAATCCGAGACCGCGGTGCTGGTGCCGATGCGCGACGGCATCGGCCTGTCCACCAACATCTGGCGGCCCAAGGGCGCCAAGGGGCCGCTGCCCACGGTGCTGTGGAAGACCCCCTACAACGAGCACGTCCTGCGCGGGCGCTCGGCGCGCCTGGCGGTCGAGGCGGTGCGCAACGGCTACGCATTCGTGGTCCAGAACGAGCGCGGCCGCTACTTCAGCCAGGGCGAGTACGAGATCCTGGGCTACCCGCAGACCGACGGCTGGGACACCCTGGACTGGATCGCGGCACAGCCCTGGTCCAATGGCAAGGTCGGCACCCTGGGCTGCTCGTCCTCGGCCGAGTGGCAGCTGGCGCTGGCCGGGATGAACCACCCGGCGCACGCGGCGATGGTGCCCATGGCCGCCGGCGCCGGCATCGGCAAGGTCGGCCGCTTCCGCGAGCAGGGCAACTTCTACACCGGCGGCGTGCCGCGCACCCTGTTCGCGATCTGGATGTATGGCGTGGACAATCCGCTGCGCGCCCAGCTGCCGCAGGACCTGGCCGGCCCGCTGCGCGCCCGCGTGGCCCAGTACAACGACCTGCACGCCACCAAGCCCAAGGTGGAGTGGGCCAAGCACATCTACCCCCTGCCGTACGCCGAGCTGCTGTCCTCGCTGGGCGAGCCGCCGGCCACCTTCGAGTCGATGATCGCGCGCACCCCGGCCGACCCGGCCTGGGAGCAGGGCGGCCTGTACCACGACTCCATGGGCTGGGGCGTGCCGGCGCTGTGGTTCAACAGCTGGTACGACGTGTCCATCGGCCCGAACATGGAACTGTTCAACCATGCCCGCAACGCCGGCACCGACGCCGAGGCCGGCGCCAACCAGTACGCGGTGATCGGCCCCAACCCGCACTGCGCGTTCTGGGCGCTGGAGGACAACTACACCGTCGGCGCGCGCAAGGTCGGCGATGCACGCTTCCCGGTCAGCGAGCAGATCTGGGCATTCTTCGACCGCTGGCTGAAGGGCGAGAAGAAGGCCTTCCCGTCCAGCACCCCGAAGGTGCGCTACTTCACCATCGGCCTGGACAAGTGGCAGGCCGACGAACAGTGGCCGCCGAAGGCCGCCAGGCCGATGCGCCTGTACCTGCACTCCGGTGGCCGGGCCAACTCGCTGCATGGCGACGGCCGCCTGTCCACCGAGCCGCCGGCCGCCGGCGCCCCGGCCGACCGCTTCGTCTACGACCCTGCCAATCCGGTGCAGACCATCGGCGGCGGCGACTGCTGCAACGGCGGCATCGTCATCCCCGGCGCCTTCGACCAGCGCCCGGTCGAGGTCCGCAACGACGTGCTGGTCTACACCAGCGAGCCGCTGGACGAGCCGCTGGAAGTGACCGGCTTCGTCGATGCCGTGCTCAAGGTCTCCTCCAGTGCCCCGGATACCGACTTCGCGGTCAAGCTGGTGGACGTGGCCCCGGACGGCACCGCCTGGATCGTCGGCGACACCATCCTGCGTGCCCGCTACCGCGATGGCTTCGAACAGCCGGTGATGATGCAGCCGGGCCAGGTCTACACCCTGCAGCCCACGCCCATCGCCACCTCGATCCAGTTCGGCAAGGGCCACCGCATCCGGGTGGAAGTGACCAGCTCCAACTTCCCCAAGTTCGCCCGCAACCTCAACACCGGCGGCCCGAACGAGACCGAGTCGCAGCCGGTAGTGGCCGAGAATTCGGTGCATCATTCGGCCGAGGCCGCCAGCTACATCGAACTGCCGGTGGTCGCGCGCTGAGCGCGGCCATCGCCGGAGCCTGCATGAGCACCACGATCTACGGACTGAAGAACTGCGACACCTGCAAGAAGGCGACGAGGTGGCTGGACCGCTTCGGGGTGGCCTACACCTTCGTCGACTACCGCGACAGCAAGCCCACGCCGGAAACCCTGGTGGAGTGGGCCGGCAAGGCGGGTGGCTTCGATGCGCTGGTCAACAAGTCATCCACCACCTGGAGGCAGCTGCCGGACAACCGCAAGTCGCCCGGCAGCGAGGCCGAGTGGAAGCTGTTGCTGCGCGAGCATCCGCAGCTGGTGCGGCGCCCGGTGGTGGTCAAGGAAGATGGCAGCTTCAGCCAGGGCTTTTCCGACAACGGCTTCAAGAAGCTGTTCGGGATCGGCTGACCCGCGCGGGCGGCGCCGCCGCCCGCTTCCGCCTGATGGCGGCCAACAACGGTTGAGTGCATGAGTGAAGTCCTGGACCTGGCTTGTGAACTGATCGCGCGGCCCTCGGTGACGCCCGAGGACGCCGGCTGCCAGGCGTTGCTGGCCGCGCGCCTGGAGCGGGCCGGCTTCCGCTGCGAGCACCTGCGCCACGGCCAGGTCCACAACCTCTGGGCCACCCATGGCAGCGGCGCCCCGGTGCTGGTGCTGCTGGGCCATACCGACGTGGTGCCGCCCGGCCCGGCCGAGGCCTGGAGCAGCCCGCCGTTCCAGCCGCAGGTGCGCGACGGGGTGCTCTACGGCCGCGGCGCGGCGGACATGAAGTCGGGGGTGGCCGCGTTCGTGGTCGCCGCCGAGCGCTTCGTCGCCGCGCATCCGGACCATCCCGGCACCCTGGCCCTGCTGCTGACCTCGGACGAGGAGGGCGAGGCCATCGATGGCGTGCGCCGGGTGGCCGCCGGCTTCCGCGAGCGTGGCCAGCGCATCGACTGGTGCATCACCGGCGAGCCTTCCTCCACCCGCGTGCTCGGCGACCTGCTGCGGGTGGGCCGGCGCGGCAGCCTGTCCGGGCGCCTGCTGGTGCGTGGCGTGCAGGGCCACGTGGCCTATCCGGACAAGGCCCGCAACCCGATCCACCAGGCCGCGCCGGCGCTGGCCGAGCTCACCGCCCGGGTCTGGGACCAGGGCTATGAGAGCTTCCCGCCGACCAGCCTGCAGATCAGCAACATCCATGCCGGCACCGGGGCCAACAACGTGATCCCCGGCGAGCTGGAGGTGCTGTTCAACCTGCGCTACAACCCGCATTGGGACGCGCCACGGCTGGAGGCGGAGATCGCCGCGTTGCTGGACCGGCACGGGCTGGACTACAGCCTGGCCTGGCACCGCAGCGGCGAGCCGTTCTACACGCCGGAGGGGCGGTTGCGGCAGGTGGCCCGGGAGGTGCTGGGCGGTTTTGCCGGCGCCGCCCCGGAAGAAAGCACGGGCGGCGGTACTTCCGACGCGCGCTTCATCGCGCCGCTGGGGGCGCAGTGCATCGAGGTGGGGCCGGTGAATGCCAGCATCCACCAGGTCGACGAGCATGTGCGGGTGGACGAGCTGGAGGCCTTGCCGGAACTCTACCTGCAGCTGATCAGCCGCTTGCTGGAGTGACATGAACAACATCCTCGGGGGGGGAGGGATGCAGTGGACCAGGCCGCCAGGCGGCCATCGCACATCCAGGGGGTGGCGGGCCGGCTGGCTGCTGTGCCTGGTCCTGGCGCTGGCCGCCGCCATGGCGGTCGCCGCGCCCGCCGGCAACAGTGCCGGCGCTGGCGCAACGCGCCTGCCGGGCCTGCCGCTGATGCGCCTGTTCACCTCGGCCGAACTGCCCGGGGCGCCGTCCTATTCCTCGGTGGCGGTGGACGCCGAAGGCACCCTGTTCGTCGGCAGCCACGACGGCCTGATGATCTATCGCAGCGGCACCTGGGAACTGGTGACCCTGCCGCGGCGCGCGGCGGTGTACTCGCTGCTGGCCACGTCCGACGACCGCCTGTTCGTGGCCGGCGTGGGCCTGTTCGGGCAACTGCAGCGGCTGGCCGACGGCAGCTTCCACTTCGAGGACCTGGCCGGGCGCATGGACGGCATGCTTTCCGGCAACCTGGGCCGTACCTTCTACGGCCTGGCCGAGGCCGCCGACGGGGTGTACTTCCGCAACTACGACAGCCTGTTCCGCCTGGGGCGGGACGGCAGCGTGCTGCACGTGCCTTTCCCCAAGGGCACCTCCTACCAGCTGTTCCCGGCCGGTGGCGCGATCTATACCCCGTTCGCCGGGCGGGGCCTGTGCCGCCTGGTGGACGGCCAGCCGCAGCTGCTGCCCGGTGGCGAGGCACTGGACCGGGCCGGGGTGGCCGGCATCTGGGAACGCGAGGACGGCCTGCTGGTGGTGTCCGCGCGCGGCCTGCACCTGGCCGACGCCCAGGGCGTGCGCGCCCTGCCTTCGCCGGTCGTGCCGCTGCTGGCGCGCAACCGCCCCTATTCCGGCACCCGCCTGCATGACGGTTCGCTGGTACTGAGCCTGGAGGACGGCAGCCTGCTGCGCCTGTCCGCCGACCTGTCCCAGGTCGAGGCCATCCCGCTGGGCAAGGACGTGGCCTACGGTTTTGCCAGCGACCCCGAAGGCGGGCTGTGGGTGGTGGGCGACGGCGGCCTGGCCCGGTTGCGCCTGCCTTCGCCCTGGTCATTGTTCGACCGCCGCCATGGCCTGGAATGGCGCCTGTTCGATTTCGCCTGGTTCGATGGCGCGCTGTGGGCGGCCAGCTCGGGCCTGCTGCGCAGCCAGGCACCGGCCGACGGGGGAATGGCCCGGTTCGAGCCGGTACCCTGGGCCGATGGCTACGGCGAGGTGCTGTCCCTGCTGGCCACGCCCGGCGGCCTGCTGGTCGGTGACCGCAGGGGGGTGAGCCTGGTGGAGCAGGGCACGCAGGTGCCGCGCCGGCTGTTCCCGGACAATCCCCCCGGCAGCATCGTGGTGCTGCAGGCCTCGCCCTTCGTCCCGGGCCGGGTGCTGGCGGCAGGCGGGCGCAATGCGATGTGGCTGCAGTACCGCGATGGGCAGTGGCAGGTACTGGCGCGCTGGCGGCCGGAGGTGGGCGGGTTCAACGGGGTGTTCCAGGTCGCCCCCGGCGAGGTCTGGGTGGGGGATTCGCTGGGCGGCGTGCAGCGCTGGCGTTTCGACCCCGACAGTGGCCAGCTGCTGGAACAGGCCCACCTGGACCAGGAAGTGGGCCTGGCCACCGATTCGGACCTGGGCACCCGCCTGCTGATGCTTGACGGCCAGCTGTACGCGATTTCCGGCACCCGGGTGCAGCGCCTGCAGGACGGGCGCTTCGTCGAGGCCGAGCTGCCGGAGCTGCCCGGGCTGGAGCGGCCGTGGGAGCTGGACATGGCCCAGACCCCGGTGGCGACCTTTGCCTGGACCTCGCAGCAGTTGTGGTGGCGGGCGGCGGGCCAGCCCCGGTTCACCCTGCGCCACACCGGGCTTGGGCGCGTGCCCGGCTACGCCAAGGCGGAGCTGCAGGCCGACGGCCAGCTGCGCCTGCTGGCGCGCGAGCACATCCTGCAGTTCGACCCGGCGCTGGATTCGGGGTCACGCTGGCGCCTGCGCAGCCGCATCGATCGCCTGCAGCTGCGCCTGGCCGACGGCACGGTGGAGGCGTTGCCGCGACAGCCGCAGGGGGTGCTGCGGGTGCCCCCCGGCGCCGGTGCCGCGATCCGCTTCGGCCTGGCGACCATGGAGGACGATTTCGAGTTCCGCTTCCGCATCCCGGGCTACCACGCCCGCTGGTCGGACTGGAGCAGCGACCGCGACATCCAGTTCCAGCGCCTGCCGCCGGGACGCTACACCCTGGAGTACCAGGGGCGGATCCGCGGCGGCACCGTGGCCGATCCGGGCAGCTTGCAGCTGCAGGTTACTCCGTTCTGGTACGAACAGTGGTGGGTGCGGCTGCTGTTCGGCCTGGCCGGGCTGGGCGTGCTGGCCCTGCTGGTGTGGTTGCGCAACCGCAGCATCAACCAGCGCAACCGCGAACTGGAACGCAAGATCGCCGAGCGCACCGCCGAGCTGGAACTGGCCAACCGCCGCCTGACCGAGCTGGCGGTGGTCGATGGCCTGACCGGCGTGCCCAACCGGCGAGCGCTGGAGCGCGCGCTGGAACGGGGCTGGCAGCGCTGCGCCGCCCATCAGGAACCACTGGTGGTGGTGATGGCCGACGTGGACCACTTCAAGCGTTATAACGACACCCATGGCCACCAGGCCGGGGACGAATGTCTGCGCCAGGTGGCGCTGACCCTGGCCGGCGCCGCGCACGGGGTGGACGAGATCGCCGCGCGTTATGGCGGCGAGGAGTTCGTGCTGGTGCTGCCCGGGATCGGCCTGGACGAGGCGCTGGCGCGGGCCGAGGCCCTGCGCGCCGAGGTCGAGCGCAGCCTGGGGGCCAGCGCAGGCTGCACCATCAGCCTGGGCGTGGCGGTGGCGCATCCGCCCTCCGGCAGCCCGGCGCAGCTGCTGGGTGCGGCCGACCGCGCCCTGTACCGGGCCAAGCACGAGGGCCGCAACTGCGTGCGCACCGCGCCCGGGCCCGGCGTGGAGGTGGCGGGGGCCTGACGGCGGCGCTAGTGCGGCCCGGACTGCTCGTCCGGCCGCGCGCGGCGGTCGCGCATGACCGCGCTGATGACGATGGTCAGGCCCAGCACCACCGCGACCAGGAACAGCAGCACCGCCAGCGCCGGATAGCCGAACAGCCGGGTGGGTGCGTCCACCCGCATCAGCATCGCCGAGGACACCAGCAGCGCCGCCGTCACCACCGAGGCGGCGATGCGGTTGGCGATCTTCTGCATGTTCTCCATCAGGCGCGAGTTCTCCAGCCCGGCCAGGCGCACCTGCAGCCGGTTCTCGGCCAGCAGCGACAGGGTGTCGGAAAGCTTGCGCGGAGCGTCGCGCAGCAGCGCCTGGACCTCGATCGCCTCGCTGGCGAGATTGGCGCTGGTGAAGGCGCGGCGCAGCTGCGCGCGCATGATCGACTGCAGGTGCGACTCGACCAGGCGGCGCACGTCCATTTCCGGGTCCAGGGCGTTGGCCACCCGCTCCAGGTTGAGCAGGGTCTTGCCCAGCAGGCTGATCTCCGGCGGCACCCGCAGCCCGTGCGCCGCGGCGCAGCCGACCAGCTCCAGCAGCAGCCGGCCTTCGGAGGTCTGCGGCCCCCCGGTGGCGTAGCGCCCCACCAGCTGCCCGGTGTCACGCAGGAAGGCCATGTCGTCGAACTGTTCCAGGCGCCGGCCGATGCCCATCAGCTCCCGGCCCACGTCCTCGCCGCGCGCGTCCACCGCGGCGAACAGCAGCTTGAGCAGGCGTTCGCGCATGCGCGGCGGCACCTGCGCGACCATGCCCAGGTCGACCAGGGCCAGGCGACCGTCATCGCACAGCAGCACGTTGCCCGGGTGCGGGTCGGCGTGGATGTCGCCGTGCACGAACACCTGGTCCAGGTAGGCCCGCATCAGCTGCGCGGCCGGCGTGGCCAGGTCCAGCTCGGTGCGGCGCAGGCCGGTGACCGTGGTGACCTTGCTGCCGCGGACCAGTTCCATGGTCAGCACCCGGTGGGTGGACAGGCCCCATACCGGCGCCGGCACCTGCAGCAGCGGATAGTCGCCCTGCATGCGTGCGCGGAAGCGTTCCAGGTTCTCCGCCTCGCGGCAGTAGTCCAGCTCCAGCAGCAGGATCTTGCGGAACTCGGCGATCCAGTCGGCAAAGCGCAGGCGGCGCCCGGTCTCGGTCACGGTGTCGGCGGTGCCGGCCAGCCCGGACAGCACTTCAAGGTCCAGGCGGATGGCCGCGTCCATGCCCGGGCGCTGCACCTTCACCGCGACCTGGCGGCCATCGCGCAATACCGCGCGGTGGACCTGGGCCAGCGAGGCGGCCGCCAGCGGCTCGGGGTCGAAGCTGTCGAACAGCTTGCCCAGGCGCGTGCCCAGTTCCTGCTCGATGATCTTCTCCACCGTGCCCGGTGGCAAAGGCTCGACCTCGTCCTGGATCCGGTCCAGGGCGTCGATATAGGCCGGCGGCACCAGGTCCGGGCGGGTGGACAGCGACTGGCCCAGCTTGATGAAGGCCGGTCCCAGCGCCTCCAGGTCGGCGGCAAAGGCGCGCGCCTCCTCGATCTCGCCGGCCACGGCCACATCGGTCCCGGCGGCCGGCGCCCGGCTCCAGTCCATGCCCAGCAGCAGCTTGCGGTGGCGGGACAGGCGCCTGACCACCTGGGCGGTACGGGACAGGCGCTGGCGGGTGTCAGGCATGGCGGCAATCCCCGGTGGGTGCGGCGCGCGGAGTGCGCGGCTGCGGGCCGGGGCAGTATTGGCGGGCCGCCGTGAGGCCAGCGTCAGTTGCCAAGGCAACCGTTGCGCGGCGGGGCGCGGCCGCGGTAGTGTCGGCTGCATGGACTTCGCCCTTCGCGCCAACCCGGCCAATGCCAACCGCAACAATAATGCGGGCAATAACCGTGCGCGCACGATGCGGGGGCGCGACCAGGCGTAGGGCAACACAGCCGGTCACCAGAAAACCCGCATCAGCCGATGCGGGTTTTTTTGTGTCCGGCTCCGGCGCCGGGATCGACGGATCACGAACCCTTCCCTTAAACCCAAGACCCAGGAGTTCTCCCATGTGTTCGATCTTCGGCATCTTCGGCCTGCAGCCGGGCGATGACCTGCAGGCGCTGCGCCGGCAGTCGCTGGACCTGTCCCAGCGCCAGCGCCACCGTGGCCCGGACTGGAGCGGCGTGTACCTGGACGAGGGCGCGATCCTGGTGCATGAGCGCCTGGCCATCGTCGATCCGGCCGGCGGCTCGCAGCCGCTGCTGTCGCAGGACGGGGAGCTGGCCCTGGCGGTCAACGGCGAGATCTACAACCACAAGCTGCTCAAGGCCGGGCTGAAGCAGGCCTACGCCTTCGCCACCGAATCGGACTGCGAGGTCATCAACGCCCTCTACCGCGAAGACGAACCGACCTCCTTCCTCAACCGGCTCAATGGCATCTTCGCCTTCGCCCTGTGGGACAAGGCCAGGGGCCGGGCGATCATCGCCCGCGACCCGATCGGCGTGGTGCCGCTGTACTGGGGCCACGACAGGGAAGGCCGCCTGCGCGTGGCCTCGGAGATGAAGTCGCTGGTGGACGATTGCGCCGACGTGGCCCAGTTCCCGCCCGGCCACTGGTACGACACTTCCACCGGCCAGCTGACCAGGTACTACGAGCGCCCGTGGCGCGACTACGCCGCCGTGGAAGGCGTGGAAGTCTCGCCGCAGGAACTGCGCGAGGCCTTCGAGGCCGCGGTCCACCGCCAGCTGATGACCGACGTGCCCTACGGCGTGCTGCTGTCCGGTGGCCTGGACTCGTCGCTGGTGGCCGCGGTGGCCGCGCGCTATGCCCGCCACCGGGTCGAGGACGACGGCAAGACCGAGGCCTGGTGGCCGCGCCTGCATTCCTTCGCCATCGGCCTCAAGGGCTCGCCCGACCTGGCCGCGGCCAAGGTCGCCGCCGAGGCCCTGGGCACCGTACACCACGGCTTCGAATACACCTTCGAGGAGGGCCTGGACGCGCTGCCGGAGGTGATCCGCCACATCGAGACCTACGATGTCACCACCATCCGTGCCTCCACCCCGATGTTCCTGCTGGCGCGCCGGATCAAGGCCATGGGCGTGAAGATGGTGCTCTCCGGCGAGGGCAGCGACGAGGTGTTCGGCGGCTACCTGTATTTCCACAAGGCGCCCAATGCCCGCGAATTCCACGAGGAGCTGATCCGCAAGCTCGACGCCCTGCACAACTACGACTGCCTGCGTGCCAACAAGTCGATGATGGCCTGGGGCGTGGAGCCGCGGGTGCCGTTCCTGGACCGCGAGTTCCTGGACGTGGCCATGCGCATGGACGCCCGTTACAAGATGGTCCTCAAGGGCAGCGAGGGTCCGCAGCGGATGGAAAAGGGCGTCCTGCGCCAGGCCTTCGACGGCTACCTGCCCAGGGAGATCCTGTGGCGGCAGAAGGAACAGTTCAGTGACGGCGTCGGCTATGGCTGGATCGACGGCCTCAAGGCGCACGCCGAGGCCCAGGTTTCCGACCGCGAGCTGGCCGCGGCCGACAAGCGCTTCCCGGTCAACCCGCCGCAGACCAAGGAGGCCTATTACTACCGCTCCATCTTCGAGCGCTTCTATCCCACCCCGGCCGCGGCCGAGACCGTGCCCGGCGGCAAGTCGATCGCCTGCTCCTCGCCGGCGGCCATCGCCTGGGACGAGAGCTTCGCCAGGATGGCCGACCCCTCCGGCCGCGCCGTGGCCGGGGTGCACGAGCAGGCGGTCAGCTCGGTCTGAGCGCCCGGGGCCGGCGCACCCGCGGGTGCGCCGGCGGCGCCGAACAGGGCGGGGGCGGCCGGGGCCAATTGAGATTGATTCCAATTGAAGCATCGCCGGCCGCACTGGTGCAGACTGGCGCCAGCACCTGATTCCCGGAGCCCCCCCCCATGCAAGGCAATCCAGACGTCATCGCCTGCCTCAAGGAGCTGCTGCGCGGCGAGCTGGCCGCGCGCGACCAGTATTTCCTGCACTCGCGCCGCTACGAGGACCTGGGCCTGAAGGCCCTGTACGAGCGCATCAACCACGAGATGCAGGAGGAGACCGAGCACGCCGACGCGATCCTGCGCCGCCTGCTGTTCCTGGGTGCGGACCCGGACATGACCCCGCATCCGTTCAGCCCCGGCAAGACCGTGGTGGAGATGCTGGAGGCGGACCTGAAGGTCGAGTACGAGGTGCGCGCCAACCTGGCCGCGGCCATCAGGCTGTGCGAGGACCGGCAGGACTACGTGTCCCGCGACATGCTGTTGGCCCAGCTCAAGGACACCGAGGAAGATCACGCCTGGTGGCTGGAACAGCAGCTGCGCCTGATCCGCATGATCGGCCTGGAGAACTACCAGCTTTCCAAGCTCGACGGCGACGGCGCTCCGGCGCACGGCTGAGGCGCCCGGCCGGGCCGGAGGGCAGTACGAAGAAGGGGCGCCAGTGGCGCCCCTTTTCCTTCCCGCTTGTGGCGGCTCATTCCACCGCCAGGCCGTCCACCTTCTGCCAGCCCCGCGGCAGCAGGCCGCCGCGGGTGGCGCGCGCTCCCAGGTAGGCATCCAGGTCCTTGAACGACAGGGTCATGGTGCGCTGGCCGCTGAGCACCAGCAGGCTCTGGCCGGGGCCGACCGCGGCCACCGCCACCACCCGCTCGGTCCCGAGCTTGGCCTTGGGGATGTCGATCAGCTTGTTGCCCTTGCCCTTGTCCAGCTCCGGCAGCTCGCTGGCCGGGATCGCCAGCAGGTGGCCGGCGCTGGTCACCGCGACGATGCGGTCGCTCTCCACGCTGCCCAGCGGCGCCGGCTGCAGCACCGCCGCGTTCGGGGTCAGGTTGAGCATGGCCTTGCCGGCCTTGTTGCGGCCGGTGAGGTTCTCGAAGCGGGTGACGAAGCCGTAGCCGTGCGAGGAGGCCAGCACGAAGCGGGTGTCGTTCTCGCCGCTGGCCAGGGCGCGGAAGCTGGCGCCGGAAGCGGGCGCGAAGCGCCCGGTGAGCGGCTCGCCGTTGCCGCGCGCCGACGGCAGGCTGTGCGCCGGGGTGGAATAGCTGCGGCCCTGTGAATCCAGGAAGGCCACCTGCCAGGTGCTGCGGCTGCGCACCGCCGCCAGCAGGCGGTCGCCGTCGCGGTAGGACAGGCCGGCCGCGTCCACGTCGTGGCCCTTGGCCGCGCGCACCCAGCCCTTGTCCGACAGGACCACGGTGACCGGCTCGCTGGGCACCAGCTCGGTCTCGTCGATGGCGTGGGCGGCTTCGCGCTGGACCAGCGGGGAGCGGCGCTCGTCGCCGAACTTCCTGGCATCGGCCAGCAGCTCGTCCTTGACCAGCTTCTTCAGCTTGGCCTTGCTGTCCAGGGTGGCGCGGATGCGCTCCAGTTCCCTGGCCAGCTCGTCCTGCTCGCCGCGGATCTTCATTTCCTCCAGGCGGGCCAGCTGGCGCAGCCGGGTCTCCAGGATGTACTCGGCCTGCTCCTCGCTGAGGTTGAAGCGGGCCATCAGCACCGGCTTGGGCTCGTCCTCGGTGCGGATGATGCGGATCACCTCGTCCAGGTTGAGGAAGGCCACCAGCAGGCCTTCCAGCAGGTGCAGGCGGCGCTCGACCTTGTCCTGGCGGTGCTTGAGGCGGCGCACCACGGTGTCGGTGCGGAACGCCAGCCATTCCTCCAGCAGGGTGCGCAGG
>Ga0182793_1001918_pt1 | contig 12387 bp, 10 predicted proteins | sample Passage237A_FD_130498 | JGI IMG/M metagenome (GOLD analysis project Ga0182793, IMG submission 130498) | Cellulose adapted compost microbial communities from Newby Island Compost Facility, Milpitas, CA, USA - Passage2 37A (version 2) (version 2) ...
CGCCGGGCCGAGAAGACCAAGTTGGAAGCGGTCATTCAGAGGGCCGTCGCACAGGCCGCGCCTTCAGTGCCGCTGGACGATGAGAAGCTACATCGCTTTTGCCGTTTGGTCAGGGAGCGGCTGCGTTGTGGCGAGCCGGTGCTGAGCCGCAACTACCTGCGCAGCGTTGTTGGTCGCGTTATCGTCAGTGAGAAGCGCGTGCTGATCGTGGGCAGCACGCATGCGCTGCACCGTGCGATTACTGAGGGCAAATTTTCAGCGAATGGTGTTCGCGGTTTCGAACAGGAATGGCGCACCCGACAGGATTCGAACCTGTGACCTCTGCCTTCGGAGGGCGAAGGATTGAAATATCTTGGCTTTTCTCTGGTCAACTCAGCATCACCATAGCCATTTGATTTTTCTGAGAAAATAGTGTTTCTTGTAAGAGGCGATACCAAAATCGCCGTTACCCGAAACGACCTCGATTTACCCAATCCGTGCTTCCTATGTGCTTCCTGTAAATCGAAATGAGCGAAACCCGCCTCACCAAGACTGTCGTTGATCGCCTCGAACCGCGCGAGAAAGAATACTTCGCATGGTGCGGCAAGCTGTCTGGTTTCGGCGTCAGGGTTGGCCGAACGGGAAGAAGGTTTTCATCGTCCAGTATCGAACCGGCGGGCGCGGCACGCCGACCCGGCGCAAGTCGCTGGGAACCTATGGCGTGGTGACGGTCGATCAGGCGCGGAGGAGTGCCGAAGACTATCTCGCCTCGGCCCATCTCGGAAACGATTTGGTGGGGGCGGAGCGAAAGGCCCGCTCGGAGATGACCGTCTCGCAGCTTTGCGACGAATATCTTGAACATGGTGTCGGCTTGAAGAAGGCCAGCACCATTAAGACCGATGTCGGACGCATCAACGGCCATATTCGCCCTCTGCTGGGTAAGAAAAAGATCAGCGCCGTCACACGGCAGGATATCGAACGGTTTTTGAATGACATTGCCAAGGGCAAGACCGCGCAGGACAAACGCACAGGCAAGAAAGGCCGCTCCATCATCAAGGGCGGCAAGGGCACCGCGACCCGCACGGTGCGCCTTCTCGGCGGCATCTTCACCTACGCCGTAAACCAAGGCTACCTCGAAACCAATCCCCGAACCGGCGTGAAGCTCTTCAAGGATGGCGCGAAAGAACGCTTCCTTTCAGAAGACGAGTTGACCCGGTTGAGCAAGGCGTTGGAGGAAGCCGAAACAATCGGGTTGCCGTGGACCTTCCGCGAGCATGCCAAAGCCAAGCATCGTCCGAAGTCGGAAGAGAAGCAGCGCGAAATTCTCTCCCCGCATGTCACCGGCGCAATCCGGCTGCTTTTGCTGACCGGTTGCCGCTTGCGGGAAATCCTGCACCTGAGATGGAATGAGGTGGATTTCGAACGTGGGCTTCTACTCCTACCGGACAGCAAGACAGGCCGCAAAACCGTATTCCTGTCCGATGCAGCACTTGAGGTCTTACAGAACTTGCCGCGCGTCGGTCGCTATGTGATCGCGGGAGCCAATCCTGACAAGCCCCGCGCCGACCTGAAGCGCCCTTGGCAGCGGATCGCGCAACACGCCGAGCTTCAAGATGTACGTTTGCACGATCTGCGGCACACCTTCGCCTCCATCGGCGCGGCGCAGGGTATGAGCCTATAAATGATCGGTGCTTTGCTCGGGCACAAGTCGCCTGAGACGACCGCGCGCTATGCGCACCTCACAGAAGACCCATTGCGTCAGGCATTGAACCGAATGTCAGACGCCATTCCGGTCCGCTCGCCTCCAACCCGCGACCAATGATAACGTTTTGATTTCTATGCCTATTTCATTTTCCCTCACCGGAGGGCGGAGGATTTTGCAATTTTTTTGTATATAATAGGGCGATACAGCCCTGTGTCGCACTCTGAAACCCAATCAACGGAGTGCAAAAATGCAGACCGAACACCTCACCCCCGAAGAAGCCGTCAACTACCTCATTCGGACCTACGGCATCCGCTACAGCCCGAAATATTTCGCCAAGCTGCGCCACACCGGCGATGGCGCTGAACATGTCAAGTTTCCCGCCCGCGTCTACTACACGCCAGAACAGCTTGACGAATGGGTGCAGTCACGCCGTCAGGTCCGCCGGACGACCTCGGAGCCGTCCGTCCTCACGGCCAGCGACAAGGCGGAAAGGCCCTCTATTCCGTCCCGGCGATCCAATCGCAAACCCGCGAAGCGTCCGAGCGTGAAACCGGAAATCGAGATCAGCCGAGACTTGGATGTCTTTGAGCTTCTGTCGAAATTTCAAGAGTCGGATGGGGGCAAAATATTGATGTAATCTCAATGACTTATAACCACTCAAAAGTTGACACCCATAGTGGGTCTGGTTCTATTATTAAGGTGAAGGCCGCTGTGCCTCACCATGACACCAACCCATTGAAAGGACACATGTCATGGAACACGAAACCAACGATTTCATTCTCATTCCGGCCAAAGGTGGCGGCGCTCTGGTTCGCCGCAGCGAGATTGCCGGAGGCCGCCCCAGCGGCGCGGAGGGCGGCATCGTCTATCTCAAGTCCGGCCCCTCGGTTTACACGACCGCGACTATCCCGCAGATCGCGGGATATCTGGAGGCCGAAGTGGCGGAAGTCCGCTAACCCGGCTCACACGGAAACTTGCGGGGCTTGACGATGAAGCCCCGCAAGAACCCCACAGATAGACAGCTCTTGCGGCGCAAGCAGCACGAGCCAATCGGACCGCATGATCCGCGCGCCCGTAATGATGCGTATTGGGCGTTGCGCCATCAGGGCTATTCCCACGCCTTCGCCCGCCGCGCCTTCCGGGACATGCTCCCCCGCTTCTATCGCGAGAAGGTCGAACTGACCGGGGAGTATATTGACGATATCGATCCCGAAGACTTACTTTTCGTGCCGAAGATGAACGCGGAAGTGCAAAAGCTGGCCGTTGTGGTGCAGCCTGACCTCACCGAAGAGAGCGTCGCCACTGCACCGCCCCGATCTACCGAATATACGATCTGGTCAGAGACCGTGCTGGGATTCGGCCTGCGCATCCGGCCAACAGGCGTGAGGACCTATATCGTTATGTTCAGGATCAACGGGCGCAGCACACAGGGCAAAATTACCTTGGGCAAGCCGGGCAATCTGCCGCTGGATTTGGCGAAGCGGTTGGCCCGCGAAGCACGCATTGAAGCGATGGCGGGAAACGATCCACGCCCGATGCACAAGAGCGGCGAATTGCTGAAACGGGTCAAATGAAACAAACCCGTCTTGGCCCGGTTCCCCCATGTTACCCCGGAGAAACAGGGAAACACGGTGCCCCTTTTCGGTCCATGTCGTCGAGTCTGTGCCGACTCACCAGCCATTGCGGCGCTGAAACAGTCAAACGAAACACGCGAACCAAACAGGAAACAGGGAAAGAAACGTCGAAACATCGCAGCCGCCCACCACTGAATCGCGTTTTCAATCGTTGCTGGCGAGTCTGTATGTCAATGCAGCGAACGGAATAGGCCGCGAGGTTCTATCCAACGCTCTCTTCGCCGGGGTTGTAGCCGGGCTCAGTCATCGGGAAGAGTATAAGGGTAAAGCACCGGCACCACCCCCTTTCCGCCTACGGTTATCATCATACCGTGAATGATGAATTGGACAGGAAATAGGAACAAGCAGAGCAAACTTTCAGGACTACTGACATATCATAGGACAGTGAAAGCTATTGGTTTCCTCAAAGGTTTGATGCCTCTGAGGAGACCTTCAATCCTCCGGCCCACCCCATTCTCCGGTCTCATAGCGTCGCCAAAGTTCCCGGCGCACCCGATGCCACTTGCCCTGCTCGAAAGTCTCGGAATAGCGCCAAGCCCGATCTTCCTCGGCAAATGCTAGTTCCTCGGCACGCGGTCCATGCTTGGCGATCATCTCGTCAGCCAAGGCATTGATGTCACCTACAGGGATCAGCCGGGGCCGGATGCTCAGCTCCCATGTGTGCCAGAGCACGTGCCCCAGATGGGGGAAAGTACTGCAGCAATGCCGATCCACTTCAACGCGGCTGCAACTTCGATAGCCATAACTACAGGATTTGTTCATTTCACACAGAACATATTATACATAGACTGATTCCGAGTGTCAGGAACAATTTGTTCCTATGGACACATTGGCAAAAAGTCTCAGGAAACGAGCGGAGGAGCTGGGCCTATCTCACGCAGAGGTTGCGCGACGCGTCGGTCTAAGTGAGCGTCGCTACGCTCATTACGTCGCTGGGAGAAACGAGCCGGATTTGGCAACCCTCGTTCGAATCGCGACGATACTTGAATCCACGCCTAACGAGTTGTTGGGGTTCGGGAGCGAAATGAAGCGATCTGGGCGAGACCTGCTGACGGACCGACTCAACATGGCAGCCAAGAGTATGGATGACCGGGAGTTGGAAATCACCGTCATTCAGGCCGAGGCGGTGGCCGCAAAATGACTCATTTGCGATAACATCGCTTAATTATTCGTCCGATTCTCGATTGCGCCAAAAATGTCGAAGACAAACCTAGTTCGCCCTAGCCGCGACGGAGATCAATTTCATTACTTGTGGGCGGCGCGGCGCTGCCTAAAACTCCTATCGGCAGACAGCGATTTAGTCGCCATCAGCATCGAAGGGCCATCTCCAAAAGAGCGAGAAGGTGACTCTTCTACCGATGCCGGTGAAGAAGTTATCGACATCGCCGAATATTTTGACAGCGAACACATCCAAGACGCTCGTCTTATACGATACATGCAGCTCAAGCATTCGACGCTGCATGCAGCCGAGACTTGGACCGCTAGCGGCCTTCAAAAAACTATCGAGGGTTTTGCAGAGCGTTATCGAGACCTACTGAAAGCATTTTCAGCTGATGCGCTCGCGGCAAAGCTTCAATTTTGGTTTGTCACCAATAGGCCAATCGGTTCGGACTTCACAGAAGCCGTAGCTGACGCCGCGGCTGGAGTGGCGGCACGTCATCCGGATGAACTCAAGAAGCTAGAACGCTTCGTTGGTTTGAACGGTGATGCACTGGCTGCGTTTTCGAAGCTGCTGCACTTCGAAGGTAGGCAAGATAATTACTGGGACCAGCGGAACATTCTGTTTCAAGAGGTGAGCGGCTATCTGCCCGATGCCGATGTTGATGCTCCCACACAATTGAAAGAGCTTGTCACCCGAAGGGCGCTCTCAGAGGGAGAAAGCAATCCCATCATCACGAAGATAGATGTTCTGAGGGCACTAAAAACCGATGAGAGCCTTCTCTTTCCAGCCAATTGCCTGATTGAAATACTCGATACCGCAGTGCCGCGCGCTCAGGAAGCAAACCTGATACGCGAAATAATCGAGGCACAAGCTCCGGTGATCGTTCATGCTTCGGCTGGGGTCGGCAAGACCGTGTTCGCGACTCGCATCACGCGCGGTCTTCCCGACGGATCTACGGGCATTTTGTATGACTGTTTCGGCAACGGCCAATACCGCAATGCATCCGGCTATCGCCACAGGCATAGAGATGCCCTCGTGCAAATCGCAAATGAGCTTGCTGCAAAGGGCCTCTGCCATCTGCTGATTCCTACCCCTCACGCCGATGTCTCGTCCTATATGCGAGCATTCATTCATCGGCTTGACCAAGCGGCGACTCTGGTGAGGCTTGCTAACCCTGATGGACTTCTATGCGTCGTGGTCGACGCTGCCGATAACGCGCAAATGGCGGCAGAAGAAATCGGTGAATCCCGATCTTTCGTTCGCGACCTCATCCGAGCCAAGTTGCCAGACAATGTTCGTCTGGTTTTCCTTTGCCGGTCGCATCGTCAGGACGCCCTCGATCCGCCGGTAGAGTCGATGCGCCGCGAGCTGGAGCCGTTCAGCCTAGAGGAAACGGCAGCCCACCTCCGATGGACATTCGCGGATGCAAGCGAACACGATATTGCGGAATTTCATCGCCTAAGTTCGCGCAACCCACGTGTTCAAGCGCTCGCTCTATCACGCAATAATACTCTTTCCGAGACGCTGCGTCTGCTTGGACCCAATCCCACAACCGTCGAAGACACCATTGGAAGCTTATTGGAAGGTGCCATTGCAAAGCTAAAGGACAATGCGGGCTCCGTTGAAAAAGCCCAGGTTGACAAAATCTGCGCAGGTTTGGCTGTTCTGCGTCCCCTAATCCCTATTCCAATCTTATCTCAAATGTCAGGCGTCGATGAGGGGGCTATCAAGAGCTTCGCCATCGACCTTGGTCGTCCGTTACTATTGGCTGGCGACACAATTCAGTTTTTTGATGAACCTGCCGAAACGTGGTTTCGGGCGAAGTTCAAACCATCGGCCAGCGCCATGGACGGGTTTATCTCAGGTCTCACGCCCCTCGCGACGACGAGCGCCTACGTGGCGTCTGTGCTGCCGCAATTGATGTTGGAAGCCGGGCGGTTTTCGGAGCTTGTCGAACTAGCTCTCACCTCGGCAGCGCTTCCAGAAACAAGTCCTTTGGAAAAACGTGACGTTGAATTGCAGCGGTTGCAGTTCGCGCTGAAAGCTTGCCTCCGCACCAAACGCTATCCCGATGCCGCGAAATTGGCCTTGAAGGCTGGTGGCGAGATGGCTGGAGACGACCGGCAGCGGAAAATTCTACAAGCCAATACCGATCTCGCGGCGGTGTTTTTAGAGGCGGAACTCCTTCAAGAACTGGTATCGCGCCGGACATTTGGATCAGGCTGGCTCGGGTCTCATCACGCTTATGAAGCCGCTTTGTTGTCGGGCCGCCGCGAGCTTTTGGGCGATGCACGAAGTCGATTACGGATGGCCTATGAGTGGTTGCGAAACTGGAGTTGCCTACCGCCGGATGAACGAAGAGATGAACAGATATCGGATAAGGATATCATCGAACTTACGTTAGCTGACATCAACATTCACGGCCCCGAAAGCGGGGCGCATAGCCTTGGACGCTGGACACCGCGCGACGTGTCGTTCCGCGTCGGCAAAGCAGTTACGAGACTTCTAATCGACCATGGCCGTTTTGAAGATTTGGAAGCTCTTGCAAAGGCCGCTGGCAACAATCTTTGCCTCGTGCTTGCCATTGCAGTCGAGATGCGGGAGGTCCAGCGCACCCCGCCAACTGATGTAACGCGGCGCGCCCTCCGGTTAGTTGCAAATTCGCGAATCAAACTCACCGATGGCCATGCTTGGGATGACCGGGAATCCGCTCTGAATGCTGTAACCGCAATCGTCGAAGCTGGTCTGCTGCTTGAGGCTTGCACCCCTATCGAAGCAGCCAAAATTCTTTCTCGCTACTTGCCTGCTGAGCCGCCCCGGGGTCTGTCATCGCGTTTCTCGAAAGCCCGGGCGCCGATATTGCGAGCGTATTGTCTGCGGGCTGCCTTGCAAGATCAGGTGCTAGAACTCCGTGATTTGGCCCACCCTGAACTGCTGGCCGAAATGGACAAGAAGAACCAGCATTCGACGTCACGTGATCTCCAGGAATTTCAAGAGGACATTGGCGCACTGCTTCCCTGGCACCAACTGTGGGCGTCAACCCTTGTTGGCCATGTGGCGAAAACATCGCTGGAAGACGAACTAGAACGAACGCGCAAGGCATCTAGTAGTGCGGGTAAAGTCTACTATCGAGACGATTTCCACACTTCGAATGAAATCGCCTTGCTGTGGTTGGATATTCTGCACCGGCTTGATGCTGCAGACACGACGACACTCGCCGCATTTACTGAATGGAAGAGCGGACTCAAAAGACCTCTTTTTACACCCACGCTAACCGCTCTCGCTCGCTTGTGCGGTCAGAAAGAGGATACCAAGACAACGGCTCTCGATTTTGCGCTTGAGGCATTTAGCCTCACGAAGGAGGAGCGGTCAGATGCCGAAAGCAAATCCGAGGGTTACATCGATGCAGCCCGCGCCATCTTATTGGTGAGTCAGTCGGATGCATCTGCGTATTTCAATGAAGCTGTTGAGGTCGCCAGCAAAATTGGCGACGAGAATCTGGCGCGCTGGGACTCCATTTTGGACCTAGCGGATCGTGCTGCTCTTAGTGACCGCCCGTCACCAGAGACTGCTTATCATTTCGCGCGCTGTGCCGAGTTGACTTACGACTATGTCCACCGAGATAAGCACTTCAATTGGGAAGCAACTATTGAGGCACTCTGTGGCCTTTGTCCGGCATCAACCTTAGCCATTCTGAGCCGCTGGCGAGACCGAAATTTCGGATGGTCCGAGCGTATACTGCCTATTGCGATAACCCAACTCATCGAGGGTGGGAAGTTAGGTGCGCGCGATGCGCTGCCCTTGATCGGATTTCGCGCGCACTGGAATTACGATCAATTGCTCGAAAGCGCGCTATCGGAATGCGCGACGAGCAATGAGAAAGCTGCAACAGCAGCATATCTTTTTCGCTATATGCAGCTTAGCGGAGGAGACTTTTCAGCGGTAAAGAAGAGTGCGGCGAAGCATGGCTTAGCACTAGATGGCCTTGATGAGATCATTCGGTTTGGAGAGGCGAAAAAGACTGCTGCCCAACGGCGGCCCCCCGAGCCGGCAAATGGTCCGACGAACAACATGCGAGCAAAGCCGGCACGGAGCTGGGACGCTGTTTTCTCCGACCATAATGTAGCCGAACCTGAGGGGTTGGCCGAGGCGTATAGAGCTTTCAAAAGCACCGAACCGCCTTGGGAACACGATCTTTTTTTTAAGGAAGCCATTGCGCGCGTACCGGCTGGTTCCGAGGCCCTTTTTATTGGAGCAATCGCTGGCGTTCCTGAGTTCGACCTGTACCATTTCCGTAGTTTTCTAGAGGGAGCGCCCAACGGATGGAAGGATCGGCCAGCTACTCGACACGCACTAGAGACTACACTCAAGGCCTTTTGCCGTCGCTACTGCATGGGAATTGCAAAAAACCGATACTATGAAGTACTGCCCTTCAAGACCGCTTGCACACTGGCGGGGATAGACGAAAGCGAAATAGTCGGAGTTGTGCTCGATGCCGTCGGGCAAGCGCCCGACCTGGCAGACTCAGACAGGCTCTTCTCGTTAGTCGGTCTTCTCGCGATTGAGCTTTCGGAAGATGAGGCGCTTGAAGCACTAGATTTTGGCCTCCACCTTTTTAATCCAGTCTTAGAGGATCGAGATGGTGATGGCCCTTGGTCGAAAGAACTCCTGCCGCCAAATGACACAGAGGTTGCGCTCGCAGGCTACATTTGGGCATCGATGGCAGCGCCGGAAGCCGTTCTGCGATGGGAAGGCACGCATGTTGTTTTCGGGTTGGCTGCGCTGGGACGGCAGGATCTTCTCACCTGTATCTTTAGGTTTGCAATTGAAAAGAAGGGCGGTCCCTTTGTGGACGCAAGGCTACCCTTTTATGTCCTGCATGCTTTCCAGTGGCTCCTGATAGGCCTAGCGCGTGCTGCGACTGAGTTCCCGGAAGTGCTCGCGCCGTTCACAGATCAAATCGTGGATTGGGCGCTCAAAGATCAGCCTCATGTTCTAATTCGGCAGTTCGCCGCGCGCGCGGCCCTCGCGCTCATGAACAATGATGCTCTGGCTGACAAGGATGGCCTCAAGGACCGCCTCGTTAGCGTCAACAAATCCCCTTATCCCATTGTCGATTCAAAGTCCTATGACCGCATCAGGGCTAACGCAAAAGTTCAGATGCCCACCAATGACGATGATCGTTTTTACTTTGGCATCGACATCGGGCCTTACTGGTATGCACCTCTCGGTAGAGTCTTCGCGTTGTCTCAAGACGAGATCGAATCCGACGCGTTGAAGATAATCAGGAACGCCTTTGGTTCCACAGCGAGCGGACGCTGGGATGACGACGAGCGCGGCAAGCGTCGGCTTTATGAAGAAGACCACACGCATCATTCTCACGGCTCGTATCCGCGTGCCGACACGCTGCATTTCTATCATGCCTATCACGCGATGATGATCGTCGCGGGGAACCTATTGACTAGTACTCCGACGCATTGCGATTCCGAGTATGGCGAGGAAGATGAGTTCGCCGACTGGCTTGACCGCCATGATTTATCGCGACGTGATGGGCGCTGGCTTTGGGATCGACGCGACCGGGCACCACTGGAACGTTATTCTTGGCAGAATCGAAAGAAAGATGACGATGAAGAGCATCGCATCACGGCAGACGATTTTAGTGAAGCTCTTATTGCGGAAAACATGCTCAACGTATGGGGATATTGGACAAATGCCGATTCCAAATACGAGCAGTCAACTCACGTCTACAGCGCATTGGTCGCGCCGGATAAGTCGCACTCACTTCTTAGAGCCCTTGCGACGGCCGGGAGCGTTTATGACTACGCCATACCGAGTGCGGGAAGTGATATGGAAATCGATGAGCTTGGCTACTTGCTCAAGGGGTGGGTAGTTGACCATAGCCGCGACCGGGGATTGGATGGCATGGACCGTTGGGCCGGCGGAATCAGTTTTCCACCACCCAAGCCTGCACGGTACGTAATTGATTCGATGTCTCTCACTACTGACCTAGACGATAGACTTTGGAAAGATTCGGAAGAATCGATTGCAATGGCCTCGCAAGTATGGGGCCACTACGATGAAGCAAAGCGTCACGAAAGCAGCGATCCGGAACGTGGCAGCCGACTGCAAGCAACCTTAGACTTCGTAGTTAAGCTGCTGACCAAGCTTGATCGAGATTTGATTATTGAGGTGCAGATAGATCGTCGGCGTCGGTATCGACCATACGAAAGCAACGTCACAGATGACAAGGAACGAATCCCCACCACCGCAAAACTCTATCTCTTCAGCGCAGACGGACGATTCCGAACGCTCTGACGCTATCTTAGCTCTCGGGCACAAACTAGTAGATGAGCTTGGCCTGGAACCGTCAGTTGATACTCTTGGTCGCTGGATGGCCCACCACGTGGCCGATCTTATCACCAGATGTCAAGCGGAGGACAGGGAGGACAAGGAATCGGCGCAAAAGGAATGCTTCGATGCCATTCTGACGCTTTGGAGGCATCGCAGCGAATTGCCAAATGGCAGGCGACCTTTTGAAGATTTGGAGCCGATTGTCAGGGCCGTTGCGAGCTTGGACCCGGAAGACGAAACCCCGCGCTATTTCCGGCAGGCGTGGCCTCCCAAAGGAGCGACGGATGAGGAGTCTGAAGCAGAGTTCTGGCTGAAATTGGTGGATGGCTTCGATTACTCTGCAAAACTGCTAATTCGATTTTGTTTAGCACAGGCGGCTGAATCTGCTGTCGACAAGTCCAAAGAGTGGGTCGAACATGCCAAAGCTGCCGGCCTAGATGATGGCCCATCCGAAATTGTGATCAGACTTGTTGCGCCAGATGACGAACTTAGCAAGGAGCCCGACCACAACGCGAAACTTCGCGAGCAAATAGAAGGGCGGATACGGCGACTTAAGGGCTTTGTGAAAATGGCCGATGCCTTGGCCAATGATCTGCAGGCGCAGCTAGAGTCATTGTCTAATGATATTGAGGGTGCTTCCGATCCAAAGCAACAGAGCTAGCGAATATCAACCGGCTGGGTGGGGTTGCTCCTGCTCACCAAGGAAAACCCGCTTGCTCTCCTCGGACCCGCCTTCCTTCGCTTTGTGCGAAGGCGGCTCCGAGGAAAACAAGCTCTCTTAGGTATCTATCTCTACCTATCTATTGGGGAGCGGAAGGCGCGAAAAGGGTGGCGCGAATTGACCCGGATTTACCTTCGCCGTGCTTCCTATGTGCTTCCTGTAGGAAAACGCCAAACTGGCAAAATCACCTAAGTCTTTGAAAAGATTGGCGCACCCGACAGGATTCGAACCTGTGACCTCTGCCTTCGGAGGGCAGCGCTCTATCCAGCTGAGCTACGGGTGCAGGCCGGAATCGGGCCCGGTGGAATGCGCGCAAACTAGTGCAAGGGTGGCGAATGCGCAACTGCGGAAATGGTGGAGTTCCCCGCGAGCCGATGGTGCGATAGTGCCTTGACGGCTAGGCGGCCGAGGCGGGGTGGTTCATTGCCATAGACGCGGCGGGAAGGGTTGCTGACAGGATCTGACAGCAGAGGGCGCGACATGGATGGCGCCTGAACGAAGAACGGGCTTGCCATACGGCAGGACGAGTTGACCGGCTGCCGACAGGCTTGGCTGATGGCGAGTTTGTGACGCTGATCACCGCCTGTTCGTAGCTGATAGGCGTCGAGGAACCGGTCCGTGATGGGACCGTCCTTGCGGTCTCCGTTGAGGGCGGGCAACATGGTGGCTTTGGCGCCGTGAGAAGACGGGCGCGCCGGATAGCCCGCTACGTGGGATCGACGACTTTTCCGAACCGACAATCACAAGCGAACCGAGACATGCACGACACCGTTCCCGGCCCCGATGGCCTGCCCCGCTGCCGTTGGTGCGCGAGCGCGCCGGAGTTCTTCGCCTA
>Ga0182793_1001923_pt1 | contig 12365 bp, 8 predicted proteins | sample Passage237A_FD_130498 | JGI IMG/M metagenome (GOLD analysis project Ga0182793, IMG submission 130498) | Cellulose adapted compost microbial communities from Newby Island Compost Facility, Milpitas, CA, USA - Passage2 37A (version 2) (version 2) ...
AGAAGTTTCCGAGCGGCTCGCGCGGGGCCGCGGCTACTTCGTGAAGGTGACCTCCTGGGGGTTCGCGATGACGATGACGGTGTCCGAGGGAGAGCTCGCGTTGCCCTCGGAGTCGACGACCTCCTTGAGGCTCGCGGGGACGAAGGGCCAGAAGGTGTAGTCGCCCTCGAGGCCCTGCTGGTACTGCTGCGAGCCGTCGGGGTTGCAGACCGTGAGCAGCTGCGGGGACTGGAGCTCGACGGTGCTCTCCGGTCCGAGCTCGACGAGGCCCACGTCGCCGGAGTCGGAGTGGACGAAGGCCACCACGATCCCCTCGGCGTCCACGACCGCCCCGCTCACGCCCTGGCCCACGTTCGCCAGGACCGTCCGCCCGTCGGCGGCGCCGAGGACGCCGTGGATCTCGGGCAGCTCGCCGGAGGCCCACGGTCCCTCGGGCAGGTCGGCCGCGAGGGTCAGCCAGCCGGAGTCGGGCAGGGAGTGGATCGACTCGGAGGCGGGGGCGTTGCACGCGAAGACCGCAGAGAGCGGGTCAGTGGCAAGCTCCTCGCCGCCCAGCTCGACCGGGAAGGGGATGCTCACGACGCGCTCGGCGAAGTTCAGGTCCCAGCGCGAGCCCATCGACTCGGCGATGCCGACGAGGTTGAAGCTGCCCGCGAGAGGCTCGCCGTCGGCGCACGAGGTGGTGGGCATGTTGACCGTCGCCGTGGTGCGCTCCGCACCGGAAGGCGAGTCCTCGGCGACGACCCCCGTCTCCATGCCGCCCACGATCGTGCCGGCGTCGTCGGTCACGAGCACGGTCCAGCCGAGCATGCGCAGCTGGGCCGAGGAAGGCAGGGTGTACTCGAGCTCGACGGCCGCCCCGTTGACCTCGGTCGAGGTCCCGACGATCTCGAGGTAGCCGCCGTCGTCCTCGACGGGATCGCTCGGCTCGGGCGAGTACGTGAGCAGGTGCAGCTGCCTCGCGTCGAGCGTGGTGCCGCACAGGGCCTCGAGCTCGACCGTCTGGAAGTCGATCCCGCCGGTGTCGGTCGCGAGGGTCCCCGAGGGCGAGGCGGCAGGGCCCGTGGGCATCCCGCGCAGCACTCCCGGCAGGTAGCTCACGCCGAGCGCGAGGGCGCCGACGGCGCAGGCCGCGACGACGGTGGTCCCCGCCTGGCGCAGGGCGCGGCGGCGACGGATGCGGGTGGTCATGACGGCGACGCGCGAACGCAGGGCGTCGTCGTCGGCGGTGCGGCGCGAGGCGCCGGCCTCGGCGAGGTCCTCGAGGGCTCGCTCCAGGTTGAAGCTCATCGTGCTCTCCTTCCCTGCACAGGGGTGGTCTCGAACTCCTCGGCCAGCTCGTGCTCGACGGGGCCGAGGGTCTGCTCGAGGGAGTGGATCGCGTCGGACAGGTACCTCTTGACGGTCCCGACGCTCAGGGACAGGTGGTCGGCGATCTGGCGGACGGTCATGTCCTCGTAGAAGCGCAGGACGACGCACGCCCTCTCGCGCGGGCTCAGCGAGCCGAGCGCCTGGAACACGTGCATCCGCTCGGTGACGAGCACCTCGGTGCGGGCCTCGTCGAGCTCGGGGACGGCGGACAGATGGCGGATCGTCGCCCAGTGCTTGCGACGTCGGAACCCGTCCAGGTAGATCGTCAGGATCGCGCGCTTGACGTAGGCCTCGGCCGAGATCACGGCGTCGGCGGGCAAGCGCCCGGAGAAGGTCTTGACGAGAGCGTCCTGGACGAGGTCTTCCGCCTCCGTGGTGTCCCCGCACAGCAGGAACGCGTACCCGACGAGCGCGCGGCCGCGATCGCGGACCAGCTCGTCGAGCATCGACTCCCAGCGGGCCATGTGGTTCCTCCTCGTGGCGGGCGCCCGGTTGACGCCCTCGCACCCCCTGTGACGGACGGGCTTGTCGAAAGGTTGGGGCTCGGGCCTGACTTGCTGAGATTCACCGTAGACTCGCCCCGGATCCCGGCGGCTCAGGCCGGGTCGTTCGTGCCCGGGCCCGTGGCCTGGAGCATTCACAGACGTCAAGGAGGACGGATGTTGAGTCTCGGGACAAACAGTCTCGTCATCGTGGGGGTCATCGCGGCGATCGCGGTCCTGTCCCTCGTCTTCGCCCTGGTGCTGCGCCGACAGGTGCTCGCAGCGGGCGAGGGAACCACGTCGATGCAGGACATCGCCAAGGCCATCCAGGAGGGTGCGCAGGCCTACCTGAACCGGCAGTTCCGCACCCTGCTGCTCTTCGCGGTGGTCGTGTTCGCGCTGCTGTTCCTGCTGCCGGGCGATGGCGGCGTCAAGATCGGTCGCTCGATCTTCTTCCTCCTCGGCGCGGGCTTCTCCGCGGCGATCGGCTACCTCGGCATGTGGCTCGCGACGCGCGCGAACCTGCGCGTCGCGGCGGCGGCCTCGCACGAGGGTGGTCGCGCGGAGGGGGCTCGTATCGCCTTCCGCACCGGTGGCGTGGTGGGCATGAGCGTCGTCGGCCTCGGCCTCGTGGGTGCGGCCGCCGTCGTCCTCATCTACCGCGGTGACGCCCCGGCCGTGCTCGAGGGCTTCGGCTTCGGAGCAGCCCTCCTCGCGATGTTCATGCGCGTGGGTGGCGGCATCTTCACCAAGGCGGCCGACGTCGGCGCCGACCTCGTCGGCAAGGTCGAGCACAACATCCCCGAGGACGACCCCCGCAACGCCGCGACCATCGCGGACAACGTGGGCGACAACGTCGGCGACTGCGCCGGCATGGCCGCGGACCTCTTCGAGTCCTACGCCGTGACGCTCGTCGCCGCGCTCATCCTCGGCAAGGCGGCCTTCGGCGAGCACGGTCTCGTGTTCCCGCTCATCGTCACCGCGATCGGTGCGCTCGTCGCGACGCTCGGCGTCGTCATCACCAAGGTGCGCGGCTCGGAGTCCGGACTTGCGGCGATCAACCGTGGCTTCTACATCTCCGCGCTCGTCGGTGCGGGCCTCGCCTCCGTGGCGGCCTTCGTCTACCTGCCTTCGAGCTTCGCGGACTTCGGGGTCGAGCAGCTGGCCGACCACGCGGGCGACCCGCGCCTCGTCGCCTCGCTCTCCGTGGTGATCGGCGTCGTCCTCGCGGGCATCATCCTGTGGGTCACCGGCTACTTCACCGGCACCGAGTCCAAGCCGACGCTGCACGTCGCGCGGACCTCGCTCACCGGCCCGGCCACCGTGGTGCTCTCCGGCATCGGCGTCGGCTTCGAGTCGGCCGTCTACACCGCGGGCATCATCGCCGCGGCGATCCTCGGCACCTTCCTGCTCGCGGGCGGCTCGATCGCCCTCGCGCTGTTCCTCGTGGCGCTCGCGGGCTGCGGCCTGCTCACCACGGTGGGCGTCATCGTCGCGATGGACACCTTCGGCCCCGTGAGCGACAACGCCCAGGGCATCGCCGAGATGTCCGGTGACGTCACGGAGGAGGGCGCGCAGATCCTCACCGAGCTCGACGCCGTCGGCAACACCACGAAGGCCGTGACGAAGGGCATCGCGATCGCGACGGCCGTGCTCGCCGCGACCGCGCTCTTCGGCTCCTACGCCGACGCCGTCACCTCCTCGCTGCGCGAGGTGGGTCAGGCGCTCGAGGAGTCCGACGTCGTCGCCGCGATGCTCGAGTACTCGATCATCTCCCCGGTCACCCTCGTGGGCGTGATCCTCGGTGGCGCGACCGTGTTCCTCTTCTCGGGCCTGGCCATCGACGCCGTGACCCGCGCGGCGGGCGCGATCGTCTTCGAGGTGCGCCGTCAGTTCAAGGACAACCCCGGCATCATGACGGGCGAGACGCGCCCCGAGTACGGCAAGGTCGTGGACATCTGCACGAAGGACTCGCTGCGCGAGCTCGCCACGCCGGGTCTCCTCGCGGCCTTCGCGCCGATCGCCGTGGGCTTCGGGCTCGGCGTCGGCCCGCTCGCGGGCTTCCTCGGTGGCGCGATCGCCGCGGGCGTGCTCATGGCCGTGTTCCTCGCGAACTCCGGTGGCACCTGGGACAACGCGAAGAAGATCGTCGAGGACGGCCACTACGGCGGCAAGAACTCCGAGGCGCACGCGGCCGTGGTCATCGGTGACACCGTCGGTGACCCGTTCAAGGACACCGCGGGCCCCGCGATCAACCCGCTCATCAAGGTCATGAACCTCGTGGCCCTGCTCATCGCCCCCGCGGTCGTCGCGATCTCGACGGGCGACGGCGCCAACCACGTGGTCCGCATCGCGATCGCCGTGGTCGCGGCGGGCGTGGCCTTCGGCGCAGTCATCTACTCGCGCCTGTACGCGGCGAAGGTGGACCAGCAGAGCAAGATCGGCCTCCCGGACGAGTCCGAGGCGGTCGACGTCGTCTGACGCCTCGCGCCTGACTCCCGACGGCCCGGTCTCCCTCACGGAGGCCGGGCCGTCGCACGTTCCCCTCGCTGCCCTTCCTCCCCCCTGTCCCTCCCTCGCGGGCCCTCGAGCCAACTTGCGGACGGTTCCTGCTGCACAATCGTCCGTACGTACGGCGGTGCTGCATGAACCGTCCGCAAGCGCTCGGATGGGCACCCACGCTCTCTCAGCCATCGCCCCGCGACCCCCCTCGTTCTGCGGGCTGGTGTGCGCGCATACGCGACCGCACAGCAGCATCTGCGCGCACAGCAGCCCGCAGAACGCCTCGACGGCCCGCAGAAGAGGGAGGGGCGGGCTCGAGCTCGCCATGACCCAGCGCCCCCTTTGTGCGGGGCGATCTCCGGTTGTGCGGGTCATGGTGCTGAGGGATTGGGTTCTGCGGATCGCTGTGCGGGCATACGGGTCCGCAGAACCATGGGTGGGAGGGACGGGGGCGGGGTGGGGTGGGAGGGGTGCGGGGAGGGTCTGGGACGATGGCGGGATGGGTGGAGGAGTGGATCAGGGGCTCGTCGGCGCGCTGCGGGAGGACCTCGGGGCGGCCGGGTACTCGGTCGAGGGGGTCGAGGAGCTGCTCGGGCCCGTAGCGCACGCCGCGCTCGGGCGGGAGCGCTCGCTGCCCGCCCTGCGCGCGACCGAGGGGAGCGCCGAGCCGCTCGCCGTCCTGATCCGCACCTTCTTGCTGGGCCGCCCCAGCTCGCGCGGCGCCCTCGACGCGGCGCTCCCGCAGCTCACCACGGACGGGGCGGCACGCCTCGGTCTCGTCGAGGCGAGCGGGGCCGACGACGGCGACCAGGTGCGCCCGCTGCTCGACCTGCGGCCGTACCAGGCCACCGACGCGGCCGGCGAGATCGCGTGGTGGATCGTCTCCGACCTCGGCGAGCTGGCCACCGGTCGGGCCCTGCGCACCGACCACGTGCTCGGCGTCGGCGGCGCGTCCACGACCCTCGCCCAGATCACGGTGCGCGGCCCGCGCGAGCGGACTCTCGACCTCGGGACCGGCTGCGGGATCCAGGCCCTGCACGCCTCACGGCACTCGCGCGAGGTGGTGGGCACGGACATCTCGCGCCGAGCCCTCGAGATCGCCGAGCTCAACGCCGCGCTCGCGGGGGTCGAGCTGGACCTGCGGGAGGGCTCGATGCTCGAGCCCGTCGCCGGCGAGCGCTTCGACCTCGTGGTCTCCAACCCGCCCTTCGTCATCACGCCGCGCGTCGCGGGCGTGCCCGAGTACGAGTACCGCGACGGAGGAGCCACAGGTGACGGCCTGGTGCGCGGGCTCGTCGAGTCGCTCGGCAGCGTGCTCGCGCCCGGCGGAGTGGCCCAGCTGCTCGGCAACTGGGAGATCCGCGCGGGCCAGGACTGGCGCGAGGCGGTCGAGCCCTGGCTCGAGGCGAGCGGGCTGGACGGCTGGGTGGTCCAGCGCGAGCTGCTCGACCCCGCGGAGTACGCCGAGACCTGGCTGCGCGACGGCGGCACCACCCCCGAGCGCGACCCTGAGGCCTGGGCGCGGCTGTACGGCGCGTGGCTCGACGACTTCGCCGCGCGCGGGGTCGAGGCCGTGGGACTCGGCTTCCTCACGCTGCGCAGGCCCGCCGACGACGGCGCCCCGAGCCTTCGCCGCCTCGAGGAGCTGCAGGGATCGCTGCGCCAGCCTCTCGGCGGGGCGATCGAGGCCCTCCTGGCCGCGCACGACTGGCTCGAGGCGCACGACGACGACGCCCTCGCGGCGACCCGCCTGCGCGTCGCCCCGGACGTGACCGAGGAGCGCTACCTCACGCCCGGCGAACCCGACCCGAGCGTCGTGCTGCTGCGCCAGGGTGGGGGGTTCGGTCGCGCCGTCCAGGTGGGGACGGCGGTCGCGGGGCTCGTGGGCGCGAGCGACGGGGAGCTCACCGTGGGGCAGATCCTCGGGGCCCTCGCCGCGCTCCTCGACCGCGACGGTGCCCAGCTCGCGCGCGAGACCCTGCCCACGGTGCGCGGTCTCGTGCTCGACGGGTTGCTCCTCGTGGACGCCCCCTGAGCTCGTCGGCCCCGCAGGGCTAGCCTCGGTCTTGCTGGTGCGAGAGCGAGGGGGAGCCATGACGCAAGAGCCGCGGTTCCGCTCGCTCGCCTTCGCGGACATCCCGCGCCCCGACTACGCCGACGTCATCGTGGTCCCCAAGCACCCCCGCACCACCGACGACCCGGCCGTGTGGGCGCGAGCCCTGTTCGAACGCGCCTCGGCCCCCGCCTGGGTGCAGGCGCTCTTCGCGGTGCGCGTCGTCCTCGCGACGCTGCTCGGGCTCGAGGGTGCCCCGCGGGACGTCTTCACGGTCCGGCGCGTCGAGGGGGAGGAGGCGCTCATGGCCTTCGACGACGAGCACCTCGACTTCCGCTGCGCCGTGGGGGTCGATCCCGAGGCGGGGCTCGTGCGCGTGACCACGACGGTGCGACTGCACGGCTGGCGCGGGAGGCTCTACTTCACGCCCGTGAGGCTCGTGCACCCTGCGGTGGTCGAGTCGATGACCCGCAGGGCGGCGCGAAGGCTCGCGCACGAGGGCCGCTGAGCCTTCGAGCCCTCGCCTGGCGCAGGGCTACCGGCGCGTCAGGTCGTAGGAGAGGACGAGCTCCCCGCTCGACTCCTCGCGCACGGTGAGCGTCATCGAGTCTCCCGAGCATGAGTACTCGCCGTGCCCCTCGGGCAGGCCGCGGCCCGTCTCGCCGATGATCTCGTCGATGTCGATGCCCGGGAGCCCGTCGAGCTCCTGGCCGTCCACCAGGACCTTGGTGGTGCTCGAGAACTCGCTCACGTCGGTCTCGGTCACGGTGAACTCTCCCTCGCCGACCTCGATGTCGCCGACGACGGTGCCCTCGAGCTCGACGACGAACTCGACTGGGGTGTCCGCCGCGGCGGCCGCGATGGACCAGCGCTGCGAGGGCCACTCCTGGCGCAGGGTCGAGCCCTCGAAGGTGATCGTCGAGTCGCCCGAGACGGAGATGCCCGAGATCTCCACCGCGCCGTCCCCGCCGATCATCTCGGTGAAGGAGGACTCGACCTCCTCGGCCGTGAGCAGCCAGGTGCCCTCGAGGCACGCGGGGCCGCCCGAGCCGCCGCCCGAGGCGTCCGAGGTCTCGGCGGGCTCGGGGCTCTCGGTGCTCGGCCCCGGCTCGGTCGCGGGCTCGCTCGCCTCCGCCGTCGGGCTCGGCGCGGCGGAGCTCGGGGACGCCGTCGGCTCCGGCTCGGAGCCCGAGCACGCGGCGAGAGCAAGGACGGCGAGGGCGGTCGGGACGAGCAGTCGAGAGCGCATGAGCCCATCGTCGCAAGACAGGACGCTCCAGGACCATCGGGACGAGCGGGTGAAACGTCACGGTCCGCACCCCCCTCCATCCCTTACGGTGTTCCGCGTGAACATCGCCGCGCGGGCCGCCGCCCACCCCGAGCTCGCCTCGCGTGTCCGCGTGGCCTCGCGCTTCGGCTTCGTGCTCGGGCTCGCGACCACGGTGCTGAGCCTCGCCGGGGTCTGGCTCGTGTGGAAGGTCTTCGTCACGACGGCCGAGGGTCAGCGTGTGGACCAGGCAGCGATGGACGGTGCGCAGTTCGGTCGCACGCGCTTGTGGCAGATCGCCGAGCCGGTGCTCGAGATCGTCTCGGTGCCGGCCCTCGCGATCGTCGTCGTCGCCGCGATGTCGATCGCCGTGCTGCGCCGCCGCTGGATGCTGGCCCTGCAGATCGCGGTGCTCGTGATCGGCGCGAACCTCACGACCCAGGGCCTCAAGTACCTCGTCCTCGACCGCCCCGACCTCGGCGTGACCTACGTGCTGAGCAACGCGCTGCCGAGCGGGCACACGACGGCCGCGGCCTCGGTGGCTGGCGCCGCGGTGCTCGTCGTCCCGCCGCGCGCCCGGCCGTACACCGCGGTGATCGGTGGCGCCTACGCAGCGCTCACCGGGGTCTCGACCCTCGTGGGTCAGTGGCACCGCCCGAGCGACGTCGTCGCCGCGCTCCTCGTGGTCCTCGCGTGGTGCGGCGTCGCGACCATGCTCGCCGCGATGGGACAGCGCTCCGAACGGCGCGGCGGGCGCGAGGGCCGGGCTCCCGGGCGACGCTTCTCGACCGGCACCGTCGTCGTCGTCACGGGGGGCTACGTGCTCGCCCTCGTCGCGGGGGTCGCCGCGTGGAGCGCGATGATCGAGACCCGGCGGGCAGGCTCCCTCGACGGTCGCACCGAGCTCCTCACGGCCTACGTCGGGGGCGCTCTCGGGGTCCTGGCGACCACGGGTTTCGTGTTCGCGACCCTGCTCGTGCTGCGGGCTCTCGCACGGCCGCGCGCCGTGCCCGCCGCCTAGCTCGAGGACCTACTGTGGCGCGCTCGCGCGGAATCTCGGCGTAGTCTCACCCCGATCCCCCCGGAACAGGTGGGATCCGTGTCGGATGAAAGCAGGTCTCATGTCTCGCAAGCTCGTCATCGTGGAGTCGCCGGCCAAGGCGCGCACGATCGCCGGCTACCTCGGCCCGGACTACGAGGTCGAGGCGAGCATCGGGCACATCCGCGACCTGCCCTCGCCCTCCGAGCTGCCCGCAGACATGAAGAAGGGTCCCTTCGGCAAGTTCGCCGTCGACGTCGAGAACGGCTTCGAGCCCTTCTACGTCGTGGACGCGGACAAGAAGAAGAAGGTCTCCGAGCTCAAGCGCCTGCTCAAGGAGTCCGACGAGCTCTACCTCGCCACTGATGAGGACCGCGAGGGAGAGGCCATCGCGTGGCACCTGCTGAAGGTGCTCGAGCCCAAGGTCCCCGTCAAGCGCATGGTCTTCCACGAGATCACTCGCGAGGCGATCTCCCGAGCCCTCGAGGCCACGCGAGACATCGACGACCGCCTCGTCGACGCCCAGGAGACCCGCCGCATCCTCGACCGCCTCTACGGCTACGAGGTCTCACCGGTGCTGTGGCGCAAGATCGCCCCGGGCCTCTCGGCCGGCCGCGTGCAGTCGGTCGCGACGCGCCTCGTCGTGGAGCGCGAGCGCGAGCGCATGGCCTTCGTCCCCGCCTCGTACTGGGACGTCACCGGGATCTTCGCCGTCGCCGACGACGCCGAGCCCAGCTTCTCGGCGCGCCTGAGCTCCCTCGGGGGTCGCCGTGTGGCCACGGGCCGCGACTTCACGGACCGTGGCGAGCTGCGCGGGGACGCCGTCCAGCTCGACGAGGCCGCCGCGAGCGCCGTCGCCCGCTCCCTCGAGGACGCCACCTTCCGCGTGCTGAGCCTCGAGACCAAGCCCTACACGCGCCGCCCCGCGGCTCCGTTCACGACCTCGACCCTCCAGCAGGAGGCCTCGCGCAAGCTGCGCATGAGCTCGCGCCAGACCATGCGCACCGCGCAGTCGCTGTACGAGAACGGCTACATCACCTACATGCGAACCGACTCGGTCGCCCTGAGCGCGCAGGCCATCGCGGCCGCACGTCGCCAGGCCGCCGAGCTCTACGGCCCCGAGTCGATCCCCGACTCGCAGCGCGTGTACACCTCGAAGTCCAAGGGCGCGCAGGAGGCGCACGAGGCGATCCGCCCCGCGGGCGACTCCTTCCGCACCCCCCAGCAGGTCGCGGGCGAGCTCTCCCCGGACCAGCTCAAGCTCTACGACCTCATCTGGAAGCGCACGGTCGCCTCGCAGATGGCCGACGCGCGCGGCTCGACCGCCACGGTCCGCCTCGGCGCGGAGGCCGAGGTCCACGGCCAGAAGCGCGAGGCGGTGTTCTCGGCCTCGGGCACGCAGATCACCTTCCGCGGCTTCCTCGCCGCCTACGAGGAGGGTCGCGACCTCGAGCGCTACGAGGACGGCGAGGCCAAGGAGGGCAAGGGCGAGGCCCGCCTGCCCCAGATGGTCGAGGGCGACTCTCTCACCGCGAGCGAGCTCACGGCGGACGGCCACCAGACCTCCCCGCCCCCGCGCTACACCGAGGCGAGCCTCGTCAAGGCGCTCGAGGAGCGCGGCATCGGCCGCCCCTCGACCTACGCCGCGACGATCTCGGTGATCCAGGACCGCGGCTACGTGAGCAACCGCGGCCAGGCCCTCGTGCCGAGCTGGCTCGCCTTCGCCGTCGTGCGCCTGCTCGAGGAGAACTTCGACTGGCTCGTCGACTACGACTTCACCGCGGAGATGGAGGAAGACCTCGACGAGATCGCGGCGGGCCGCCGCGACCGTGCCGCGTGGCTGCAGCGCTTCTACTTCGGTGACGGCTCGGGCCAGGTGGACGGCCAGGGACTGCGCGACCTCGTGGAGAACCTCGGCGAGATCGACGCGCGCGACATCAACTCCGTGCCGATCGGCGAGGGCATCACCCTGCGCGTGGGCCGGTACGGCCCCTACCTCGAGATGCCCGACGGCGAGGGCGGCACGAAGCGCGCCTCCGTGCCCGAGGACCTCGCCCCGGACGAGCTGACGGTCGAGAAGGCCAAGGAGCTCTTCACGACCCACGGCGACGGTGACGTCGAGCTGGGGGTGCACCCCGAGACCGGCCACCCGATCGTCGCGCGCTCCGGTCGCTACGGCCCCTACGTGACCGAGGTGCTCCCCGAGCCCGAGCTCGACGAGTCGCTCTCCGCCGCCGCGAAGAAGCGCGCGCTCGCCGCGCTGCCCAAGCCGCGCACGGCCTCCCTCCTGAAGACCATGTCGCTGGACACAGTGACGCTCGAGGACGCGCTCAAGCTGCTCTCCCTGCCACGCGTCGTGGGCGTCGACCCCGAGTCGGGCGAGGAGATCACCGCGCAGAACGGTCGCTACGGGCCGTACCTGAAGAAGGGCACGGACTCGCGCTCGCTCCCGGACGAGGAGTCGATGTTCACCATCACCCTCGAGGAGGCCCTCGCGATCTACGCCCAGCCCAAGCGCGGGCGCGGGCAGAGCGCCTCGGCCCCGCTGCGCGAGCTGGGCGAGGACCCCACCTCGGGCAAGCCGATCCAGGTCAAGGACGGCCGCTTCGGCGCCTACGTGACCGACGGCGAGACGAACCGCCCCCTCCCGCGCGACGTCACCCCCGAGACGATCACCTTCGAGCAGGCCGTCCAGCTCCTCGCCGACAAGCGCGCCGCCGGTCCCACCAAGAAGCGCGGGACCAAGAAGGCCGCGGCGAAGAAGACGGCGGCCAAGAAGACTCCCGCCAAGAAGGCGGCAGCGAAGAAGACGGCGGCCAAGAAGCAGTCGTGACTGGGCCACGCGTCCACTAGTTTGTGACGCATGAGCCTCGTCGACGACCCTCGTTCTGCCCCGTCGATCCGCTGGGGGATCCTCGGCCCCGGCGGGATCGCCCGCACCTTCGCCGAGGCGGTCCTCGGCCACACGCGTTCCCAGGTCGTGGCCGTGGGCTCGCGCGACTACTCCCGCGCCGAGCGCTTCGCGACGAAGTACGGCATCCCGACGACGCACGAGGGCTACGAGCGCCTCGTCGCCGACGAGCAGGTCGACGCCGTCTACGTCGCGAGCCCGCACTCCGAGCACCTCGAGCACGCGCTCCTCGCGATCGAGGCCGGCAAGCACGTGCTCGTCGAGAAGGCCTTCACGCGCAACGCCGCCGAGGCCCAGCAGGTGGCCGACGCCGCCCGCGCCAAGGGCGTGTTCGTGATGGAGGCGATGTGGACGCGCTTCCTGCCGCACGTCGCCGCGCTGCGGGCCGTGATCGAGCGGGGGGAGATCGGCGAGGTCCTCATGCTCAGCGCCGACCACGGGCAGTTCTTCGACTTCGGCCCCGAGCACCGGCTCCTCAGCCCGGCGCTCGCGGGCGGCGCCCTGCTGGACCTGGGCGTCTACCCCGTCTCCTTCGCGCACGACCTGCTCGGCGTCCCCACGGCGGTGCACGCCAACGGCCAGCTCACCGACACGGGCGTGGACGGCCAGGTGGCGATCTCCCTCGAGTTCGAGGGTCGCGCCCAGGCGCTGCTGAGCACCACGCAGTGGGCCAAGACGCCGACGGTCGCGCACATCTCGGGCACCGAGGGCTACATCGACGTCGCGGGCGACTTCTACCG
>Ga0182793_1001924_pt1 | contig 12362 bp, 15 predicted proteins | sample Passage237A_FD_130498 | JGI IMG/M metagenome (GOLD analysis project Ga0182793, IMG submission 130498) | Cellulose adapted compost microbial communities from Newby Island Compost Facility, Milpitas, CA, USA - Passage2 37A (version 2) (version 2) ...
CGACCTCTGGAGGTTCTTCCTGAGCTAAAATCCGGGAAGACGAAGCCGGTGTTCGTACTTCAATCTGAGTCCCCCATTGAACTCGTTTAATAGGTAGCGTCATAAGTCTTTTCTTCGCCGGAGCTCGGTTTTATGCTTTATAGCTTCTTTTATAACATCGATGTTATAAAAGAACTTTACATTAGCTGTCCTGTCCGATCTACGTAGTAGATATAGAGAGCAAAGATAATTAGCGTAAGACTAGCTGTTTGTAGAATCGATTTAATATGTTTCATCAGTGTAATCCACTTCTTTTTAACCCAAATATCCACCAATGAGAGCATAGTTAGGATCAGAGCTACAATGATAATAGTCATAAAATGGCGTCGCTTCTCTGCGGAACCTTTGTAGTCATTATTAAGGTAAGTTAACAAAGGCAGAACTACCAGAAGGCCGATCGAAAGGTAGTTGGCTTTTGACATATCCTCCTCTACCTCTACTGAAAGCGATCCACTGTTAATAAATCCAAAGGCAAAGACGAATAAGGGCAGCGAAAGAATAAGAATTCCGGCTCGATCGGTTCGATAGAGTCCGAGAAGAAGAATCAAGGCAATCCAGAGCAGCGCTGATATCACATAAAGACTTTGCACTGCTCGTGTCTTACGAGTTCCATAAGGTTTCTTCTTCCCGAAATTATACTTGTATTGAGTTCGACGCTCATTCATAATCATGCTCTCATAATCATTCTCCATGAGAGCCTCATCTTCGGCAAAGTCCATCTTTTAAGCCTCTGAAGTTTTATTTATCGTTTCTAGATAGCGCTTATACATTTTAATCTCGGGAGCATAGCGAGGCAATAAAAGTTCTAGAGCTTGCCGCGAAAAGAGTTCACCCGTTAAAGGATTGCGGGGAGTCGGTTGCGCTAATGCCTCTATCAAGGTCGTATAATCAAAGCAAAAGGTTTCGTCGTTGTCGACTGTGTAGATATTATTTGGAAGTTCCGATTGAACCGGGAAGGTCTTCATCTGTAAACAAACTTGGTCGTAACATTGCTGGTAAAGCTCTTGGCAAGGTCGTGTGATCTCAGAACGCCCACTTTCGATGGCATTTCGAATAGCACCTACCTCTCGTAGAACCATCTCTTGAACTTTCTTTAATTCTTCCGGTGTTAATCCACTATCATAGACTTCGAAAAGATAATTATCACCATTAAGTAATCGCATTAGGAGTTTTCCATCTTGTACCTTCAATGCATTATCAAGATCCTGATTAAAGATCAGAGCGAAACGACCGGTATTGGTCTTCTTAGAGATCATAGCAAGGACCAATGCTAATTTCTCCGAGGGTAAGTTCAAATTACAAAGATAATTGGTGCCATATGCGATCTCATCCTTGGTGAGATATTCATGAGTAGCAAGAGCTTCCGAAGCGAACTTCTCACAGAGAATAATCGGATGCGGAATGACCTTCGCGAGGCAACGATGTATCTCCATTTTCTTGGATGCTTTTATATTTCTTTTCTACCCAACGTAGCTCGATAGAGAAAGCCGAAAGCCGCCCCAGCGATAAAACCAAGGGCGTTAACGAAGATATCTCTTACGGAACCAGCCCACCAATTCTCACTGTATTCGACGCCGGCTGCTTTCGCTCCTGAATCGTTCTTTTTGCGAGTGAGATAGCCTACGAAGGTTTCTAACATTTCGAAGGCTACTCCGATAACCATAAGTAAGAGGAAACACTGCGGAAAGAAGAAGCCCAGAATAAAATAGAGAATGAAATGACTAATAGGCCACCATGACCACGTATTTCCATTCACGGTAAAAACACCTTGGTTCATAAAATCATCCTTGATAACATCCTTCTTAGTGAGTTTCATATGAACAAAGTGGATTACGATAAGTAGAGCTGCCAAGAGAAGGATTGCAAAAGCCCACTTACATGATTTCAAGCTACACAATCTTCCTTGTGTACAGATATCCATATTTATTAATTTAAAATAAATATGAAATGCGAACAATCGAAACTTCTGTTGCATGAAAGCACTTCCATGACCATTAACTTCCTAACCGATGGAGAAACGGCAGAGAGCGTTATTCGAGCCTGGCACCAAGAACTCGAAACTCAACAGGGTCATAAAGCCATGACCATTCGCTTCGATTATGTCATTGCTAAGGCCTCCGAGAAGACGCCAGAGCTTCGAAGCCAATGGGAAATCGTTACAACGCTACTGCCTAAGGACGAGTCGAGCGCTTTCTGTATTTGCGGACATCTTATTACCCGAAAGTATTATATTCGAAATAAGTATAATGGTAATATTCTTCGCATCGGTCACGAATGTATTATGAAATTGGGAGTTGATACTGATTTAAAAGAAGATGTAGAAGCTTATCGACTTTACGAACAGCGAGATAAGCGCAAACGACGACAATGTCTCTCTTGTGGTAAATATCGTATTGGCGTTACGCAACCAAGTTTTAAAACTCAATGTCGGGGCTGTTTCCGTGATAAGTCTAGTCTCAATAAACTTCTAGTGCATTTGCAGCAAGAAGGTAAAATCGTAAAAGCTTGCGAAACCTGTCAGCAGGAATTTCTGATCGAACCGGAAGAACCCTGGAAGACTAAATGTATGGCTTGTTATCGAATATCGCTATTAGGTTTAATAACACAATATTGCAATCTCTGCGGTAAGCGTTTTACTGTAAATCCCAATGAAGCTAAATGGAAGTTGAAATGCACCCAATGTTACTTCCGAGGTAAGGCTGCTATTTAATTTCGATCCATTCGCCATTCCATTTGAACGATCTTTCCTTTTCCACTTAGAAAAGGAAAGATGGAATTCTTACATCTAAACGATGATGTCCTTGATGTAATCATCTCTTTTTGTGATGAGATCACGAGATACAATCTTAAGCAAACTTGTCGTTCTCTAGCAAGTATCATTGTGACTCCACATCTAATCAAGGCTTACACTCTTCACCGTGATTATTACCTGAGAAGGAAGCAATGTAAAGTTCTTCGTGAATTTCCTTCGAAATTCGAAGTAGAGCAATATCATGATTGGACCTTTACGAAGCATGTACCCATTGATTTTTCACGTGGTCGTAAAGGACGTAAAGAAACGGTTTCCTGCCAAACTTATCATTATGGTAAACTCGTTTCAATGCTTGAACTTCCCAATAAGAAATTTCGCAATGTAAACGAAAAGTTTATCCTCTTTCCTGACGAAGAAGAGAATTTCTTTCTCTGTGATCGCTTTACCGGGACCCGCCTTCGTAAAGTACAATTAACATACCCAGAATTTATCGATGATAATAATATCCTCATTGAGATCGAGGGCGTTACTTTCACCTCTTACTTCACGAATGAGGATATTTTTGTGAGTAATACCCTTAGAGGCGATACTCATAGCTATCACACCAATATATCATCTGGAGTTAGAACCATTCAGGCAGCAGAACGCTATCAGGATAATCTTTATACAGCTGGCTGTTATGATGAAAGTCTTCAACATATCGATCTTCGTACTAATATCGTAACTAAATTCGATTGCCTAGTTAATAAAGATGATTGGGAGGATCACTATGGCTATGAGACTCTTTTCTGCGATGATCGTTATCTGCTTCTTTCATCTCGCTGTAATATTACCGAATGTATTGATTTACGAATGAGAAAGCACCTTCGAACGATTGCTAATAGTAATGATATCCTTGCCTATAATTCCGGCTCTTATTATCGAAATTATAAAGCAGAAGACAAGAGGGATACTCTTCAAATCGAATATCCGGCTTTAGTTATATGCGATCTTCTCACAGATGAAGTAAGAAATAAAATCGAAATTCCTTTCGAAGGTTTTTGTGTATCTGATTTATCGCTTAATAGTCCATATTTTATAGTGTCTCTGCATTATGGCTTTGATGGGAGAGGATATCTTATGAAATTGGCTTAACGTAACGGACCTAGTTTAGGTATCGACTAAATACGGAAAGCTGCGGAGACCTAAGGCCAAAATCCTGCAAATCGCGATTTTTAGATTTTTTCTTAACTACAGAATTGTAGTTAAGAAAAGTGACCAATAGCCGTCCAAAAGGCCTTCGTGGATACTTATCCAGAAAGACTTTTTCCGAACGTTTTGCATCTTTTCAAACAGTTACAAGTTGTTTGAAAAGAAAGGAAACTTCCTTTGAATGCATTTCGGGAAGGTCGAAAAAGCGTCAAAAGGAGAATTTTTAGAATAGATAGGAGCACAGGATTGTAGTTAAGCTTAATGACTAATAGCCGTCTAAAAGGCCTTCGTGATTTAGTATCCACGACGCTTTTCTCCGAACGTTTTCTATCTTTTCATTGAATTCTATGAAGATAGAAAGCTTCCAAGTTAATAGAGATTAGATTAGAACTCTCCAAATGCAATGAAGATGGAATTAAAAGAAAAAAGACATTCATAACATGTAAAATGTTATGAATGAAGTTAATTTAAGTGCTGAAAGCGAAGACTTGCTTAATTTCGTGAATGGTGAAGATGAATGGATGCAGAGAATCCCCGGAAGTACAAACATCTTCGAACATTGCGAAAAGATCATCGAGGTCGTATTGATCCATGATTACTTCGAAATCCAATTGAGTTCGTGGTAAAGGATAAAACTTAATCTTCTCGATATCTTTGTGCTTGTTATCCCGAATATAACTCTCCTTATCCGGATAATAGAAGACAATATCATCACCAAGTTCTAATGAATCAAGAGTAAAATAGCCGTCTGAGTCGGTGAAAAAATTCCAATACTTCAGTAAACAGAAGCGCTTCGCTTCCTTCAGACTCGAGAAATAGTTCTCGCTTGAGTCCCATTTACCGGGATAGATGTAGTCATCGGTACACGTTAGACACGTAACTTTGTATTGAGCCATGTTTCTATTTCTACCGATTAATAATCGCCGATTTAATTATAGGTTGATAAAGATCACGATTCTTTCCTGTTAAGAGAGCCTTGCTTTTTCCGAGCAAAGAACGTTGAATGTATTTCTCTTGATAATCCACTTCGAACTTAATAAGATCAAAGTTCTCAGTTAATACTGTAATAACGTTATCTTCACAATCAAACCCAATGTACCTGTTGCCGTCAAGATTCAACATTTCTCGATGTAATAAGCTCGAATTAAGAAGTTCCTGAGGGTTATCATCGTAAACGATAACTTCAAGGCCACATTCACGCATAAAGATAAGAATCGGTTCCGTCTTAGTAGCAGTATGTTTAATTAGGAGTGTATCCGAAGGAACCGGAATTAATCCCTTGCAGGTAGTGAGTGTAAGCCAGTCGTTAAACCAAATTAAAGCTGTATCCATCATACCGTAGTAATAGGATCCGTAATCGATGAGTCGGACTTCATTAGCACAAATACGTAATCCAAACTCCTGGTAGATACGATCGAGATCTTCTAAATCTCCATACTCGGCAGCTAGATCTACATTACAGATCGTACCCTTCTCAGTGATATAAAAACCATTGCGACAGTACTGGGCTCCCTCTGGATAATTATACACATGATAGGGCTCGCAAAGAAGTCTATACATGAGAGATCTCTTAACTATAAGAAAATCGGTCAAGATAAGACTCGTTTGTCGACAAATAAGGGAAAGCGAGAACCAATCTCGCGGTGTTTCTATGCAATCGGCAATAAGAGCCCAAATCTCATCCGGTAGTTCAGCCATTTACCTTCGATAATAATCCCATAACTCAATATCAAAATTAACTTTTGATATGTTATTCCCTATGTTAGAATACTATACAAATGGATCTGCCTTTAGGTCTCTATTATCAAAATGATTTTCTTTCTCCGGAATTAGAGCAAGAGATCGTATCTTATCTCGATAAACAACCTTGGTCCACCAAATTAACTCGACGTACCCAACATTATGGATATGAATATGACTACAAGTCACGTAAAGCACCGCTCTCAGCTACTCCTATTTCAGGTCCTTTACGGACGGTGGCAGACCATTTAGCTAAATACGAGGTTTTAAATCCTACTCAATGCATCGTTAATGAATACACACAAAAGCAAGGTATTAGTGCTCATAGCGATTCCAACATCTTCGGACCCGTTATCGTATCTATAAGTCTTTTAGCACCTTGTGAAATGATCTTTACCAAGGATACTGAAGAGAAACGAATAACTTTATTGCCTCGCTCTGCTCTTATTATGACTAATGAGGCTCGTTCTCTATGGAAGCATGAAATTCGCTCTACACTCAAAGTACCCCTTCCTGATAAAAGTACTTACATTAAGCCGGCGGACTATCGGCGTATTTCTCTGACCTTCCGCACTTTGCGTTAAATATAATTAGCCTCGCCTAATTATATTTATTTCTCGAAATAGCGACTTTGTCGCAATAACCATTTGATCTTATCGTACATGTTGAAGCTCTGAACATTACTATGAATACAGCCATAGGTGTGCATATTTGGTCGGATTGGTGTCTCACCGTAGACTAATTGCTTGACCTCTTCATGAGAAAACCAAATTACGTCCGAAACTTCTGGCCTTGTCTGTCTCTTGTAACGTTCGCTGAAGAGATGGGCCTTCCGATTAATGTCGATCTCATCATCTCTATGAAAGATGATGAGAGTGTCTTTGTCGAAAATCGCATCATCCTCCTGAAGATCAGTCGGAGAGATGTATCCGAAAATACCAAGAGATTCTTCGGAGAACTCACGCAGGGCTCCATAAAGGACGTTTTCGTCGCGTTTATAACGTATACCACCTCCGAAGTCTGTGATTTCTTGGTATTTATGATCCACGCCGAAACAATAATACTTCTCTCCGAACAAATCCACTACGGGCACAATACCGGCCCGTATTGGCCGAAAGATTTGTACATCTAATTCCTTAACCTTCCTATACATAGCTAATCTACATCTAGTTGATTGCATCGCTCGAGATAGCTCTTTTGTGAGATCAAATTTGTATTTTGGGTTAAAAACTCATGACAATAGAAGCCTACGAAAGTTTTAAAGATCATTTCACCTGAGGCCGGCGAGGGAACGAGCCCCTCTTTTCGCTTTTCCTCAACAATGAAAGAACCTAGAAGGTAACAAAAAAGTCCTTTGTCGATGTTAATGAGCTCCATTTCTCTCTGATGGAGGCTTCTTTATGGAAGTTCCGTACGGAAGTATTCCCACAGCACCATAGCAAAAGCGCTAGAAACGTTATGAGAACGACCAACTCCACTTTGCGGAATTTCCACGCAGAGGTAACCATCTTCGAATAGAGAAGTGGGAATACCAAAGGACTCACTACCAACGACAAAGAGAGGAGGCTTCCCGCTGAGATGGGCCTTCATCCTAATAAGACTTACACTGGTAGGTGTTTGCTCTAAGAGAATTATTTGATGGTGACAAGACCATTCTCGGAAAAGAGCCCTAACTGCCTCTAGATCGAGTTCATCTCCCGGAGTAACGAGACGATGAAATTCAATAGGCAGATAATTCTGCATTCCTACAGCTCCCCGACGATCGTATTGCTTGCGACCAATGACATGAATTCTCCGAACGGCAAAAAGACTAGCGGTACGAACAAGGTTGCCGATATTAAGATTAGAGCCTAAATTAAGGCAAGCTACTTCAATCGGAGAAACGTTCTTTAGATAGATATCTTTGATCTCATCGGCAGAGAGATGTTGCAGTTCATTACGAACATTATAATGTACCGAAGTATCCTTGATCGGGTCCTTATCGTTTTCCATTGTTACTTACGCGGTAACAAGGGAACAGAACTTTCATCAAAACTACATTCCACTGAATTCATCGATAGCCCAGGGAATTCCATTATCAGGTGTACTGGCTCGAAGATAATGGGTCATAAGACGCTCACAAATAACTCCTGAGATCCAAATAAGACTACGATCTATTCGCATAATAACTTTCTCGCATTCACTTCGATAATAAGCAATCCGCTCATGAATCTTATCGCCTTCTTTCCCAAATCCTGTCATTGAAGAAACTACATCGGATACTGTTATATCGTCAAACCACTGAGAAAGTACTGCTAACGGCAGCGAAGTGTTTTTCTTTCGCAAAGGGTTGATATTGGTATCTTGCATGGTAATAGGATGGGGATGAAAATCACCCCGATACCGTCCGTCCTTTATTCGCCAGGTAGATCGCAATTTAAAGATACTATTGTTATTAGGCGTTAATCCGAGAAGATCTCGAAAGGCGTAAAACTCACGAATTAAAGGACGACAAACAGTAAAAACATCTTGCTCTGGCACTAAAGCTTGTTGAAAGTAGTTCCAAGGGCGATCCAGAGCTATATCATTGAGACTCGGCTCCACATGAATAAAGGTTTTACCTCCTATTTCATAGGTTCGTGCCCTGTATAAGAGATAGGGCGTAGAACCAATCACAACTTTCTTGCTACCAGTAGCCGTGAGATTGAAAACGCGCTTTAACTCATCTACAACTAAAGGAGTGCTATCTTTGTAGGGTTTCATGAGGCCATAGACGATAGAGTTGCCAAGATTCACACGCCAATAAGTTGATCCGGGAACGGCTTTAAATTCACGTTCCACCGCCTCCAAGGGCAACTGAACAGAACCACCATCCCACCACTCAGCCATTTTCTTCCCTTCGAAAGAGGGCTAAAGTTAGATATCATATTTATCCGATAATTCGGATAAATATGTATTACTTATACTCCAACAACGCCGGCCTTGCGCATTTGAGCGCGCAGACGTTCCACATAAACGGCCTTGGTACCTTCTTGACTGAGGCCCATAGACTTAAGGAAACTCTTAATCTCATCCGTGGTATAGAAATTCTTGTTATCTTTACTAACGCGCTTATCAGTCAGCATCTCCGGGTTGATACTTCGAGCGATCGTGAGAGGATCGCTCGGTCCTGTAGAGTAGCTAGGGGACGCTCGTGCCAGTGGCGGCATTTGCTTCGTAGGTAGAGGCACTTGTTCCATACGTGTATGGAAACGCGGTAGGTCTACAGTGAGACTAGCTGGGGGCTGACTGCTCGCTACAACTGGCTTTGGCAATGAGGTTACCGGAGCAAGAGAGGCAATAGCCACCGGAGGAACGATTTTAGGCGAAGGCAGTTTGATACCGGGATTCGATAGAGGCATCGATAGAGGCATCGATAGAGGCATCGATGCTCCGATAGGAATCATTCCGGGAGAGGGAAGTCGGGTCGATACTGCAGGTGATGGCAACTTTGTTACCGTCGGAAGACCAACTTGAGACATCTGCGGAACAGGAGCTTGCGGAATCGGAAGACCAACCGGAGGTACCTGCGGGATTGTAATGCCTGTCTTCGGTAGCGCCGCCAGCGGTTGAAGACTCACCATTGGTGCCTTATCGGCCGGGGCCTCGATGCGCTTTTGGAAGCTAGCATTGGGGTTAATCTCTTTGATGTCGGCTAGACCTTGACGCACTTGGCCCACTGTACCCAAATCACTCTCAAGCGGTAGAGCTGTTGATTGTGGTAGAATGGTAAGACGGGGACGCGGCGGCATCGAAGGGACAACAGATGGAGCCGGAATCGCAGATGGAGCCGGAATCGCAGATGGAGCCGGAATCGCAGATGGAGCCGGAATCGAGGACAGTGGAATCATGGGTCCGACAGGCATCATAGGTTCAACATGTCCTCCTTCATCTTCAGATGAAGACGCATCGAGATCGGAGAAACCATCATCAGACGACCCATCGCTAGAATCATCACCATCATCATCGAAGATACCACGATCAAGACCTTCTTCGTCATCAGAGGAGACATCGGTATCACCTCTGGCTACGAGGAAATCGTTGGTAGAATCGCCAAAGACTTCAGCGACTGCAGTCTCAAAGTCAAGTGAATCCTCTCCCTTATTGCAACCTTCATAAAGGCGCTTAAGATCGCGGAACTTAATACCGACGATACCGCTATCATACTCAGTGTCATAACCGAGAATTTCATCTAGGCGTTGTGCGAGCTCATCTGTATCCTCGGCGATGTCATTGAGATCGAGAATAGGGAAGAGTGGATTGATCTCATCCGCTTGATCCGAATCTAGCTTCTCCAGTGCATCCCCAAATGCCAGATCCAAGTTAGGACAAATATAGACTTTGTTTCCGCGGATAACAAAGCCTTGTTCCTCCAAGGATTCTCTTAGCGCCTCCCAGTTAGAGAGAGTAGTCAGACGATCCAAGGTGGTAAGGTAGCCAGGCATGATGGTTTTTAGATAGAGGGAAAAATTTTATGCTTATTTACCTCAATTGATTTAATTTCATAACCTTCAAAAATAAACAATCAAAATGCCTCCGCGGCGTGTTCGTGATCTTAAGGGTACAGTACGGTTGGCAGAACGATCGGCTGTACCGATTGTATCATTAGCGGCCTTACCTGTCGCTACCGCTGTAGCTGCTCCCAAGCAACAAACGGCTATCGACTTTCTGCGTACTTATGTACCTGGTCTCTCAGAGGAACAACTGCTGAACTTTGAACGATTGAATCTAGGGCCCCATGACGATCGCGATTATACGGAACTACTATATTCTATCATTGATTCTTTTCACAAGAAGGGGTGGGATGCTACCTTTGGTTACCTCGAAGCCAATCAGGGCAAGAGCCAACGGGAGCTGATCTTCGGACTGCCGACATTGGAAAGCTCGCGCGAGAAGGAACGCATCGATTTGGCTTTGTTCCGCGAAAAGGAGGAAGCTTCGAAGGGTATTTACAAATGCCCCCGTTGTTCCAGTAGGGAAACGGTTTCGAATCAGAAGCAAACACGTTCGGCGGATGAACCAATGACTACTTTCATTAGATGTGTTGCTTGTAACTTCAATTGGAGAACATAAGGGAAGATTGTTTCTTTTGTGACGTGAATTAAATTTCACAAAAGAATGTATTTAGGCTCAGGTGATCCTCATATTTACAATGAATGGTGGGACCGTAATAGCTTCGCTTTTATTATGCCTTGGTTTAGTTCGCAGATTCGCGACTATAAGGAAGGGCGTCTCACCAAGTTAGAGGATCTCGTGAAAACTTTTCGCTCCAATGTCATCGGTGCGAAAACAATGGATCCGCGATACATTGTTTTCGGCTCCGGGTCTACACAAGTTATACATGCTATTCTCTTAACCTTAGTTCAACGAGAAGGATCGTTGACTGTTTACATGGAACCGCCTTATTATATGTTGATGAAACAGTTAATCGAAGCTACTCCTAAACTCCGTTTCACCTGTGAACCCAAAGACGCCGATTTGGAAATCATCGTTTCACCGAATAATCCCACCGGAGAACAGCGTAGCAAACCTCTATCTAAAGCTAGATATGTAATTTATGATCACGCTTATGACTGGCCCGTTTTTACCGAACATCCCACAGATGACTCTTGTGAGGCGATTTCGGTCTTTACAGCTTCTAAACTCTTTGGAGTCGGTGGATTTCGCGTGGGTTGGGCTCTCTTTGCCGATAATGAACTCGGGAAACAAGTAGATGCTATGTTAGCTCTTATGGGAATCTGTCCTAATAGTTACGGTCTTTCTGCCTTGGAAGCCATTTTAAATATGATGGTCTACAATGAGGCAATGATGAAGGATTTCTTTAGACATCATCGCGAGATCCTTCTTCGAAGACGTCGCACCTTGGAAGCCCTGCCGGGTATTGAAATGCACAATACCGACGGTCCTTATGCTTGGATGACTCTGAAGCATGAGGATAACGGTGTTACATTACGACCCGGAAGTGATTTTGGAGCCTCGGATTCATTGGGCCGCTTTTCTCTTATTACGGATGATGAAACTTTCAAGCGAGCGGTGAAACTTCTTCGACGAAAATGATCTTAGGAGCCCGGAAGCCACGAGTCTCCTAAATGCAAGCTATCCTAACACCTACTTTTCATATTGAAGCGACGAAGTTCGTCCCAGATCTCCGAGATCGAATTGTCATCCCGACGTTTCAACGGGAACAGAGTCCTCTTCAGATCCAAGAGATTAAGGCTTATATTCATGAAGAAGTTTTACGCGGAGTCGTGCCTCTTCTAGGAACTATCGAACTTTGCAATCTCGATGAAAGCTACTACATCATCGACGGGCAACATCGCTGGGAAGCCCTCAAACGTTACTATGAGGAGACTCGAGTTTTAGTTCCTTTTCCTGTTATTATTTATTCTGTATATCATGTGGATGAAATGAAACGTATCTTTAGCCTTCGTAATAAGAACGTTCCCGTTCCCGATTACATCCTCAAAGCGAAAGAGGGGAAGCTGGAACTCCTTAAGGAGATCGCAGCCTGGTTGCGGAGCCAGGGTCGACTCTTCGTTGATTATACTGCCAATCGGCCGGCGATTCGTATCTCCGACTTCCTCGAACGTTTTCGCCATAGTAAATATTACAATACAATTAC
>Ga0182793_1001927_pt1 | contig 12340 bp, 8 predicted proteins | sample Passage237A_FD_130498 | JGI IMG/M metagenome (GOLD analysis project Ga0182793, IMG submission 130498) | Cellulose adapted compost microbial communities from Newby Island Compost Facility, Milpitas, CA, USA - Passage2 37A (version 2) (version 2) ...
CGTCCAGCAGCAGCTCTTCTTCCAGCTCCTCATCCTCCAGCTCCGGACGCAGCAGCTCGTCATCCTCCAGCTCCAGCAGCTCATCCAGTTCGAGCTCGAGTTCAGGTGGCGGGGTCCGCTTTGAAGACGCGAACCTGGCCGCTGGTATGGCGGAAGTGACCTCGACCAAATGTTCGATCTGTCACCAGCACCAGGGCAACGGCACCTTCACTGCGCTCGGTGGCAGCAATTTCAAAATCACAGATTCGCTGACCCGCAGAGGCGGTTTTGCCGGCTTGGTGAAATACATCGTCGATGAAATGCCCAGAGGCAACCCAGCGGGCTGTGTCGGCTCCTGCGCACTCAACGCCGCGGGTTACATGGTGTCCCTGGCTTCTGACGGTCCGAAAGACCCAGTCGGTTCCGCCTGTGACGCAGAAGATCCTCTGTCCTACGGCATTCGCACACTGAAACTGTTGACCAAACGCGAATTGAAAAACTCGCTGCTGGATCTCCGCTTGGCCGTTGACAGTGATTTTGCCAACGATCCGCTGCCGCCGGATTCACCACTCACCAAGAGCTCCTATCCGATCCACCTGCACGCCAAAATTGCGGTGGACGAAACCCGTAACAACACTTTGCGCGCGTTCGCCGAGAAGATCGCCCCCGGTGCCGCATCCCGTATGCGCCAGGACTACAGCTCCGCCTGTGGTAACAGCGGCACGGCCACCAATTGCGCCAATACCTTTGTCGATACCATCGCCAAGCGTATTTTCCGCCGGCCTTTGACCAGCGACGAACGAACCACCTACACCAAGTTCTTCAACGATGGTTTGGAAGAGGGCCTGACTCAGGCGCTGACCGCTGCGATTCTCGCGCCGCAGTTCCTGTATCGCTCTGAGCTCGGTATTCCCGTGGCGCAGGCCATGCAGCAAAACCTGAACATCGGCACCATCAACGGCCGCAGCAAATTGCAGCTGGTCGAAGCCGATGCCTATGTGCTGACCAACTACGAGTTCGCCGCAGCGCTGGCCTACATGTACACCGGCAGCACGCCGGATGCGACCTTGCTGCAAGCGGCCGATCGCGGCGAGCTGGCGACTGAAACGCAAATCAACTCGCAGATCGATCGTATGCTGGCGACCAGTCGCGGCCGCGAGCACATCGGTGAATTCGGGGCGAACTGGATGCGCGCGGATGATGTGCTGAAAGAAAGCCGACCCAATTACGCCGCCATGACCGATCAGATCAAGCGCGATATGGCCGACGAAGTGCGCGAGCTGTTCCGCCACATCTTCTTCGGCAATGGCATTCCGTTCGAGCAGTTCTACAACGGCGATTACTCCATGGTGAACGGCCGCTTGGCGCAGTACTACGGCGGCAGCAACCACGGCAGCGACTGGCGCTCCGTCACTCTGCCCAACCGCGGCGGCGTGATTACCACCGGTGCATTTATGGCGGCCAATGCGGACGCGGTTGGTGCCGGCCCGATCAAGCGCGCTGTGGATGTGCGCGAACTGATGTTGTGTCATCACCTAGGCGCGCCACCGCAAGACCTGGGCAGCGCCGAAGAGCGCGAGCGCTTGAAGCAGGAAGCCATCGAGTTGGAAGCCCGTGGCGATATGACCGACCGCATCTACTTTGAAGCGATCACCAAAGCGACCGCGTGTGCGTCCTGCCACGAGAAGATCATCAACCCGCTGTTCGGTATGGATGACTTCGACCAGTACGGCCGCTTCCGTACCCAGGTCACCGGTCGCGGTGCCAATGGTATTCCCGGACTGCCCACCGATACTCGCGGCATCCTGTGGGGACCGAATGGTCTGGGCAATCTGGATGAATTCATCGAGTTCAACGGCTCCAAAGATCTCGGCAAAAAGATTGCCCAGCTGCCGTCGGTGCACGAGTGTCTGATCGTCAACACCTTCCGCTACACCACCGGCCTGCCCATCGACGAAGCCAACTACTCCAAACAGGGCGGTGGCCAGATCGATGAGCCTGTGCGACTCAACCAGGACCAAAAAGAGGATTACGCGTGTATCAAGGAGCAGCTGCTCGACGTCTATGATTCATCGAGCCACAGCGCGAAGAGCGTCTATCGCAAGATGGGCACTCTGGATCTGATCCGCCTGCGTAAGCCGATAGCCCGCAGCCAAGTTAACCAATAGGTTTTGGGAATGATCACTATGAATAAGATGGCCGAAAGAACACTTAAAAAAATCAACACCGATCGCCGGCGTTTTCTCGAAATGCTGAGCAAGTACGGTGTGTCGACCAGCGTATTACAAGCATCCGGCCTGGCGGGTGCGATGATGGGCGCGCGCTTTGCGGAAGCTCAGAACCAGAGTCAGCGGAAATTCATTTTGATTTATCACCCCAATGGTTCTCCCAATGGGCGTTATTTGAATAGCCGCGCGCTGGACCCCTTCAAGAACGACGCCTCTACCGTGGCGAATCTGGAAATCACCATCTCGCAACCGGGTGGCCACGGCAACCTGTGGCTGGCAGCGGGCGCACAGTCCTATAACAGCAACGATGCGCACTCCAGCAGCGTGAATATGCAGGCCGCCAAAGTGTTGGGCAATCTGACTCCATTCCGCTCCATGCAGTTGGGGGTGAAGTCGCTGAGCGAAGCCGGCATCGACCGCTTGAACGGCGCGGCGGTGACTCGCTTCAACAGTCCGCAACAGGCGTTTCAGCAGTATTTCAGCTCAGCACCACCGCCGACCACAGGCGGCGGTGGTGGCAAAAGTCTGTCGCAGAAGCGCCTGGATGTGCTCAATGCCAATAAAGCCGCGCTGGATTACCTGACCAAAAGCGTGCTCGGTCAGGACGAGATCTATCAGCTGGAAACCCACCTCGCCACCCTGACCGACCTGGAAGCCCGCCTCAAACGGGAACTGGAAACAGAGAATTCCGGTGGTGGTGGCGGAGGCGGCGGTGGTGGTGGCGGCTCCTGCTCCAGCCCGTCGCTGTCGGGCGGCAGCTCGCCGCTGCAGGAATACCGCGCTCAGGGTGATATCGCCGTGGCCGCACTGGCCTGTGGTTTAACCAACGTGGTGTCAATCCAATTCAGCGAAACCCAGGCGAGTTGGGTACCTGCTGACGGCACGGCGGACGCGGTGGATTGGACGTCGGATCACCACCAGGCCAACCACGGTAACGGCGCAGATAAATTGCCGGCCATTCTGGAGTACATGAACAAGGGCGTCGCCAACATCATTACCAAACTGAAAGCCGCGGGGATTTACAACCAGACGGTGGTGTTGGTGATCAGTGAAATGGGCGACGGCCAGGACCACTCCGCCGGCAGCGGCCCCATTACGGTTGCGACGGGAATCAGCGGTCTTAAATCCGGCAAGCGCGCGGTGGGCGGCAACCATTACGCCGTATTCGCCGATGTATTCCGCATGCTGAATCTCACCCCCGACGGCCGCAATGTGTATAACTACGGCAGTGGTGGTGTCGTCTAGATTGAGTGAAGCACCCCCAGCCCTCTTCGGAGGGCTTTTTTATTTCTCACATATTTTCGGGAGAGCCCTCACCTAAATCCTCTCCCAGAGGGAGAGGACTTGGAACTCTTGAAGGACTTGGAATTGCGCCAATGTCAGCGCGCGAGCTTTAAACGCCCTCTCCCTCTGGGAGAGGGCAGGGGTGAGGGCATTTATTTAAAATCCACTTTTATTCCCGCAACAATCTGCCGCTCCTCGCCTTCATTCATGCGAATGCCCGCCACCACATCGGAATAATATTCTTCGTTCAGAACGTTTTTGACTTTGAGCTGCACGGTGACCGGAGTACCCGCCAAACTCGCTTGATATTGCGCGCCCGCGTTCAAAATAAAAAAGGCGTCGAGCTCGAAATTATTGCTGTGATCGGCATAGCGGCGGCCGACGTAGTGACCGCCGATATTTGCCGAAAAGGCATCAGTGAATGCATGGCGCAGAAAAAAGCTCGCCGTATTGGGTGTGCTCGCCGCAGGAATATTGCCCGCATAAGGTCCATAGGTGAGTTCATTATCCTGCGAAGAAAACGAGCCGATCAGTTGAGTCTGCGTGGAAACCTGGAACGTAAAATCGAAATCCACGCCGACAACTTTTTGGCCGTACTCCTGCAATGCAAGGCCAGTGGCGGCGAAAGAATCGACCCAATAAATATTGGTTTTATTAATGCGGTAAGCAGCGAGAGCGGCGGACAGACGGCTTTCCAGAAAATACCCTTTCAGGCCAATTTCCCATTGATCCGATAGCTCCGGTTCACTCACCGTATTGCCAAAACCGCCTTTGGATTGATTGGCGCGAAGCCCTTGGGCGTAATTGCCAAATAATTGCAGTTGATTATTGAGCTGATAATTCAGGCCGGACTGCAAACGAATTTTTTCCACCGGCTCAAAATCTTCCACTTCCATCTCACTGAGATATTCGCGCTCGACTTCGATCCAGCTGAAACGTGCACCGCCAGTGATACTTAATTTTTCCGTGATGTCGATGGTGTCCTGGGCATAAAAACCGAATTCGTCGCTGATCTGGCGATATTCAAACCATTCCAGTGTGCCGAGGGGGCGATTGGGGGCAAAAATCAATTCGGCAAATTCCCACAGCGACGGACTTTGCGATTCCGGCCAGGACTGCAACGGCAACGGCCGCCGGCTTTCCACGGTGTAGGACTGAAAAAGATCCTGGCGTCGCCAATCGACACCCAGACTGAGATGGTGTTGCCAACCGCCAAGGGCGAGTGTTCCATCGATTCCTAAGGAAGATTGCAAACCGGTTTCGGATGATTCCTCATCGTAAATACTGCGCACTTCGCCGATATAAATCAGCGGATCAAATGGATTATTGGGGTTGTTGCGGGCGAGCACCGGAATGGCGACACGGCCACCGGGAATCAACAACATGTATAAATTGTTGATATTTTGCGGGTTGAACAAAATATCCGAATTTAAATAATCCGAGCTGCCGCGCACGCCGAGTCGCTCTTCCTCCTGCCAGACAAAATTTCCTTTGATGCGCCAGCCGGATTCGTCGCTGCTGCCGGCGAAAAAGCGCTGGCCGCTCAACATTAAAAAATGCCGCTCCGCTGCAAAATCCGAATGTTTGCGGCGCACCAGTTGATCAAAGGTGATTGCAGGAGAATTGTCGTAGGGATCGGGCGCAACCAATTGAAAATCCTCTACCGTGCGCTGGCGGGTTTTCTGGAATTCATAACTGAAATAAATATCCGAGGCGGCATCCGGTTGCCAACGCAGGCTGGGCGCCAGCAATTGTTGCTCCATATCGTGAATATCCGCAGAAATATCCTGGCGCGAATCCACCACATTGACGCGGTAATGCAATGCGTCCTCGATTAATTCATCGCCGACATCGGCGGCAATTTTGCGCAGGCCGTTGCCGCCAAAAGACATCTGCACTTGCGCGACCGCTTCATCGAGCGGCTTTTTGCGCACCAGATTGACCATGCCGCCAGGTTCGCCCTGACCGTAGCGAATGGTGGAGGGGCCTTTCAGAATTTCCACGCGCTCGATGTTGTCGGGCAGAAAACGCCCGCCGGTGGTGTTTTCCACGCGGAAGCCATCGAGGTAAATCCCGTGCCGGGGAAACCCGCGCATATAAAAATCGTCGTTGGTATCGCCGCGACCATCACCGGGGGAAATGCCGCTGCCGTTTTGCAGCAGATCGCCAATATCCAACGGCATCAGGTCCGCGATTAATTGCGCGGGCAATACCGTGTGAAAACGCGAATTGTCGTACACCGCCGTGCCGGCATCGAATTGCGTATTGGCGAGGGTGTTGTAGCGAAAGGGATAAGCTGGCGCGTACACCACCACTTCTTCAACCTGCTCGTCGATTGCCGCTGACATTTCTGTTTCGGGAACCGCCACAAGGTCTCGCGGCACAATCACAAAAGTGTCGGTGGTGGCGTCGTAGCGATAATCCAGCGGGGTGCGCGCCAGCAGTTTTTTCAGTGCCTGCTCCGGCGTGTGGGGTCCGATCAGGGAGGCGGATTTGTAATCGCGGATCAACTGGTGATTGGCGATTACGGTTACGTCCGCCTGCAAGGCGAGTTCCACCAGTCCCGCCTGCAGCGCCTGGCCAGGCAGATCGAAATGGCGATAGGGGAGGTCGTCTGCTTTAGCGCACAGGGGCGCGGCCAGCAGGCACCAAATCCAGCGCCTGCGGCGGTGAGGTTGGGGGTGCGTCATAGAGAAATCTTAGGTGGGGTTATTCCGGTTTGCGCAGAATCAGATGCCGGTCCGCCGGATCGGTGAGCACTTCCAGGCCCAAAGCATCGGCCAGTGCCTGCACGGTGGTTTCGGCGGTTTTGAGTTGGATCACCGCGCTGACTTCCAGATCGCCCAGGGTGTGATCCGCCAGGGTGATGGGCAGAGGGAAGTAGCGATTCAGATCCTGCACCACTGCCTGCAGAGATTCGCCGCGAAAGACCAACTGGCGGGTGCGCCAGGACAGGGCTGCACTGGCGTCGATCTCTTGCGGAGCTGCGCCGGGCAGGGCGCCGCGCAGATTGAGTTGCTGGTTGGCAGTGAGGGTGACGTTGGAGTGGAATTCCTCGCCTTGGGGGTTTTGCGACAGGCCGACCTTGCCTTCCAGCACGGTGATAATGGTGTCGGAGCCGGTGGCGCGCACGGAGAAGCGGGTGCCGAGCACTCGCACCGTGCCCTCATTGGTAATCACATCGAAGGGGCGGGCGGGGTCGGAGCTGATATGAAAAAACACCTCGCCGCGCAGCAGATAGGCCACCCGGCTTTTCGACTGCAATTCCACCAGCACTTGGCTATCGGTATTGAGCACCAGCATGGAGTCATCGGAGAGCAGCAGCTCGCGCTGTTCGCCCACCTCGGTTTGCGCCTGGTAGTACTCGGGTTCCGGTGCGCGCAGGAAGAACAAAATGCAGATGAGCAGTACACAGGCACCGGCGAGAGCCCAGGACCACTGGGAGTGGACACGCATGCGCTGCCGCGCCGCCGGTTTGCTGCCTTCCAGATGCTGTAGAGCGGCGCCGCGCTCCCATAAAGATTCGGCTTTGATGTAGGCGGCTTGATGCAGTGGCGATTCGTTCAGCCAAGCGAAAAAGGCCTCGCGCTGCTGCTCGGTCAAATCCGGCGCGGACAGGCGCACCAGCCATTCAATGGCGGCGTCTTCGCATTGGCGTATGCGCTTTTCAGTCATTGCCGGACCTGCCTCTGTTGAGTTGACGGAATTGCCTCCGCAACTGCCAAGACACTCTGCACGGGCTTCACCTCCATCACGACGCATCCTCCAAGGTGTCGCGCAGGTATTGCAGCGCTTTGATCATATGCTTTTCCACCGTGCTCAGTGGAATACCCAATTCCTCGCTGATCTCGCGATAGGTTTTATCTTCCAAGCGGCTGAGCAAAAAAGTACGACGGTATTTCGGAGCCAGACCGGAAAGCGCGTTGCGCAAAGTGTCGAGATCGCGCTGGGAAGAATACGCGCGGTGCGGCGCATCTGCATCATCCGCTTCTTCCGGAATGACCGAGCTTGCGAGATAGCGAGTGTGATTCTGTTGTTTGCGAATGCGGTTGAGCGCGAGGTTGCTGGCGGTCTGGTAGAGATAGGCTTTGGGGTTGTCCAGCTGCGCCATATCCACCGAGCGCAACACATTGTGAAATGCCTCCTGCACGATATCTTCGGCATCGTGATGGGAGCCAAAACGCTGAGCAACAAAACGCTGCAAATCCTTTTGGTATCGCTCGAAAAGTGAGTGGAGGAGAGTGCGCTTGTTCATGCTGGCTCAGCAATTGCCTGGGTGGCGTGCGAACGCATCCTAGCAGTGGCGTGATCAGCAAAACAAGCGGCTAAATTGAATGGGTGTAGGCGGCAATCTCCTCCGCCCATACCACGTAACGTAGAGGCCCACCGGGGGAGAGCGCGGTAAAGGGATAACAGGTAACCAGAACCAAGCCGCGCTCTTGCGGATTAATCAGTAACGGCTGCTTGCGACTGTCCACCACCTCGGTCCCGCGCACCTGATAACGCACCAGATTGCCGGCGGTGGTTTGCAGCAGAATTTCTTCACCCACCGCCACCTGCTGGAGAAAACCGAAGTGAGTGTCCCGGTGACCGCCGATCACACTCAAACCCTCGCCGGGCAGCGCGGTGCCGTGCATATGGCCGGGGCCGAAAGCGAGGGAGTTGCCCTGGGCGCCCGCCAGCACATAGAGATCCACATCCTGCCCCGGCACCCACAGGCGCGCCACCGGCCAAGTATCCGCCCAGGGCCAGGGTTTGACCGGCTCACTCTGGAGTTCCAGGGTTTCACCCCAGGCGCGTTGCAGCAGCCATTGGGCGAGCTGCGCCTTGGCGGTGATCCAGGCCGCGCCGCCCCACTGCCACACCACCAGCAGTAACAAAGTCAGGCGCACGCCGGTCATCCGGCTGAAATGCTTAACCATGGCGACGGAACCAGGTGCGCCAGTGGGTCGCCAGCCACAGGCTCAGCATCAGCCAGCCCAGCAGCCATTGCAGCGGGGCGGCGGTGGCGGTCTGCGGATACATCACCTGCCGCGCCGCGATTTGGCCGTGGGGCAGCAGATTGGGCACGGGCTGCGTCGCCAGCGGCTCGGGCTCCGGTCGCGCAGGCGTTTCTTCCGCCGCGACAAAGCTGGTGTAGGGGGAGAGCAGCTGATGTGTCAGCGCCAGGGGCAGCACCTCGTCGCGGACTTCGGTTTCGGCTCTGCCGCGCACCCGGCTGTCGAGCAGAGCTTCGATTTTGCTGCGCGCCCAGCGCACGGAGACGCCCGCTGCGGGAATGCCCGAATTCTCCTGACGCACATTCAGCGTGCGGCTCCAGGTCTGCCCGGCCTGCTGGCCGCGGATCACGATCTCTCCGGGGACTGGCAGCGGCGCATTAAAGCGGGCGCTCAACAACAGCGGCTCGCCCTGATACAGATCGGGAATGCGCTCCGGCCAGATTTCCGGGGTGATGCCATTCGGCCAGGTGATGGCGATATCTGTGAGCACCGGGCTTTCCAGTTTGTTGAACAGCGCCTGCATGCGCTCCGCCACTTCGTGCTGGGCGCCGATAAAGGTGAAGGTGCCGCGACCAAACTCCGCCGCTTTGCGCATAAAAAAGCTGTTGGGCGCGGAGCCTATGCCGACGGTAAATAAACGCGTGTCGCCGAGCTTGCGGTGGATCAGCTCGAACAAAGCGGCCTCGTTGCCGACACTGCCGTCGGTGATAAACACCACCTGCTTCAAATAGCCTTCCGTCTCCGGCGCTTCCAACGCCGCGCGCAAGGGCGCTTCCATCTCGGTGCCGCCATTCGCCCGCAGCTTGGCGACGAAGTTTTGCGCGCGCTGCAGATTGCTGGCGCTGGCCGGTTGCGATTGCGTGAACAAAGCGCGGTAGTGGGAATTGAATTCGATAAGGTTGAAACGATCGCCGCTGTTGAGACGCCCCAGCGCCATTTGCAGGCTGCTTTTGGCCTGTTCGATGGAAGTGCCGCCCATGGAGCCGGAGGTGTCGATAATAAAAATCACCTCCCGCGGCAGGGTTTGCGCCAGCGCCTGTTGCGGCGGCACCACCATCAGCAGTGCGTAATCTTCCCCGGCGACTTGCTCGACAAACAGCGCCGCATTGGGCGCCTGTCCGCCGGGAGTGCGCCAGCTCAGCTCAAAATCCCGGTCCATGGGCACTTGGGCGGGTTGGGTCACTATGTCGTGATAAACCCCTTTGTCCGCGTTTTTGGCGACGGTGACCAATTGGTGGTAAGGACTGCTGATGTCGGCGAGGGACAGGCCGGTATCGAGAGTGACGTGCACGCTAAGGGGATTGTCGATGCCGTCAGCGGCGACCGCCATCCAAGGGGTGATCAGGTGGGCGTCCGGCACTTGGTCTGTCGGTAGAGACCAGCCGTTGCCCAAGTCCGAGTGCATTTCCGGATCGTCGCTGGGAGTGCCCGGGATATAGCGCGGCGTCAACGTAGTGGGCAGGCGCCAGCGGAAAACGCCGTCGCGGTAGTCCACCAGATCCTGAAACTGCAGCTCGATGGTGACCATCTCGCCGGGGCCAATATTGGCCACGGCCTGGGTGAACAGGTTGGGGCGCTGCTGGTTGGTGAGGGCAGCGCGTTTACCGGCGGCTTTGGCCTCCTGATAAATCCGCTGAGCCTCCTGGCGCTCGCGAATTTCCGCCACCAGTTTGCGCTCGCCGATGGTCATCACCATGCGACTTACGGCGGCAGTTTCCGGCAGGGGGAAAACGTACACGGCCTCGGCCCAATCGGGTCCGCTGTTCTGAAAGGTCTGGGTCAACACCACCTTGGCCAGCATGCCTTTGATGGTGACGTCGGCGCTGCTTTCTAAATGCAGGGCAGGCGTGGTGCCGCGCTCGCGCTGTAACAGCAGCTGGCCGGACCCTTCTTCCGCGCGGGCGACGCTGATGCCGGCGAGGGTCAGGCTGAGCAACAGCAGCGCCAGCGCCTGCCGCCAGCGCGACATGGGGCGGCGGTAGACCGGTGGCTCCGGCACGAGCAGAAGATGCGAAGGAATGCGGCGGGGTTTGTGAAAGCACATAAAAGATCCTGCGAATGTGTAAATGACAGGATCAGTACATCAAGACAAGTTGGCGGCGGTTGGGGACAAAGCGGGCGCGGCGCGGGTCAATTCGGGCGAATTGTGGCATCGCCATGATAAGCGGTGAGCAGGGCGGCCAAATCCAGCTTCTGCATTTGCAGCAGCGCCGTGGTCATACGCGCAATCCGCGCCTGTTCCCCTTCTTCCAGCAAACGCATCAATTGCACCGGCACCAGCTGCCAGGACACACCGAAACGGTCTTTAATCCAACCGCACGGCTCCGGCTTGCCGCCATCGCAGAGGCGCTCCCAGTAATAGTCGATCTCCGCCTGATCGTCGCAGTGAATCACAAAGGAAATCGCTGGAGAAAAACTGAAATAGGGCCCGCCGTTGAGGGCGGTGAAATGGCTGCCGTTGATTTCAAAGTCGATGGTCATAACGCTGCCGGCCGGCGCCGGCGCGCCCTCGCTGTAGCGGGTAGTGCCGAGGATGCGGCTCCCCGGAAATACCGACAGATAAAAAGCCACGGCCTCCTCGGCGTTTTGATCAAACCAGAGGCAGGGGGAAATGGGGTGCATAGGGAAGCCTCGACTAAGGGATTACCAAGTAGTCGAGTAAAAGTGGTGGGAATCGACAATCGAAAATGGCTAACAGGTTAGCCATCGGAACGGCTGCGCCGCACCATCAGAATCACCGGCACCATGGAGATCAGCACCAGGGTCAGCGCCGGCAAGGCGGCGCGCTGCCATTCTCCCTCGGAGGTCATTTCGTACACCCGCACGGCGAGGGTGTCCCAGCCGAAGGGGCGCAGCAGCAGGGTGGCGGGCATTTCTTTCATCACGTCCACCAGCACCAGGATCAAGGCCGTCATCAAGCCCGGGGTTAACAGCGGCAGATACACACGGCGGAGCACCTGCCAGTGGCTGTGGCCGAGGCTCTGGGCGACCTCCTGAAATTGCGGGCGGATGCGTTCCAGACTGGACTGCACGGGGCCCAAGCCGACAGAAAAATAGCGGATGCCGTAGGCGGTCACCAACGCCGCGACACTGCCGACCAGCACTTGGCCGGCGACCTGACTTTCGCCCCAGACCATGCGCATCAGCGGCCACAGCAGATTGCGGTCGAGAAAGGTGAACACGATGATCACGCCCACCGCCAACACTGACCCCGGCAATGCATAACCCAGCGCGGTCAGGCGGGTGATGCTCGCTGAGCCGCGAGTGGGCGCCAGGCGCTGACCGAAGGCCACCAGCAAAGCCATCACGCCGACCAAGATCGCGCTTATGGCGCCGAGTAGAAAGGTGTGTCTGGCGAGGGCGAGAAAGCGCGCATCGAAGCCGGCGAAGCCGGTTTTGATCACCCACAACACCAGCTGGCAGAAAGGCACCAGAAACGCCAGGGTCAGCACCAGCAGGCAATACGCGCTGGCCAGTGCGCCGCGCCAGCCGCGCAGGCGAATACGCTCCTGTTTTTTGTTGCCGTGCTGATGCAGCTTGCCGCGCCCGCGCGCCTGCAGCTCCAGCACCAGGGCGATGGCAACAAATAACAGCAGCAGGCTGGCGAGCTGCGCCGCCGCCTGCAGATTGAAAAAGCCGAACCAGGATTTGTAGATGGCGGTGGTGAAAGTGTCGTAATTGAACACTGCAACCGCACCGAAATCGGCGAGGGCTTCCATCAGCGCCAGAGCCATGCCGGCAACAATCGCCGGTCGCGCCATGGGCAGCACCACCTGGGTAAAACCGGCAAAAGGTCCGCGCCCGAGCACACGGGCGGCGTCAGTGAGGGTGCGGCCCTGCTGCAGAAAG
>Ga0182793_1001929_pt1 | contig 12335 bp, 12 predicted proteins | sample Passage237A_FD_130498 | JGI IMG/M metagenome (GOLD analysis project Ga0182793, IMG submission 130498) | Cellulose adapted compost microbial communities from Newby Island Compost Facility, Milpitas, CA, USA - Passage2 37A (version 2) (version 2) ...
CGCCGCCGGGGCCGCGGCCACACGGGACGGGCCCGCCGCCGGCGCACCCCCAGTGGGCTGGGGGCCCACCCAGCGGGGGGTGCCGGGGGCGGGACTCCGTTTCTGCTCAGCCATTTCGTGTCCTCTGCCGGACCGGGTCATTGGTCACCAGACTCGACCGGAAGAGTTCAGCAGGCGGCTCAGAGGGCGTCGGCCCCCCGTTCCCCGGTGCGGACCCGGACGACGGTCTCGACCGGGCTCACCCACACCTTGCCGTCGCCGATCTTGCCCGTGCGCGCCGCCTGGACGATGACGTCGACGACCTTGTCCACCGCGGAGTCGTCGACGACGACCTCCACCCGGACCTTGGGCACGAAGTCCACCGAGTACTCGGCGCCACGGTAGACCTCGGTGTGGCCCTTCTGCCTGCCGTAGCCCTGGACCTCGCTGACGGTCATGCCCAGGATGCCCGTCTGTTCGAGACCGGTCTTGACGTCTTCGAGCGTGAACGGCTTGATGATCGCGGTAATCAGCTTCATGTAAACGATCCCTTCCGATGAAATTCTTGCCGATCAGACGAGTTCATAAGCCGTTTCGGCGTGCTCGATTTCATCGATGCCGGTCTCCTCGTCTTCCTTGCTGACTCGCCAACCCATCGGCTTCACGATGAAGGCGATGATCGCCGTCATGATGCCAGTGAACACCACTGCCACCAAGGCGATCACGACCTGAACCACGAGCTGCTGAATACCGCCACCGTAGAACAGGCCGGTCTCGGTCGCCAGGAAGCCGATGCCGATGGTGCCCCACAACCCGGCGACCAGGTGGACGCCCACCACGTCGAGCGAGTCGTCATAGCCGAGCTTGTACTTCAAAGAGATCGCCAGCGCGGACAGCGCACCCGCGATCACGCCCAGGATCAGCGAACCGATCGGCGACAGCGAACCGCACGCCGGGGTGATCGCGACCAGGCCTGCCACGATGCCCGATGCCGCACCGACGCTGGTGGCGTGACCGTCGCGAATGCGCTCCACCAGCAACCAGCCCAACATCGCCGCGGCGGTGGCTGCGGTGGTGTTGACCCACACCAGGCCGGCGACGGTGTCCGCCGCGCCCTCGGAGCCGACGTTGAAGCCGAACCAACCGAACCACAGCAGGGCCGCACCGAGCATCACGAACGGGATGTTGTGGGGACGGAACGCGACCTTGCCGAACCCGGTGCGCTTGCCGATCAGGATCGCCAGCACCAGCGCCGCCATGCCCGCGTTGATGTGGACGACGGTGCCGCCCGCGAAGTCGATCGGTGGAACGCTCGCCGACTCGGCCTCGGCGTCGTACCCGAAGATCCACGAAGCGAGGCTCTTCTCCGCGCCCGACAGCAGGCCACCGCCCCAAACCATATGGGCCAGCGGGAAATACACGAAGGTGACCCACAGGGCGCCGAACACCAGCCAGGTGCCGAACTTCATCCGCTCGGCGACCGCGCCGCTGATCAGGGCGACGGTGATCACCGCGAAGGTGAGCTGGAAACCGACCCATACGATCGCGGGCACCGTGCCGAAGCCGCCGAGCACGTACAGTGTCTCGTCACCGACTTCCTTGGTCTCCATGAGCTGATTGACGCCGAACAGCGAGAACGGGTTGTCGAAGAAGAGACCCGGTTCGGCACCCGTGTGCGCCGAGGCGAAGGACATCGAATAGCCCCACAGCACATAGATCACGCTAATGACGCCGAGTGAACCGAACGACATCATCATCATGTTGAGGACCGACTTCTGGCGTGACAGACCGCCATAGAAGAACGCCAGGCCCGGCGTCATGAGCAGCACGAGCGCTGCCGCGGTGAGCACCCACGCCGTATCGCCGGCGCTCAACCCGTCGGGCCCGAAAGGCGCGAATGCGTCGTCGGGCAGAGCTAAAGGTAAGGCTGAAACCACTTTGTGTGAACCTCCTTAGAAGATGCGCCGAACGGATCGGCCTCCCGAGAAGATTCATTCGCCGGCGTTTCGCCGGTGATGCGCTGACGTTTCAGCCCTGTGAACGCATCGGCCCCGACGGTTACGCTCGTGTTTCGCAGCTAACCGAGCAGCGCGTCGACGAACGCCGCGGGCTCGAACGGCGCGAGATCATCGGGGCCTTCACCGAGACCCACCAACTTGACCGGGACGCCGAGTTCCTGTTGCACCCGGAACACGATGCCGCCCTTGGCCGTGCCGTCGAGTTTGGTCAGCACGACTCCGGTGATGTCCACCACTTCGGCGAACACCCGGGCCTGCGGCAGTCCGTTCTGCCCGATGGTGGCGTCGAGCACCAGCAGCACCTCGTCGACCTTGGCCCGCTTCTCCACCACCCGTTTGACCTTGCCGAGTTCGTCCATCAGGCCGGTCTTGGTGTGCAGGCGGCCCGCGGTGTCGATGACGACGACGTCGGCGCCCGACTCGATGCCCTTGTCGACGGCGTCGAACGCCACCGACGCCGGATCGGCGCCTTCGGCACCGCGCACCACCTGCGCGCCGACCCGCGACGCCCAGGACTGCAGCTGATCGGCCGCCGCGGCGCGGAAGGTGTCGGCCGCCCCCAGCACCACCCGTCGTCCGTCGGCGACCAGCACCCGCGCCAACTTGCCGACCGTGGTCGTCTTGCCCGTGCCGTTCACGCCGACCACCAGCAACACCGACGGTTTGTCGGCGTGCGGCAGCGCCTTGATCGAGCGGTCCAGTTCGGGGCGCAACTCCTTGATCAGGACACCCCGCAACACCGCGCGGGCCTCGGCCTCGGACCGCACGGCGCTGGCGGCCATCGCCGAGCGCAGTTCGGCGACGACGGACTCGGTGACGACGGGTCCGAGGTCGGCGATCAGCAGGGTGTCCTCGATCTCCTGCCAGGAGTCCTCGTCGAGGTCGCCGCCGCCGAGCAGGCCGAGCATGCTGCGGCCCAGCGCGCTCTGCGACTTGGCCAGCCGGCCGCGCAGCCGCTCCAGCCGGCCCTCCGGCGGGGCGATGGCCTCGATCTCCGGGGCTGCCGGCTCCGTTGCGGCAGCGGGTGCCGGCTCCGGTTCGGCCGCCGGCTCGGCGACCGCGGGCGGCGCCTGCGGTGCCGCGGCGGTCGGGTCGGGCAACTGGACGTCGGAGATCGGCCGTTTGACCGAATCGCGCGGGACGGTGGCGTCGTCACCGACCGCGGGCAGCCCGGTGGTGTCGATGCGTTCCACCGGCTCGGCCGGTGCCGAGGACGAGAACGTGATGCCCGATGTCGTGGTGTACCCGCCGGAGCGGTCGAGCGGGGTCGCGGTGTCGGTCGATGACAGCCTGACCCGTCGGCGCCGATACCGCACCAGCCCGACGGTCAGCGCAATCACGAGCAGAACAGCGATGACCGCGATCGCGATCCACAAGGCCTCCGTCACGCCGCCATTCTGTCAGGGGCGCAGACCGGCACCGCCGCCCCGTCGGCGTCGCTGCGCCGCGCCCTAGCCGGTGCCCGCGCCGACCAGTTCCTGGCCGCGCAGGCGCTGGCTGATCACCGCGGTGATGCCGTCGTCGCGCATGGTGACGCCGTAGAGCGCGTCGGCGACCTCCATCGTCGGCTTCTGGTGGGTGATGACGATCAGCTGCGACTTGGCCCGCAACTGCTCGAACAGCCCGAGCAGCCGGCGCAGGTTCACGTCGTCGAGCGCCGCCTCCACCTCGTCCATCACGTAGAACGGCGAGGGCCGGGCCCGGAAGATCGCCACCAGCATCGCGACCGCCGTCAGCGACTTCTCCCCACCGGACAGCAGCGACAGCCGCTTGATCTTCTTGCCCGGCGGGCGGGCCTCCACCTCGATGCCGGTGGTCAGCATGTCATCCGGATTGGTCAGCAGCAGCCGGCCCTCGCCGCCGGGGAACAGCGTGGCGAACACGTCGCGGAACTCGCGCTCCACGTCGGCGTAGGCCTCGGTGAACACCTGCAGGATCCGCGCGTCGACGTCATCGATCACGTCGAGCAGGTCCTTACGCGCCGCCTTGACGTCCTCCAGCTGGGTGGACAGGAAGTTGTAGCGCTCCTCCAGCGCGGCGAACTCCTCCAGCGCCAGCGGGTTCACCCGGCCCAGCTCGGCCAGTTCGCGCTCGGCCTTCTTGGCCCGCCGCTCCTGGGTGGCCCGGTCGTACGGCATCGGCTGCGGGGCGACCACCTGCTCGCCGCGCTCGCGGGCCTGTTCGTACTCGGCCATCTCCTGTTCGGTCGGCGGCAGCGGGACGTGCGGCCCGTACTCGTTGATGAGATCCTCGGCGGCCATGCCGAACTGCTCGAGCACCTGCTCCTCGAGTTGCTCGATGCGAAGCTGCGCCTGGGCCTTGGCGACCTCGTCGCGATGCAGCGCATCGGTCAGGCCGGCGATGCGGGTGTTCAGCTCGTTGACCTCTTCGCGCGCCTTCGCCAGCGCGTCGGCGCGGCGCTGACGCTCGGCGGCGACCTCGTCGCGGGTCCGCGCCGCGACCCCGACCACCACGCTCAGCCGCTCGGCCACCAGGCGACCGGACTCGGCGACCGCCGCCGCCACCCGGGCGGCATGTTCGCGCGCCTCGCGGGCACGCTGCGCCCGCAGCCGGGCCTCGCGTTCGGCCGCGGCGGCGCGGCGCAACGAATCCGCCCGTCCCCGAACGGCATTCGCGCGCTCCTCGGCGGTGCGCACCGCCAGCCGGGCCTCCACCTCGGCGGCCCGGGCGGCCTCCGCGGCCGCGCTGACCTCCTCGCGGTTGACCGGTTCGGCCTCGACGGTCGGCTCCTGCTGGGCGTTGTGCAGGCGCTGTTCCAACTCGACGAGTTCGGCCATGGTCTGCGCGCGGTTGGCCTCAAGTTCCTTGCGCTGCTGGATCAGTCGCTGCCACTCGTCATCCGCGGCCCGGGCGTCCTGACCGAGCCGGCCCAGCTGCTCGTAGATCGCCGAGATCGCCGCGTCGGACTCGTTGAGCGCCGCCAGCGCCTGCTCGGCGGCGTCCTGCCGCGCGGCCTGCTCCTCGAGGGCACCGGCCAGCGCGGCGGACAGTTCACTCGCCTGCCGCTCGGCCTCGACCAGCTCCTGGCGAGCCTTGTCGACCTCGGACGCGATCTCCAAAGTGCTTGGCTTGCGGTCGGATCCACCGCTGACCCAGCCCGCGCCGACGAGATCGCCGTCGATGGTCACCGCGCGCAGTTGCGGCCGCGAAGCGACCAGGTCCAGCGCCGCGGACAGGTCGCCAACCACGACCACACCGGACAGCATCGCGGTGATCGCACCCCGCAACCGGTGCGGCGCGTCGACGAGATCGAGCGCCCACAGCGCGCCCTCCGGCGCGGGCCCCGGCGGCGGCGCGACCGGCTGCGGCCAGTTGCCGAGCACGATCGCCGCGCGCCCACCGTCGCCGGCCTTCAGCGCCGCGATCGCCGCGCGGGCAGCGCCGAAGTTCTCCGCCGCGACGGCGTCGGCGGCGGCACCCATGACTGCCGCGATCGCCGTCTCGTAGCCCGGCCGCACCTTCAGCAGGTTCGCGATCGACCCGAAAAGCCCTGCGCCGCCGTGGTTCTGCTGCAGCCACGCGGCGCCGTCCTTGCGGTCAAGCCCGACCGACAGCGCATCGATACGGGCCCGCAGCGACGCAACCTGACGTTCGGCGTTGCGTTCGGCGGCCTGCAACTCGGCGACGCGTTCGTCGGCCAGCCGCAGCGCGGCCACCGAGCGGTCGTGCTGTTCGTCGAGGCCCACCTCGCCGGCGTCGAGTTCGCCGACGCGGCTCTGCACGGTCTCGAACTCGGCCTGGGTCTGCTGGGCCTTGGCCGCGGCCTCCTCGATGGCGGTGGTCAGCCGCGCGACGGTCTCGTCGATCGACTCGACACGGGTGCGCATCGTGTCGACCTGCCCGGCCAACCGGGCCAGCCCCTCGCGGCGGTCGGCCTCGGCGCGCACCGCGGCCAGGTGGGCGCGTTCGGCCTCGGCGGCCACCCGCTCGCGTTCGGTGAGTTCGTTGCGCGCGGTCTCCAACCGGGCCCGAGACTGCTCGAGCTCGGTGAGCAGCTGGCGCTCCTGCGCGGCCACCTCGTCGGCCTGGGCCTCGAGTTCGTCGGGGTCGGGCCCGGTCGAGGCCTCCGGCTCGGTCTCCAGGTGCTGGGCCCGCTCGCTGGCGATCCGCACCGTCGCGCTCACCCGTTCGGCGAGCGTGGAGAGCTTGAACCAGGTCTGCTGCGCGGCGTCGGCGCGCTCGCTGAGGCTGCCGACCGCCGACTCGTGGGCGGCCAGCTCGGTGGTTTTGGCCTCCAGCCGCGCGGTGAGCTCGTCGTGCTCGCGGCGCAGCGTGGTCTCGGCCTGGTTGGTGTTCTCGAACTCGGCGCGCCGGGTGACCAGGTCGTCGGCGGCCAGCCGCAGCCGGGCGTCGCGCAGATCGGCCTGGATGGTCTGGGCGCGCCGGGCCATCTCGGCCTGCCGGCCCAGCGGCTTGAGCTGGCGGCGCAGTTCGGTGGTCAGGTCGGTCAGCCGCGCCAGGTTGGCCGACATCGCCTCCAGCTTGCGGACCGCCTTCTCCTTGCGCTTGCGGTGCTTGAGCACGCCCGCGGCCTCTTCGATGAAGGCCCGGCGGTCCTCCGGGCGCGATTCGAGGATCTCGGCGAGCTTGCCCTGGCCGACGATGACGTGCATCTCGCGGCCGATGCCCGAGTCACTCAGCAACTCCTGCACATCCATCAAACGGCAACTGGTGCCGTTGATCTCGTACTCGCTGCCGCCGTCGCGGAACATCCGGCGGGTGATCGACACCTCGGAGTACTCGATGGGCAGCGAGTTGTCGGAGTTGTCGATCGTGACGGTGACCTCGGCCCGGCCCAGCGGCGGACGCGAGGACGTGCCCGCGAAGATGACGTCCTCCATCTTGCCGCCGCGCAGGGTCTTCGCGCCCTGCTCACCCATCACCCAGGTGAGCGCGTCGACGACGTTGGACTTACCCGACCCGTTGGGTCCCACGACACACGTGATGCCCGGTTCGAAGCGCAGCGTCGTCGGCGAAGCAAACGACTTGAAGCCCTTCAGGGTCAGACTCTTGAGGTGCACGACGTGCCACACTACCGCCGCGAGGGCTAACGCTCCGTGAAGCCTTCTAGCGAGTCGCGAACTTGCGACCAATCCGCGACGACCTTGTCGACGCGACCTGGCGTGTTGCCGCTTTGCAGCAGCTCAAGCAGCTTTTCGCAGGCCTGGCGGGGGCCCTGCGCGACCACCTCGACCCGGCCGTCGGGTTTGTTGGCCGCATAGCCGGTCAGGCCGAGTTCCAGCGCCCGCGAGCGGGTCCACCACCGGAATCCGACACCCTGAACGCGGCCGTGCACCCACGCCGTGAGACGTACCTCAGCTAACTCCTGCATCAGCAACCTCAAACGTCACAGTGGTCCCGGACTTCAGCGTGCGGCCGACCGTGCAGACCGTGTCGATCGCCCGCTCGACGACCGTCAGCACCCGCGCCCGCTCCTCGGGGGACAGCGCGGACAGGTCGAGTTCCATCCGCTCCTCGAGCAGCGGGTACACCTCGCGCTCGCGGTCGGCGGCGCCCGAGACGCGGATCGTCGCGGCGTAGTCCGCACCGAGCCGGCGCTGCAGCGGCACGTCGGAGGCCATCCCGCTGCACGCGGCGAGCGCGATCTTGAGCAGCTCGCCCGGGGTGAAGACGCCCTCGACATCCTCGCTGCCGACGAGCACCTCCGCGCCGCGCGAGCTGCGGCCGGTGTAGCGGCGCACGCCGGTGCGCTCCACCCACAGTTCAGTCATGAGGTCTCCCCTTCCCGCGAGCGTGCGTGTCTGCACACGACACGCCGCTGATTCTCGACAGTTTGCGCACGCTCGCGATAGCGCGGTCTCTTCGAGCGTGCGCAAAGTGCTGAATATTCCCGGCGTGTCGGGTGCAGACACGCACGGCCGCGCCAGGAGGTCATGGCCGCCGTACCCGCGGGCGGGGTTGGCAGCGCGGGCAGTAGAACGACGAGCGGTTCATGAACTTCTCCCGCCGCATGACCGCCCCGCAGCGCCGGCACGGCTCCCCCTCGCGGCCATAGGCGTCCAGCGACCGGTCGAAGTAGCCCGACTCGCCGTTGACGTTGACGTACAGCGAGTCGAACGACGTGCCGCCCTGATCCAGCGCCTCGCTCATCACCTGCGCGGCCGCGTCGAGCACCTCGCCGAGCTTGGGGCGCGACAGCGACGACGCCGGACGCGCGCCGTTGACCTTCGCGCGCCACAGCGCCTCGTCGGCGTAGATGTTGCCGATACCCGACACGACGGTCTGGTCGAGCAGCTGACGTTTGATCTCAGAATGCTTGCGGCGCAATACTTTAACGACGCTGTCGGGGTCGAACCGGGGGTCCAGCGGATCGCGCGCGAGGTGCGCGACCGGGACCGGGACGTCGGTGCCGTCGACGGTGACCATGTCGGCGAGCAGCCACCCGCCGAATGTGCGCTGGTCGACGAAGCTCAGCGCCACGCCGTCGTCGAGCAGCGCGGCGATGCGCAGATGGTTCTCGTTCGGCACACCGCCGAGCAGCATCTGCCCACTCATGCCCAGATGCACCACCAGCGCCGAACCGTCCCCGAGCACCAGCCACAGATACTTTCCGCGCCGGCCCGTGTCGACGACACGCGCACCGAGCAGTCGTGCGGTCAGATCCGCCGGTCCGGCCTCGTGCCGACGCACCGCGCGCGGATGATGCACCCGCACCGCGGTGATCGTCTTGTCGACGACATGCGCGTGCAGTCCGCGCCGAACGACCTCTACTTCGGGAAGCTCAGGCATCTACCTCGGACGCGGTCAGCGCGTTCCACGCCGCCGCGGCCGCCTTGAGTTCGGCTTCCTTCTTGGTCCGCCCGACGCCCTTGCCGTATTCGACGTCGGTCACCAGGACCGTCGCGGTGAATTCCTTGTCGTGGTCCGGGCCCGTCGAGGTCACCACGTACGACGGCGCGCCCATCCCGCGCGCCGCGGTCAACTCCTGCAGGCTGCTCTTCCAGTCCAGCCCGGCGCCCAGCGTCGGCGCGGTGTCGAGCAATTCGGCGAACAACCGCAGAATCACCTCGCGCGCCACCTCGATACCGTGCTCGAGATAGATTGCGCCCAAGAGGGATTCGACACCGTCGGCCAGGATGCTGGCCTTGTCGGCGCCGCCGGAGTTCTCCTCGCCCTTGCCAAGCAGCAGATAGCTCCCCAGCCCGCGGTCGGACAGCTGGCGCCCGACGTCGGCCAGCGCCTGGGTGTTGACGATGCTGGCCCGCAGCTTGGCCAGGTCCCCTTCGGAGCGGTCCGGGTGGCGGTGGTAGAGCTCCTCGGTGATCGTCAGCCCGAGCACGGCGTCGCCGAGGAACTCCAGTCGCTCGTTGGTCGGCAGGCCGCCGTTCTCGTAGGAGTAGCTGCGGTGGGTCAGCGCGATCGTCAACAGTTCCTCGGGCAGCTCAACGCCCAGCGCCTCCAACAGCGCGGTCCGGTCAGCCACGGGCATCCTCGCCGGAGTCGGGATCGGAGAACATCCCCGCCAGCTTGGCCCAGCGCGGATCGATCTGCTCGTGGGAGTGGCCGGGTTCGGCGGTCGCCATCGGCACCCCGCACTGCGGGCACAGCCCCGCACAGTCGGGTCCACACAGCGGCGCGAACGGCAGCGCCAGCCCGATGGCGTCGATGATCGGCTGCTCGAGGTCGATCATGTCGGCGCCGCCCGCGGTGTGCACGCGGGCGAGTTCGTCCTCGTCGGTGGTCTCGTCGGTGACGCTGTCGGGGTAGGCGAACAGCTCGGTGAGCTCGACCCGCACGTCCCCGACCACCCGGGTCAGGCAGCGGGCGCACTCACCGGACGTGGGGCCCGAGACGGTGCCGCTGACCAGCACCCCCTCCGACACCGACTCGATCCGCAGGTCCAGCGCCAGGGGCGCGCCCTCGTCGACGGCGATCAGGTCCAGCCCCATCCGCGCCGGACTGGCCACGGTCTCGTCGACGGTCAGCAGCGCGCCGGGTCGCCGCCCCAGCCGGGAGATATTCAGCACCAGCGGCGAGCCGGATGCGCGGCGCGCCGCCGCGTTCGCATGCGTCGCCATAGGAGCCAATCCTACGGTGACGCGCCTGCCTACCTGGTCGCGTAGTCGTGAGTTCCGGCCGCCGTGCGCAGCTGGTGGCGGCCCCGGCCCACCGAACGCAGGGTGCCGTTGAGGAACTCCTCGAACTCGGCGAGCTTGCTGTCGACGTAGATGTCGCACTCGCCGCGCAGCCGGTCGGCCTCGGCGTGCGCCGCGTCGATGAGGCGGGTGGCCTCGGCGGTCGCGGTCTGCACGATCTCGGTCTGCGAGACCAGCCGCTGCTGTTCCTTGATGCCTTCCTGAACGGCCTTCTCGTAGGCCAGGTTTCCGTTCTCGATGAGCCGATCGGCCTCCGTCTTGGCGCGGCCGGTGCTGGCCTCGTCCTCGCGACGGGCGGTCGCGGCCAGCCGCTCGGCCTCCTCACGGGCCTTGGCGACCATCTGTTCGCTGTGCTGACGGGCCTCGGCCACCATCCGGTCGGCCTGCGCCTTGGCGTCGGCCAGCAGCCGGTCGGCCTCCGCGCGCGAATGGTTGATCAGCGATTCGGCCTCCTGCGTCGCGGTGGCCACCATCGACTCGGAGTGTTCCTTGGCCTCGCGCAGCAACGCGTCGCGGGCATCCAGCACGTCCTGGGCGTCGTCGAGTTCGCCGGGGATGGCGTCCTTGATGTCATCGATGAGCTCGAGGACATCGCCGCGGGGCACCACGCAGCCGGCGGTCATCGGCACGCCGCGCGCTTCCTCGACGATCGCGCTCAGCTCGTCAAGCGCTTCAAATACTCGGTACACGGCAACACCCTCCAGGCCTAGTTGTCAGTTACCAGTGTGCCTGGTGTTACGTCTGTGACTCAGCTACCGAGATCGGTGTGTCGCGTTTCCCGCGATTTGCGCTGACGCCGCTCCCCCAGGCCGGCAACTGGACTCTGCATTGCTATCCGGACATCTATCCGGACATTATGTCAACACCGACGGCCGCGTTCAGGCCGCTGACCTGCAGCAAAAGCGAATCGCCCGCGCACCTGCGTGGTGGCGGGCGATTCCAGAGTGGTCAGCACACTATGACGTCGCGGACTTGAGCAGATCACGGGCGCGGTCGAGCATCGAGGCGAACGGGCCGGCGGCGAAGTTCATCTTGGCCGACTCGACGCCCGGGTGCGGCCGCGTCGGGGCGATGGCCTGCGCGGCCAGCGCCGCCTTGGCCATCTTCTCGCGCTCCTCGGCGCTCAGCTCGCGGGTGAGCTTGGCGAACTCCTCGGTCTCCTCGCGCTCGGCGTGCTCGATCACCTCGTCGCGGAACGCGCGCAGCTCGTCGAGGAACTCGTCGGAGCCGATGTCCATCTTCTCCAGCGCCGACAGGTGCTTTTTGGCCTCGTGTTCCTCGGCCAGCCGCGCGTCGACGATCTCGTCGCCGTCGCCGACCTCGTGGCGGGCGCGCGGGTGCACCACCATCTCCTCGGCGGTTTCGTGCACCGCGAGCAGCTTGCGCAGATCGATGAAGGCCGCTTCGCGGGCCTTGGTGTCGGAGGCGCTCAGCACCTCTTCGAACATGTCCTTGATCAGGTTGTGCTGATCGGTAAGGAACTTCACGACGTCGTCGGTGGATTGGACAAACGTGTCAGCCATGGGTGACCTCCCGGTCGGTGGATTGATGCGCGATGGGCTGCGCGCTGCCGACGGGGTACCCGGTTACGGCGATCGCTAACTCAGCCCGAGTTTCTCGCGCAGCCGCCGGTTCACCGGATCGGGCAGCAGATCCGCGACGTCACCACCCAGCGAGGCGACCTCCTTGGCCAGCGACGACGACACGAACGAGTACTTCGGCGCGGTGGCGACGAAGAAGGTGTCGACGCCGGCGATGTGCTTGTTCATCTGCGCCATCTGCAGCTCGTACTCGAAGTCGGTGCCGGTGCGCAGGCCCTTGACGATCGCGGTCAGCCCGCGCTGCTTGACGAAATCGACGACGAGGCCCTGCCCCGACTCGACGCGCAGGTTCGGCAGGTGCGCGGTGGACTCCTCGATCATCGCGATGCGCTCGTCGAGGTCGAACATCCCCTTCTTGTTGGGGTTGATCAGCACCGCCACCACAACCTCATCGAACTGGGCCGCCGCCCGTTCGAACACGTCGATGTGACCGAGGGTCACCGGATCGAAGGAACCCGGGCATACCGCGCCGCTCATGGGTGACGACGCTAGCAGGGCCGGTCAGCCGCGGTCGTGCGCCGCGGGGTCGAATTCCGCGAGCTCCAGCCGGGTGCCGCCGTAGGTGCGCACCGGCCAGGCCACCCAGCCCGGCGGCCACC
>Ga0182793_1001935_pt1 | contig 12281 bp, 12 predicted proteins | sample Passage237A_FD_130498 | JGI IMG/M metagenome (GOLD analysis project Ga0182793, IMG submission 130498) | Cellulose adapted compost microbial communities from Newby Island Compost Facility, Milpitas, CA, USA - Passage2 37A (version 2) (version 2) ...
AGCCGGGGCCGATGCCGACCTTGACGCCGTCGGCGCCCGCGTCGATCAGCGCCAGCGCGGCCGCGGCGGTGGCGATGTTGCCGCCGATCACGTCGACGTGCGGGAAGGTCTTCTTGACCCAGCGCACGCGGTCGAGCACGCCCTGGGCGTGGCCGTGGGCGGTATCGACGACCAGCACGTCCACGCCGGCCTCGACCAGCGCCGCGGCACGTTCCTCGGTGCCCGGGCCGACGCCGATGGCCGCGCCCACGCGCAGGCGGCCCAGCTCGTCCTTGGACGCGTTCGGGTGCTCGGTGGACTTCATCATGTCCTTGACGGTGATGAGCCCGCGCAGCTCCCAGTCATCGTTGATGACCAGCACGCGCTCGAGGCGGTGCTTGTGCATCAGGTGGCGCGCCTCCTCGAGGCTGGCGCCTTCCTTGACCGTCACCATGCGCTCGGCCGGCGTCATGATCTGCGACACCGGCTGGTCGAGGTTGGTCTCGAAGCGCAGGTCGCGGTTCGTGACGATGCCCACGACGCGCTTGCCCTCGACGACCGGCAGGCCCGAGAACTTGTGCTGGCGCGTCAGCGCGACCACGTCGCGCACGCTCATCGTCGGCGGGATGCAGATCGGATCCTTCAGCACGCCGCTCTCGTGGCGCTTGACGCGCGCCACCTCGGCGGCCTGCGCCTTGACGGACAGGTTCTTGTGCACGATGCCGATGCCGCCTTCCTGAGCCAGCGCGATCGCGAGGCGCGCCTCGGTCACGGTGTCCATGGCGGCGGACACCAGCGGGATGTTCAGCTGGATGTTGCGCGTGAGCTTCGTCGCGAGGCTGACATCGCGCGGAAGTACGTCGGAATGGGCGGGGACAAGAAGGACGTCATCGAACGTCAGCGCCTTCTGGATGACGCGCATGGCTTTTTTCCTTTCGGCCAAAACCCTATTATACAGACCCGCCTCCGGCACGTGTAAGCGCCATGCAAGCCGGAGCACGGACCCACAACCGGAGAGTTCCGATGCGCAGAACCTGCCTCGCAGTGCTCCTTGGCTCCCTGCTCGCCGTCACGGCCCACGCACAGGTCTATCAGTGGCGCGACGCGGAGGGGCGGCTTACCTACGGCGACCAGCCGCCGCCGGGCGTCGATGCCGTGCTCGTGCGCACGCACCCGGCCGCGGGCTCGAACGCCCGCGCGGCCGAGGCGCCGGCGCCCGCGGCCGAAGCCTCCGACTCGACCACGCTCAGCGCCGCCGAGCGCATGGCCGTGGCCGAGCGCGCCCGGGAGCGCGAGGAGGCACGCGCCCGCGCCTGCCAGGAGACGCGCAACTACCTCGTCGCGCTGGAGAGCGGGCAGCGCATCGCGCGCTTCAACGAGAAGGGGGAGCGCGAGTTCCTCGACGACAAGGCGCGCTTCGAGCAGATCGAGCGCACGCGCCAGACGCTGCGCGAGAACTGCAACTGAACGCTCAGGCGGCGTCGGACTCCGCGTCGCCGCCGCCCTTCTTCATCGCCTTGCCCTCTTCCGCCCGCTTCTTGCGCACGGCCTTCGGGTCGGCGATCAGCGGGCGGTAGATCTCCACCCTGTCGCGGTCGCGCAGCGGCGTGTCGAGCTTGGTGAGCTTGGAGAAGATGCCCACCTTGTTCTCGCCGTCGAGCGAGATCTCCGGATGCTTCTCGAGCAGCCCCGACGCCTTCACGGCGTCCTCCACGGTCGCTCCCTCGGGCAGTACCAGCTTGACCAGCTCGTGCCGGTGCGGATGGGCGTAGATGACCTCGACGTTGATGACCTCGCTCATGCTGCCCCCCTGGCATAGATCTGCCCCGCACGCTTGACGAAGGAATCGACGAAGGTGTTGGCGATGTGGTTGAAGACCGGCCCGAGCGCCTTCTCCAGCAGCTTGTGCTCGAACTCGTAGCGCAGCCGGAACTCGACCTTGCACGCCACGTCGCCCAGCGGGCGGAAGTACCAGCCGCCGTCGAGGTGGCGGAACGGCCCCTCGCGCAGCCGCAGGTGCATCTCGCCGGGCGCCTGCTTGGCGTTCTCGGTGGTGAAGTGCGTGCGGATGCCGTGATAGTTGACGTGGATCGTCGCCACGGTGCGCTCGTCCGTGCGTTCGATCACCTCGGCGCCGCCGCACCAGGGCAGGAACTGCGGATAGTCCTCGCAGCGGTCGACGAGGTCGAACATCTGCGCGGGCGTGTATTCCACCAGAACGGATTTGCTGACTTCGGCCATGTGGGGCGGGCGGCACTGCGAACTGATAAGATTGGCGATTCTACCGCAAGCCCCAGGACAGCCGCGCTCCGCGCCACCAACATCCCATGAGCATCATCGACAACCGCAAGGCCTTCCACGACTACTTCATCGAGGAGAAGTACGAGGCGGGCATGGTGCTCGAAGGCTGGGAGGTCAAGGCCATCCGCGCCGGCCGCGCGAACATCAAGGAATCCTACGTGATCGTGCGCGACGGCGAGATCTTCCTGCTCGGCATGCACATCACGCCGCTGACGAGCGCCTCGACGCACGTGCACGCCGACCCGGTGCGCACGCGCAAGCTGCTGCTGCACGCGCACGAGATCTCCAAGCTGATCGGCAAGGTCGAGCGCGCGGGCTACGCGCTGGTGCCGCTGGACCTGCACTACTCCAAGGGCCGCATCAAGTGCACGATCGGCCTCGCCAAGGGCAAGAAGCAGTACGACAAGCGCGAGGACGAGAAGAAGCGCGACTGGGAACGCGAGAAAGGCCGGCTGATGCGCCAGAAGGCCTGACCGCACCGAACCCGACCCGGAGGGACCAACGATGTTGCTGCTGATCGCCGGCCTGTGGCTGTTCTTCGGTTTCCACTCCGTGCGCCTGCTCGCGCCCGAGATGCGCGCGAACGCCATCGGGCGCATCGGCGAGTCGAACTGGAAGCTCGTCTATGCCGGCGCGTCGCTGACCGGCCTGATCCTGATCGTGCTCGGCTACAGCGACACCCACCACGCGCCGATCCACCTGTGGGCACCGCCGCAATGGACGCGCCACGTCGCGGCGCTGATGATGCTGCCGGCCTTCGTGCTGCTGGCCGCGACCTACGTGCGCCCGACCGTGCTGCGCGAACGCATCGGCCACCCGATGCTGGCCGGCACCAAGCTGTGGGCACTGGCCCACCTGCTCGCCAACGGCACGGCCGGCGACGTCGTGCTGTTCGGCAGCTTCCTCGTCTGGGCGGCGCTGTCGTTCTCGGCCTCGCGCCGGCGCGACCGCGCCGCTGGCGTCGTCCATCCGGCCGGCAAGTGGTCGCGCGACCTCGTCGCCGTCGTCATCGGCGCGGTGACGTGGTTTGCCTTCGCCACCTACCTGCACGGCCTGCTGTTCGGCGTGCGGCCGTTCGGCTGACGCCCGCGCGTCCTCAGGAACTGCACGACAGCATCGAGCACCCGGCCTTGTGCCGCGCCCAGTCCGGGCGCTTCGCCGCGTAGCGCTCGCGGCCCGGCTGCTCGTCGTAGGGACGGCGCATCACGTCGAGCAGCGTCCGCACCTCCGACAGGTCGCCCTGCTCGGCCGCGTCGATGGCCTGCTGGGCGAGGTAGTTGCGCAGCACGTAACGCGGATTGGCGGCGTTCATGCGCGCGACACGCTCGGGCTGCGGCAGGCCGTCCCGTCCCGCGCGCGCGGCATATTCCCGCAGCCACGCGGCGAGCGCCTCGCCGTGCCGCTCCCGCCCCTCGTCCGTGTAGAAGGCCTCGGCCACGGTGTCGAGCGAGGGCGCGTCGAGGTCCAGCCGCGCCAGCGCGCGGAAGAACAGGGTCATGTCCACCTCGGCACGCGTCAGCAGCCCCTGCAGGCGGTCGATCATGCGCTGGTCGTCCTCGGTCACCCGCACCAGTCCCAGCTTGTCCGCCCACATGCGGCGGCTCTCGGCCACGTAGGTGTCGGCGTAGCGCGCCAGGCCGTGCTGCAGCGGCTCGACCTCGCGCATCAGCACGTGCAGCGCGTTGGCCAGCTGCAACAGGTTCCAGTGCGCGACCTGCGGCTGCGCGCCGAAGCGGTAGCGCCGGCCACCGGCATCGGTGGTGTTGGGCGTCCAGTTCGGGTCGTAGTTGTCCACCCAGCCGTAGGGGCCGTAGTCGATCGTCAGCCCGAGGATGGACATGTTGTCGGTGTTCATGACGCCGTGTACGAAGCCCACGCGCATCCAGTGCGCGACCATCACGGCCGTGCGCTCGCACACCTCGACGAACCAGCGCCGCCGGCGCTCGGCCGCATCGCCCTCGATCCACGGGAAGTCGCGCGCGATCGTGAAGTCCACGAGCCGCTCCAGCACCTCCGTCTCGCCGCGCGCGGCGAAGATCTCGAAGTTGCCGAAGCGGATGAAGGACGGCGCGACGCGGCACACGACCGCGCCCGGCTCGGGGCGCGGATGGCCGTCGTAGAACATGTCGCGCACGACCGATTCGCCGGTCCCGACCAGGCACAGCGCACGCGTCGTCGGCACGCCCAAGTGGTGCATGGCCTCGCTGCACAGGAACTCGCGGATCGACGAGCGCAGCACGGCACGCCCGTCGGCGCTACGCGAATAGGGCGTCGGGCCCGCGCCCTTGAGCTGCAGCTCCCAGCGCTCGCCGCGCGCCGTGACGACCTCGCCGAGCGAGATCGCGCGCCCGTCGCCGAGCTGGCCGGCCCAGTTGCCGAACTGGTGGCCGCCGTAGCAGGCCGCGTAGGGCTGCATGCCCTCGAGCAGCGCGTTACCGCCGAACACCGCGGCGAACTCCGGCGCCGTGACGTCGGCCTCGGTCAGTCCCAGGGCATCGGCCATCTCGCGCGACCACGCCAGCAGCCGCGGTGCCACCACCGGGGTCGGCAGCACGCGCGACCAGCACGCGCCGAAGACCTGGCGTACGCCCGGCGCCTCGACCGGATCCCCGGGCAGTTCGTTGACGAACCGGTTGTCGAAATTCAGTGCATGCATCCGTTCATCCTGTCATCGTTTGGCAACATGCGGTCCGCCAAAGTGCCCCGGCCGATCGGCTATAATCCGCCGATCCCAACCATGGAGCCATGCGAACAATGGGTTTTCTCGCCGGCAAGAAGATTCTGATCACCGGTCTGCTGAGCAACCGCTCGATCGCCTACGGCATCGCCAAGGCCATGCACCGCGAGGGCGCCGAACTCGCCTTCACGTTCCAGAGCGAGCGCTTCCAGGAACGCGTCACCAAGCTTGCGTCGGAGTTCGACAGCTCGCTGGTGTTCCCGCTCGACGTGCTCGACGACGCGCAGATCGGCACGCTGTTCGACGGGCTGCAGCAGGCCTGGGGCGGCCTCGACGGCCTCGTGCATTCCATCGCCTACGCGCCCACCGAGGCGCTCGAGGGCGATTTCCTCGACGGCTTCTCGCGCGAGGCATTCCGCATCTCGCAGGAAATCAGCGCCGGCAGCTTCCCGCTGCTCGCCAAGGCCGCGCGGCCGCTGATGAAGGGCCGCAACGGCGCGCTGCTCACGCTGTCCTACCTCGGCGCCGTGCGCACGATGCCCAACTACAACATCATGGGCCTCGCCAAGGCCAGCCTGGAGTCGGCCGTGCGCTACATGGCCGTCACGCTGGGCCCCGAGGGCACGCGCGTCAACGGCATCTCCGCCGGTCCGATCAAGACGCTCGCCGCCTCCGGCATCGGCAGCTTCGGCAAGCTGCTCTCGTTCAACGAGCGCAACGCCCCGCTGCGCCGCAACGTCACCATCGAGGAAGTCGGCAACGCGGCGGCCTTCCTGTGCTCGGACCTGGCCAGCGGCATCACCGGCGAGATCATGTACGTCGACGGCGGCTTCAACACCACCGCGCTCGGCAACGCCGACCAGGGCTGATCCGCGGTCCCGCCCGCGTTCATGAAAAAGCCCGGCACTGCCGGGCTTTTTCGTTCCGGGCCGCGAAACCTCAGCCCCCCTGCTGCGGGTCGAGCTGCGCCTCGTTGATCTGCACGCCGTAGCGCTCGCGCAGCGCGCGCACGAAGGCGCCGAACTCCTGCTCGGCCACCAGTTCGTCGTACTGGCGGGCCAGCATGCGCACTTCCCGCGCGTCGTCGGCCAGCTCCAGCCTGCCCGCGCTCTCGACGCGGAACACCACGTATCCGCCGTCCGGCATCTGCGCGCCGACGTAGGCCGGCAGGCTCTCCGGATCGGCCGAGAACACCGCGCGCGCCGCGTGCGGCGGCAGCGTCGGCGCCCCCCGACGCTCGGCGTACGCGTCGCTCCAGCGGCCGTTGACGCGGCCGCCCTCGCGCAGCGTGGCGAGCGCCTTCTCGCCCTCGGCGAGCGCGCGGCGCGCGCCCTCGTCGGCACGCAGGCGGGCACGCAGCGTGTCGCGCACCTCCTCGTACGGCAGCTGGCTCTCGCCCTCGTATTCGACCACACGGGCGGACACCATCACGCCGCGCTCGACCTCGATGGCCTCGATGTTCTCGCCGTTCTCGCGCGCCACGGGGTCGAACAGCGCATTGACCAGACGCGGATCGCTGTAGCCGCCGAGCGAGACCTCGTCGCGCGTCATCCAGTCGGTGCGACGCACTTCCAGCCCCAGCGCCTCCGCCACCGGGGCCAGGCTGTCGGGCTGTTCGTAGACGGTATTGGCGAACTGCTCGGCGAGCAGCGGCAGGCGACGGGCCACCTCCTGGTCGCGCAGCTCGCGCGCGATCTCGTCACGCACCTCGTCGAACGGACGCAGCGCGGACGGCTTGATCTCCGTGACCTGGATGACGTGGAAGCCGAAGTCGGTGCGCACCGGATCGCTGACCTGGCCCGGCTCGGCGCCGAACACGGCCTGCTCGAACTCCGGCACCATCGCGCCCGGCGCGAAGAAGCCCAGGTCGCCGCCGCGGCTGGCCGAGCCCGGGTCCTGCGACTCGCGGCGGGCGATGTCGGCAAAGCGCTCGGGGTTGGCGCGCACCTCGGCCGCGATCTCGGCGGCCTTGCGCTCGGCGGCGGCCTGCTCGGCCCCGTCGGCGTCACGACCGACGCGGATCAGGATGTGGCGGGCGCGGCGCTCCTCGGGCACGCCGAAGCGGTCGGCGTTGCCCTCGTAGAAGGCGCGCACGCGGCCGGCGTCGATGTTGATGTCGCGGGCCACGGCCTCGGCGTCGAGCACGACGTACTCGGCCTTCAGGCGCGGCGGACGGCGGAACAGGTCGGCGTTGTCGCGGTAGAAGGCCTCGACCGTCTCCTCGGGAATCTCCACGTCGGCCTCGAAGCGCTCGCGCGGGAACACCAGCTCGCTGATCACGCGCTCCTCGAGCTGCAGGTCGACGAGGCGCTTGACCGCCGCGCGTCCGGCGAAGGCCGAGCGGCCCACGCCCAGCACGACCTGGTCGGCGCGCAGGTCCTGCGCCAGTCCGTACTCGAAGCCCTGCGGCGTCATGCCCTGCGCGGCGAGGATCTGCTCGTAGCGCTCGCGCGAGAACTTGCCGTCGACCTGGAAGGCCCGCTCGCCGGCGATCAGCTGCTGCAGCTGCGCGGCCGGCACGTTGATGCGGTTCTCGGCCACGTACAGCGCCAGCGCGCGCTCGTTGATCAGGCCGTCGAGCACCGCCGCGCGGAACTCGCGGGTGTTGAACACCGCCGCGTCGATCTGTCCTCCGGCGGCCTGGCGCACGCGGTCCTGGCGCTCGCGCAGCGCGCGCTCGAACTCCACCGTGTTGATGCGGTAGTCGCCCACGCGGGCCACTTCCTGCCCGCCGGGGCCGTCGCTGAAATAGGCGTCCATGCCGAAGAATGCGAACGGCACGACGATGATCGCGAGCACCAGCTGGGCAATGCGTTTGTTTTTGCGGACGAGGTCGAACATCGATGTCTTCCGGACGGCTCGGTACGGGGAAAATTCGCCCCGGCCGAGGGCCGGCCGGAACGCCAAAGCGGGGCATTATGGCATCCCGCGACGCGGGGGCCAATGCGCAGGACGCGCGCGGAGCCAGTGCGTGCCGGCCCCGCGCGGAAGGGAATCAGGCCTTGTCGAAGCTCAGGCGGCCGCCACCCGCATCCACGCGGATGCGGTCGCGCGGGCCGAAGCGGCCTTCGAGGATGGCCCGCGACAGCGGGTTCTCGATCTTCTCCTGGATCGCCCGCTTGAGCGGACGGGCGCCATACACCGGGTCGAAGCCGGCCTCGGCGATGTCCGCGATCGCGGCGTCCGTGACCTCCAGCGACATCTCCAGCCGCGCCAGCCGGCGCTCCAGGTACTGCAGCTGGATGCGCGCGATGTTGGCGATGTGCTTGTCGTCGAGCGCGTGGAACACCACGACCTCGTCGATGCGGTTGATGAACTCGGGCCGGAAGAAGGTCTTCCCCTCGGTCATCACCGCGAGCTTGATCACGCCGTAGTCGTCGCCGGCCATCTGCTGGATCATCTGGCTGCCGAGGTTGGACGTCATCACGATGACCGTGTTCTTGAAGTCCACCGTGCGGCCCTGACCGTCGGTCATGCGGCCATCGTCGAGCACCTGCAGCAGCACGTTGAAGACGTCCGGGTGCGCCTTCTCGACCTCGTCGAACAGGATCACGCTGTACGGCTTGCGGCGCACCTGTTCCGTGAGGTAGCCGCCTTCCTCGTAGCCGACATAGCCCGGGGGGGCGCCGATCAGCCGCGCGACCGAATGCTTCTCCATGAACTCGCTCATGTCGATGCGGATCAGGTGCTCCTCGGAGTCGAACAGGAACTCCGCCAGCGCCTTGCACAGCTCGGTCTTGCCCACGCCCGTGGGGCCGAGGAAGAGGAAGGAGCCGTAGGGCCGGTTCTCGTCCGACAGGCCGGCGCGCGAGCGGCGGATGGCGTCGGACACCAGCCGCACGGCCTCGTCCTGGCCGACCACGCGCTGGTGCAGGCGGTCCTCCATCTGCAGCAGCTTGTCACGCTCGCCCTGCATCATCTTGGACACGGGGATGCCCGTGGCGCGCGAGACGACCTCGGCGATCTCCTCGGCGCCGACCTGCGTGCGCAGCAGGCGCGGCCGCGACTCGTCGGCTCCGGCGGCCTCGGCCGCCTTGAGCTGGGCCTCGAGCTGCGGCAGCCGTCCGTACTGCAGCTCGGCGAGCTTGTCGAACTGGCCCTTGCGCTGCAGCTCGGCGATCTCGACCTTGAGGCGGTCGATCTCCTCCTTGATGTGCGTCGCACCCGAGGCCTTGGCCTTCTCGGCCTTCCACACCTCCTCGAGGTCGCTGTACTCGCGCCCGAGCTTGGCGAGTTCCTCCTCGATCAGCGCCAGACGCTTCTTCGAGGCCTCGTCCTTTTCCTTCTTGACCGCCTCGCGCTCGATCTTGAGCTGGATCATGCGGCGGTCGAGCCGGTCCATGACCTCGGGCTTGGAGTCGATCTCCATCTTGATGCGCGCGGCCGCCTCGTCGATCAGGTCGATGGCCTTGTCGGGCAGGAAGCGGTCCGTGATGTAGCGGTGCGAGAGCTCGGCCGCGGCGACGATGGCCGGGTCGGTGATCTCGACGCCGTGGTGGATCTCGTACTTCTCCTGCAGGCCGCGCAGGATGGCGATGGTCGCCTCCACCGAGGGCTCGTCCACCAGCACCTTCTGGAAGCGGCGCTCGAGCGCGGCGTCCTTCTCGATGTACTTGCGGTATTCGTCCAGCGTGGTCGCGCCGATGCAGTGCAGCTCGCCGCGCGCCAGCGCGGGCTTGAGCATGTTGCCGGCGTCGATCGCGCCCTCGGCCTTGCCGGCGCCGACCATGGTGTGGATCTCGTCGATGAACAGGATGATGCGCCCGTCGTCCTTGGCGATGTCGTTGAGCACCGCCTTCAGCCGCTCCTCGAACTCGCCGCGGTACTTCGCGCCGGCCAGCAGTGCCGCCATGTCGAGCGACATCACGCGCTTGCCCTTCAGCGTCTCGGGCACCTCGTCGTTGACGATGCGCTGGGCCAGCCCCTCGACGATGGCGGTCTTGCCGACGCCGGGCTCGCCGATCAGCACCGGGTTGTTCTTCGTGCGCCGCTGCAGGATCTGGATGGCGCGGCGGATCTCGTCGTCACGGCCGATGACCGGGTCGAGCTTGCCCGCGCGGGCCCGCTCGGTCAGGTCCACGCAGTAGCGCGACAGCGCCTCGCGCTGGCTCTCGGCCTCGGCACTGTCGACGGTGCCGCCGCCGCGCACGGCCTCGACGGCCGCTTCCAGCGCCTTGCGCGTCAGGCCGTGCTCCTTGAGCAGGCGCGAGGTCTCGCCCTTGTCGTCGGCGAGCGCGAGCAGGAACATCTCGCTCGCGATGAACTGGTCGCCGCGCTTCTGCGCCTCGCGGTCGCTCAGGTTGAGCAGGCGCATCAGGTCACGCCCCACCTGCACCTCGCCGCCGTGACCCTCGACCTTGGGCAGCCGGCCGATGGCGGCCTTCACCGCGCCTCGCAGGGGCGGCACGTTGACGCCCGCACGCTGAAGCAGCGACACCGTGCCGCCGCCTTCCTCGTCGAGCAGGGCCGCCAGCAGGTGCTGGGGCTCGATGAATTGCTGGTCGTTGCCGACCGCGATGCTCTGCGCGTCCGCCAGGGACTGCGCGAAGCGCGTCGTGAGTTTGTCGAACCGCATGACCGGGTTCCTCATGTGATTTCGGGATGCCTCCAACATGGAGGCCCGGCCGCGGAATTCAAGCGACGGGGGTGGGGTTTTTCGTCGCGGGAGTCAGGCGACGAGACCGCGCACGACGGCATACAGCCCGGCGACGAAGGCCGTGCCCAGCACCAGCACGCGATAGGCCTGTCGCGGCACGCATGCGCCGTAACGGCGGGCGAACCAGAAGCCGCCCAGCACCGCCGGCAGCATCGACGCCGCCAGCCACACGTCGGTCCAGCCGAGCCGGTCGAGGAAGTACAGCGCGACCAGCGCCATCACGCCGAACGGCACGAAGATGGCCGACAGCGTGCCGCGCACGCGCGCCGGATCGGCATGCTGGAAGGCCACGCCCAGCGGCGGACCGCCGACGCCGGAGATCGTGCCCATGCAGCCGGAGAACAGGCTCGCGATGACGATGGCCGTCGGCGTCGGGTGGATGTCGAGCCGCATGACGCTCGCCAGCACCGCCAGCATGATGGTCAGGCCGAACAGCCACTGCCAGGTCGCGTCGCTCACGAGACCGGCCAGCACGTAGGCCGCGACGACGCCGACGAAGCCCGCCGGCAGCGCGTAGGCCAGATCCCGCGGCACGACGGCGCGTGCGTTGGCGCGCCACATCAGCAACGGCAGCACGCAGCCGACGATGACCAGCGGCGTGGGCACGAGCGCGGGATGGATCAGGAACAGCAGCGGCGCCGAGAACAGGCCGACGCCGAAGCCGATGACCCCCTGGATGGCGCTGCCGATGAAGACGACGAGGATGGCGAGCGCCCAGTGCGCGAGATCGAGCCCGATCATGCCCGCCGCCGTCCGGTCAGGGTCCGTGTGGCTATTTCGGCTGCTCCCAGCGCTCGGCCGCCGAATCGTCCGAATCGCGGGCATCGACCCAGCGCGCGCCTTCGGGCGTCTCCTCGCGTTTCCAGAACGGCGCGCGGGTCTTGAGGAAGTCCATGATGAACTCGCAGGCGGCGAAGGCGTCACCGCGGTGCGCGCTCGTGACGCCGACGAACACGATCCGGTCGCCCGGCAGCAGGCGGCCGTAGCGGTGGATGACGCGCACGCCGTCGAGCGCCCAGCGCGCGCGCGCCTGCCCGACGATGTCGTCGAGCGCCTGCTCGGTCATGCCGGGGTAGTGCTCCAGCGTCATCGCGTGCACGCCGGTGCCATCGTTGATGTCGCGCACCAGCCCGGTGAAGGTCGCGACGGCGCCGACCTGCAGCCGGCCGGCCGTCAGCGCGCTCACCTCGGCGCCGATGTCGAAATCCTCCTGCTGCACGCTCACGGACATGGCTCAGCCTCCGGTGACCGGCGGGAAGAAGGCGATCTCGTCGCCGTCGGCGATGGCCGTATCCGGCGGCGCCATGCGCTGGTTGCGCGCCATGCGCAGGTTTCTGGTCGTCGCCAGCGCCTCCCAGCGCCCGCCGCGCGCGGCCAGCCGGTCACGCAGCTCGCCCAGCGTGCGCGCGCCGTCCAGTTCGACGGTCTCGTCCCCGCAGTCCAGCGCGTCGCGCAAGGCGGCGAAATACAGCACTTTCACACTCATGTCGGTCTCGCTACGTCCCTCAGTACAACAGTTCGCCATACGGCAGGTAACGCACCGGCTCGCCCCGGGGGATGGGGGGGCCCGCCCGCCCGCCGCCGGGGGCCCCCGCCCCCCCCCCCGCGGCCCGCGCGGCCGGATTCTGGGTGTCGGGCGGGTTGGCGCCGCCCGGGCCGCGGGGGGGG
>Ga0182793_1001940_pt1 | contig 12266 bp, 10 predicted proteins | sample Passage237A_FD_130498 | JGI IMG/M metagenome (GOLD analysis project Ga0182793, IMG submission 130498) | Cellulose adapted compost microbial communities from Newby Island Compost Facility, Milpitas, CA, USA - Passage2 37A (version 2) (version 2) ...
AATCGCCGGGTCGCGCCGCACGTTGGCGAGCAACTCGAAACCGTCCATCTCCGGCATCATCACGTCCGAGACCAACAGGTCCGGCCGGTTCGCCTTGATCTTGGCGAGGGCCTGCGCGCCGTTCTCCGCCGTTTCCACCCGGTAGCCGTGTCGCTCCAGGTTCACCTGCGCCAGTCGCCGAATGTTCGGCTCGTCGTCCACTACCAGAACGTGTCCCATCGTCTTTCGTCCTTCCCTCCCGCCGCCGCTGTTCGCGGACGGCAGGGCGTTGCGAATGCGCTCCGCCAGCCTCGGGGGCGGGTCGCTGTCCGGCAGAGTTCCGATCTGCCCTTCGAGATTCCTCAGGAACCACAGGAACGCCCGGCACCCGGCGCAGGTAACGAGGTGCCGCTCCACCTGCGCCCGTGCCCACGCCCCGTCGCCGTCGAAGCCACTGCTGAGGGCCGCCCGTACGTCGTCACACCGCATGGTCGTCGCCCCCCTCCAGAAACGATCTCAGGTGCGCCACCGCTTCGAACACCTGATACTTCACCGTACCCACCGGGACGCCTAACGCCTCCGCCGCCTCGCGGCACGTCAGTCCCTCCGCCTTCACCAGCAAGAACGCCGCCCGCTGGGCGTCGGAGAGGGTTGCCAGGGCGGCGTTAAGCGTCATTCGGGCCACCCCGCGCCGGGCGGGGTCCTGGCTCCCTGTCGGGTCGCCGCCCGCAAGCCAGCCCCCGCCGCCCTCCCCGCACGAAGTGAAGGCGAGTTCGCGCACACCCGCGGAGCGCACCTGCCGCCACCGGTAGTAAGCGATCTTATACAGATAGGTACTGACCGTGGACCGCCCCTCGAACCGGTGCAGATTCCGGTAGGCAGCCACGAAGACATCCTGGGTCAGGTCCTCGGCGTCGGCAGTCGCGCCGCCGCACAGCCGGAGGCAGAACCGGTAGACGCGGCGGCCGTACTCCGCGTACAGGTCGTCGAACGCCCCCGGCTCGCCCCGGCGGAACCGCTCCAACCGCTCCCGCTCGTCGTGGCTCATGGTTTCGGTGATGGCCTTCGTAAAGACAGTGTAGACCAGAGGCGAAACGGTTGGGTGCGGCCATGGATTTTCTTCGGGAACGATTGCGCGACGCGACGGGGTAAAGCGAAACGAGAACGGGAATACAGCCGGGCGGGGAGACGACGTGGTAAACGAGATCGCAGCGGTGGTTTACGGGATTCTCGCGGGCGGATGTTTCGCTGCCGCGCTGGCGGAGGTGCGCATGCGGCAGGCGACGCAGGCGCCCGCCTACCCGTCCCTCTGGGCACTGCTGACGGCGGCGCTTCTCCTGCTGGCCGCCCAGCGCCTCACGGGCGACATCTCCCAGATCACAGACCACTTCCGGCAGCAGGCCTACGCGGAGGGGTGGTACGCCGAGCGGCGGGACCTGCAGTGGGCCATCATCATGGCTATCCCACCCATCGCCGTTGCCCTGCTGGTCGGGCTCTCCTTCTGGGCGCGCCATGCCGGCAAGCGGCTGCTCCTCCCCGTCCCCACGCTGGTCTACCTGACAGGCTTCTCCCTCGTGCTGCTGGTCTCGCTTCACCACATTGACTGGGTCATGCGCCAACAGGTTGGGCCGCTCAAGGTACAGGGGTGGTGCTACGCCGTCGGCGCCGCGCTGACGGCGCTGAGCCTGCGGTTCGGAGTCGCCCGTCCTCCCCGCACGCGGGGCGCGGCTGCAGAGGCGCGGCGGGAGCAGGAGAGGGGCCGGCGGGGGGCGAACGTTTGAAGGCAAGATGGCCGACGATGACTTCCGCCCGGCAAAGCCCACCCCCTGGGTGCAGGGGTTCTGCCGCCTGACCCTCCCCCTCTTGATGCGGAAGTTGTACGACGTCCGGGAGGTGGACTACGACCCGGCGGACCTGGACACCCTGCGGTCGCTCGAAGGCGAGCGGGTCCTGCTCACCCCCAACCACCCCGCACACGCCGACCCGGCGGTGCTGTTCCACCTCTCCACACAGGTCCGACAGGACTTCCGCTACCTGGCCTGCATCGAGGCGTTCGAGCCGTACCGGGGCTTCCAGGGGTGGCTCATCCAGCGCGTCGGCGCTTACTCGGTGGTGCGCGGCACTGTGGACCGGGCATCGTTTCGCGCCACGCGCGAGACGTTGACCGCGCCGGGCGCGAAGCTGGTTATCTTCCCCGAGGGCGAGGTCCACTCGCAAAACGACTCGCTGATGACCTTCCAGAGCGGCACGTTCCAGCTTGCGTACTGGGCGATGGACGACCTGCGCAAGGCCGGCACGGACGCACCGCTCTACGTCCTGCCCCTCGCGCTCAAATACGTCTACCTGACGGATATGCGCCCCACAATGCGCCAGGCGCTGGACAACCTGGAAGCGTTCACCGGCACCCCACCCGACCCGAACGCCGAGTTGCACCGGCGCGTGCGACGCGTAGGTGCGGCCATGCTGCGGGCGCTGGAGCGGGAGTACCGCCTGCCCTCGCCGAAGAACGAGGCGGCGGAGCCAGAGGAGAACTTCACGCCCCGCCTGACCGCCGTGAAGGAGGCGGTGCTCGGGCGCGTGGCTACCGCGGCGGGTGTCGCCCTGCCCGCCGGCGAGACGGTGCTGGAGCGACTGCACGTGCTGCTGCACGCGGTGGATGTGGTGGCGAACGACACCCCGGCGGAGTCCGCAGCGCCCTACGACCGCCGCCTGCGGGAGTACCAGAAGGCGCGGGCGATGACCCTGGTGCGCGACCTGGACCGCCTGACGAACTTTATCGCCATCTACGACGGGTACGTGAGCGAGCACCCGACCCAGGAGCGGATGGCGGAGACGATCATCCGCCTGGAGCGCGAGTGCTACGGCCATGAGAAGCTGGCGGGGCCGCGTCGCTGCCGGGTGCAGATCGGCGCGCCACTCGACCTGCGCACCCGCTATGCCGCGTATCAAGCGGACAAGCGCGGCGAGGTCGCCGCCCTGTCTGCGCTGATTCAGGCACAGGTGCGCGACCTGCTGACCGAGGCCCAGACCGACGTCGGCCAGCCCGCCGCCGCGACCATGCTGTAGACGCCGCGCGGCCGGAATCTCCCGCGAAGCGAGCGTGGTACACTGGAGTCTGCCATGCCCCCTGGTGAGTCGCCGCAGCAGACGCCGCCCGCCCGCCGCCCGCTCCGGTCGTCGCTGCGCGTGCGCGCCCTGCGCCACCTGCGCGACGTCCTTGACGTCCCCCGCGCCGCGCGTCGCTCGCTGCAGTGGGACGTCCTCGCGGGCGCGTGCGCGGGGGCCTACACCGGCCTTGCGTTCCCCTTCTTCGTACGCATCGGACGCGGAGACCTCGGCGCAAGCGATACCGCCATCGCCCTGCTGGCCGCGGCTCCGTTCGTGGGCAACCTCTTCGCGCCGCTCTGGGCACGGCAGATGGAGGGGCGCGCCAAGCTGCCCTTCGTGCTCGTGTCCTGGATCGTAGCGCGCACGCTCCTGCTGCTGATGCCGCTGGTCACCACCGCCGGGCCGTTCATCCTGCTCCTGTTCCTGCTCCAGTTCATCGGGACCATCTCGACGCCCGCGTACACGTCGATGATGCGCGACATCTACCCAGACCGCGCGCGGGGCCGCCTCATGGGTTACGTCCGGGTGGTGGCCCAGACCGCCACCTTCCTTTCCACCATGGCGGCGGGCCGTCTGCTCGACCACTACCTCAGTTACCGGACGCTGTTCCCCCTGGCGGGCGCGCTGGGCATCGCGGCGGCCGTGGCCTTTGCCCAGGTGCGCCCCCTGCCGGAGGCCGCCGCACACGCCGCGGCGGAGCAGCGGCGCCAGATGCCGGTCGGAGCGTTCGTCCGTGACACGCTGAGTATCCTGCGCGACCACACCGCCTACCGCTGGTTCGCCCTGTCCGTCTTCACCTACGGCTTCGGCAACCTGATGCTTGGGCCGCTCTACGCCCTGTACCAGATCGACGTCCTGAAGATCGCCAACACGCAGATCGCGAACCTGGCGAACGTCACCGCACTTGCCTCGATTGCGGGCTTCCTGTTCTGGGGGCGCTTCATGGACCGGCAGGGCGCGCCGCGCACCGTTCTCTACGGCATCCTGATGATGATGAGCATCACGCCGGTCTACCTGATGCACCCGGGCGTCCCGCTGCTGTTCGCGGCGGCTGTTTTTCAGGGGCTGGCAAACTCCTGCATCGAGCTGTCGTACATGCAGAGCACGCTGACCTACGCCGCCCCGGGCCGCGCCGCGCAGTACCAGGCGGTCCACTCGCTCCTGCTCGGGGTGCGCGGCGTCATCGCGCCGCTGGTCAGCGTGCCCCTTCTGCGGGTCGCTGGCTTCGACCGCATCTTCCTGCTCGGGCTCGCCATCATGGCCGCGGGCGCCGCCATGCAGTGGGCCGCCACCCGCACCGACGCTACCGCCGCTCCCGCCCGGAGCGGCGACGATCCGGGCTGACGCGGTCAGTCGTTCGGGGCCTCGCCCGCGGCGGACGCCTCCCGCCCCGCCTTCAGCGCCCGGGCCCACCAGACGAGCTGGTCGAAGAGCGCGGTCCGGCTCTGGTTGAGGTAGTCGAAGTCCCCGAGCGCCTGCTCTCCCTTCAGCACGGCCACGAACGGCTCCATGCCCACGTGAACGGCGTTCTTGATCGGGGCCATCTGCAGCTCGACGGCGATCAGGCGGAGCTGCTCCACCGCCCGCGCCCCGCCCACCCCGCCGTAGCCCACGAAGCCCACGGGCTTGTTGTTCCACTCGTAGTACGCCGAATCCAGGGCGTTCTTCAGCACGCCGGTCGGGCCGTGGTTGTACTCGGCGGCGGTCATGAGGTAGCCGTCGAACTCGCCGATCTTGTGGCGCCAGGCCTCCGCCACGGGGTGGGAGAAAGCCCCGCCCGTGAAGAGCGGCGACATCGGCTCCTCGAAGAAGGGCAGCGGGTAGTCGCGCAGGTCGAGCACGGTCAGGGAAAAATCCCGGCGCGCCGCCGCCCCGTCCGCGACCCACTGCGCCGCCCGGTCCGCGAAGCGGTTCGGGCGCGTACTGCCGAGGATGAGAGCGATCTTGATGTCCCTATGGTTCATGGCGTTACGACGTCTCCTCCGAACTTCAAAATGACAGGTGCCGTGTATGCGACACCTGTTGTATAGTAGAGCCGGGGGCGGAGAGCGTCAACCACCAGATGCGGCGGTCCGTCGCTTAAGCAACGAAAGGGAAAAGATGTCGTCTATCACCGTTCCGTCGGAAGACCAGGCCCGGGTCGACCCGCGCACCCGGCGCACCCGGCAGCTGCTGATCGACGCGTTCCTGGGACTCCTGGCCGAAAGGCGCTTCGAGGACATCACGGTTCAGGAGATCGCACGGCGGGCGACGATCAACCGCGCCACCTTCTACGCGCACTTTGCGGACAAGTACGCCCTGATCGACGAACTGATCGGGGACAGCTTCGCGCAGATGCTCCGGCAGCGCCAGGCCGCCGCGAGCGGCGCGGGCGGGGAAGACGGCGGCGCGCGGGAGCACCTGCGCGCCCTGATACTGGCGGTGTGTGACCACTGGCAGGGGCCGGGCGGGCGCGGGCGGTGCAACGGCAACCACCGGCTGTTCGAGCCGCTGGCCGAAGCGCAGATCAAGGAGCGGCTGCGCTCCAGCGTCCTCGATTGGCTGCTGCGGCGGCACGGCAGCAGCGGCAACGGCAGCAGCGGCAACGGCAGCAGCGGCGCGCGGCTGCGGCACCCGCGCGCGCGCCTTGAGCTGACGGCGCAGATCGTAAGCTGGGGGGTCTACGGGGCGGCGTCCGAATGGGGCCGGAGCGGCGGGACGCAGAGCGCGGAGGCGTTCGCAGACGAGGCCCTGCCTCTGCTGGCGGGAGCGCTCTCCGCGCTCGACGACTGAGCGGGGGCAGGATTTCCCCGACGCCACCGGCGCACTGCCGGAAAGCTAACGCTTTCTTAACGGTGGGTCTTCATAATGGGGCATCTATCGTCCTACAGGAGGTTCCCCATGAGACTGGCTCTGCCCGCTGCTGTTGCCGCACCGGCGGCCCTCGCGCTGACCCTCGCCGCGGGCTGCTCCTCTACGGCACAGCCCGCCCAAAGGGGAGCCGCCCTGGCGGCGGCGCCGTCACCGGCTGCGCCGCCCAGCGCCGCCGAGGTCGAACTGGTGATGCTCAAGGACCCCCTTGAGGGGGCTTTCACCCTCCAGATGCCCCGCGGGTGGGCCAACCGGGCGCATCTGGTCCGCCGCGGCTGGGCCCACCCCCGCACGGTCGCGACCACCCTCAGCCCGGACAACCAGACCCTCCTGTTCTTCGGCGACCCGGAGGTCCCGACCTACACCGAGCCGTACCGCCGGTACGACGACCCGCTTCCCACAGGCAGCGACGGGGAGGACATAAAGCCGTATCAGAAGGCCGAGGCGTTCCTTCCGGACTACGTGGAGAAAAAGTTCGGACGCCTGCCGGGCTTCCGGCTCACGGGCGCTGTGGAGCCCAACCCTGGGCTGGAGCGGCATGTAAAGGCCGCCATGAAGCGCCTGAACGTGTCCGAAGTGCCGTTCAGCACCGCCCTGGCAACGTTCGAATACACCGGCGCCGCCGGCACGCCCATCCCTGTCCTGGTGAACTGCATGACGGCAAAGTTCGCGGACACCTGGACGGTGGACATCAGTGGGGTCGCCTCCGCTGACGGCGGCGACCCGCGCCGACACAACGACCTGTTGTTCCGCATCGCGGCGTCGCACCGGCCGGACCCGAAGTGGATGAAGAAGGAGCGCCAGGCGTGGGCGGAGCGGCAGGCGGAACTCATCGGGATCCACGAGAGGCGCATTGAGGACATCACCCCCGTCGTGAGGCCCGGCCGGTCGCGCATCCAGCCGCGCCTGGCGTATCTGGAGATGCTCAGCAAAGCCGCCCGGCGCAAGGCGTACGCGCGGCAGGCGCGGGAGAACGCCTCCCACGGCCGCTTTCTCAACTGCCTCCTGGGCGAGACCACCGTGGTGCATCCGGGCACCAGGGAGGCGCTTCAGGTGGAAGCGGGACACGACCGCTACTTCCTCCATAAGGTCAACCGCACGTTCGTGGGGACGGACAAAGCCACCGACCGGGCCGGCCTGCGAAAGCGCGGCCTCAACCCCGATGACTACGAAGAGTGCATGGTACAGCAGCAGCAGTAATAGCCCGGGAGGCATCCCGAGGCGGGAGGCACGGAAATGACCCGACCAGACGGCACCAGCGGCAACGGCGACAGCGGCGGCGGCATCGAACTGGTGCCGCTGACCGACCCGAACGAAGGCGCGTTCACGATCTTCCTGCCGCAGGGGTGGCAGAACCAGGCGTACCTGGTGCGCCCCCACGGCGCCCCGCGCTCCGTGGTGACGGCGCTCAGCCCGGGCGGCGAAACGCTGCTATTCTTCGGCGACCCGCAGATGCCGAGCTTCTCGCTCCCGACGCCGGAGATGTATCCCGGGCACCCGCTGGCGAACCTGAACCCCATGATGCAGGTCCATCCGTACGTTCCCGCGGAGCCCTTCTTCCTCCACTACATCCAGCAGCGCTACGGCCACGCGCCCGGCTTCCGAGTCATCGGCGCGGAGCCGTGCCCGGAGATGGAGCGGGCGGCGCGGGCGGACGCCCGGAAGCACGGCATGGACGCCGGGGTCACTGCCGTGACGGTGTCGTTCCAGTATGAGGAGGGAGGGCGAACGGTCCGCACCCGCCTGCACGGGCTGACGATGTCTATGATGCAGGTGTGGGTGGCGGATGTCTGCGGGATCCGGAGCACGGACGAGAACCCCGCCCGCTGGGACGGTCTTCTCTTCCACATTGGGCGCTCCCGGCAGACGAACCCGCACTGGCAGCAGATGCAGAATCAGGCCCATGTGCAGAAGATGAACCAGATCCACTGGGATCACCAGAACGCCATGCAGCAGATGCAGCAGAACCACCAGAACAACATGGCGTGGATACAGAACAGCGCCGAGAGCCACCAGGCGCGCATGGATTCTCTACACGCCCAGGCGGATGCCCAGGTTCAGGGGTGGTATGCCCAGCAGAACGCCAGCGACGCCGCGCACCGCAACTTCATGGATACCCTGACCGGTCAGAACACGGTGGGGCCGAACGCCGCCGGGGGCGAGGACTTCAGCCACCGGCGGTTCCTCAACTACATCACGGAACAGGAGACCGTGGTTGGGCAGGACGGCGCGTCCTACCAGGTAGAAGCGGGCTATGACCGCTACTTCCGCCATAAACGCAACGACACGTACGTCGGCGCGGACGCCCACACCAGTCTGGACGACCTGCGAAAGCGCGGCCTCAACCCCGACGACTACGAGGAGGTTCGCATTCGGCGCTAGAACCCCGTGCCGGACTTTCCGCGGTACAGGATGACCGGTGGCTCCGGGAGGTTCTGCGCCTTCCGGGCGGCCTTCTGCGCGCGGACATCCGCCAGAGCCTCCGGGCGCGCGTGCGGCGCGACCGCAGGGGTGCGGAAGACGTCGGCGAACACCGGCCAGAACGGCTCGATGTCGTGCGACAGGTCGAAGACCATGATGCCCTGCGTGGTCGCTGCCGCCGCCTGTAGCGCCCGCTTCAGGTCCTCCGGCTTCCCCTTGTAGTCGGAGAGCGCGATACCCGCGTAGGTCCATGAGGCATCATTCACGGCGCGGTTGGAGAACTGGCCTGCGGCCTCCACCGTCGCGCCGATATCCATGCCCCGGGTCACCGCATCGTAGATCGTGGCGGTCGGGTAGTAGCAGCCGGTGACGACGTAATCGGTGAGGCCCGCCCAGCCGGTGGCGCGGAACGAGTCGTCCAGGAAGCGCAGGCCCGCCCGGAAGTCATCCGCCGCCCAGTTCGCCCCAACATCCGGATAGTCCGGGTACCAGGAGCCGACATAGGTAGCGACCGTGACCTCGGGGCGCACCGCCTTCACCGCCCGCTGCACCTCCGCCACAAAGTTGCGCAGGTTCAGGGCACGGTAGGTCAGCCAGGCATCGTACAGCGGGCCGGGCGTGAGCGTGCGCTGGAGGGACGGGAACGCGTAGCGCCAGCGCAGCACATCGTACGGCCAGACGACGGGACGGCCAATATACGCCTCAAAGCCGCGCTTCGCCTCGTCCGAGAAGTCGGCGTCCAGTCCTGCGTAGCGCAGGCGGTCGTCGAAGATCACGCCGTCCACGGGGTAGTTCTTCACCACCTCGCCCACGATGTCCAGCAGGCGGCGGCGGACATCCTCCCGGAATGGGTTGGTCATCAGCGGCACCTGCCGCCGGGGCCGCTGCCCGATACGCACGTAGTTCGGCGTCTGCTCCAGCGTCAGCGTCCGCCCCACCGTCGCGCTGGCGCGCAGGAAGTCCGCGGCGGCGTCCACCCCCACCAGCGCGGCGCCGCCCTCCGGCACCTGCGGCTTCAGGGCGGCAAACGCCGTCCCCAGCACCTGCGCCACCACCCGCCCGTTCTTGTCCAGCACAGCGACCATCGCAGACTCGGGCTTGCGCTTGGGCAGGTCCGCCAGCACACGTTCGGTGGAGCGGTACAGCCCGAGGGCGCCGGCGTCCTCCGGCAGTTCATCCACGCCGGGCGCCAGAGGGTGCGTCGCCGCGACAGAGACGGGCGCCGCCGCCGGAGCGCCCGGAGGCGGCACGGGGGCGTCCGGCACCGCGCGGACTCGAAGCGACTCCTCATACAGCACCGTCTGCCACTCCGGGTGATCGTAGCCCGGCCCCTTCAGGAACAGGGTATGGCCCTCGGAGAAGGCGTTGAAGTTCACCACCAGGCCGATGCCCTGCGCCCGCGTTTCCGCGGCGAAGACCGCCAGCGGGTCGAAGTCCGCAGGGAGGGTCCTGAGGGGCTGCCCCTGCTTCTGCCACTCGGTCAGCTTCGGCGCGAACTTGCTCGGGTACGTGACCTGCCCGATGATCGGCTTGGCCTCGAAGCAGATCGTGTTGAAGCCGGCCGCCTTGATCTGGGCCACCAGCGCCTTGATCTTCTCCGGGGTGTTGAACCGGTCCAGGTTCGCGGTCGCATCGATCCAGAGCATACGCGCCTGCAGGCCGTTCGCACGGGCGACCTGCTGGGCGATACCGTAGCGGTTATTCGTCTCGTCCAGGGTCACCGGCGGAAGGTGCGGGAACGGCACGTAGGGCGGCGTGGGGGCAGGCGGCGGCACGAAGACCGGCGCGGGCTGCCCGGCCGGGACGCCGGGCGTCTGCGGGACGCCCGGCGTGGCCGGCGGCGGCGTTTCCTGAGCGTGAGCGGCGGGCGTGGACATGGCAGCGGCAGTGGCGAGGAGCGGCAGCAGGCAGGCCGTCACAGCGGCGGCCCGCGCCTCTCGGGAGCGGGAGCGAGTATTCACGATGTCGCAGGGTCCGTTGTTTGTCTTCGTTGAGGTCCGTACAGGAAAAGCCCCCGACCGACCGGCCGGGGGCTTTTTACTGCTTACTGCGCAAGGGCGTGACGCACGAGGACGTCACGCAAAGGCTACGGGACCAGCAGAGCGTCGATCGGCGCGCCGATACCGTTGTTGGCCTGAATCTCTTCGCGGGAGACCAGCACACCGTTGACCTTCATGCCGCCGTCCTCCTGCGTGATGGTCAGGAAGTCGCCGGAGAGGGTGGCCAGCTTCGTACCGCTCGCCATCTTCGTCAGGTCGTTGTAGGAGTACTTACCGGTGGTGATATGGTTCTTCACCAGGCGGATCTTCTGCTCCGTGGTCATCTGATCCGGCGAGGGCAGGGACTGCTGACCGCCCGAGGCGCCAGCGGGAGTGGTCCCGAACGCCGAGTTGGTGGGAGCGAAGACCACGAAGGGACCGGCCGACGCGTCGTCCAGACGGTCACGCAGCTCCGTATCCACCTCCTGGATCGTGCCAGTGAAATTCGTAAAGCGGGCGTCCGCGTCCAGGTTGTCCCAGATCGTCTTGGTCGGGTCACCGGAAATGATCGGCGCCGCGGAGGCGCTACCACCCGCGCCACCAGCCCCCGCCTCGGCACTGCCCGTGCGCCCGGAGATCACCGAAGCGACACCGTAGGCAACCAGACCAAAAACGGAAGCCTGAATCACATCCCGGTTGGAGAGGCCGTTGATCCCCAGGAAGTCGCCGCTATCATCCGTCGTATCCGTGTATCCGTCCTGCGCCAGGGCCGTTACCCCGGTAACCGGGACGTTCGCCGCGATGAAACCGGCCAGCGCCAGCGCGACGGAAATGCGGATAACCTTGTCCTTAAGCTTCATGTCAACTCCTGAAAAACCGGCACGTTACCCAAAAACGCGACAGCAAGCCCTAAACCTCGCCTGTGACGCGCATGATGATTATACCCGAAGTTCCGCGATTTGCCGCGCTGCCTTCCAATTTTCCCGCGAACCCGGTACACAGGAAGGTGCGACGCCCCGGGCACACGGTACACTAATAACCGTATGCACCCCGAAACGTCCCTCCTCCCCCGATTCGACTACCACAGCCATCATGCCCGCTGCGGCCATGCCGTGGGCACCATGGCGGACTACACGGCGGCGGCGGCCGCACTCGGCATGACTGAGTTTGGCGTCTCGGACCACGGCCCGGCGTACTGGCTCCCCGGTGACCACGCCCAGCCCGGCACACAGATGGCCGTCTCTGAGTTGCCCCGGTACGTCGCCGAAGCGCAGGCGCTGAAGGCCAACCAGGCAGGCAGGCTTACCGTTAAGGTCGGCATTGAGGCCGACTTTATCGAGGGCAAGGAGGCGGAGCTGCGCTCCCTGCTGGAGGCTCACCCCTTCGACTATGCCCTCGGGTCCGTCCATTATGCCCAGGGTGCGAGCATTTTTAAACGCGACCGGTGGTCCTCCGACCGCCCCGAGGACGTCTTCACCGACTACTACCGGCAGGTCGTCCTGGCCGCGCGCTCCGGTCTGTTCGACATCCTGTCGCACCTGACCGCTGTGGAGGCGTACGCCCCGCCCGTATCCGACTCCCTCCGGGATGCCCTGTACCCGGCGGTGGCCGATGCCGTGGCCGAGTCCGGCTGCATCGTCGAGGTCAACACGTCGGGATACCGCAAGATGGGCGGCGACGAGCCGTTCCCGAACCGGCACATGCTGCGTCTCCTGGTAGCAAGAGGTGTGCCACTGACGTTCGGTTCCGACTGCCACAAGCCCGAAGAGGTGGGTTTCGCCCGCGACCGCGTCGGCGCACTGCTAGCGGAGTTGGGCCTCGGCGGGCGCGGACCCCCGCCCGGCCCCGGCCGGCGCGGGCCGCCGCCGGCCGGCCCGGGGGGATCCCGCCGTCGGGTTTGGGGGCGCGGGGGGGGGGGGGGGGGGGGGC
>Ga0182793_1001944_pt1 | contig 12241 bp, 5 predicted proteins | sample Passage237A_FD_130498 | JGI IMG/M metagenome (GOLD analysis project Ga0182793, IMG submission 130498) | Cellulose adapted compost microbial communities from Newby Island Compost Facility, Milpitas, CA, USA - Passage2 37A (version 2) (version 2) ...
ATGAGGCGAGGGGCGGCTACCGCCTCACGGTACCTGGCTACATTTACCGGAGCCCGCGGAGGCGGGCTTGAATCAACGAAGCCGGGACTTCAGTCCACGGCGACCGGCCGACGGCGGCAACGGGCCACGGCGGCAATCCGACAGCCCCTACCGCCAGTCCCCGAACAGAATAAACGGCGCCCAGTAGAACGGGTGCGCGTAGCGCCCGCCGTCACTCGTAATCAGCGCCCGCTTCGCCCGCTGCAGCGCCACCGCCTTGTCCGGCCGGTCCGGGTCCGTCGCCAGCGCGCGGTAGAACCCCACCATGCAGTCCGCAGCGCGGTACGTCTCGACCTTCCAAAGGCTCGCGATCACCGCCTGCGCGCCGGCATAGTCGAACGCATCCGGCATCCCCAGCACCTCGGCATCGGGGACGCCCTGCGCCAGCGCCGTCTGGCACGCCGACAGGGTGACCAGGCGGATACCGCCCTCCTTCAGGAAGCAGGGCATCTCGCCCAGGTCGTAGACCCGCTTCTGCGGCAGACGCGCCTCGCCCGGCGCCATCTCCAGGAACGTCTCATTCGGGTCCCGGCTGTTCAGCCACCCGTGCGTCCCGAAGTGCAGAATGGTCGCGTCCTCCCGCACCTCGCGCACCCGCTCCTCCGTCGCCTCGGCCCTGGCGTAGACCTCATGCTGCGGGAAGAACTTCGCCACCTGCTGGGCCTCGTCCAGCGACGAGCCCAGTGAGCCTCGCGGGTCCGCAAACGCCACAAAGACGTCGCTCCGCGCCGGGGCAGGCGCCCCGTCCATCTTCTCCAGCGTACGCTGCAGGTGTCCCTCGCCCACGAAGTACGTGACCCGCTTCTCCGCCCCCAGGAAGTTCCAATTCCCGCCCCCCGCGTCGCGCGTCAGCGCCTCGAACGGCAGGTAGGAGAGCTGCCCGTAGGGCAGGATCAGCAGCGTCTCCGCATCGTCGATCTGCTCCAGCACCGGCGCGATCAGGTGCCCGTACAGCGCCCCCAGCGTCCCGCGCATCCGGCGGGCGTTCTCGCGGTACCAGGCCGGGTTCGACTCGTCCGCCTCCGCTGCCGGCCCGAAGCCCCGGCCGAGCCGCTTGCGCTCCTCGACCATCTGCAGATGCTCATCCAGGTCGCGCCGGAAGGAGCGCACCAGTCCGTCCAGCTCCGACAGGCCCACAGCGCGGCGCTTCCACGCCTTGAAGCCCTGGTTCGTGTACACCCACACGTCCATCTGGCTCTCGCCAGGGAAATAGATCAGCAGCGCCGTCTTCTCCGGGAGACGCTGCACCCGCCGTAGCAGGCTCTGGAAGTCGAAGCGGAAGCGCAGTTTGCCCGGGTCTTTATCCTCCAGCGCCTTCAGGCGGACATACATCTCCTTCAGGTCCCGCTGACTGGATGCGATCGTCTCGTCCAGCTTGCGCGCCTTCTCCTCGTTCCCCGCCGCCAGTGCCTCGGACTTCTGCGCCTCCAGGACACCCTGCTTCTGGACCAGACGGTCCGCGGACGCCTTCGCCGCGTCCAGTTCCGCGTCGCCGGTCTTCGCCCCGCGCGCCTGCTCGCTCAGAATCTGGAACCGCGCCAGCCCCACGAAGCGCAGGCTCTCCTCGGCCAGCGCCTGCCGGCGTGCCGGGTCGCGCTCCCCCGCCGCGATACGGCCCAGCAGCGCCGCCATCGCCTCATACACCCGGACCTTGCTGCGAATGAAGTTCTCTTTCGCGGCGTCCCCGCCCGCCACCGTCCGGCGCATCTCCTCCAGCACGTCGATGCACTTCTGGCGCGTCGCCCGGGCCTGCGCGAGCTGTCCGCGCGCCTCCAGCACCCTGCTCTGCTCGAACAGCACCTCCCAGAGCAGGTTCTTATCGCCCACCCGCTCCGCCAGCGCCCGCGCTTCGCGCAGGAAGGCGTCGGCGTCGGCGAATCGCTTCTCCGCCATCGCCAGCGCGCCGGACTCCATCAGAGTCGCCGACAGACCCGCACGCGAGCCAGAGGTGCGGGCGGAGCCCACCGCCCGCTTCAGCGGGGCGGCGGCGGCGCGAAACGCCGTCCGCGCCCCGGCCGCGTCCTTCTTCGCCAGCCGGGCCTCACCCTGCTCACGGAGGATGCGCGCCTCCAGGGTGAGCGTGCTCCACAGCCCCTTCTCCCCGACGATCCGGCTATCCATCTCGTGGGCACGCCGGTTAAACTTCAGCGCCTGGGCGAAGTCCCCCAGCTTGAGGTAGGTTTCCGCAAGGTTTCCCAGGATCATCGCCTGGGTATCGAGGGCCTTCAGCTTCTCCGCCTTCGTTAGCGCCCGCGTAAACGTGGAGACCGCCCGCGTGTAGTCGCCCTGCCGGAAGTAGAAGACCCCCATCGCGTTCGCGGCGGCGGCGGCGCCCCAATCGTTCCCCGACTTCTCCATCAGGTCGAGCGCCCGGCGCGAAAGCTGGACGGCTGTGGCGGCGTCCCCCCGGTCCGAGGCGAGCGCGCTGAGCGCGTGGTAGCTGTTCGACAGCAGCGCCTCGTCCCCCAACTCTTCGGCCAGCGCCAGCGCCTCGCTCTGGAGCTTCTGCGCCGCCTCCAGATCGCCGAGTGACCGCTGCGACCATCCCATTTCGCTGAGCGCCGCGTGCTGGACCGCCCGCGCCCCGCTCTTACGGGCGAGAGTGAGCGCCTCCTTCTGGAGCGCCAGCGCCCGCGCGAATGCCGCCCGCCCACTCTCTACGGCGGCCAGATTAAGCAGCGTGGACGCCGTCTCAGTGGGATCGTTCACCGCAGGAGAGCGGTACAGCGCCAGCGCCTTCTCATAGCCCGCCTGCGCGGGCACGAAGCGGAATCGGCCGTGCTCCAGGCGCGCCAGGGCGCGCAGACACTGCGCCCGCAGTCCCACATCGCCCAGCCCCGCGGCCAGGGTCGCCGCCTCCTTCAGAGCGGCTTCCGCCTCAGGCCACGCCTGCCGGGCCGCATGGAAGTTGCCCAGGACCAACAGCGAGTCGGCCACGTCCTTTGGCGCCTTGAGCGCGCGGCGCAGGGTCAGCGACTCGGCATAGTCGGTGCGCGCCAACGGATAGTCCTTCAGTGCCTCGCGGACGATGCCGCGGTTGCGCAGGGCAGACGCCAGGTCCGCCTTCGCACCGGTGAGACGGTAGATCTTGACGGCCCGGGTATAGCCCTCCAGCGCCTTGCCGTACTCCTTCTGGAGGCTATGGACATAGGCGATGCTCTCCGCGGCGCGCGCCTCGCCCGACCGGTCGCCCCGCGCCCGGTAGATCGCCTCGGCGCGGGCGTAGTGGTCGAGCGCCTGCTTGTAGTCGCCTGTCTTCTCCCAAACGCCGCCGATCTCCGCCAGAGATTCCGCTTCGCCGGCGCGGTCCTGCTCCGCCTGGCGGATCGCCAGCGCCTCTTGGTGCGCCGCCAGGCTCTCCTCCCACTGTCCGAGATTCCAGCGCAGCCGCCCCAGGCTGTTGAGCGTGGCGGCGACATTGAGTGGGCTTTCCAGGTCGCGGCGGATCTTCAGCGCCTCCTCAAACAGGGGCAGAGCGTCCTTGTACCGTCCGAGCGTCCAGAAGTGGTCGCCGAGCTTCAGAAGCGTGTCGGCCTCGCCCGCCCGGTCCCGCTCACGGCGGCGCGTTTCCAGCACCTGCTGGTACCGCTTCGTCGCCTGGTCGGACTTGCCGAGCCGCGCGTAGACCTTCGCCAGGATGAGACGCACCTCTGTAACGAGCGGGACATCCCCCGCCTGCTCGTACAGCGCCGCCGCCTTCTCATAGGCGGCGAGGGCGCCAGTGTAGTCGCCCCGCTTGTAGCGGACATCCCCGATGCCCCAGAGCGTGTTTGCCTGGTCCCGCGGCCCGACGTTCTTGAGCCCCACCTTCGCGGCGCGCGCCGCCTCGAACGCTTCCAGCGCCTCCTGGTAGCGCCCCAGGGAGTAGAGCAGCGTGGCGCGGTTGTTGAGGCTAAACGCCTCCCCCTTGCGGAAGTCCTCGGTGCGCGGCTTGCCCGACCGAAACGCCTTCAGCGCGTCGTCGTATGCGACCAGCGCGTCCTTCGTCCGGCCTGCCGCGTCGAGTGCCCGCGCCCTGCCGAAGTGCCCCCAGGCGATGCGCTCCGGCAGGGCAAGCCGCTGGGCCGCCCAGAGCGCCAGTTCCGCCACCCGGATCGCGCCGGCCTTGTCGCCCGCCCGGCTCCGCTGGTCGACCATGTCGAGCCAGGAGCCGACCATATCCTCCTGGCGAATCTCCTTCTCGTGGGCACGCAACAGGGCCAGGCGCTCCGCGGGGGCGGACACCGCTAGGAGCCGCGCCACCAACTCCTCCGAGCTGACCGGCGCCTCGTTCAGGACCCAGGTCGCGAAGACCTCGGACACCTTCCAGTCGCGCCCCATGTACTTCCCGGGGAAGCTGAGCACAAACTGTGCAAAGGCGGTCAAATCCTCGCGCCCGACCGTCTCCATGACCTGCCGGACGCTCCGGTTCTTGTAGCGGCCTGCCTTCAGCGGCGCGGTCAACTGCGGCGAGTCCCCGAACTCTCTGCCCGCGTACCGGATGTCCTCGGCCATGGCCTCGAACGGTGCCGCCGCGTCCGCGGCCGTTTCGTCGCGCAGGGACCGCAGGCTGACGAACTTCGTGGCCCGATCCAGCGAGATCAGGTCGATGTGCAGCCGCGCCAGGCGCCAGAAGAGCGAGCGTCCCCCCTCGACCTGTGGCACCTTCGCCTTCACAATCACCAGGTCACCCACGCGGACCAGGCCGTCGCCCTTCGGATCGTTCATGGTCACGCGCGCCCGCGCGGTCTGCTCGGAAACGTCCAGCAGGACGGCCTTCCCGCGCTCTTTGCTGTCGCGTGCCGGCTTTCCGTCCTGCGCCTCCGCGTAGGTGGAGTGGTACGCGCCGCTCCAGCCCGTGACCAAGCCGTCCATCGTGCCCCGGTCCACGGTAACGATGCGTGTATTGCCCTGCCCGGGCTCTACCGAAAGGACGCGGCAGGCGATCTCCTCCATCACGGTCGGTGTCGGTGCGGGCGAGGTGCCCGCCGCCTGCGAGGCGGTGCGGGTCTGGGTGGCGGGCGCCCCGAAGATCGCATCGGAGGAGGCGCCTGCGGAAAACACAAGGGTCGCGGCCAGCGCAGCACGGAGCGCGGTGCGGCTCCGAAGGCGTGTGCGGCGAGTCAACTTCGAACTCATAGGACAGGACATGGTCATGTAGCCAGAGGCCTTTTGCGCGTCTTTGCGCTCGCTCGCCTCGATTATCGGTTGGTTACGGGGACTTCCCGCAATGATAGTGCCGGAACGGAGGAAAAAGGTTCACGAGGCGAGTAGGCTTTTTAGGAGAGCGTCGAGCGCAGCCGGGGTACGTGCGCCAGCACACCTGCGTGCCTGCTTCGCCACCCGGCAGGTAGTATGGAGAACATGAACACCACTAACCCCTCCGACGCCAAGGCGCGGGCGCTGCTGCAAGAGCACTTCGGCTTTTCGGAGTTCCGGCCCGGCCAGGAGCCGGTGATCCGCGCCCTGCTGGACGGCCGCTCCGCGCTGGCCGTGTTCCCCACCGGTGGCGGCAAGTCCCTCACCTACCAACTGCCCGCCCTCGCCTTCGACGGGCTGACACTCGTGGTTTCGCCCCTCATCGCCCTGATGAAGGACCAGATCGACTTCCTGACCGGCCGGGGCATCGCCGCCGCCCGCCTCGACTCCTCGCTCACGTGGGACGAAACGAAAGCCATTCAGGACCGCATGGCGGCGGGGACACTCAAACTGCTCTACGTCGCCCCGGAGCGCTTCAACAACGAGCGGTTCCTGGGTCTGCTGGACCGCACAAAAATCGCCCTCTTCGCCATCGACGAGGCGCACTGTATCTCGGAATGGGGCCATAACTTCCGCCCGGACTACCTGAAACTGGCCGAGGCGGCGCGCAATCTCGGAGCGGAGCGCGTGCTCGCCCTCACCGCCACCGCCACCCCCTCCGTCGTGCGCGACATCCGCGAAGCCTTCGGCATTCCGGAAGAGGACGCCGTGGTGACCGGCTTCTACCGCCCCAACCTGCGCCTCGCGACCACCGCCGCGCCGCCGGAGAAGCGGGACGATCTGCTGCTTGCGCGTCTGACGAAGCGCCCGCCCGGCCCGACCATCGTGTACGTGACGCTCCAGAAGACCGCCGAGCGCGTGGCGGCGTTCCTCGCTGAGAACGGCCTGCCGGCGCAGGCGTACCACGCAGGCATGGTGGCCGAGGACCGGGAGCGGGTGCAGGACGAGTGGATGGCGAGCGACCGGGGCATCGTGGTCGCGACCATCGCGTTCGGCATGGGCATCGACAAGGCGAACGTCCGCTACGTCTACCACTACAACCTCCCGAAGTCGCTGGAGTCCTACAGCCAGGAGATCGGGCGCGCGGGCCGCGACGGCGCCCCGTCCGTGGTGGAGATGCTGGCCTGCGCGGACGATGTCCCCGTGCTCCAGAACTTCGCCTATGGCGACACCCCCACCGAAACCGCCCTGCGCGCCGTCCTCGATGACCTGCTCGGACGCGGCCCGCAGTTCGATGTTGCGCTGTACGACCTGTCCACGGCGCACGACATCCGCCAGCTTGTCCTCAAGACGGTCCTCACCTACCTGGAATTGATGGGTGTGCTGAAGCAGGGCACCCCCTTCTACGCCGGTTATGAGTTCCGCCCCGCGGAGGGACAGACGCCCGAAAGCATCGCTGCGCAGTTCCCCGGCGAGCACGGCGAGCTCGTCGCCAGCCTCTTCCGGTCCGCCAAGAAGGGCCGCCTCTGGTTCTCTCTCAACCCGGACGACGCCGCAGCGGCGCTGGGTGTGGAGCGGCGGCGCCTCGTGCGCGTCCTCGAAGTCCTCCTGGAGCGCGAACTGGCCGAGGTGCGCGTGTCCGACGCCCGGATGCTCTTCCACCGCCTGCGCCCCGAGGAGGATATTCCGGCGCTGGCAGCCGAACTGAACCGTCGGTTCGCGGCGCGCGAGAACGCGGAGATGGGCCGTCTCCAGCAGGTCCTCGACCTGGTGACCCATGAGGGCTGCCAGACAAACCTGCTGGTGGGCTACTTCGGTGAGAAGCGGGAAGCTCCGTGCGGTCACTGTACGTTCTGCGCCACAGGCCGTGCAGCTGTCCTGCCGCCGCCGCGTCCTCTCCCCCCGATGCCGGAGGGCATCGCCGGGGAGGTAACGTCGCTGCGCCGGGCGCACCCCGAGGCGCTGCGCGAACCGCGCCAGACCGCGCGTTTTCTTTGCGGTCTGACCAGCCCGGCCCTGACCAGGGCGAAGCTCTCCCGCCACCCACTGTTCGGGTCGCTGGAAGAGCGCCCCTTCGCTGATGTCCTGGCCTGGGTCGCCGATCTGAATTGACGCCGGGCCGCCGCGGCCGGCGATTGGTCGCCGTAGGCGGGTTGGCTGTTGGGTTGCAGCCCGTCGGCGCCGTCGAATGAATTCGCGGCTACTGGTTAAGAAGCCCGCCTCCGCGAGCGAAGCTCCGCTTCGTCGGTGCGGGCTCTGGTACACGGGGGCGGTTACGGATAAGTCGTAGCCGCGCCCGAACGCCGGAGTCGGCGCAGGCCGACTTCTTAACCGGTAGCCGGGACTTCAGTCCACGGCGGCAGCCGACTTCTCAACGTAAGCCGCGAATTCATTCGACGGCGCCGACGGGCTGCAACCACACGGGCGACGGCACCAATCCGGCACCAACCGGCAGCGGCGCTCGCGCGGCAAGAACAAAATGAGGTGACTATAAGGTTATGGTACCGATGGACCGAAGACGTTTTGTGACCGCGACGGCGGGAGGCGCCGCCGCACTGCTCTCCCTGCTAGCGCTTCCGACCGCGGCCCGCGCCGATGCTCAGCTAGCGCTGGCGTTCGCCGACCACATGGTGCTCCAGCGCGAGATGCGCACCCCCATATGGGGCACGGCCTCCCCCAATGAAGAGGTCACCGTGAGCATCGACGGGCAGGTGGTGCAGACTCGTGCGGATAGAGACGGTCGCTGGATCGTCCGCCTGAACCCCATGAAGGCGGGCGGGCCGCACGAACTGATCGTCCAAGGCAGGAACACGATCCGACTGAAGGACATCCTGGTGGGCGACGTCTGGATCTGCTCCGGCCAGTCCAACATGGAGTGGCCCATGACCCGCACCAACAACGCCCAGAAGGAGATCGCCGAAGCCAACAACCCGAACATTCGGCTCTGCTTCGTGCCCAAGACCGTGGCGGCGCAGCCGCGCACCGCGGTAAACATCCGCTGGACCACCTGCACCCCCGAGACCGTGGCTGGCTTCTCGGCGGTCGGCTACTTCTTCGGACGGCATCTCCAGAAGAGCCTGGACGTTCCCATTGGCCTGGTGAACACAAACTGGGGCGGCACCCCCGCCGAGGCGTGGACCGACGATGAGACGCTGCGGTCGGACCCGGACTACGCCGCGATCCTCAAGCGTGCCGAAGACGCGCCCGCCACCTACAAGGCCAACCTGGCGAAGTATGAGGAAGATCGGGCGAAGTGGCAGGCCGCCGTGGACGCCGCCAAGGCCGAGGGCAAACCCGCCCCCCCCCAGCCCCGCGCCCCCACCCCGCCGGAGCGCAACCCGAATCTCGCCAGCGTCCTCTTCAACGGCATGATCCACCCGCTCCTACCGATGGGCATCAAGGGCGCCATCTGGTACCAGGGCGAGAGCAACGCCGGCCGGGCCTACCAGTACCGCAAGCTGCTCCCGGACATGATCCAGGGCTGGCGCACCGCCTGGGGGCAGGGCGACTTCCCGTTCCTGATCGTGCAGCTTGCCAACTACGGGCAGAACAATCCCAACCCTCCCGGCACCGCCTGGGCGGAGCTGCGCGAGGCGCAGGCGATGACCGCGCAAACGGTGAAGAACTCCGGCCTCGCCGTCACCATTGACATCGGGAACCCGGAGGACATCCACCCGACGAACAAGCAGGACGTCGGGCGCCGTCTCGGACTGATCGCCGAAAACCGGGTCTACGGCAAGAAGGACGTGGTATACTCCGGCCCCGTCTACAAGAGCATGAGCGTGGAGGGCGACGCCATCCGGCTGCGCTTCGATCACATCCAGGGCGGCCTGGAGGTGAAGGGCACCATCCTCCGCGGCTTCACCATCGCCGGACCGGACCAGAAGTTCGTTCCCGCCGAGGCTCAGGTGGACGGTAACACCGTTGTGGTGCGCGCCGCGGGCGTCACCAACCCCGTCGCGGTGCGCTACGGCTGGGCGAACAGCCCCATCTGCAACCTCTACAACGCCGCGCGCCTGCCCGCCGTCCCCTTCCGCACGGACGACTGGCCCGGCTTCACCGTGAACGCCAAGTAGTCCAATCCCGCCCCGTCCGCTCCCCTGTGGGGGAGCGGACGGGGCGGTGCCAGAAATGGCTCAGTAGGCCGGGAAGCGGAGCGGGCCTTCGTCGCTGAGCAGGGCGCACAGGTCGGCGGCGTGGAGGACATGCCGAACGTCGCGCGGCCGTCCGTCCACCATAACCTCTCGCCGAATAAGCCGTACCCCGTGGCTGTAGTCCACATACGTATCGCGGTGGACAATGGTCAGCGGCTGAATCGGCCCCCCGTCCGAGCGGTGCCAGCCGTAGATCGCCACGCGGTTCGGCCGCTCCCCCAGCCGGTTTGTCACCACCACATCCTTCTTCACGCCCGAGACCAGCGCCCCGAGCGGCTTCCCGGCGCGAGCGCGCTGCGCCTCAATCAGAGCGTTGTGCCGCGCGAACGTCGCCGGCGCCTCCCGCGCCTCCGTCAACGGCTGTGGGTCAAGTCGCACCGTCGCCGCAGCGTGCAGGGCATCGACCAGGCGCCGCGTCGGCAGCGCGCACCCGAAGGCATCCGCGACGCGCTGCGCCGTCATCGGGGTCATCGGCACGCGCACGAAGTCGGCGTCGCTGCCCACCGCCAGATAATCGGGCATGGCGGCGACCGTCGCGGTGTGCGGCTTCCCATCCGGCCCGGCCGCAGTCAGCGTCACCGTTGCAAAAGTCCGCAGGAAATCCGGCAGGTTCCCCGCGCACAGGGCGTCCGCGATCGCCTCCTCACGGGCCTCCGGCGAGAGTTTCGCGATGCGCTCCAGGAACGCCCGCCCCCCTTCCGCGTTCTTCGGACGCGGCGGGATTCCGGCCGCGGGCTGGACCCACTCCCGGTAAGCGCGCGGGCCGCCGAACGTCCCCCAGGACCGCTCCCGCGACGTGCCGCCGAGCGTCAGGGCCTCCAGCAGGCCGTTCATCTCTCCCACCAGCGCCGTGTGCAGGATCTTGTTCTCCGGGTTCGTGTGCACCCGGAACACCGCCTGACCGCCGGCCGCCGTGAACGTCACAAACGGTCCGGACTTCGCTTCCGTTGCCGCGCCGTCCCGGGCAAACCGTTCGCGCATACGCGCGGTCGCCCGGTACGTTCCCCCATCCGGCCCCACCACCTTCTTGCCGTCCAGGGTAATCTCCCGGTCATCGTAGGCCAGCACGAAAAGGCGCCGGTCCGGGTCGCTCTTCAGCCACGCCAGCAGCTTGTCGCCGTGCCGGTCCCGGTCGCTATACGAATAGTTCGCGTCGAGAAACGCGATGCGCTCCACCCAGCCGGGAACGGCCTCCGCCGCGTTCAGAAAGCCGAACAGGAAACTCCCCCCGCCGCTGTGCCCCGCCAGCGTCACCCGCACGTTCGCCCCCGGCGTCTGCGCCCGCAGCGCCTCCACCACCCGGACGATGCGCGCCGCGTTGTCGGGCGTTCGCGCTCGCCACGCGGGCCAGCTCAGCCCCTCCGCCTCGACCACCGCCAGCACGATGTTTGCGTCCGGCGCCACCTCACGCAGCCGTCGCCCCTGCGCCGCAACGTGCTGGATATCGAAGTGCCAGTCCGTCCCCGGAGCCACGGCGCTTCCGAGCGTCTGTTCGATCGTGTTGCCGTTCGGTGTCGCGTACACGACCAGGCGCGTCGGCTTCGCCGGGTCCACCGTGGCCGGAGCATTGAGCAGTACGCGGACCCCGCCCTCCAGCCACCCCTCGCGCACCCGCTCGCCGAAGTGCGCCGCGCGGCGGAAGCCCGGCAGCAAATCCGGAGCGGCGGCAGTGGAGGCAGCCGGCGCGGGGAGCGCCGGGGCAGGCGTCTGGAGAGGAAGGAGCATACGCTATTGTACGGAAGGCCACCCGGTTAGCAAAACGCACCCACCGCGCGACAATGGCCAGGGGAGAGATTGCAAGATGCACACCCTATTGAAATACCCGCGTACGCGGCACATCGAGGGCTCGGGCCTGCAAAAGGGGGACGCGGACCTGGAACAGGTGCCCTTCTCCGACCTGCGGGGCCGGCACCTCGTGGTGGAAGAGAAGCTGGACGGCGCGAACGTCGGCCTGTGGTTCACGCCGGAGGGCGAGGCCGTGGCGCAGAGCCGGGGGCACGTACTCACCGGCGGCCCGAACGAGGCCCAGTTCGGCCTGCTCAAGACCTGGCTCTCGGTCCACCAGAGCTGGCTGGGCGACGTCCTATCCGACCGCTACATCCTTTACGGGGAGTGGCTCTACGCCAAGCACACGGTCTTCTACGACGCCCTGCCGCACTACCTCATGGAGTTCGACATCTTCGACCGGCACACGGAAACGTTCCTGTCCACCGAGCGACGCCGCGCGATGCTCGCAGAGCATCCCGTCGTTTCCGTCCCCGTCCTCCAGACCGGCACCTTCGCCCGTCAGAAGGACCTCACGGCGCTTGTCCGACCGTCGCTCTACAAATCCCCCGCGTGGCGGGAAAGTTTACGCGCGGCCGCGACTGCAGTAGGATCGGACCCGCAATTCGTGCTGCGGCGCGAAACCGACGATACAGATCTGTCGGAGGGCCTATACATTAAGTGGGAGGACGAGGGGCAAGTCCTCGGACGATACAAATGGGTGCGCCGCGACTTTATCAATGCCATTATTGACTCGGGGTCACACTGGAAAGTGCGACCGCTGATCCAGAACAGGCTGTGCCGGGACGTAGACCTCTACGGATTTATCTAATATCGATCAACAGCCTTTGATGTATATACATTAAGATGATGATAATGCTCGCCAGTTGCACGCATGCAAAGAAATACGCGACCTTGCGGTCACTTCGGGCCTTATCAGTCGGAAGCCGGGGGGACGATGTGGGATTATCCCCTACTTTCCGAGGCTACGGACTTGAACAGGTTGTTGGTATGATGTGTCCATGCTCGTCGTTGTCTGCCCGTTCTGCCAGGGTCCGGACGTGATCCGCTTCGGCACTACCGTGAGCGGTTCCGCCCGCCTGCGC
>Ga0182793_1001948_pt1 | contig 12235 bp, 10 predicted proteins | sample Passage237A_FD_130498 | JGI IMG/M metagenome (GOLD analysis project Ga0182793, IMG submission 130498) | Cellulose adapted compost microbial communities from Newby Island Compost Facility, Milpitas, CA, USA - Passage2 37A (version 2) (version 2) ...
AGCCCCCCCCCCCGCACCGCCGGTCCGGCCCCCCGGCCCGGCGGGCCAGCGCGCGGACCGAGAGGGAGGAGGTGGTGGTGGCCGGGTCGGCCTCGGTGATCGCGCCGATCCGGCGGAGCAGCTCGGCCTTCACCTCGAGGTCCTCGACCACCGCCTCGATCACGAGGTCGGCGCCGGCCAGGTCGGCCGGGTCGACGGTCACCGCGATCCGCGAGCGGTCGGAGCCCTCGACCCGGGGACAGGTCCGGTCGAGCGCGGCCGCGGCCCGGGCCGCCGAGCCCTCGCTGCGGACCAGCAGCAGCACGCGGGACTCACGGGAGGCGAGGGCGGCCAGGCCGGTGGCGATCGCGCCGTTGCCGGCGACGGCGACGTGGGGGTATGGGTTGTTGCTCAAAGTGGGGCTTTCGACGGGGGGACGGGACCGGACGCTTGATTGACTGACGAGTCAATCAGCTACGATTGAGGGAGATTTCTCCGCTGACGGCGGGCATCCATACTCAATTTTGACGAAAGGCTTTCAATGAGCAAGTTTGGCGGGCGAGAAGTCGTCATCGTGGAGGCGGTCCGGACCCCGGTCGGCCGCGGCCACAAGGAGAAGGGCTACTACAAGGACGTCCATCCGTCAAACCTCTTGGCTCATGCCTACAAGAACGTCGTCGAGCGGGCCGGGATCGAGCCCGGGCTGGTCGAGGACGTCGTCGCCGGCTGCGTCCAGCAGTTCGGCGAGCAGTCGATCAACATCGGCCGCAACGCCTGGCTCGAGGCCGGCTTCCCGATCGAGACCCCGGCCACCACGATCGACCGCCAGTGCGGCTCGGCCCAGCAGGCGGTCAACTACGCCGCCGCGATGATCGCCTCCGGCGTCCACGACGTCATGATCGGCGGCGGCGTCGAGCACATGGGCCACATCGGGTTCGGCGACGCGGCCAAGGTGATGAGCGAGTACGGCTTCGCCTACTCGCCCGAGCTGCTCAAGCGGTACGACCTGGTCAACCAGGGCATCTCCGCCGAGATGATCGCCGACAAGTGGGACATCTCCCGGACCGAGCTGGACGAGCTCGCCGTCACCTCGCACGCCCGGGCGCACCAGGCGACCGAGGAGGGCAGGTTCAAGAACGAGATCGCCCCGATCACGGTCGGCGACACGACCTACGACACCGACCAGGGCATCCGGCCCGGCACCAACCTCGAGGCCCTCTCCGGCCTCAAGCCCGCCTTCAAGGAGGACGGCAAGATCACGGCCGGCAACGCCTCCCAGGTCTCCGACGGCGCCGCCGCGGTGCTGCTGATGAGCCGCGAGAAGGCCGACGAGCTGGGCCTGAAGCCGCGGGCCCGGATCCTCGACCAGACCGCGGTCGAGGTCGACCCGGTGATCATGCTGACCGGCCCGATCCCGGCCACCAAGAAGCTGCTCGAGCGGAACTCGCTCGCCTTCGACGACATCGACCTCACCGAGATCAACGAGGCCTTCGCCTCGGTCGTCGTCGCCTGGCAGCGCGAGCTCGAGCCGGACATGGACAAGGTCAACGTCAACGGCGGCGCGATCGCCCTCGGCCACCCGCTCGGCTCGACCGGCGCCCGCCTCCTGACCACCCTGCTCAACGAGCTCGAGCGTCAGGACAAGGAGCTCGGCCTGGTCACCATGTGCTGCGGCGGCGGCATCGGCACCGGAACCTTGATCCAGCGCGTCTGACGGACTCCGGCGCGGCGCCCCGCCGCGCCGGCTGGATCGATCCAGCGCGAACGAGAGAAAGCCCGCCGACCTTCCAGGCGAAGGTCGGCGGGCTTTCTCGTCCCCGAGGAGAGGCTCACTTCTGCGCGGTGCGCACCTTGTACCGGTGGAAGACGAGCTGCCGCTTGCCCTTCCGGAACTTCTTCGAGCGCACGACCTGCCGCACGAACAGGGTCTTCCGGTTCTTCTTCGAGAACCGCTTCACCCGGGCCCGGAACTTCGGCTTCACCCTCAGCTTCACCACCTTCCAGCGCGACGCCCTCTGGGCGGCGTTGGCCCGGCGCGACATCGGCTTGGCCAGCTTCCGCTTCTTCGACTTCCGGGTCACCGCCTGGGCGACGCCGCGGCAGCGCGGCTTGAAGCGGGCCGGGCACTTGAGCCGCAGGTAGAGCGTCTTGCCGTCGAACATCGCGGTCGAGCCGTTCGGGGGCTTGGTCGAGTCGCCCGGCTTGGTCGGCCCGGTCGGGCCGGTGGGGCCGGTCGGCCCTGTCGGGCTGGTCGGGCCCGTGGGCCCGGTGGGGCTGGTCGGCCCGGTCGGCCCCGTCGGGCTGGTCGGCCCCGTGGGGCCGGTCGGGCCGGTCGGCGACGGGCGCGACGCGGTCAGGGCGACGTCGTCGTAGTCGAGCGTCCCCGACGGGATCAGGCCGGCCAGCGGCACGCTCACCGCCGAGGTCACCCGGATCCGGTACTGCTGGCCCATCTCCGCCGCGGACGGGTCGAGCTGGACCTCCGGGTCGGCGGCCCAGGCCCCGCCCGTGTCGGCCGACCCGGTCCGGGCGACGACCGGCTCCGCCGAGGAGTCCGAGGCCTTGACCAGGTCGACCCAGTAGTCCACGCTGGCCTGCTGGAGCAGGTCCGTGATCGAGTTGTTGCGGGCCATCGAGAAGGTCAGCTTCTCGGCCGGCTCGCCCTGGGCGCCCTCGTAGGTGAAGCTCGGGCTCTCCCAGACGAACCGGGAGTCGCCGCCGAGCTCGGTCCCGACGATCAGCAGGCCCTGCGAGGCGACCCGCAGGAACCCGTCCTCGGTGCCCCCGGTGCCGCCGCTCGCCTGGTAGGAGCCGGTCAGGAGCGGGCAGACCACGCCCGGCAGCAGGGCGCAGGCCCCGGTCTGCCCGGCCTGGCCGGTCCAGCCGCCGTCGGTGGTGGCGAAGTCGGTCGCCTCGCCGCCGGCGTAGACCGAGGTGATCCCCTCGTCGATGCCGCCGGTCCCGGAGAGCCAGATCGCGCCCGGGCCGCCGATCGCGCCGTCGACCGCGTCGCAGAGGCCGCTGCCGGTGTCGGGGATGCTGGGCCAGCTGGCGTAAAGGGCGCCCTGCTTGTCCGGCGGGGCGAACGGGGCGGCGTCATAGGACGGCGGGGTGCCGCCGGGCACGGTCAGGGTGCCGGTGGTGGCGAGCCCCAGGGGCAGGTTGGTCGAGCACTCGGCGAGCTGGCTGCCGTCCAGCACCAGCTTGATCGTGACGGCGGCCGGCAGGTCGATCGAGCCGACCCCGGTCGCCGGGTCGAAGCTGCCCGTGATCGTCCCGCCGGCGGCGATGCTGACCACGGCGTCGATGTTGCCCTGCACGTTCGGGATCGTCTTGCTCGGGAAGGAGAAGCCGGACGGCGCCGCCGTGAAGGCGTTCGAGACCGGATCGATCTCGCCGCGCAGCGTCGCCGGGGCGTCCGGCGGGCTGGCCGCCGGGTCGATCACCTTGAGCCCGTTCATCGACGGGTCCGTGCCCAGGTTGATGATCCCCGAGTCGAGCGTGAACGCGGCCGGCTCGGCCTGAGCCTGCGTCGCCCCCATCAGCCCGACCAGGCCGATCACCGCCGCCGAGGCTCCCAACACCCAACGTCGCATTGAATGCGCCAACAGATTCCCTCCTCCGATGAGACTTCTTGCCGTGCCCGGCTTCTACCCGGAAGCGCCGACGGCCAAACCGGCCCGCTCCGCTGTCGCCCCCGGCCGGTAGCCTGCCCCGCATGACGGCGACGGAGCGGGCGATGGAGCGGGTGTCGATCGGGGCGATGGGGGCGACGCCGGAGGACCTGGCCGAGCTCTCGCGGCGGGCGGAGGCGGCCGGGTTCGAGTCGGTCTGGGCGATCGAGCTCTTCCGCAACGCCTTCACCCAGACCACCTACCTCTCCACCCGGACCGACTCGATCGACGTCGGCACCGGGATCGCCTGGGGCTTCGTGCGCAGCCCGATGACGATGGCGATGAGCGCGATGGACATCGACGAGATCTCCGGCGGCCGGTTCCGGCTCGGGCTCGGCCCGGGGGTGAAGCGGCTCAACGAGACCTGGCACAACGTCGAGTACGGCCGGCCCGCCACCCATCTGCGGGAGACGATCCAGGCGGTGCGGGAGATCGTCGCCGCGGCGGCCGAGGCGCGGCCGGCACGCTTCAAGGGCGAGTACTACGACCTCGAGGTCAAGGGCTGGTTCCGCGGCACCCCGCCGGTGCGGGCCGAGATCCCGATCTACACCGCCGCCGTCCAGAAGGGGATGGCCCGGATGGCGGGCGACGTCGCCGACGGGCTGATCGGCCACCCGCTCTGCTCCGCCCGCTGGATCGAGCAGGAGATCGTGCCCGCCTTCGAGCTCGGCCTCTCCCGCTCCGGCCGGGAGCGCTCCTCCTTCACCTACCTGCCCAGCATCTGCGTCGCGATCGACGACGACTACCGGCGCGGCCTCGACGCCGCCCGCCGCACGGTCGCCTTCTACTCGACCGTCAAGACCTACATGCCGCTCTACGAGCTGCACGGCTTCGGGCAGAACGCGGCCGACGCCGCGGCCGCCTTCCGCCGGGGCGACATCGACGGGGTCGCCGCCGCGATCCCGGACGAGATGGTGGAGACCTACTGCGCGGTCGGCAGCCCCGACCAGGTCCGGGCCAAGGTCGAGGAGGTCGCCGCCCTCGGCGACGCGATCTTCCCCGGCGCCCCGACCTACTTCATCCCGCTGGAGCAGATCACCGAGTACAACCGGCGGATCATCGAGGTCTTCGGGCCCCGCTCCTGAGCGGCCCGGCTCAGTCCCGGGGGAGGCCGGCGGCCCAGGCCTGGAAGCGGGCCATGTCGGTGACCGCCGGGCCGTGCCCGGGCAGGAGGATCGACGGCTCCAGCGCCGCCAGCCGGCGGATCGAGCGCCGGTTCTCGGCCGGGTCGTAGGTGAAGGCGTCGGGCGGCTCGGCCAGCATGGTCCGGCCGGTGGCGTAGCTCAGGTTGCGGATCACGTCGCCGCAGATCGCGACCCGGTCGGACTCGCGGAGGAAGACGACGTGCCCCGGGGCGTGGCCCGGGGTGTGGTGGACGGTGAACTCGCCCACCCGGTCGCCCTCGGCCAGGACCCGGGAGACCGGGTGGGGCGGGCCCTGCCAGGAGGCCTGGACCCGGGCCAGCAGCGGGTTGACGTCCATCGCCCCGGCGATCGGGCGGCGTCCCTCCATCGCCTCGACGTCGTCGGCGTGGCAGGCCAGCGGGACGTCACGATCCCGGCAGATCTCCCGGGCCATGCCCTGGTGGTCCGGGTGCACGTGGGTCAGCGCCAGCAGCGATAGCGGGCGCCCGGCGAGCTGGCGCGGGATCCGGAACCGGTCCCAGGTCGTCCCGGCGTCGAACAGGATCTCGCCGGCCAGGTAGACGTTGACCATCGGCCGGGGGAACTGCCCCAGCCGCAGCACCCCGGGCGCGACCTCCTTCACGATCCCGCCCCGGCGTCAGTAGGCGCCGGCGCCCGGGTGCTCCTTCGACGCCGGCTGGCCGGAGTTCTCGGAGAGCGCCTCGAGGCGCGCGATCTGACGCTCGCCCTCGAGCCGGGCCGGGTCGTCGGCGGCCAGCGGCGCGATCAGCCGGCGCACCCGGTTCCGCACCTGCAGCGAGAAGTGGGGGGTGACCGCGGCGGTCAGCTCGCGGATCGCCTCCGGGGTGATCGTCTCGCCGGAGTCGAGGACGCCGATGTGCTCTGTTTCACTCATTCACTTGCCTCGGATCTCGGTTCATCGCTTTGGTCGCCCGGTGACCGCTCACTGCGCGTTCGAGGTCTCGACCGGGGTCAGCTCGACCACGTCGTCCACCCGGGCCTGCTGATCGACGTCGATCAGCGATTCGTCACCGATTATCCACACATGGTTGTACACGGCGCGGGTCGGGTCGGTCTCGTAGCCCGGCTTCACGTCCAGCAGGTACTCCTGGACCACGCTCGGCAGCTCGCTGGCCGAGTCGGTCAGGAGCAGGGCGGCCCAGGTGCCGCCGGTCGAGAGGACGCTCGCCGCGACCGCGTCCATCGGCCGGTCGGATCGGGCCAGGAGGTAGCCGTGGCCGGGATCGTTCAGGTTCCAGCCGAACTCGCCCGAGTAGAGCTTGACCAGCTCGACCGCGGCGCTGGCCGGGTCCTTGCCGTCGACCCGCTGGACCGAGGCGGCCGCCTTGCCGAGCCGCTTGACGACGTCGGCCGAGACCACGTCCGGCGGGCCGAGCACGAAGACCGGCACCTCGGCGTTCTCCTTCCGCTTGAGGAAGTCGAGCGTCGCCTGGGGCACCTCGTCGGCGCCGGTGTAGAGCACGACGTCGCCCGACCGGGCCAGCCAGGAGGCGGCCGGGCCGGCGTACTCGGGGGCGTCGTCGCTGAGCACCACGAAGGCCTTGGGCGGGCCGCCGGCCAGCTCCGCCTTGAGCTTGGCCAGGTTGACCGCGAGGGTCGCCGGGTCGCTCCCGGTGACCCGCTTGACCTGGCGGCCGCCCGGCGGCGCGACCCGGCCCACGGTGAAGACCTCGTGCTCGCCGGTGGTCGGGGAGCCGATCGGGTCGAGCTGGCCGAGCGCCTCGACGCCGTCCTCGGAGAGCTTGCCGGAGGGGGCGAGCAGGATCGGGGCGCCGACCGGGTCCGCGATCAGGGTGGCGGCCGCGGCCCCGGCCTGCCAGTCCTTCGAGTCGACCACGGTCACCGCGGCCGGCGGGGCGCCCGGCCCGGAGGTCGGGTAGGCGGCGTAGGCGGCCGCGATCGAGATGTCGACCGGGTCGTTGCCGCTGATCCGGGTGGTGTTCCCGGTCGCCGCCGCCGGGAAGCCGAGGGCGCCGGCCGAGCGGCCGCCGGTCCGGGCCTCGCGGGCCGACTCGGTCAGCTCCTCCGGCCGGACCTGCCCGACCTGGCCGGGACCGTCGTCGCTCGCCCCGACGCCGAAGAAGAAGTGGGCGACGAAGGCCCCCAGGATCAGCACGAGGACGAGCAGGATCCCCAGCCCCAGCCACGGCACGCCCGTCGCCTGGGGGCTCCCTGGAGGTGCGTTGATCGGGCGTCTTCCGGAGCCGGCCACGGACCACACCGTATCGGGACTCGGAAGTCGTAAGAATGCCCGCGATGCTCTACCCAGTCGGAACAGCCACCAATGACCGCGGCCACCTCGAGATCGGGGGCTGCGACGTGGTCGACCTGGCCCGCGAGTTCGGGACGCCGGCCTACCTGTTCGCCGTCGCCGAGATGAAGGCGCGCGCCCGCGCCTACCGGGAGGCCTTCGCCGCGCACGAGGGCGAGTTCGAGGTGCTGTTCGCCTCCAAGGCGCTGCCGGTGACCGCGGTCTACCGGCTGTTCGCGCGGGAGGGGCTCTCGGTCGACGTCGCCTCCGGCGGCGAGCTGACGATGGCCCTGGCCGCCGGCTACGACCCGGCCCGGATCTACATGCACGGCAACAACAAGACCGACGCCGAGATCCGGCTGGCCGCCGAGTCCGGCGTGGGGCACCTGATCCTCGACTCCTTCGACGAGATCGAGCGCTGCGAGCGACTGCTCGACCGGCCGCAGGACGTGCTGGTCCGGGTCACCCCGGGGATCAAGCCGTCGACCCACTCCTACATCCAGACCGGCCAGCTCGACTCGAAGTTCGGCTTCGGCCTCGAGGACGGCACCGCCGCGCGGGCGATCGAGCGGGTGCTGGCCTCGGAGAGGCTCAACCTGGTCGGCCTGCACGCCCACATCGGCTCCCAGATCTTCGAGATCGAGCCCTTCCGGCTCGAGGTCGAGGCGCTGGCCACCCTGGCCGGCGAGTGGTGCCGGATCGTCGATCTCGGCGGCGGCCTCGGCATCTCGTACTCGGCCGAGGACGAGCCGCCCGCGATCAAGGACTACGTCGACCTCAAGATCGAGGCGGTGCGAGAGCATTTCGGGCCCGGGGTCAAGATCCTGGTCGAGCCGGGGCGGTCCCTGGTCGGCACCGCCGGGGTGACGATCTACACCGTCGGCACGGTCAAGGAGATCCCCGGGGTCCGCACCTACGTCGCGGTCGACGGCGGCATGTCCGACAACCTGCGGCCGATGCTCTACGACGCGCGGTACGAGGCGGTGATCGCCGACCGGGCCGGGGAGGAGCCCGACACCCTGGTCACGATCGCCGGGTCGCACTGCGAGTCCGGGGATATCCTGATCCGCGATGTCGAACTGGCCGCACCCCGGGTGGGGGACACGTTGCTGATCCCCGCCACGGGCGCATATGGTCACTCGATGGCCAACAACTACAACGGCATGGCTCGCCCGCCGGTGGTCTTCTGCGAGGACGGAAACGCCACCGCGGTGGTCCGTAGGGAGACCTGGGAAGACCTGCTGCGGAGGGACGCATGAGTGAACCGCTGAAGATCGGGCTGCTGGGACGGGGGACCGTCGGCGGCGCCTTCGAGAAGCTGGTCGCCGAACGGCTCGGGCCGATCGAGGAGGCCACCGGCCGCCGGGCCGAGATCTCCGGGGTGCTGACCCGCTCGCTCGGCGACTTCGAGGAGATCCTGGCCGGGGCCGACGTGATCGTCGAGCTGATGGGCGGCACCGGCACCGCCCGGGACCACGTGCTCGCGGCCCTGCGGGCCGGGAAGCCGGTGATCACCGCCAACAAGCAGCTGCTCGCCCAGCACGGGGCGGAGCTGTTCGCGGCGGCCGACGAGGCCGGGGTGCAGCTCCGGTTCGAGGCGGCGGTGGCCGCGGTCGTGCCGGTGATCCGCACCGTCCAGGAGAGCTTCGGCGCGGTCGAGTTCACCAAGGTCTCCGGCATCGTCAACGGCACCACGAACTTCATCCTGTCCGAGATGGCGACCACCGGCGCCCCCTACGCGGAGGTGCTGAAGCGGGCCCAGGAGCTGGGCTACGCCGAGGCCGACCCGACCGACGACGTCAACGGGGCCGACGCCGCCGCCAAGATGGCGATCCTGGCCCGGCTCGCCTTCCACACCCCGGTCACGCTCGACCAGGTCGACTTCGAGGGCATCGAGTCGGTGCAGCCGGACGACCTCGAGTACGCCAAGGAGCTCGGCCTCTCGCTGAAGCTGCTCGGGGTGGCCGAGCGGCTGCCGGAGGGGATCACGGTGCGGGTCTTCCCCTGCTTCCTCTACGGCGGCCACCCGCTCTCGCCGATCGGCGGGCCGTTCAACGCGGTCACCGTCGAGGCGCCCGAGATCACCGAGGTCACCCTGTCCGGCCCCGGCGCCGGCGGCCTGCAGACCGCGGCCGCGGTGCTGGGCGACCTGGTCTCGGTGGTGGCGGGCGAGACCCCGGTCCACCGGGCCGACCGGCAGCTCGAGGTCCTGACCGACGTCTCCTCGTCCTTCTACCTCCACCTCGAGGTGGCCGACGAGCCCGGCGTGCTGGCCGAGGTGGCGCGGATCCTGTCCGACGGCGGGGTCTCGGTCAAGAGCGTCGTCCAGAAGGGCATCGGCAACGACGCCCGCCTGGTGATGGTCGTCCACCAGTGCCCCGAGTCCCGTTTCAAGGCCGCGGTCGCCGAGATCGCAGAGCTCGACGCGCTGCGCTCCGGCCCCCGGTTCATCCGAGTGATCGAAGAGGAATTCGTCTGATGCCACAGCCCCTGATCGAGCGATACCGCGACGCCCTGCCGCTGGAGCCGGACGATCCGGTGGTCAGCCTGAACGAGGGCTCGACCCCGCTGGTCGAGGCGCCCCGCCTCTCCGAGCGGGTCGGCGCCCGGGTCTGGCTCAAGGTCGAGGGCGCCAACCCGACCGGCTCCTTCAAGGACCGCGGCATGACCGTCGCCGTCTCCCGGGCCGCCGGCCGCGGCGCCAAGGCCGTGATCTGCGCCTCGACCGGCAACACCGCGGCCTCCGCCGCCGCCTACGCGGTCCGGGCCGGGCTGCGCGGCGCCGTGATCGTGCCGGAGGGCAAGATCGCGATCGGCAAGCTGGCCCAGGCCCTGATCCACGGCGCCCGCGTGATCGCCCTGGAGGGCAACTTCGACGACGCCCTGACGATCGTGCGGCAGCTCGCCGAGCGCAACCCGATCGAGCTGGTCAACTCGGTCAACCCGTACCGGATCGAGGGCCAGAAGACCGCCGCCTTCGAGCTGATCGACGAGCTGGGGGAGGCCCCGGACGCGCTGGCGATCCCGGTCGGCAACGCCGGCAACGTGACCGCCTACTGGAAGGGCTTCACCGAGCGGGGCGCCGCCCCGATCTGTTACGGCTTCCAGGCCGCCGGCTCGGCCCCGCTGGTCGAGGGCGCCCCGGTCGCCAAGCCGGAGACGGTCGCCTCGGCCATCCGGATCGGCAACCCGGCCCGGTGGGAGGAGGCGATGAACGCCTTCAACACCTCCCGGGGCCGCGTCGCCGCGGTCACCGACGAGCAGATCCTCGACGCCTACCACTGGCTGGCCTCGAACGAGGGCGTCTTCTGCGAGCCCGCCTCGGCCGCCTCGGTCGCCGGCATCCTCAACCACGGCCTGCCCACCGCCGACGGCATGGAGAAGCCGGAGACCGTGGTCTGCGTGCTCACCGGCCACGGCCTCAAGGACCCGGACACCGCCCTCGGCAAGGCCCCCTCGGTGATCAACTGCGCCAACGACATCGGCGCGGTCGAGGCCGCCGTCTTCGAGTGAGTTGAGGGTCCGCCCGGCCGAGCCGGCCGGCCGAGCCGCCCGACAGCGGTGCGATCCAACGCTGATAGTGCGCCAGGATCGTCACCGCTTCGGGCCGGGGCTCTAGCGCCGCAGCTTGTACCCGGTCTGGAAGAGCCGCAGGTTGAGCAGGAAGAGCCCCGCGGTGGCGATCGTCAGCACGATCAGGGAGAGGGCGACGTTGACGTCGGCCACCCCGAGGAAGCCGTACCGGACCAGGGAGATCATGTAGTAGACCGGGTTGAAGTGGGTCAGCGTCTGGTACGGCTCGGGCAGCAGCGAGGCCGAGTAGAACACGCCGCCGAGGAAGATCAGCGGCTGCAGGATGAAGGTCTGGGCGAAGGAGACGTCGTCGAACTGCTCGGCCCGCACCCCGATCAGCACCCCCAGCTGGGCGAAGAAGCTGCCGACCAGGAAGAGGGCGGCGACCAGCACCAGGACGTGGTCGACCGGCAGGTCGATCAGCAGCGAGGCGGCGACGAAGGTCAGGGCCGCGATGATCAGGCCCCGCAGGAAGCCGCCCAGGGAGAAGGCCAGGAGGAGCTGGGCCGGCGAGGCGGGGGAGGAGAGCTGGTCGTCGATCGCCCCCTGGAACTTCTGCTGCAGGATCGAGGAGGAGTTGTTCGAGAAGGCGTTCATCGCCCAGGCCATCAGGATCAGGCCGGGGATCACGAAGACGACGTAGTCGACCCCGTCGATCTCCCCGACCCGGGAGCCGAGCGCCGCCCCGAAGATCGAGATGTAGAGGAAGGTCTCCAGCAGCGGGGCGCCCAGGGTCTGGCCCTTGATCTTCATGAAGCGGCTGACCTCGCGCCGGGTGAGCGTGAGCAGCCGGACGGTGCGCGGGCTCACGCCTCGTCCTCCGCGCCCTCGTCCTGGCCGATGTGGGCCCGGGAGAGCTCCTTGCGCCCGACCAGCTCCAGGTAGGCGTCCTCGAGCGAGTCGACCCCGAACCGGCCGGCCAGCTCGGGGCTGGTCCCCTCGGCCACGAGCTGCCCCTCGTTGATGAAGGCGATCCGGCCGCAGAGCTGCTCCGCCTCCTCCAGGTAGTGGGTGGTGAGCAGGATGCTGGTGCCCTCCTGGTTGATCCGCTGGACGTACTGCCAGAGCTCGAGCCGCAGCTCGACGTCGACCCCGGCGGTCGGCTCGTCCAGGATCAGGAGGCGCGGCCGGTGCATCAGGGCGCGGGCCAGGATCAGGCGGCGCTTCATGCCGCCGGACAGGGTCCGGGTGCGCTCGTCCCGCTTGTCGGTCAGGGAGAAGTCCTCGAGCAGCTCGTCGACCCGCTCCTTCCGGTCCCGCTTCGACATCCCGAAGTAGCCGCCGTGGAAGTCGAGGGTCTCCTCGACCGTGAGGAACCAGTCGATGTTGAGGTCCTGCGGCGCCAGCCCGACCGCCTCCCGGGCCTCCCGGTAGTCGGAGATCGCGTCGTGGCCGAAGATCTCGATCGCGCCGGAGGTGGGGCTGGCCAGCCCCGTGGTGCAGTGGATCAGGGTCGACTTACCGGCGCCGTTCGGGCCGAGCAGGCCGAAGAACTCGCCGTCCGCGATCTCCAGCGAGACGCTGCGCAGCGCCTCGGTCCCGGTCGGGTAGCGCTTGACCAGGTCGGTGATGCGGAGGGCGGGGGCGGGCGG
>Ga0182793_1001954_pt1 | contig 12220 bp, 10 predicted proteins | sample Passage237A_FD_130498 | JGI IMG/M metagenome (GOLD analysis project Ga0182793, IMG submission 130498) | Cellulose adapted compost microbial communities from Newby Island Compost Facility, Milpitas, CA, USA - Passage2 37A (version 2) (version 2) ...
AGCTCCGGTCCCTTTTCAGCCGTTACCGGATTGAAGCCGTGGCGGTGGGTAACGGAACGGCCGGCCGGGAAACGGAAGATTTCGTAAGAAAAACCCTGAAGGAACTTGAGCTTCAAAACCAGATCAGCGTATTTCTCGTCAGTGAACAGGGCGCCTCTATTTATTCGGCTTCCGAAGTCGCCCGGGAAGAATTCCCCAATAAGGACATTACCGTTCGCGGTGCCGTATCCATCGGCCGAAGACTGATGGATCCGCTGGCGGAACTGGTAAAAATCGATCCCAAATCCATTGGCGTCGGACAGTACCAGCACGATGTCGACCAGACGGCACTGAAGGCGGCCCTCGATACCACGGTGGAATCGTGCGTCAACCAGGTCGGGGTAAATCTCAATACCGCCAGCAAACACCTGCTGCGCTATATTTCCGGACTCGGTCCTTCCCTGGCCCAGAACATTGTCAACTACCGCGCGCAGAACGGCAGTTTCCGCTCCAGGGCCGAACTACTCAAAGTGCCGCGGCTGGGGCAAAAGGCATTCGAACAGGCAGCGGGATTCCTCCGGATCGAAAATGCGGAAAACCCGCTCGACAACAGCGCCGTACACCCCGAAAGCTACGGCATCGTTGAAAAAATGGCTGCCGACTGTGGAACTACCATCCGTGAGCTGATCGCCAGTCCCGAAGCGCGGAAAAGGATCGATCTTAAACGCTACATTACGGACAAAACGGGCCTGCCCACGCTCCAGGATATCCTGAAGGAACTCGAGAAACCCTCGCGTGATCCTAGAGAGCCCATGCAGCAGTTTGCTTTCGACGAAAAAATCAGAAGTATCCAGGATCTGAAGGAGGATATGGTCCTGCAGGGCATTGTCACCAACATTACGGCCTTCGGGGCGTTTGTTGATATAGGCGTCAAGCAGGACGGCCTGGTGCACGTTTCCCAGATGGCCGACAAGTTTGTGAAAGATCCGAACGAAGTGGTTAAGCTGGGACAGGTGGTCCGGGTAAAGGTAACCGGCGTCGATGCCCAACGGAACCGGATTTCCCTCACGATGAAACTGTAGGTCTCCGGTGAACAATAGAGGCCGGTGAAATGTTATTCAGGTTTACGAATCAGCCTATGCGTCTCCGAACCATCATCATCGGCCTCTGTGTAATTACCGGCCTCTACTTTTTGTTCGATTCCCTGTCTCAGCCCAATCCGAACACGCTGTCGGGCAATTTCACGGAAGTAGCCATGTACCGCAACCCGAACAATACGGGACCGGTCGTACGCATCTTTGCCGTGACGGTCGAAGACACCCTGTGGGAGGAAATGCGTCAGTACGGTGAAATGATGCCCTATACCAAATACGGTACTACCACTGTATTTTTCTTCAGGGCCGGAGAAGCGTACCCCCGGGAAATCCGGGAGTCGGATCCCTATTTTGACCAAACCTTTCAGTCAGCCTGCCTGGGCAGGTATCATAAGGATGCGATGGCCAACGCTACGCTGACCCGCTATCCGTTCTCGCAGAAAAAAGATCAGTAAGTCAGGTCCGGAATTCCTTCACCAGGCGGTCGCTGAGGTCCCAGAGCTGGAGAGCGAACTCCTTGTTCCGGGCGGCAAGAGAGGGAGTCACCAACTGCAGGTCTTCATAATACCCCCCGGTTTTCCCCTCCATTTCGGGAGAAGTCGCCAGGAAAATGGCCGTCTGTGCCCCTCTTTCGACATTTTTGAAGATGGGATTGCCCTGATTGACATACCATTTGACCAGACTTTTGGACACGCCGCCGAATCCGCTGGAAATTTCACCCGGGTGAAAAGCATTGGAAGTGATCCCGAAGCGCGCATACCTTGCCGAAAATTCATTGGAAAAGAGAATATTGGCCAGCTTCGAATTGGCATACACAATGAAATGGATGTAGGGTGAAGGGTTAACCAGGCAGTTAACCTCGAAACGGGCAAACCTGTGTGCCTCGGACGACACATGAATGACCCGGGCATTGCCGGCTGCCTGCAACAGGCCAAGGAGCTCGGTGGTCAGGAGAAAGTGTCCGAGGTAATTGTTGGCAAACATCCGTTCAATATTATTGACTGAAAACTGCTTTTCCTCCACCAGGGCTTCGCTGTTGTTGACCAGCAGATCGATCCGGTCATACCGGTGTTTCAGATCCGCGACTGCATCCCGGACCGATGCAAGGTTCGACAGATCCGCCTCCACTACGTCGACATGGTGCTCCCCTTTGACCCCGGAAACCAGCTTTCCAACATCATTTTTCCAAGGTGTTAATAATATCAGTTTGTATCCTTTTTTGACGAGTGTCGTAATCAGCACCTTCCCCACTCCCGACGCAGGCCCGGTGATGACGACATTTTTATTTTCCATTTCATGGGGTTAAGTACGTAATGCAAACCTGCTTCAGGACTACAACACCTCCCTGATCACAGCAAAAACGCTGCGTGGCAGATCAATGAAACGAATTCATAGTAACAGCAAATTATCCCGTCAGCTGACGGGCCCCCGGGCGGCACCTGTACCGCTCCTGTCAGTCTTTCAGCACTTTGACCTGGATATCCTTGATGTAAACGACGCTTTTGGGATCGTGGCCCTGTATGGCGAATGTTCCCGGTTTGATGACCCTCGTTTGTCTCTCGTCCGTTACCCTCAGAGGTTTGGCCGGCTGTGTGTAATCGACCACTACTATATCGTTAATCTTTACTATAACGTGATTTCCCTTCACGATAATATGCATGGTAAACCATTCATCGTCGTTTACATAAACTTCGCGTACATCCACCACCTCGTACAGACTACCGGTTTTGATGTAATCTCCGTGCGTATTGTTGATTTGGACCTCATAGCCGTGAATAGGCCATCCCTTTTCCTGATACTGGGTGTGAAAATAAAGACCGGAATTCGAACCCTTGGTGGTTTTTACAGTAGCTTTCAGTTCGAAATTCTTGAATTCATGGTTATTCACTTCGCCCATATAGTACAGATGCGCTTTGGGTCCGGCTACCTTGATCGCACCATCCTCGATGGAGAAAGTGTGAGCATTGTCACCGACTTTCCAGCCGTTCAGGGTCTTGCCATCAAAGAGCGAAACCCAGTTTTTCTGTGCTGCGGCGGGGGTGGGAGAAAAGAAAAGGCAGAGGGCTAACAACCAGATGGGATAATTTTTCATCGTATGGGGTATTCAAAAATTAAGGGATTAAACGAAAAAGAATAAAATGCTTTACTTCTATTCCTGATATACTGTATTTTTATTTGTAAAGGCCATAATATCAGGAAAAAACCATCTTTAAAGCCTTCACACAGCTTTTTCCTTCAAGCAGGACATCCAGGCGCTGGTCTCTTCTTACCCAACAATTTCCATTAATCCCCCTGAATTTCATACGGTTGTTTCAAACATAATACCGAAATTTGCACTCTGACATTATCCAGTACAACGAATGATTTACCCCATTATAGCTTACGGTGACCCCATTCTTAGAAAAGTCACACGTCCTGTAGAGAAAGATGAGCTTGACCTGAAAACGATTGCCGAGAACATGTTCGAGACCATGTATAATGCCTCGGGCGTCGGACTGGCTGCTCCTCAGGTAGGCATGAACATACGTCTGTTTGTCGTGGACGGCACGCCTATGGCAGACGACGAGGAAGAGGAGAATGAAGAGCCGGAAAATCCCGAACTGGTTGGTTTCAAGAAAGTATTCATCAATCCGCAGATTCTGGAGGAATCGGGCGAACCCTGGGCTTTTGAAGAGGGGTGCCTGAGTATCCCCGGCATCCGCGCCGATGTTTACCGCCCTGCTGAAGTACGCATCCGCTACCGTGATCTCGACTGGGTAGAACACGAAGAAACCTATACCGGCATCGCCGCCCGCATTATCCAGCACGAGTACGACCATCTCGAAGGCAAACTTTTCGTGGATTATCTGCCCGCCCTGAAAAAGCAGATGCTGAAGAAAAAGCTGACCAACATCACGAAAGGAAACGTGGATACGGACTACCGCATGAAATTTCCTCAACGCTGATACACGCCATGACGACAGCGGACAACCTCCGGATCAGCCTGGTGCAGACCGATCTTTACTGGGAAGACATCCCCGCCAACCTCGCCAGTCTGGAAGAACAGATTGCCCGCATCGGCGGGGAAACCGACCTGATCATCCTGCCGGAGATGTTCTCCACGGGCTTTTCGATGGAGCCGGAAAAACTGGCTGAACCACTCAATCTGGTTACTACGCGCTGGCTGCGCCAGATAGCCCTGTCGACCAATGCCCTGATTATGGGCAGTTTCATTGCCCGCGACGGCAAGGCCTTTTATAACCGGCTGATTGCAGTATTTCCTAACGGGACTTACGAGTTCTACGACAAACGCCACCTGTTCCGCATGGGAGGTGAAAATGAAGTCTACTGCCCAGGAAACCGGCCACTCACCCTTCACTGGAAGGGATGGAATATACGACCGCTGATCTGCTATGACCTGCGGTTCCCCGTCTGGAGCCGGTTTACGCAGGACAACCCCTACGATCTGCTGGTTTATACCGCTAACTGGCCAGCTTCCCGAAATTTCACCTGGGAAACCCTGCTGAAGGCCAGAGCCATTGAAAACCTCAGCTACGTGGCCGGAGTCAACCGGCTGGGTATCGACGGGCGGCAGATCGACTACGTCGGCAATTCCATGCTGATTGATTTCAAAGGACAGGAAATAAAAAATGCCGGCAGCGACCCTCAGGTGATCACTGCCGGCATTTCCCTCGCGGAACTTCATGCCTTCCGGCAAAAATTCCCGGCCTATCTCGATGCCGATTCCTTTGAGATCCTAGGATGACAGGTGCTCCCAGCCCTGTGCCCTCATCGGTATCACATTCCCGTTCTTCGTACGCAGCAGAATCTTGTCCGCATCGCCCGTCATATAACCGATAAAGGTGATGTTCGGATTGTTCTTCAGCTTGGGGTGATCTTCCTGCCGGATGGTGAACAGCAGTTCATAATCTTCGCCTCCATTGGCTGCAGCGGTGATCGGGCCGAGGTTCAGTTCCGTAGCAGCCAGCACCGTATGCTCGTCCACCGGAATGGTATCTTCAAACACGACAGCACCCGTTCCCGACTGCCGGCAGATATGGTGCAGTTCGGAAGACAGACCATCCGAGACGTCAATCATGGAAGTGGGCACAACGCCCGCCTCTTCCAGTTCATACACTACATCCATCCGGGCTATCGGCTTAAGCTGACGCTGCAGTACGTACTCCTTGCCTTCGAAATCAGGCTGCATATGAGGATCTGCCACAAAAACCTGCTTCTCCCGGTTGAGAATCTGCAGGCCGATATAAGCACCACCCAGGTCACCCGTTACGCAGAGGATGTCATTGGGCCGGGCTGTGCTCCGGTAAGCAATCTTTTCTTTGGCCACTTTTCCGAATACACTCACCGATACTACCAGTCCACTGCGGGAAGCCGTTGTATCACCTCCTACCAGATCCACCTTGTAATCGTCGCACGCGGCTTTGATCCCCCGGTAAAGTTCGTCGACGGCCTCTACCGAAAAACGGTTACTGAGGCCAAGTGAAACGACAACCTGCTGGGGAATACCATTCATGGCTGCGATATCCGAAACATTTACAGCGACTGCCTTGTATCCCAGATGGGCCAGCGGATGAAATGTGAGGTCGAAATGAATGCCTTCTATCAGCATATCGGTGGTAAGGAGGCCGAATTCATTGCCGAGATCAAACACGGCCGAATCATCCCCGATCCCCTTTACGGTGGTACTGAGCTGGGAATTAAACTGGGAGGCGATCCGGTCGATGAGTCCGAATTCTCCCCCTATATCTGCAATCTCCGTTCTGTTATTCGCCATTCCTGCTAACTGTTGTGATGGTACTCTTACCGGTCCATCGTTAAAAACGCTCTATCCGGCAAAGATACGCTAATTCTGCATGACCCGGACAAAATCATGGCACACCCGGCCAGTAGCTGACCACTTTCTTTTGATATCTAAGGGTAAGTGCACAGAAAAGGCGTCATACAAGGAAATAACTGTCAATTTAACCATGAATTTACCTCAGCTTTCACCCGATCTATTACATACCAGGAAGGATTTATTCCCCGAATATGAAAAAATCAGCCTGCTCCCTGAAAAAGTTCTCCAGTTCGGAACCGGAGTTCTGTTGAGAGGCCTGCCCGACTATTTCATCGATAAAGCTAACCGGCAGGGCATTTTCAACGGCCGGGTCGCCATCATCAAATCGACCGACCGCGGAGGTGTCGATGCCTTCAACCAGCAGCAGAACCTGTATACCCACGTCATCAGAGGCATTGAAAACGGCCAACCCGTTGACGAGACCCTGATCAACGGTTCTGTCAGCCGCACCCTGTCAGCCTCAGGCCAGTGGTACGAAATCATGCAGATTGCCGCCAGCCCCGACCTCCAGGTGATCGTGTCTAATACCACCGAAGTAGGCATCCAGCTGGTGGAGGACGATATTCATGCCTCTCCCCCCGCCTCCTTTCCCGCCAAGCTAACGGCACTTCTTTACAAGCGATTCCAGACGTTTGGCAATAACCCCGAGCACGGACTGGTGATCATCCCCACCGAGCTCCTTCCCGACAACGGTAAAATCCTCAAGGGTATGGTGCTTGAACACGCTCACAGGGCACATCTGGGAGCCAACTTCCTCAACTGGGTAGACAAGCATAACTATTTCTGCAGCTCTCTCGTAGACCGGATCGTACCGGGCAAGCCTGCCGAAGATGTGCGGAACGAGATTTTGAATCAGCGCGGCTATGAGGACGAGCTGATGATCATGTCGGAACCCTACCGGCTCTGGGCCATTGAAGGTGATGAGCATGTACGGTCGGTACTATCATTCGCACAGGTGGATGAAGGCGTTATAATAGCGCCGGATATCGATATCTACCGTGAATTGAAACTTCGTCTGCTCAACGGGACCCATACGCTCAGCGTAGGATTGTTCTACCTGGCGGGCAAAGACACAGTGCGCGACAGCATGGCGGATCCGCAGCTGGAGCAGTTCACCACAAAGCTGATGCTCGAGGAAATTGGTCCGGCTATTCCCTATCCGGTAGAGAAAGATCAGTACACCGCCTTCGGAAATCAGGTCCTCGACCGTTTCCGCAACCCATCGATCCGCCACCTGCTCCTGGATATTACCGTACAGTACACGGCCAAGATGAAGATGCGGAATATCCCTACCCTGCTGAAACATTATGAAAACAGCTCGTCGGTACCCGAACGCTTTGCCCTGGGTTTTGCCGCCTACCTGGTGTTCATGAAAGCGGATACTGCACGGGACGGACAGTACTTCGGTACCCGGGAAGGCGAGGAATATCCCGTACGCTGTGACTCGGCCGGCTATTTCCATGAAGCCTGGAAAAAGCATGGAGAAGATACGGCCGCTCTGGTCAAGGCAGTTCTTTCCGATACCAGTCTCTGGGGGCACGACCTGACAGGGCTTTCCGGCTTTGAATCGCGCGTGGCCGAATACGTGAACCTGCTGTTGAAGGAAGGTACAGCTGCCGTTTTGTAAATAGGGGAAACAACGAAAATTTTCAGCCCCCTGTGGCCGGAGTAGAAGAAAGATATGTAAGTTTGCAGCTTTATTCCAATACAGTCAGTATTCCAAATCCAATGTAAATGGCGTCTGGTTAACACCCGGACGCCGCATTTTCCTGAAACTACAGAGTAAGACTCTGCCCCATGCCCGCTGCCGTGCGGGCATTTTAACGACAAAAAAATGGAGAATTCCGGTATAACACCCCGATAGACGGATAAAGGTCCGGATTTTGTAAAATCAACATTGTATAAACTGCTAATATTGTATTTTCTTTTTAGCTAAAGAACCCTATAAAAATGTCAGAAAACAAATTCGATTTTGGTCTTGTCGGTCTGGGAGTAATGGGCAGAAACCTGTTGCTGAACGTGGCTGACCATGGCTATTCAGCCATTGCTTTCAACCGAAGTGAAGAGAAAATTGCAGCTTTGAAGGCCGCTGCTACCGAGGGTACTGTCGTTGACGGTGTCACCGACCTGGGCGAAATGATTGCCCGGCTCAAGCGCCCCAGAAGAGTCATGCTTCTGGTTCCTGCCGGTGCTCCGGTCGATGAAGTAATTGAACAGATACTCCCCCACCTCGACAGCGATGACATCATCATCGACGGCGGAAACTCCCATTATAGCGACACCCTGCGCCGCGTACAATACGTCGAATCGAAGGGCTTCAATTTCATCGGTATCGGTGTTTCCGGTGGTGAACAGGGCGCCCGTACTGGTCCCGCACTGATGCCCGGTGGTTCGCAGAAAGCTTACGCCAGCCTTAAGCCCATTCTGGAAGCAGTAGCGGCAAAAGTGAATGGTGAACCCTGCGTGGATTACCTGGGGAAAGGCGGTGCCGGCCATTATGTAAAAATGGTACACAACGGCATCGAATACGGAATCATGCAGCTCATCTCCGAATCCTATACGCTGCTGAAAGCGGCCGGACTCGACAACGATGAACTCCACGAAGTATTCAAAGCCTGGAACGAAGGCGATCTCCAGTCGTTCCTGGTGGAAATTACCCGTGATATTTTCCTGCAGAAAGACGATCGCTCGGATGCACGTCTGGTGGATGTAATTTCGGACAAAGCCGGCTCCAAGGGCACCGGTAAGTGGACTTCGCAGGAAGCTATGAACCTGCCTGTGGCGATCCCGACCATCGATGCCGCCGTGGCTGGAAGAACGATCTCCGGATATAAGGACGAGCGCCTCAAAGCGGCTGAAATTTATCCGCGCGATGGTTTCAAACTCGACCTGTCGAAGGAAGATGCCATCCAGCTGGTGCACGATGCCCTTTACTTCGGAACCATCATCAGCTATGCGCAGGGACTTGCGATGCTGTACCAGGCTTCCAGAGAACTGGAAATGGATATTCCGCTGACCCGCGTGGTAAGCGTGTGGAGAGGTGGCTGTATCATCCGCTCTTCCCTGCTCGAAGTATTCACCGACGCCTACAATTCGTCACCCGACCTGCCTAACATTCTGTTAAGTGAGCAGATTGCTGCACTGGTTAACCAGTCGATTGCCAACACCCGTACCATCGTGGCCAAGGCTATCGAAGCAGGTATTCCGGTAGCTGCCCATACGGCATCACTCGGCTACTTCGACGCATACCGTACTGCTTATCTACCCACTAACTTAATTCAGGCTCAACGCGATTTCTTTGGGGCTCATACCTATCAGCGTATCGATATCCCAGGTACCTTTCACACGGAATGGAACAGCTGAAAAATCATCATATGAATGTCAGTAATCCCCCACCCGATTCCATACTTTTTATCTTTGGTGGAAGTGGTGATCTAAATCAGAGAAAATTAACCCCTGCCCTATACAACCTGTTTCTGGACCAATGGATGCCCGAAAGGTTTCGCATCGTAGGTATCGGCCGCAGCCAGTACAACGATGAGTCTTTCCGTCAGCATCTGCAGGATGGTGTAAACCAGTTCTCACGCCGCAAGGATGAGAAAAACGGCAAATGGGAAGCGTTCGCCGAACATATTTCCTATTTGCAGATGAACGCGGACAACGAGGCAGATTATCAGAAAATAAGTGATTACGTGGCCGAGGCTTCCAAAGACTGGGACACTAAACCACACGTAGTATTTTACCTGGCAGTGGCCCCTCAGCTGGTGCCCGCCATTGCGGCCAACCTGGGCAGGCTGGAACTTTGCACCGACCGCTCGCATAGCCGGATTGTGGTGGAAAAACCTTTCGGCCATGACCTGCAGAGCGCCAGGGAACTGAACCAGCAGCTGCGCTCGCTCTTTGCCGAAGAGCAGATCTTCCGTATCGACCATTACCTCGGTAAGGAAACGGTACAGAATATTCTGGCCCTGCGTTTTTCGAACGCTCTCTTCGAACCGCTCTGGAACCGGAATTACATCGACCATGTCCAGATTACGGCTATCGAAAGTGTGGGAATAGAAGGTCGTGGTGGCTATTTCGAGCAGTCGGGAGCCCTGCGAGATATGGTGCAGAACCATATCCTGCAGATTCTGTGTATGATTGCGATGGAAGCTCCGGTATCGTTCGATGCCAATGAAATCCGTAACAAAAACCTCGACGTACTGAACGCGCTTCGCCGTTTCTCTCCGGAAGAGGTTGCCAGGAACACCGTTCGCGGTCAATACGGGGCAGGTACCAACAACGGTAAGACTGTCATTGCCTATCGGGACGAGAAAGGTGTAGCCCGGGATTCGTATGTAGAAACCTATGCGGCCGCTCGCTTCTTCATCGACAACTGGCGCTGGCAGGGCGTACCCTTCTACGTGCGTACGGGCAAAAGCCTTCAGATGAAGGAAACCCATGTCATCATCCAATTCAAATCGCCTCCCCATAATACCTTCCCCAACGAAGCTGCGGGCGACTGGCGAGCGAACCGGATGACGATCAGCATCCAGCCCAATATGGATATCCGCATCCGCTTCCAGGTAAAACGTCCGGGCCAGACCTGGAATATGGATCCCGTTGAGATGGTGTTCGACTACAACTCGGCCGGCGAACATGCTCCGGAGGCCTACGAAACCCTGCTTCTGGATACCCTGGAGGGCGATCCGACCCTGTTTATGCGGGGAGACCAGGTGGAAGCTGCCTGGGAGGTGATCATGCCGATTCTCGATTTCTGGCAGACAACCCCGGCCGAAGACTTCCCCAACTACCAGCCAGGCAGCTGGGGCCCCGAGGCAGCCGATGAGCTGATCAACCGCGATGGACGTCATTGGGTGAATGTGTTACAACCAAACGAAAAGAAGTAAGGGATGCATATACATGTTTCGGCAGATGTCAAAGAACTCAGCAGCCGCGTAGCGGAACTGCTCCAGGATGATATCCGGCAAAAACTGCAGGAAAAGGATCGCTATACCCTCGTTTTGTCGGGGGGCAGCACACCCAAACTGCTGTATCAGATCCTCGCACAGGAGCCCTACCGGAGCAGCATCCCCTGGGAGAAAATCCATTTTTTCTGGGGCGACGAACGCTATGTCCCCTTCGACGACGACCGTAACAATGCCAAAATGGCCTACGAGGAACTGCTCGACAAGGTACCGGTCGTGAAGGAAAATATCCATGTCATGGATACCGGGCTTTCGCCCGAAGCGTCGGCACAGCAGTACGAGCAAGTTCTGAATTCCTATTTTGGAACGGAAGGCGAAACCTTCGACCTGGTCCTGCTCGGTATGGGGGATGACGGACATACACTGTCCCTTTTCCCAGGTAAACCCATTATCCATGAGAAGGACAAAGCCGTAAGTTCCTTCTACCTCGACGCCCAGTCGATGTACCGGATCACGCTTACGGCACCCGTGGTCAACCGGGCGGCGAAGGTAGTTTTCATGGCTGCCGGAAAAAACAAGGCGCAGGTACTGAAACAGGTGCTGCAAGGCGAGAAAAATCTCGACCTCTATCCTTCGCAGATCATACAGCCTGTTACCGGAGAACTGCACTGGTTCGTCGACCAGGATGCAGCCTCGGAAATCTCCTGATTACGTACGCCTGTTAGCAAACAAAAAAGCCATTCTTCACCGGAATGGCTTTTTTGTTTAGCGTGTCTGGCTTCTGACCAAACTCCACAAACCGTCGAGCATAACAACCGGTCAACCTTCCCGCATTTTGGTGTATAGGATCGAACCTGGGTTTTTACAGAAGGGACCAATGCCCAATCCCTGGTTTAATCCAACGCCCACCACAATTTTTGGGAGTGGTACGTACTACTCCTGATAAATCTCCGGAAACCTCTTTTTCAATTCAGCTGCCACCACTTCATTTGCTCCCCTGCCCGAATAAATGACTTTCTTACCGTCAGCTTTGGTGATCAGAATATACGGACTGTTCAGGGCATTTAACACCAGTTTCACCGTTTCTCCCTCCTTAGTTTTGAAGTACCCTTTTTTAATCGACCTGAGCGCAAACCCATTGGAGCGGTAGGAGATTTCCGGTAATTTCCCTGTGAGCGTAACCGACTCGATCTCATCTTTTCGAAGGGACTCGCTGTAAATGCCTTTGATGTAGATCCCTTCGGATGTTACGACCAGAGGATCTTCCCGAAACCCGACCACAAATAGTCCAATAACCAGTACCAATGAAAGAATCATCACGACAAGGGAAATCTTTATTTGCTTGCTATTGCCGAAATAACGTCGGGAGATAGGGAGAAAAAACAAATACGCCGCAATGGGAT
>Ga0182793_1001955_pt1 | contig 12217 bp, 7 predicted proteins | sample Passage237A_FD_130498 | JGI IMG/M metagenome (GOLD analysis project Ga0182793, IMG submission 130498) | Cellulose adapted compost microbial communities from Newby Island Compost Facility, Milpitas, CA, USA - Passage2 37A (version 2) (version 2) ...
CGCATCGTGGATGACATCGCCGAGCGGTTCATGATCCTGGCCGAGCAACACAACCGACGGAGCATCCGCGTTTATCAGCGGCGGGAGCGATGCCCGAAAACAACCTATTCAAGTCCGTAGCCACCAATCAAGCTGGCCTATCCATTCCCTATGTACTGTGTAAAGTGTGTAGGTGTAAAATCCGACTTTCGAGATTCGTAAGGCATGTTAAGAAGATTCACCGAAAGCACATATCTGTGATTCGCTGAAAATAGCAGTATTCAGAGTGCCTTATTGCTACTCGCTGCGCAGGGCGGAGAGCAGGGGGGCGCGCAGGGCGAGGGCGGTGGCGGCCCAGACCCAGGCGAACCCGCTGGCGAGGACGGCGAGCAGGGTGAGGGACAGGGAGGCGACGGGGATGCCCGCGCCCGTGCCGTGCCGCAGGGCGGGGAACACGGCGACCAGGGCGGAGACGACGCCTACGGCGAGGCCGAGCAGGAGCAGGAGGGCGTGCTCCCGGAAGACGAGCCGGTGCAGGGCGGGGCGAGTCCAGCCCACCGCGCGCAGCAGCGCTAACTCCCCGCGCCGCTCCCAGACGTTGCGCAGGACCACCACGCCGAGGCCCGCGCTGCCGAGCAGCAGGCCGAGGCCTCCGAGCGCGGCGAAGATGGAGAGGTAGGTGTTCTCTACCGTGCTGAAGGCGGCGAGGCGGGCGGCGGCGGGCGTCACGCTCAGGCCGACGTCCTCCAGGCCGCGCGTTAGCTCTCGGCTGGCGGCGTCCGCGCGGACGGCGTCGGGCGCGTCGATCAGGAAGACCTGGTAGCCGCTCTGGCCGGGGAAGAGGCGGGTGAAGTCGGACTCGGCCATCACGAGCGCGCCCTGCAGCACGGAGTTGCCCAGCACGCCCACGATGCGCAGGCGGTGGGTGTTACCCCGGTCATCGGTGTAGGGCAGGACATCGCCCAGCTTCTTGCCCAGCGACCAGACCACCGTGTTCATGTCGCCGACTACGGGAATCGCGCCGTCCGCCTCCAAGCGCCCCAGCAGGCTCCAGGGGCTCTCGCCCCGCCCGCCCCCGGGCGCGACCTGCGCGAACGTGAACGCCCCCCGGCGCGCGAGGGCCGCGGACGCGACGCCGAGCAGGCGCGGCGTCTGCGCGCGGTTCAGGTTCAGGCAGCTCGCCTCGTCTCCCTCGCGCAGGCGCAGGGCCAGCACATCGACCCCCTCCAGCGCCGCCGGGTCCAGGCCGAACGCATCCCGACCGTCCTCGGCGTTCAGGTCCTGGTACACGGGCAGGGACGACTCGGCGAACAGGGCGAACCCGCCGGTGCCGGAGGTGCGCCGGGCGGCGTCCGCGGCCGGGTCGTGCCGGTTCGCGCCCACCGCGACCACCAGGAAACTGCCGCACGCCAGCAGCGCCGCGGCACCGAGGCTGCGCCCGGTGCGCCGGGCGGAGTTGCGCACGGCGAGCGTCCCGACGCTCAAGGCCGCCGCGGCCTCGCGCCGCTCCGCGCGGGCCAGCACGGCGCGGCAGGCGGCAACGCCCGCGATCAGGAGTAGGGCGCCCGCGCCGAAGAACGCCCCGGACGCCGCCGCGGCGTCCGGCGCCCGCAGGCCCGCGCCGCCCGCCACGGCCAGCGCCAGAACGGCGGCAACGGCGGCCGTGGGCACTCCCGGCAGGAACCGCCGCGTGCCGCCCGAGGGCGCGGCGAGGAGGCGGGAGCCCGACTCGGCCCCGGCGTTCAGGAGTTCGCGGGCGGGCGTCCGCCCCTGCCGCCGCACCACGAGAAAGATGGTGGCGAGGGCGAGCAGGAAGCTCACCGCCGCGCCCGCGGCGAGGGTCGTCGGCTCCGCGTGGTACCGGAGCGCGGAGCCCGCGACCGCCCCGCTCCACACGGACGACAGACCGCGGACCACCGCCCGCGTGTAGAGCGTCGCCAGGACCGCCCCGAGGAGGGACGCCAGCAGGGCGACCGCGCCGCCCTCCAGGAGCAGCAGGGCGCGAACCCGCCGCGGGGAGAGGCCGAGCGCGAGGAGCGTCCCGACCTCCTCAGTGCGCTGCTCGACGCCGAACGCGAAGAGGAGCGCGGTCAGCAGCAGGCCGGCGGTGATCAGGAAGAAGCTGAGGCCCAGGAACAACTGCCCAAAGTCGATGCCCTGCGCGCTGGCGGCGAGCGCCCGCTCACGCACGGGGTGGAAGAACAGCCCGAGCGACGCCGGGTTCAGCGCCTGCCGCAGGCATGCCTCGGTGGTGGCGCGTGTCGCCGCCTGCGGCCCGGTGGTGGGGTAGCGGACGGCCGTCAGGTTGCCGAAGCGGTTGTCCCAGATGCGCTGGCCCGCGCGCAGGGTGAGGAACGCCTTCGGGGCGCCGCGGTACGCAGACCAGTACGCCTGGTCCTTGTCGCGTATCCGGTCGAGGTCGATGGGGACGCCGGGCTCCCACTCACGGCAGTCCTTCTTGTCGGAAAGGCCAGGGATGTTGGGCATCAGGGCGGGGTCGCGGGCGGGCCCGTCCATCGGGAGCACGGCGCGGATGCGGAACGTGGCCGAGTGCTCCTCCAGGCGGCGCAGGGGGCCGACCAGCCAGTAGCGCAGGGTCAGCGTGTCGCCCGCCTTCGCCCCCAGGTCGTCCGCGAGCCACTGGTTGATGACCGTTTCATCGTCGCGCATCCCCGTGGGGACCGGGCCGGCGCCGGGGGCGAGTGACGCGACCACGGAGTAGGGGGTCGCCCGCGCGCCGACGCGCAGTTCGTTCACGAAGTAGGTCAGCACGCCCCGCGCGCCGGGCTGCGCCGTGAGCGCCGCCTGCCCCACCGGAGGCTCCAGAAACACGCGGTCGGTCCGCAGCTCCAGGGCGGGGGCGGGGCCGCTGTCGCCGTCGGTGCCGATTTCGCGCAGTTGGAGGCCAGCGTCCGCGAACTGCCAGAAGCGCCAGAGCGCCTGCGTGGCCTCCTGCGGCGCGGGCGCGGTCCCGTCCTCCCGGGCGCCCACCAGCAGGGTGTTCGCCCGGTCCTCGACGCCCGCCGCCCGCTGGAGCGCGGCGAGCGGCAGGAACGCGTTGTAGGGTGGGACCTGGTTCGCCTCCAGGCTGAAGCGCCCGAATCGGGCGTCGTCCAGCACCGCCGTCACCGGCAGGCGCAGCGTCACCGTGGCGTCCTCGATAGTGGAAAGGGGGGCGTCGCGCGAGAGCAGGCTCGGCTTGTCCACGCGCAGCAGTACCTCGTCCCCAGGGCGGACGCCGAGCGCGCGGGCCAGGTGGTCGTTCAAAGCCACGCCCTCACCGGTCTTGGGGTCGGCCATTGTCGGCGCTTCGGCGCCGCCCAGCCGCCAGAAGGCGTCGGTGACACCCAGCACCTGCACGCGGTTCGCGCGGACGTCGCCTCCGGTGCCGTCCTGCCGCTGCCCCGCGGTGGCCGTGGCGCGCAGGAGGACCACCGGCGCGACCGGGGCCCGCAGCTCCTGCGCGGCCTCCTCCGCCAGGGCTTCGCGGAAGAAGCGGCCGGGGTTGTGCAGCGCGAGGTGGACGCCGCGCAGGCGGGCCAGCGCCATCTCCCGCAGACTGTGGCGCACGGAGTCGCCGACCGCCAGCGCGCCCGTGAGGATGGCGGCGGCCAGCACCGCGCCCAGAAGCACGCCGAGGTGGGCGCGCCGGTGGAAGCGCAGGCCACGCTGTGCGAGCGCCCAGAGGGTCATGCCGGGACGCCCACGGCTTCGGCAACGTACGGCACAAGCCGCCCGTCGCGTAGTTCGAGGACGCGGCCCATGCGGCGCGCGAGGTCCGCCGCGTGCGTGATGACGAGCAGCGCGACGCCCTCCTCGCGGTTGAGTTCAGCCAGCAGGTCGGCCAGGTTGTCCGCGGCGGCACGGTCCAGCGCCCCGGTTGGCTCGTCTGCCAGCAGGAGCTTGGGCCCGTTCACCAGGGCGCGGACCACCGCCACCCGTTGCCGCTCCCCGCCGGAAAGCTGCCCCGGCCGGTGCGCAAGCCGCGCGGACAGCCCGACCCGCTCCAGCAGCCGCCGCGCCCGCGCCTCGGGCGTTTCCCCACCGCCGCCGCTGCGGGGCGCGCCGTCCGCAAGCGTCGGCACCAGCACGTTCTCCAGTACCGTGCATTGGGGAAGCAGATGGTGGAGTTGGAAGACCCACCCGATCTCCCGGGCGCGCACGCGGGCGATCTCCGCCTCACCGAGCGTCGCCAGGTCTTTGCCGTCCAGCACCACGCGCCCAGCGTCCGGCCGGTCCAGCGTCCCGATGATGTTCAGCAGCGTGCTCTTGCCGGACCCGGAGGGGCCGACGATGGCGCACGCCTCACCCGCCGCCAGCCGCAGGTCCGCGCCGCGCAGCACCTGCGCGTCGGGCGCGCCGTCCGCGCCCGGGTAGGTCTTGCGCACGCCGCTCATCTCCAGCAGAGCAGACGGGGCAGCAGCGGTCATTGGGGGCGGACTTCCGGCGCCGAAGCGGCGGCAGCAACGGGCGCCGCGGGGGAGGGCGTCGCCGCTGCGGCGTTCGCGGCCGGTTTGGGGGCCGGCAGGGGACGGTACAGCGTGACCAGACAGCCACCGGCGGCGGCGAGCGCCAGGCCCAGGAAGAATGGCCAGCGGAGGGCCGAAACGCCGCCCGCGGGTGGGTGCTGGATCATGGCGACCACGGCGTTCACGATGGGCGCGCCGCCGAACACGATCGACATGACCACGGCCGGCGACCCCTTCGCCCCGAACGCCAGCAGGACGCCGAACGCCCCGATGGCTCCGAAGATACCCGCGACCAGCGACCTGCCCATCCCCTTGATCGGCATCTGCCACGACGCGCCGTTCATCAGGAGCACGGCGAGCGGCGCCAGTACCGCGGTCAGGAAGTACGCGATTCCCACGAACAAAAACGCCTTGTAGCGCCCGTTTACCGGGTCGCCCATCGCCAACTGGCCGGTGTGCAGGAGTACCCCGTACACGCCCCAGGACACCACCGTCATCAGTGCGAAGACCAGCCAGCCCATCCCCGGCTGTCCCGCGGCCGTCGCCGTTGCTGCCGCCTGTCCCTCACCCATCGCGCGCTATCCTTCCGCCCGCGGCGCCTTCGCCTCCTGCTGCGGGGGCGCGGCTTCGCCGGACGGCAGCAGGAGGGTTGGGTCGCCGAAGAGCATGAACTTCATCGCCTGGAAGTAGATACTGGCGGGGTACCAGTCCGCGGTGGGGACCAGGGTCGCCAGCTTCTCCTTCTCGTGGTAGTGGCGCACCGCCTGCACCCAGCAGTCGCCGAGGCGCAGCGACTGGCCCGGCAGGGGCGCCTTCGCCGCGGCGGCCGCCAGCCCCTCCACCAGGGTCAGCCCGGCCGGCTGGCTGCCGGTGTTGCATCCGATATAGGCCACCGCGCCGCCCGCGCCCGCGCGCAGGAGCTGTTCTCCAAGGCCGGTCGGGTTGTGCGCGCCCTTCTGGTACGGCGCGGGCGGCGGTGGGGGCTGGGTGAACACCTGGCCGGCGTTGGTGCCCTTGTGCTCACGCCCGTTCACATCTACGTAGCCTTCATAGGGCGGGCAGGTGGCGAAGCGCCCCGTGGAGCAGCCCGCCGACACCAGCACCGGCAGTCGGTCCGCGTTTTCTATGCGGGCGAAGTCCTTCCAGGAAAGGCACTGGTCCCACCCGTCGTCTGTGCCGTGCCCGGCATGGAAGATGATCCCGGCGCCCTCCCGCAAGAGTTGCGTTACCTGAGCGCCGTTTGGCGGGGGCGTTTTATCGTCGCGGCCCCCGCCCGTGTAGTAGCGCTTCGCTACCTCCCATTTCGCCCCGCCGAGCGCGTCGGAGGCCGCGTCCATAGTGGGGCGGCTGTCCACCCAGCCACCAACCGAAACGAACGCTGCCCGGCGGGCGTTCGGCTTCGCGCTGGTGCGCACGCCCTCTTCATAGCGCACCGTCTTGTCGGCAACGGTCTTCACCTCGGCGGCGGTGCTGACCGGCCACCGGCCCACGGCGATCTCAGGCCGGTAGTCCACGCCATCGAAGTTGATCGGGTCCTTCTTGTTCGCCTCGCCGCGCACCTCGCCAAAGTAGCCCGCATGGAAGCCGTCCTTGCGCCCGTTCCAGTCGTCGAACGTGCCGTCCGGCTTGGCCAGGTCGCCGTAGTACAGGTCAGAGGGGTAAAAGGCGTAGTCGAACGCCTCCTTCGTGATGCGGTCGAGCACCATGTAGCGCACCGGCAGCACGTCGGCGTCGCCCACGAGCAGGGCGTAGCCCGCGTTCCGCTCGCGCCACTCCCGGTGCAGGAAGCGCTTCAGCTTCTCCGGGTCGTCCACGCCCTTTTCGGCGCGCAGCACGTCTTCAAGCGCCACCAGGCGGGTGGGCAGCTGCTTGTGCTTGTGCCGGACGTAATCCCCCAGCGCCGAATGGAACGCCTTCGGCGCGATGACCAGGAAGGCTCGGGCCTCCGCCTTCGGTTGCGCGGCGGCCGGGGCCAGCGCCGCGGTGGCGGACGAGGATAGACCCGGCGGCAGGGCCGTCGCTGCGGCGAGGCCGGACACGGCAAGAAGGGTGGGCAGGAGCATTCGGCGGATACGCACAGGGTCAACCTCCGGTGGTGACGGGGCGGGCGGCTTCGGGATGCGCCACCTGTTCAAAAATGCGCGCGACGTTCGCGGCCATCGCGTCCACGTGGAACTTCTCGCTCACGCGGCGGCGTCCCTCCTCGCCGAGCGCCCGCGCCCGCTGTGGGTCGCAGAGAAGCTCCTCCAGAGCGTCCGCGAGGGCGCGTGGGTCGTCCGGCGGCGCGAACAGAACGCCCCCGCCCGTTTCCGCCAGAAGCTCAGGGAACACCGCATGGCGCGGCTGGACCACCGGCACTCCGGCCGCGAGCGCCTCGAGCACGTACAGGCCAAACGACTCGCCATAGGTCGCGGGCACGGAGAAGGCGGACAGGCCGCGCAGGAAGGCAATCTTCGCGTCGCGGTCAACGTTCGGGAAGAACGCGACGTCCGCGCCGAGCCCTTCGGCCTCCAGCTTGGCCCGGAGGTCCGCGACGTAGGAGACATCCCCGGCCGTCTGCGCCCCGGCGACGCGCAGCTTCAGTCCCTTGATGCGTTTGCTCTTGCGCAGGAGGAGGTACGCCTCCACCAGCGTCCCCAGGCCCTTCGGCGGGTACATCCGCGCAAGATAGCCGAGCGCGGGCGGTTCGAGCGGCGTAGGCGGCCCGTAGCCTGTCAGGTCGATGCCATTGTAGACGACGTGGACCCGCTCCGGGGGCAGCTTCATGCGGTCGGTCATCAGGTCCGCGTGGTAGCGGCTCACGGCCACGAACGCGTCCACATCCGCCGCGCGCTCGGCCAGAGTCCGCCAGGACTCCGTGCGGTGCGGCTCCGAGAGGCTATCGAGGAACGTGTCCTCGCCCTGGAGCGTGCAGGCAACCTTCGCCCCCGTCTCGTTGCGGATGCGGCGCGCCAGTCCCATCAGCAGGGCGTTGGACAGGCACACCACATCGGCTTTACCGTCGCCCGCGAGCCACGCGACCAGGTGGTCCAGCTCTTTGGCCTGGTGGCCGTCCTCCCCCCGCAGCATGGAGAGGGTCATCGCGCCGAGTTCGCTCGCCTTCGTCATACCCGCTCGCTTCGCCGCGCTGCGCAGCACCGCCGGGGAATCGAAGAGTCTATCCACCCAGCGCGGGGTCTTGCGGAACAGCGGGGACGCCTGCTGCAGGTAGACGTTCACGCCGCCGTAGAACAGCGGCGCGCCCTCCGCCGCCGACGCCTCATCCAGCGTCGGCGGCAGGTACATCGGCACCATCAGGGCGTCGTGCCCCTGCCGCCGCAGGGCGAGCGCCAGGGCGTTGTCCCGCATGCAGGTGCCGCAGTAGAAGCTGCCGGTGCCCGGCGTCAGCAGAAGGATACGCACAGGGGCGCCGTCTCCCCTCAGTCCTCGCGGAACCAGGCGGAGGCGTTCGGGGCGAGCGAACGCCGGTAGGCCACCCCGGTCGTGCTGGTGGCCCGCCACGAAGACTTCGGCCCGGGGAACCACTTGGCGTGTCCGTCCGCCATGGCGTAGACGCTCCCGCCGCCGTGGCGGTAGCGGCCGGCGCAGTAGTTATCCGCCCGGCCGATGATCGCGCCCGCTACCACCGGGTAGCCGCTCTCGTGGCCCGTACCCCCCGACGTCCAGTCGTCGCCCGCCGTGTTTCCGATGTAGCCGAACCCCTCCGTCACCAGGACGAGCTGCGCGGGGTACTGCACGTCGGCCCAGGAGGAGGGTTGACCCGGGAACCACCCGAAGTCGATCACGGTCCGGTGCAGGGTCGGCATGTAGTTGCCGTTGTTGATGTAGCTGAGGGCGCGCGCGTAGTAGTTCGCGGCGAAGGGGCCGGGCTCGGGGTCGCCCGCGGCTTTCGGGATGTCCGTGTTGTCCATGCTCGGGCAGACCCAGAAGGTGACCTCGCGCCGGTTTGCCGGGGAGCCCGGGGCGGGGCCCGCACCGACCTTGATGTACGGCTCCACCAGATCCTGCCAGGTGACCGCGGAGGTCATCCCCACCAGGATGAAAGAGCCAAGCGGCAGCGCCTCGTCGTAGTCCTGGGTGTAGGACAGAATCCCGAGGGCGATCTGCTTGTTGTTGGAAAGGCAGTTCGCCTGGCGCGCCTTCTCGCGTGCCTGGGCGAACACCGGAAAAAGGATCGCAGCGAGGATAGCGATGATCGCGATGACGACGAGCAGTTCGATAAGCGTGAAGCCGCTCCGGCGACGCTGCATACTGGGCCTCTCATTTCCTGACGGCCCCCGGGTGGCGGCCGTGCGCGCGCGTGTTCGTGAGGATCGTAAACCTGTTAACGGAATGATAGCACAGGTCGGTCTCTTATCGGCAGCCTGCTGGAGCCTTTCGGACAGGTTTCCAGACGGCAAAGGGCGAACCTGAGTTCAATTTTAGGAGACGAACGCGCATGGAACGACGACGGTTTATACAAGCAAGCGCAGCGGCGGCATTGATGGCCGCCCTACCGGACGGGGGGGCGAGGACAGCGCAGGCGGCAGCCGAAAAGGTGACCCTGGCGGAGCGAGGACAGGCAAAGGTAGCCATTCTGACGCAACCCGGCGCGACCGAGACGGAGCGGTACGCCGCGGAGGAGCTGGCGCGGTGGCTCAAGGAGTTGACAGGGGCCACCTTCGAGATGCGGGAAGCAGCGCCCGGGAGCGGGGGAGGTGCCCCGGAAAACGCGCTGGTCGTGGGGCAGGGGCCGCTGGCGAGCCGCCTGGCACCGGATGTGGACCCGGCGCAACTCGGTGGCGAGGAGTGGGTGCTGCGGACCACGGGCGGTAACTGCCTCCTTCTGATGGGCGGGAGGCCGCGCGGGACGCTCTACGCGGTGTACCGGTTCCTTCAGGAGCACGCCGGAATCCGCTGGTGGACGCCCTGGGCGGTGCATGTGCCGAAGCGGCCGACGTTTGCCGTGGGCGACCTGCGGGAAACGAAAAAGCCCGCCTTCGAGTCGCGCGATCCGTTCTGGTACTCTGCCTTCAACGCGGACTGGGCGGCGCGTAACCTCTCGAATAGCCAGTCCGCGTCCCTGACCGAAAAGCATGGCGGAAGCATCCTCTATAAGGGGTTTGTCCACACGTTCTACCCGCTCGTGCCGCCGGATAAGCACTTCGCCACGCATCCGGAGTGGTACAGCCTGATCGGTGGGGAGCGGAAGGTACAGGGCGGGCAGCTCTGCACCTCGAACCCCGAACTGCGCGACTTTATTACCGAGCAGGTGCGGACCTGGCTGAAGGAGACTCCCGAGGCGCGCATCGTCTCGATCTCCCAGAACGACTGGTACGGTGCGTGCCAGTGCCCCGCGTGCAAGGCGATCGACGAGCGGGAGGGGACACCGTGCGGGTCCGTGCTGGAGATGGTGAACTATGTGGCCCGGAAGCTAGGCCCCGAGTTCCCCAACGTGGCGTTTGATACGCTCGCCTACCAGTACACTCGCGCCGCGCCGCGCACGCTGCGGCCGGAGCCGAATGTCATCGTGCGTCTGTGCTCGATCGAGTGCGACTTCAGCCGGCCGCTGGAGGACCCGAAGAGCAAGGTCAACACTGCGTTCGCGCGGGACATCCGGGACTGGAGCCGGGTGAGCCAGCGGCTCTACATCTGGGACTACACCACGAACTTTGCGCACTACGCGCTGCCGCACCCGAACTGGTTCTCGCTTGGCCCGAATCTGCGCTTCTTCCACCGGCATGGGGTCCGAGGCGTCTTCGAGCAGGGAGCGTACCAATCGCACGGGGGCGAGATGGCGGAGATGCGGGCGTGGGTGCTGGCGCAACTCCTGCGCGACCCGTACCAGGATGACCGCAAGCTCATTCGCGAGTTCCTGGAGGGGTACTACGGCCGGGCGGCGGCGAAGCCCATCGGGGAGTACCTGAAACTCATGCACCGGGCGGTGGGGGACTGGCGCCTGACCTGCTTCAGCTCTCCCGGAGCGCCGTTCCTGTCGTTCGAAACGCTGGTAAAGGCCGAGCGTCTGTGGCAGGCGGCGGGGCGGGCCGCGGCGAAGGACCCGGAACTGCTGTGGCGCGTGCAGCAGGGCCACCTGCCGGTGCGGTATGCGTTCCTGGTGCGCTGGCCCGCCCTGCGGCGCGAATGCCTCCGGGCGAAGGCGGAGTGGCCGCTGCCGCTCTCACGCCGAGCGGTCGCCGATGAGTGGCGGGCGATCGCGACCGGCCTGGGGCCGGAGGGCTGGCAGCCGATGACCCATGTCAACGAGTCGAGGCTGACGCCGGATGCCTTCGTGGCGCGCTACGCGGTAGACGAGCCGGACCCGGTTCCGCCGGTGCTCCCGAAGCGCGGCGAACGTCCGGGGCTCCCCGCGGATATCCCGGATATCTTTACCGTGGCGGCGTCGGTGGTGGACGTTCAGGACGACAAGGCGGTGATAGCTCAGGAGGGGGTGTGGGGCGAGATGCTCGGCGACCCGGTCGCCTCGGACGGGCTGGCGGTGCGGATGCCCACCAACCACCACGAGTGGGCGTTCCAGCTACCGCTGTCGCGTGCGCCGGAGAAGGTGCGCCGGGGGCGCTGGCGTGTCTACGCGGTGGTACGGGTGGAGAGCGGCGGCGCGGCCGGCAGCAACGGCGTCGCGTTCACCGCGGGGGTCTATGATCCGGGGGCGTCCGTCTCGCGTGGCCAGATCTCCGTGCGGAGCAACGATGCCGGGACCGGCTACCGCTCCTATCTTCTCGGCACGGTAGACACGAACGCAGAGCAGTTCGTGTGGGTCGCGCCCGCGACCGGGAGCGGAGCAAAAGCCATCTGGGTCGACCGCGTCGTGTTCGTCCCTGCAGGGGACGCCTAAAACCCGTTGGGGCGCCCGCAAACGCGGGCGCCCCAACGGGCCAACAGGCGGGGAGACTCAGACGGGAACTTCGCGCCGCTCCTCGCCGGAGCGGTACAGGGCGTCCATGATCTGCGTGACCATCAGACCCTCTTCCCCGGTGGCCGCGCCGACCTCCGCGGTGGTAAGCCCCTCACGCACGGAGCGGACAAACGCCTTGACCTCCTCGCCGTGGGAGGAGGGGACCGGCTCCAGCCAGCCCGGGGTGCTGTCGGTGAGCGTGCCGAACTCCTCGCGGAACAGGGTGTAGTTACCCATGTCGAAGCGGGCGCCGCCCTCCGTGCCCATCAGGTCCGTGGAGAACACGTCCTTGCCGATGTTGGCAATGAACGACGATTCCAGCGTCATCGTGCTGCCGTCCTCGAAGCGCACCAGACCCACCGCGAAGTCTTCCACGGTGTAGGTCTTCGGGTCCCAGGTCCCCATGGTCCCCAGTACCCCCTCGCGCGTACCGAAGTGCGTTGCCACCATTGCGGACGCCGAGACCGGCTTCTTGTGCCCCATCAGCCACAGGGTCAGGTCGGTGATGTGAACGCCGATGTCGATCAGCGGGCCGCCGCCCTGCTTGTCCTTCTGGGTGAACACGCCCCAGCCGGGCACGCCCCGGCGGCGCAGAGCCTGCGCCCGCGCGTAGTAGACATCGCCGAGCTTGCCGGCGTCCACCGCGCGCTTCAGGGACTGGGAGCCCGAGGCGAAGCGCCAGTTGTAGCCGATCTGCAGGTTCTTGCCCGCCGCCTTCGCCGCCTCCACCATGGCCCGGCCTTCGGTCGCATTCATGGCCATGGGCTTTTCGCACAGGACATGCTTTCCGGCAGCGAAGGCGTCGATGGTGGGCTGCATGTGCACGTAGTTGGGGGTACACACGGAGATGGCGTCGATCTCGGGCATCTCCAGC
>Ga0182793_1001972_pt1 | contig 12144 bp, 20 predicted proteins | sample Passage237A_FD_130498 | JGI IMG/M metagenome (GOLD analysis project Ga0182793, IMG submission 130498) | Cellulose adapted compost microbial communities from Newby Island Compost Facility, Milpitas, CA, USA - Passage2 37A (version 2) (version 2) ...
CGTAGAATTATCAACGGAGGATTTAGTAGCCCGTATCGCTGAAGAGAAGGCTGCTCTCACGAAATTGAAATTTGCCCATGCTGTTTCAGCGATAGAGAATCCGAATCGGATTAAGTATACGCGCAAAACCATCGCGCGCTTACTGACCGAGTTGACCAAGCGCAAACATGCCGAAAAGGCGGCGCACGCAGCAAATGAAACAGCCGCTGAGGCATAAAAATCAAAGTCGAAATGGAAAGAAAGTTAAGAAAAACAAGAATCGGCTTGGTAGTAAGCAACAAAATGGACAAATCCATTGTGGTGGCTGTTGAGCGGAAAGTGAAACATCCCATTTACGGTAAGTTCGTTAAGAAGACTACCAAATTCAAGGCTCATGACGAAGAAAACACCTGCGGTATCGGCGATACGGTGTTGATCATGGAAACACGTCCGCTGAGCAAAACCAAGAACTGGCGTTTAGTGGAAATTTTAGAAAGGGCTAAGTAACATGGTACAACAGGAATCAAGACTCAATGTGGCCGACAACAGCGGAGCTAAAGAAGTATTAGTGATCCGTGTATTGGGCGGTACCGGCAAACGATATGCATCTATCGGAGACAAAATTGTTGTGACCGTTAAAAGTGCATTGCCCGCAGGAAACGTAAAAAAAGGGACGGTTTCCAAAGCAGTAGTTGTACGGACAAAAAAGGAAATCCGCCGCAAGGACGGCTCTTATATCCGTTTTGACGATAATGCTGCTGTATTGTTGAATAATCAGGATGAACCTCGTGGAACACGTATCTTTGGCCCCGTAGCCCGGGAATTGCGTGAAAAACAGTTCATGAAAATTGTATCATTAGCGCCGGAGGTATTATAATCATGGGACAGACAAAGACATCAACACATAAGATTAAGATCCGTACCGGGGACTTGGTGAAAGTTCTCTCGGGTAACTCCAAAGGTGCACAGGGCAAGGTGCTTGAGGTATTGAAAGCCGAGAACAGAGCGGTGGTAGAAGGGGTAAATATCGTGAAGAAGCATACGAAACCCAGTGCGGCTAACCCTAACGGAGGAATTGTTGAGAAAGAAGCTCCTATTCACATTTCCAACCTGGCTTTAATCGATCCCAAAAGTGGGGAGCCAACGCGTGTAGGACGTAAGGTGATTGAAGTAAACGGTAAGAAGAAAATTGTTCGCGTAGCGAAAAAATCAGGGGAGGTGATTGACTAATGACATATATACCAAGATTAAAAGCCAAGTACAACGATGAGATCCGTACGGCGCTGAAAGATAAATTTCAGTATAAGAGCGTTATGCAAGTGCCGAAGTTGGAAAAGATAGCGGTAAGCCAAGGTATTGGTAGCGCTACTTCGGACAAAAAATTGATTGATAACGCCATTAATGAAATGACGTTAATCACCGGCCAGAAGGCGGTTGCTACGCGGTCAAAAAAGGACGTATCCAACTTTAAGTTGAGGAAAGGAATGCCTATCGGTGTGCGGGTTACACTTCGGGACAGCAAGATGTATGAATTTCTGGACCGTTTGGTAGCAGTGGCATTGCCGCGTATTCGGGATTTTCGTGGAATCAATGACAAAGGCTTTGATGGCAGAGGCAATTATACGCTGGGTATTACTGAGCAGATCATTTTCCCTGAAATTGATATTGATAAGATCAATAAAATTCAAGGAATGGATATTACCTTTGTAACCAGCGCAAAAACAGATGTGGAAGCGCTGGAGTTGCTGAAGCAGTTTGGGTTACCCTTTAAAAATCAAAATACAACAGTAAATGGCTAAAGAAGGAATCAAGGCACGAGAAATCAAACGTGCGAAACTGGTAGCAAAGTACGCTGAGAAGCGCGCTGCTTTGAAAGCTGCAGGCGATTATGTGGCGCTTGATAAGTTGCCAAAGAATGCTTCTCCGGTCCGTTTGCACAACCGGTGCAAGTTGACGGGCCGTCCCAAAGGTTACATGCGCCAGTTTGGTATCTCACGGGTGACGTTCCGTGAAATGGCGGTTGCCGGAAAAATTCCGGGCGTAAAGAAGGCGTCCTGGTAGTTTAAATAGAAGTTTTAATAGATGAAAGGTCCGGATGCCACGGTGGCGGAAGGAAACCCTTATCGCAAATAATAGCTAGATGAATACAGATCCAATAGCGGATTACCTTACTCGAGTAAGGAATGCCATTAAGGCCAACCACAGGGTTGTAGAAATTCCTGCATCGAACCTGAAGAAAGAGATCACCAAGGTACTCTTTGACAAGGGTTACATTTCCAATTACAAGTTTGACGATGATACCGTTCAGGGGACCATCAAGATCGCGTTGAAATATCATCCGGTCAGCAAGGTTCCGGCTATTCGCACGTTAAAGCGCGTGAGTAAGCCTGGCCTCAGGAAATATGCGGGAGTGGATAACATGCCACGTGTGTTGAATGGTTTAGGAATTGCCATCCTTTCGACATCGAAGGGGATTATGACTGACAAAGAAGCGCGTCTTCAGAATGTCGGTGGCGAAGTATTGTGTTACGTATATTAATCAAGAGGAAGAGTCAACATGTCAAGAATTGGAAAAGCGCCGATCGCCATACCCGCAGGGGTAACGATTACGGTGTCGGAAAATAACCTGGTGACCATTAAGGGACCTAAAGGAGAGCTGAGCCAACAGGTGGATAAAGATATCGAAGTGACGCAGGAAGAGGGGCAGTTGCTGGTAAAGCGGCCCACGGATCAGAAGCGGCATAAGGCATTGCACGGTTTGTATCGTTCGTTGCTGAACAACATGGTCGTTGGCGTAACGGAAGGCTACAAAACTACCCAGGAATTGGTGGGGGTGGGATACCGTGCAAGTGCACAGGGAAGCACGTTGGATCTTACCCTGGGATTTTCGCACCAAGTAGTGTTAATTCTGCCCAAGGAAGTTAAAGTATCTACAACCGCAGAAAAAGGTAAGAATCCCACCATTACGCTAGAATCAATCGATAAGCAGCTACTGGGACAGGTAGCGGCCAAAATCCGGTCGTTACGTGCGCCGGAGCCGTACAAAGGAAAAGGTATTAAATTTGCTGGTGAGCAATTGCGCCGCAAAGCAGGTAAATCAGCAGCTAAAAAATAATTCATCATGGCAGGAACAAAAGTATCACGTAGGGATCGCATAAAACGGGGAATCAGAAAGCGCCTGTCCGGTTCTTCCGAGCGCCCTCGTTTGTCTGTATACAGGAGCAATAAGGGGATTTATGCACAGGTGATCGATGATCAGGCCGGTGTAACGCTTGTGTCGGCATCTTCTTTGGCCAAGGATTTTTCGGTGTCCGGTACGAAGGTAGAGCAATCCAAAGCGGTGGGAAAGTTGATTGCTGAAAAAGCATTGGCAGCAGGAATCAGTAAAGTGGTTTTTGACCGTAATGGATATCTGTACCATGGTCGTGTGAAATCCCTCGCAGAAGGTGCCCGGGAAGCAGGTTTGGATTTTTAATCATCGAGAACATGTCATTAAGCAATATAAAGAGAGTAAAATCAAGCGAGATCGAACTAAAAGATCGCCTGGTAAGCATCCAACGTGTAGCAAAAGTTACCAAGGGTGGTCGTACATTCAGCTTCTCGGCCATTGTGGTAGTAGGCGACGAAAACGGCGTGGTTGGCTACGGACTGGGTAAGGCTAAAGAGGTGACGGAAGCCATCACGAAGGGGATTGACGACGCCAAGAAAAATTTGATTAAAGTTCCTATTATCAAAGGAACCGTTCCCCACGAACAAGTGGGCAAGTATTCTGGTGGTAACGTATTGATTAAGCCTGCGGTGCACGGAACCGGTGTGTTAGCCGGAGGTGCTATGCGCGCCGTTCTGGAAAGTGCTGGCGTAACGGACGTATTGGCCAAATCATTGGGGTCATCCAATCCGCATAACGTGGTGAAAGCCACGATTGATGCGCTCCTAAAAATGCGCGATGCCTATACGGTGGCTCAACAACGTGGCGTCGATTTGAACAAAGTATTTAATGGATAAGAGTATGGCAAAGATTAGAATCACCCAGATTAAAAGTACGATCGATCGGAGCGAGCGTCAGAAGCGTACTATTCAGGCACTTGGATTGCGTAAGATCAATCACTCGGTCGAGGTGGAGGCAACACCGTCCATTATAGGTATGGTGCGCAAAGTGAGCCATTTGGTGGCCATCGAGGAAGTTTAATATACGTTTAATGGCTACACCTGTTTAGTGAAAGCGAAGGTGTAGCACAAATCATTTCAAAAAAGATGAATTTAAGTAATCTCAAACCAGCAGAAGGATCAATAAAAACTAGGAAACGTATAGGCCGTGGTACGGGATCAGGTCGGGGCGGAACCTCTACACGCGGACATAAAGGCGCAAAATCACGTTCAGGAAATAGCACGAAGATAGGGTTCGAGGGTGGTCAAATGCCGTTGCAACGCCGTGTACCGAAATATGGTTTCAAAAACCTTAATCGCGTTGAATATGTTGGCATCAACCTGGATGTTTTGCAAGGTCTCGCCGAAAAGTATACGCTTTCAGTAGTTGATTTCGATGTTTTGAAAGCACATGGCTTGGTTTCAAAGAAAGACCTTGTAAAGATTTTGGGGAGGGGAGAATTGACGTCCAAAATCGAGGTAAAAGCACATGCATTTTCAGCCACGGCGCAGAGGGCGATTGAAGCGGCAGGGGGCTCGATTGTAAAACTTTAATACATGAAGAAGCTAATCACAACCTTGACCAATATTTGGAGGATCGAGGATCTCAGAACGCGTATTTTGAATACGCTTTTATTTCTTTTGATCTACCGTGTTGGGTGTCATATTGTGCTGCCGGGTGTAAATCCGGCAGCGCTTCAGCATGAGGCCAAGGAGGGGCTGTTGGGCCTGCTCGATATGTTTGCCGGTGGATCGTTTTCAAGGTCGGCAATTTTTGCCTTGGGCGTGATGCCATACATTTCTGCCTCTATTGTTGTCCAGTTGCTTGGAATAGCCGTTCCTTACTTTCAGAAAATGCAGAAGGAAGGAGAAAGCGGTCGTAAGAAAATGAATCAGATTACCCGCTACTTAACGCTGGCAATAACGTTGGTACAATCTGTTGCCTATGTACGCACCCAAATCGACGGCGGAGCAAAAATGATTGCGGATCCCATGTTCACCATCCTGTCGGCTTTTGTATTGACCGCAGGTACGTTGTTTGTGATGTGGCTAGGAGAAAAAATAACGGATAAGGGAATAGGAAACGGGATTTCACTGATCATTATGACGGGAATTATCGCCCAACTCCCCAGCGGAATTACAGCGGAGTGGTTCTCGCGCATGAGCACCGGAGGAGGGGGACCGATTCCATTGCTATTGGAGTTCATCGCCCTATTCTTCGTAGTGATATTTACCATTCTTATTGTTCAGGGGGTACGCAAGATTCCCGTACAGTATGCAAAGAAGATTGTTGGAAATAAACAATACGGAGGCGTACGGCAATACATTCCGTTGAAGGTGAATGCCGCAGGGGTAATGCCTATTATTTTTGCTCAGGCTATTATGTTTGTGCCCATGAGCTTAGGTCAGTTTTTCCCGAATCTGCAATCGTCTTTCCTGACGTCGCTTAGCAATTACACTTCGGTTGCGTACAACGTGACTTTTGGGATTTTGATTATAGCTTTTACGTTTTTTTATACGGCTATCATGGTGAATCCGCAGCAAATGTCAGAGGATATGAAAAAAAATGGCGGATTCATCCCCGGAATAAAACCCGGCCAGGCTACTAATCTTTATATTGATAGCGTTATATCCAAGATTACGCTGCCGGGCGCTATTTTTCTGGCAATCATTGCAATTCTGCCCGCTATAGCGAGTTTGTTCGGCGTAAACAATCAGTTCGCTCATTTCTATGGAGGGACATCCCTGCTAATTCTGGTGGGCGTGGTTTTGGATACATTGCAGCAGATCGAGAGCCATTTGTTGATGCGTCATTATGACGGCCTGATGAAAACCGGCCGTATCAAGGGTCGTACCCCGGTGGCGTCAGGTCCTACGCAATCGGTTATTTAATAACCGTAAGCATGTCCAAGGTATATTACAAATCAGAAGAGGATATTATTCAACTGCGAAAGTCGGCGGTGATACTTTCGCAGTTGCTTGGTGAAATAGCCAGGGAAATCAGACCGGGTGTTTCGACACAGGAACTGGATTCGCTGGCTTATGTTTACATCCATGACCACGGAGGCCGTCCTGCGTTTCTTAATTACAATGGATTCCCCAATTCGCTTTGCGTATCGGTAAATGACCAGGTGGTACATGGAATCCCTGGGAAATATGAACTGCAAGAGGGAGATGTTGTATCTGTAGACGGGGGTGTTGACCTCAACGGGTATATCAGCGATTCAGCATATACGTTTGCGGTGGGTGAGATCAGCGCGGACGTTGAACAGCTGCTTCGGGTTACACGGGAATCGTTGTTATTAGGTATAGAACAGGCTGTTTCCGGTAAACGTGTTGGGGACATTGCCTATGCTGTGCAGGAGCATGTCAGTAAATTCGGCTACGGGATCGTACGGGAGCTGGTGGGTCATGGGGTAGGGTTTAAATTACATGAAAAGCCTGAGGTTCCGAATTATGGTAAGCGGGGATCTGGAACGAAGTTAGAGACGGGTCTTGTCATCTGCATTGAGCCCATGATAAATATGGGCAAGGCCGGTGTTAAGTTTTGGGATGATGGATGGACGGTGAGCACGATAGATGGCAAACCGTCGGCACATTATGAGCATATGGTTGCTGTCCGTAAGGGGAGGCCGGAAGTGCTAACTACTTTTTCATATATTGAAGAAGTTTTGGACAAAAAGAATTGACATTCAATTTTTTTTGCTTATCTTTGCATCCCTGTTTGTGTAGGGGTATAATTAGATAATAATCAAGACTATATGGCGAAACAAGCCTCAATTGAGCAAGACGGAGTCATTAAGGAAGCACTTTCAAACGCGATGTTTCGTGTGGAATTGGAAAACGGCCATGAGATCATTGCCCATATATCCGGGAAGATGCGGATGCACTACATCAAGATACTGCCTGGAGATCGTGTCAAACTGGAAATGTCGCCGTATGATTTGACCAAAGGAAGGATAACATATAGATACAAATAAACACATAAAAGTAAAGCCTTGGGGTGGTTTTCGTTCAGCGGCAACCAACGATAGGTAAATAGATAACGATCATGAAAGTCAGAGCATCCATCAAGAAGCGCAGTGCGGATTGTAAGATTATCCGTCGCAAAGGAAAGGTATTCGTAATTAACAAAAAGAACCCGAAGTTTAAGCAACGTCAGGGATAAAACTCATTTAATATATGGCAAGGATTGCAGGTATAGATTTACCGAAAAACAAACGAGGAGAGATAGGGCTCACATACATTTATGGAATTGGTCGGTCCACTGCTCAACGGATATTGGACAAGGCTGGAATCGGTTATGACGTGAAGGTTCAGGATTGGGATGACGATCAATTGTCCGCAATTCGGGGCATCATTAACGATGAGATTAAAGTAGAGGGTGCTCTCCGTTCGGAAGTTCAGTTGAATATCAAACGCTTGATGGATATCGGTTGTTATCGCGGTCTTCGTCACCGTAAGCACTTGCCTGTTCGCGGTCAGCGTACCAAGAATAATTCCCGTACGCGGAAGGGTAAACGCAAGACTGTTGCAAATAAGAAAAAAGCTACTAAATAATAATTGAGAAGAGACAATGGCTAAGACTAAAAAAGCAAGCAAAAAGCGTATTGTTGTCATCGAGCCCGTTGGTCAGGCCCATATCAATGCTACGTTTAACAATATTATCGTTACGCTTACTAACAATCAGGGGCAGACGATTTCGTGGTCAAGCGCAGGAAAAATGGGATTCAGAGGATCGAAGAAGAATACGCCCTACGCAGCTTCTCAGGCCGCCGCTGATTGCGGAAAGGCAGCACACGACTTAGGATTGCGCAAGGTAGAGGTTTTTGTAAAGGGTCCAGGTGCAGGTCGTGAGTCGGCTATCCGTACGCTGCAAAATACCGGCATTGAAGTAACGGCTATCCGAGACATTACCCCGCTGCCCCATAATGGCTGCCGTCCCCCTAAACGCAGAAGAGTATAACACAACAAATTTTAAAGCTAAGATTCTTCAGCTACAGGCTGAATGATACTTTAAAACCAAACAAATATGGCGAGATATACCGGACCCAAGTCCAAAATTGCCCGTAAGTTCAGAGAGCCAATTTTCGGGCCTGACAAAGCATTGGAGCGTAAGAATTACCCTCCGGGCCAGCATGGAGTTTCCAAGCGGAGAGGGAAACAATCGGAATATGCTGTTCAATTGCTGGAAAAGCAAAAGGCAAAATATACATACGGAGTATTGGAACGCCAGTTCTCCAATTTGTTTGCCAAAGCGTCTTCAAAACAGGGAATTACCGGTGAGGTATTTCTGAAACTGCTTGAGGCGCGCTTAGATAATACCGTTTATCGGTTGGGCATTGCACCTACCCGTTCTGCGGCACGCCAGTTGGTGAGTCACAAACACATTACAGTGAACGGTGAGGTAGTAAACATTCCTTCCTACAGCCTTCGCCCAGGGGATGTTGTAGCAGTCCGTGAGCGTTCAAAATCGTTGGAAGCGATCACTAATTCAGTGGCCGGCCACAAGATCAATAAATTCAGTTGGTTGGAATGGGATGCCAATGGCCTGTCGGGTAAATTTTTAAATTACCCAGAGCGTGCTGAGATCCCTGAAAACATCAAGGAAAACTTAATTGTCGAGTTATACTCCAAATAAGTAACGCTACAGAGAGCATTGCCGGGTTGGCTATGCTTTTCTGTTGTTAAGCATTTTTCGTAAACAAACATAAGAATAAATAAATGGCAATCTTAGCATTTCAAAGACCTGATAAAGTTATCATGCAGAAATCTACGGATTTCGATGGCACGTTTGAATTTCGTCCATTGGAGCCGGGTTTCGGTGTGACCATTGGTAATGCTTTACGCCGTATTCTACTGTCCTCACTGGAAGGATATGCAATTACGTCGGTTCGTTTCTCGGGTGTATCTCACGAGTTCTCAACGATCAAAGGAGTTGTGGAGGACGTGACGGAGATTATCCTGAACTTGAAGCAGGTACGCTTTAAGAAAACCGGAGAAATGGGCGAGTCCGAAAAGATCTTTATGGTTATTAATGGACAAGACCAATTGCGGGCAGGTGATATCACTAATTTTTCCAACAATTTTACGGTATTGAACCCCGACCTTGTTATCTGTAACATGGAAAGTTCAGTGACCTTAGAGCTAGAACTCAATGTAGCTAAGGGCCGTGGATATGTGAACGCAGAGGAAAATAAAGTGGCCGACGGGCCGGTAGGATTAATTGCCGTTGATTCGATTTTCACGCCCATCAAGAACGTCAAATATACCATCGAGAACTACCGGGTTGAACAAAAGACGGACTACGAGAAGTTGCTGTTGGATATTTCCACCGATGGCTCTATCCATCCTGAAGATGCACTGAAAGAGGCCGCTAAGATTTTGATCCAACATTTCATGTTGTTTTCGGATGAAAATATGCTGCTTGAGTCTCAGGCTAAGGAAGAGACAAAAGTGGTGGATGAGGAGATTCTGCACATGCGCAAGATTCTGAAGACCGAGTTGGTGGACCTGGATCTTTCCGTACGTGCGTTGAATTGTTTGAAAGCTGCGGATATCCGTACACTGGCCGAGTTGGTAACTTATGATGTGGCTGACATGCTTAAGTTCAGAAACTTCGGTAAGAAATCGTTGAGCGAAATCCAGGAGCTGGTTAAATCCAAAGGCTTATCATTTGGTATGAATTTAGCCAAATATAAACTTGACGAAGAGTAATAATATAAACAAATATTAGCGACCTGTTGCATAATTCCCCTGAATCCTAATATGATGAAGGACGGTATGCACAAATTTTAAAAGAAAATGAGACACGGAAAAAAAATCAACCATTTAGGCCGCACAGCAAGTCATCGTAAGGCGATGTTGGCAAATATGGCTACTTCGCTGATCAAGCACAAACGTATTACCACCACATTGGCAAAAGCCAAGGCACTGCGCCAATATGTGGAACCCTTGATTACGAAATCAAAGAATGACACTACCCATTCGCGTCGGACCGTATTCAGCTATCTTCAGGATAAAGAAGCGGTTACGATCTTGTTTCGTGAGATTTCTGAGAAAGTGGCCACTAGGCCGGGAGGTTATACCCGGATCATTAAGTTGGAGAATCGTTTGGGAGATAATGCCGAGATGGCTTTTATTGAGCTGGTTGATTACAACGAGGTGTACAAGAAGGATGGTGTTGCTACCGAACGGAAGACAACCCGACGACGCGGAGGCAAGAAAAAATCCGCGGGCGAAGCTACCGTTGCCACCAGCGATGCGGCAGAAGAGGTGAAAGCCGAGACTCAGGAAGAACCCGCGGCTGAAGAAGCAGTCATTGAGCAAGGGGCGGCGAACGTTGAGGAAGCCGCTCGGGAGACGGAAGAAACTCCAAAAGAGGAAGATAAGAAGGAAGACTAAGCGAATTAGTTCATTGAATGAGTTGAACCCGTTTTTGATATCAAAAAACGGGTTTTTTTATTAATGTATATATAAATAGTAACGAGGCATGGAGTTGTTTAATGTATACCCCATAAATCCAGTAACTATCGCTAGAGCCGAGGGTAGTACGGTTTGGGATGAAAATGGAACCGAATATTTAGATTTGTATGGAGGGCACGCCGTGATATCAATAGGGCATACCCACCCGCACTATGTAAAGCGTATTACCGAGCAGTTGGCCAAAATTGGCTTTTATTCTAACTCTGTGGAAATGCCCCTGCAGCGCGAGTTGGCCGGGCTGCTTGGCGAAATTTCCGGGAAAGCTGACTACCAGTTGTTTCTATGTAACTCAGGTGCGGAAGCCAATGAAAATGCGCTGAAGCTTGCCTCCTTTCATAACGGGCGGAGGAAAATAATTGCTTTTAAAGGAGCTTTTCATGGACGTACCTCGCTGGCGGTATCTGCTACGGACAACCGGAAAATTGTAGCCCCGGTGAATGAGACGGACAACGTGGTGTTTTTGCCGTTTAACGATGTGGATGCGCTGGAACAGGCGTTTGATGAGTACGGAAAGGAGGTGTCATCCGTAATCGTGGAAGGTATTCAGGGAGTGGGGGGCATCCGGGTGGCTTCTGATGAATTTCTAAAAAAAATTCGAGGATTAACTTCAGCTTATGGTGCTGTTTTTATCGCCGATTCAGTCCAATGTGGGTACGGGCGTTCCGGGAGGTTTTATTCACATGATCATGCGGACGTACAGGCTGACATCTACAGTATGGCCAAGGGCATGGGGAACGGGTTCCCGATAGGCGCTATTTCCATATCACCGGCTATTAAACCCTGGTTTGGAATGCTGGGCACTACGTTTGGAGGTAATCACCTTGCCTGTGCCGCGGCGCTGGCTGTGCTGGAAGTGGTAAAAGAAGAGGGGCTGATGGCACGAGCCGAACAGATAGGGAACTACCTCATGACCGAACTAAGGAAGTTTCCAGTGATCCGTGATGTCCGGGGAAGAGGATTGATGATCGGTATTGAATTACCGGAGGAGTTAGGCCCTGTTCGGCGCGATTTATTGACGAAAAACCGTATCTTCACTGGCGAAGCCAAGCCCAATATCATCCGGTTACTGCCGGCACTAACCCTCACGAGGGATCAAGCGGACCGGTTTTTGGAAGCGCTGGATGAGCGATTGAAGGATTATTAAACGACGGTTAGATATTAATAGCAAGAATCAAATGAAACAGTTTTTTTCGGTTGCGGACGTGGATAATTTGTCCCGGCTGGTGGATGAGGCCTTGCAGCTGAAGGGCGATCCCTTTATGGCAGAATACTTGGGAAGACGAAAGACGTTAGGCCTCGTTTTTCTGAATCCCAGCTTACGGACCCGCCTGAGTACGCAAAAGGCAGCGCTCCATCTCGGTATGGATGTAATGGTAATGAACATGGACAAGGAAGGTTGGGCGTTGGAAACGAGGGATGGCGTAGTTATGGATGGAACCACCGTGGAACATATCCGGGAAGCGGCGGCCGTAATGGGACAATATTGCGATATTCTCGGGTTGCGCTCGTTCCCGAAATTGCAGGACCGTGACG
>Ga0182793_1001973_pt1 | contig 12141 bp, 16 predicted proteins | sample Passage237A_FD_130498 | JGI IMG/M metagenome (GOLD analysis project Ga0182793, IMG submission 130498) | Cellulose adapted compost microbial communities from Newby Island Compost Facility, Milpitas, CA, USA - Passage2 37A (version 2) (version 2) ...
CCCCCCCCCCCCCCCCCCCCCCCCGCGCACCCCCCGCCAAAGCGGCTTGGCGATCCGCAGGGCCGCGATTGCCTTGGGCGTCAACGCCAGCCGCCGCGTCCGCCGATCGCCGGCATCGCTGGAGGCGCTGAGCCAGCCGTCGCGCACCAGGCGCGAGGCAGCCTGGCTGATGGCCGAGTGCGTCTGGCCCACCGCAGACGCCATCTCGCCCACCGTCATCGGTCCGCGATCGTGCAGCAGCTTGAGGATGGGAAACCAGCGCGCCTGCAGGTCAATCCCGTGCCGCGCATAGACATCGTCGGCCATGGCGTAGAGCTGGTCGCTGATCGCCTTGAGCTGGCTGCCCAACGACAGCAGACCCATGTCGGAAAGATAGCTCATCAGCATGTCTCCGGAAATTATGTAAGCACTAACATAATTCGCGGAGAGGCCCGGTGTCCATGGGCTCGCGCGCATCCGCTGCCCCATCACCGGAATTGATACCCTTATCGTCAAAATCGGTTCGACGCGCCCCGCGCGGCGGCATAGGTTCCGGCATTCGGAGACTTTCCAATGCAACTTCGTGACTGGTTCTGGGTCATTCTGGTCGGCAGCATCTGGGGCTGCTCGTTCCTCTTCAACGCCGTGCTGCTGCGTGAGGTCGGCCCGATCTGGGTCTCGGCAGGCCGCGTCACCATCGCCGCCATCGGCTGCTGGGCGTTCTTCTTCGCGCTCGGCAAGAAGGTGCCGACCGATCTCTCGCTCTGGATCAAGCTGATGATCCTGGGCATCTTCAGCTACGCCGTGCCCTTCACGCTGTTCCCGCTGGGACAGACGCATATCGCATCAGGTCTCACCGCAATCATCAATGCCATGACCCCGATCACCACCGTGGTCGTCTCCCACTTCTGGCCCGGCGGCGAAAAGGCTACGGCCAACAAGGCCATGGGTGTACTGGCAGGCTTCGCCGGCGCCAGCCTCCTTGCTTTCCCGGCGCTCCAGCAGGGCGGGACGACCCAGCTCTGGGCCATTCTCGTCTGCTTCTGCGCCACGCTCTGCTACGCGGTGACGCTCAATACCACCCGCGCCTTCGTCAAGATCGACCCGACCACCATCGCGACCATCGCCATGACCGGCGCTGCGGTGACGGCCCTGCCCGTCGCCTTCATCTTCGAAGGCGTGCCGCACGCCACGCGCATCGAGACCTGGGGCGCCTGGCTGGGCCTGGGCCTTCTCGCCTCCACCTTCACGTTCCAGATCATGTACCGGATGCTTCCGCGCATCGGGGTGACGAACTTCGCCGTCAACACCTTCATCACCCCGGTCTTCGCCATCATCCTTGGTGTGATCTTTCTGGGCGAAACGATTCTGCCGATTCAGTTTTTCGGCATGCTGGTGATCTTCCTCGGCCTTCTGCTGATCGATGGCCGCATCGTCAGGCGCTTCCAGCGCGCGCCGGCCTGACGAGCCCATGGTCGGCGCCGGGCGGCAGGAGTAAGATCGCGCTTCAGGATCACGAACAGGGAGGCTCCCCCCGTGTTTTTGAAGACGATTGCCCCCGAAGAAGCGACCGGCGAAATCGCGACGTTCTACCGCGAGGAACTGGACAAATACGGGTTCGTCATGGACGCGACGCGTTGCATGACAACCCGGCCGGACCTCATGCCGCTGGTCGAGAACTTCATCGCCGCCCTGCGCGGCAACTTCTCCCTTGGCCTGCGCGGTTGGCGCCTCATCACCCTGGTTGCGGCCAAGGAAGTGCCCTCGACCTATTGCTCGCACGTCTACAGCAAGGCGCTCGCTGCCGAGTTCGGCAAGGACAAGGTGCTGGCCATTCAGCGCAATTTTCGCTCCGCGGGGCTGGATGACAAGGACGTGGCCATGCTGGCCTACGCCCAGAAAGTCGCCCGGAACGCCTCACAGGTGACCGAGGCCGATATCAACGGACTGCGCGAAGTCGGATTCTCGGACCTCGAGATCAGCGACATTGCCGTGTGCGCTTCGTTCAGGTGCTTCCTGAGCCGGCTCTTCGACGCCCTCGGCGCCCAGACGGAAGGCTATTTCGTTGATGAAGACGAGGTGTTCCGGCGCGCGATGACCGTCGGTAGGCCGCTGCGCGAAATGGCCTGAGTGGCTGCGGCGTGGCGGACACCCGACGCTTCGGGCGTTTCAATCCCTCCCGGCGAAGGCCGGGAGAGAGAAGCGGATGTCGTCGCGTAGGGAAAACTGCGACCGGCGTCCGACCGCAGCTGAACGCTAGAGCCCCAGCTTCTGCTTGAGGATCTCGTTGAGCGCCTGCGGGTTGGCCTTGCCGCCGGAGGCCTTCATGGCCTGGCCGACGAACCAGCCGATCATCGTCGGCTTGGCCTGGACCTTGGCCACCTGATCGGGATTGGCGGCGATGATCTCGTCGACGACCTTTTCGATCGCGCCCAGGTCCGTGACCTGCTTCATGCCGCGAGCTTCCACGATCTGTGCCGGCTCGCCGCCTTCGGCCCAGACGATCTCGAACAGGTCCTTGGCGATCTTGCCCGAAATGTCGCCCTTGCCGATGAGATCGACGATACCGCCGAGCTGGGCCGCGCTCACCGGGCTTGAAGTCACGTCGAGCCCTTCCTTGTTGAGGCGGGCAAAAAACTCGTTGATGACCCAGTTGGCGGCCAGCTTGCCGTCACGACCGCGCGCCACTTCCTCGTAGAAGTCGGCGGACTCGCGCTCGAGCGTAAGCACCATCGCGTCATAGGGGGTAATGCCGTATTCCTCGATGAAGCGGTTCTGCTTCTCGTCGGGGAGCTCGGGCAGGTGCGCGGCGAGTTCGGCGATGAAGGCATCGTCGAATTCGAGCGGCAGGAGGTCCGGATCGGGGAAGTAGCGATAGTCGTGCGCTTCTTCCTTGGAACGCATGGAGCGCGTTTCGCCGGTCTTGGGATCGAAGAGGCGCGTTTCCTGGTCGATGGCGCCGCCATCTTCCAGGATGTCGATCTGGCGGCGCGCCTCGTATTCGATGGCCTGACCGGCAAAACGGATCGAGTTGACGTTCTTGATCTCGCAGCGCGTACCGAACGCGCCGCCCGGGCGACGGACGGAGACGTTGATGTCGGCGCGGAGGGAACCCTCCTCCATATTGCCGTCGCACGTGCCCAGGTACCGCATGATGGCGCGGAGCTTGGAGAGATACGCCTTGGCCTCGTCGGACGAGCGCAGGTCCGGCTTGCTGACGATTTCCATCAGCGCCACACCGGAGCGATTGAGGTCGACGAACGTGATGCTCGGATGCTGGTCGTGGATCGACTTGCCGGCGTCCTGCTCCAGGTGCAGCCGCTCGATGCCGATCTCGATCTTGCCCTCGGCGCCCATGTCGAGCGAGATCTTGCCCTCGCCCACGATCGGGTCCTTGAACTGGCTGATCTGGTAGCCCTGCGGCAGGTCCGGGTAGAAGTAGTTCTTGCGGTCGAAGATCGAGCGCTTGTTGATCTTGGCCTTGAGGCCCAGCCCCGTCCGCACCGCCTGGCGCACACACTCGTCATTGATGACCGGCAGCATGCCGGGCATGGCCGCATCCACGAAGCTGACATTGGCGTTCGGCGGGCTGCCGAACTTGGTCGAGGAGCCGGAAAACAGCTTGCTCTCGGAAGTCACCTGCGCGTGCACTTCCATGCCGATGACGATTTCCCAATCGCCGGTCGATCCCTGGATGAAGTACTTCGGGTTGGGTGTGCGCGTATCGATGAGGGTCAATTAGACTAACCTGTAAATCAGTGCTGGCCTACGCATAGTGGCAGGCGCGCCGCGATGCAATCGCTGGCTATTCGGTATCGGTGACCTGACCCATGAAGGGGTGCAAAAGCTTCTCGAGCCGCACGCTCATGAAAGGCTGGTGGTCAGGCCGTCCGTCGGGGCGCAGCGCCAGAATGCGATAGCCCTGATGCTCGTAGAAGCGCACGGCGCGGACATTGTCGGCCGGCGTTTCGAGGTGCACGCGGTCGGCGCCCTCGAGTTCGAGCATCGCCTCCATGCGCGCCAGCAGCAGCCTGCCGATGCCATGGTTCTGGAATTCGGGCGCCACGAAGAGGAACGGAATGTAGGACCGGCCCCGCGCCCGCGAGCACCAGCCGACGACCACGCCATCGACCTCGGCCACGATGATGCGCTCGAGCGTTTCGTGGACAGCGGCGGCCAGGCGCCGTTGCTCGGAAGCCCGCATGCCCGGCGTTTCGGTCAGGAGCGGCAGGATGCTGGTTTCCCAGGCAAGATAGCCGATAGTGGCGAGGCGCCGTGCGTCATCGTGTTCGGCTTTCCGGATCGAAACGGCGCTGGTCATGGCCTTACTCCGCGCGACGGCGAGCTACGATAATGCCCTTTTCGTAGTTTACATTCCAGTCGATAAGCGTACGCCAGATCAACTCGGCCTGATCTTCGTCCAGTTCCATCGACTCGGCGCGATCGCGAACCTTGGAAATCACCGCCTCGATACGGACCGGATCATAGGCCTCGTGGGGGTCGGTCTTGATCTGCGCCATACGCGTCACATAGCGATGGCGCTCGGCGAACAGGTTCAGCAGCGCCTGGTCGATGCGATCGATTTCAGCGCGAACGTCATCTTTGGTCGCGCAGTCGGCTGGTTTCTTGGAAGACGTGGTCACGAGGCAGGTGCTCTTCAAAAGGGTTCGAAAATATCGTCCCGCTTGGTTTGCACCGTGCCGCGCCCGATTTCAACCGCCCCACCCTCAAAGGTGCAACTTGCCGCGCCCGCGCGCTGTGACACAATGCAGCGCCCGCGAAGGGCGGGCTCAGGGGACACGAACTATGTTCAAGACAGCCTTGATTATCGCGGCGGCCACGATTTCGACGGGAGCCATTGCGCAGGACGCAGAGGTCTCGGTCGCCAACGGAGAGCGTATTTCGATCATTGGCGGGTGCCACGACTGTCACTCGACCAACTATGCCGAGACCGGCGGCAAGATCGATCCGGCCACGGCCCTGAAGGGCAACCCGGTCGGCTATAGCGGCCCGTGGGGCACCAACTATGCGATGAACCTGCGCCTCGTCGTCGCGAGCAAAACCGAGGACGAATGGGTTCCCTATATCAAGACACTGCAGGCCGGACCGCCAATGCCCTGGTTCAACCTGCACGCCCTGACCGAGGCGGAGAGCCCCTCCCTCTACCAATACATCAAGTCGCTGGGCGACCCAGGCGAGCCGGCACCCGAGCGGGTGCCGCCCGGCCAGACGCCCAAGACGCCCTATATCGTCTTCGCACCGCCCGTCATGCCGCAGTGAGGCCGGACCGCCACACCCTCGCAAATACCTGCACGCCGCCTCTGGAACCGGAGGCGGCGTTTGTCTATGTGTCGGCTCATGTCTAGCAAAGTTGAAACCCGCTAAAGCCCCGTTCCACGACGAACGGGGCAGATCCAGCAAGCCAGTGCCCGCCACGCGTGATGCTGTCGGGTGCTCGTGTTTTGTCGCGGCCAGGCCGCGGGATCTACGGGTTTCATCTCCCAATGAACGTTTCGAAAGCCGAGCAGCGCGTGCTGCACGCCCTCGCCCAGGGCGGCAAGATCATTGCCATCAAAAATGACAAGGGCTCCATCATCGAAGTCGAGTGCTTCAACCGCGAGGGCTGGCTGCTGTCGCAATGCGACCTGAGCCTGTTCAAGAAGCTCAAGGCCAAGGATGCGATATCCTCGGCCAATGGGCAGCCCTACCGCATCACCCGGCGCGGGCTCGAACTGGTGCGCAGTCGAACCGACAACCGGTGAGGCGCGCGGGCGACGGGGCGAGGCCCCTCGCCCGCCCCACCCGCGAAGGTCAGTGGCTGACGGTCGTTTCGGTCAGGGCCTTGGCGATGTGCTCCCACTCGGCCGCCACGCTCGGCGCCGCGCGCTTCTTGCCGGCCCGGCGGTACCAGAAGTCGGCATTGCCCATGTCCGCCTCGATCCAATGCGCAAGCGCGTGGACCCAGTCGAAGGCCTGCACGCCCTCGCCGGCCGCCAGAATCTGGTGCGCGCGTTCCCACTCGGGACCAACGCGCAATCCGCCCTTCTTGAGCCACCAGAGGGCCTTTTGCGGCTGGGAAAGGGTCTTGGGCGGCTCGGACCAGTCCAGTGTCGTGAACACGTCGTGCATGGATTTCACCCTGTAGTTCGCTGGCTCGCCGCGCCACGCCAGTCTTAGGCCAGTTCTCGTCATGCACTGGCAGATAGACCGCCAGCGCCGCGCAATCAAGGATCGATGCCGTGATCAGCCCGGGAAGACACGGATGCCGAGCCCTCGAACGAGCGCTCCAGCCTCCGATTCACTGACCTTGAGCCCCTGGTAGGTCGTGACCTGGCGCAGGTTGAAGCCGCTCAGCGAGGCGCCCCGCAGATCGGTGTTCTCGAAGCTCGCGCCGCTCACCACGGCCTCGGAAAGGTCGGCTCGCTGCAGGTTGGCGCCCTTCAGGCTCGCACGCGAAAAGTCGGCAGACCGCAGGTTGCTGCCCTCAAGGCTGCAATCGTCGAGATCGACGCCCCGGAAGGAGGCCATCTCGAGGTTGCATTCGGTCAACTCGCCCCCGGTCATGCTCTGGCGGCCGACCTTGCGGGCAAACCGCGCCTCCTCAAAGCTGACGCCCGGTGCCTTGCAGCCGACGAACCTGGCGTTGTGAAGGCTCGCCCCGGCGAACTTGCACATCGAGAGATTGCAGCGCTCGAACAGCGCACCCGCCAGCTCCGTGCCGAAGAAATCGCAGCCTTCACGCTCCTCGGTATCGAAGAATGTGCAGTGCTTGAACTGGGCAAGGCTGAACGACGCCACGCCGAACTTGCAGCCGGTAAAGGTGCAGCGCTCGAACACCGCGCCCTCCAGCGCCGCTTCGGCGAAGCGCGCGCCCTTGAAGACGCAGTCGCGCGCCACCAGCCTGCCCTCGGGCAGGTCGTTCCACTCGATATCCGAAAGATCGCGCCCCTCGATGGCTTCGCCCCGGCGAAAGGCCGCGACGAAGTCGTCGTTGTCGAGCGCGGTTACCACCAGCGCCTGGGCGAAAAGTCCATCGCCGCGCTCCGCTCGATCACCCGTGCCGCCGCAAACAGCGTCTCTTCGTCGAACGGCTTGCCGATGAGCTGGAGGCCGAGAGGAAGACCCTTGCCGTCCTTGCCGGCTGGAACTGCGATGCCGGGGAGCCCGGCCATGTTGACGGTCACGGTGAAGACGTCGTTGAGGTACATCTTGACCGGATCGGCCTTCATGTCCTCATCGCCGATGCCGAAGGCCGCCGACGGTGTAGCCGGGGTCAGGATGGCATCGACACCGGCCTGGAACGCCAGTTCGAAGTCGCGCTTGATCAGCGTGCGGACCTTCTGTGCCTGGACGTAATAGGCATCGTAATAGCCGGCGGAAAGCACGTAGGTGCCGATCATCACGCGGCGCTTGACCTCGCGGCCGAAGCCGGCGGCGCGGCTGAGCTCGTAAAGGTCGGTGATGTCCTTGCCCGTCTCGCGCAGGCCGTACTTGACGCCGTCATAGCGCGCCAGGTTCGACGAGGCCTCGGCGGGCGCCACGATGTAATAGGCCGGCAGCGCGTACTTGGTGTGCGGCAACGAGATGTCGCGAACCGTCGCGCCCTCGGCCTTGAGCCACTCAAGCCCCTGCTGCCAGAGCTTTTCGATCTCTTCGGGCATGCCCTCCATGCGGTATTCGCGCGGTACGCCGATGATGAGGCCCTTGACCCCACGCTCGACGGCGGCGGCGAAATCGGGGACCGCCATCTCGACGCTCGTCGAATCCTTGGGATCGAACCCGGCCATGGACTGGAGCATGAGCGCATTGTCTTCGACCGTGCGTGCGATCGGCCCGGCCTGGTCGAGCGAGGACGCGAAGGCAAAAACGCCCCAGCGCGAGCAGCGGCCATAGGTCGGCTTGATCCCCACGGTGCCGGTGAATGCAGCCGGCTGCCGAATGGAGCCGCCGGTATCGGTGGCCGTGGCGCCGGCGCAGAGCCAGGCGGCGACAGCCGCGGCCGAGCCGCCAGAGGAGCCGCCCGGAACGAGATCGAGATTGGAGCCTTCGGCGCGCCACGGGCTGATGACCGGGCCGTAATAGGACGTCTCGTTGGACGAGCCCATAGCGAACTCGTCCATGTTGAGCTTGCCCAGCATGACCGCGCCATCGCGCCAGAGATTGCTGGTGACGGTGGATTCGTATTCCGGCTTGAAGCTGTCGAGGATGTGGCTCGCCGCCTGCGTGTGGACGCCCTTGGTGCCGAAAAGGTCCTTGATGCCGAGCGGCAGGCCTTCGAGCGGACCACCCTGCCCCTTGGCCAGCTTCTCGTCGCTCGCCACGGCCATCTGCCGGGCCTGATCGGCGGTAACGGCGACATAGGCGTTGAGCTTGGGGTTAGCCTCGTCGATGGCCTTCAGATAGGCCTCGGTCAGTTCCAGCGAAGTGAATTCCTTCGCCTTGAGGCCCTTGCGGGCTGCGGCGAGGGTGAGCTTGGTCAGATCGGTCAACGGGGTAACTCGCTTAGGGAATCGCAACGGGTATAAAGCGCCACGCCAAGGGGTTGGCCCTGGCTTTCGCTGTCGTCAATGCCTTCGCCGCTCAGCTCGGCATTGGCAGCGCTCTCGGGCGCGCGGGACGAGGCGACCTGGATGGTCGTGTCGTCCCATGGCCCGATGGCAATCAGATCGGGATACATGAAACCGGGCTCTTCGCAAATGGCCTCGACAAGCAGCGCGCTCGAATGGGGCTTGTCCTTCACGTCATAGAATCCGCAATGGAACTCCATGCCCTGGATGCCATCGGCAAAGGTCATGACGGTGAAATCGAGGTCGTTGAAGGCATCGATGCCCTTCGACTGCAAGGCCTCGCAAGCCTCGGGCTTGCTGACATAGACCTTGGTGCGGTCGATGGCCGGCGGCTCCTGCGCCACCACGGGGGCGGCCAGGAGAACGAGGAATGCACTGCTCAACGTCAACCGCATCGAAGTGTCCTTCATGTGGGTCAGGCAGCGACCCGACCGCTGAGGTCTTTCTCAAAGAACGCCGAATGGCCGCTATCGGGATAGTCGAGGAATGCGCCGCGCGGCGTAAAGCCGCTGCGCACGTAGAGCCGGTGCGCGCCCTCGAAACCCTCGCCGACGCCCGTTTCGAGCATAAGCTGGGCCAGGCCCTTTTCCCGCGCCAGTTGCTCGACGGCATCCACGATGCCCGAGCCGACGCGCTGGCCCCTCACCTCAGGCAAAGTGAACATGCGCTTGACCTCGCCAAGCTCGGGCGAATGCACCTTGAGCGCCCCCAGACCCACGGCCCTGCCCGCCTCGTCGCGCGCCACGAACACCGTGGTATCGGCGCCCGACATCTGCTCGACGGTCATCTTGAACTGGAACTCGACCGGCGAGAGCGGCAGCAGATGCGCGTTGAGCGCTTCCACAAGGGCGCGGACATCGTCCTGCAGTGGGGTCTCGATGGCGATCGTAACCGCCATGGGGATTACTCCACCACCTTGGGAACCATGAAGAAATTATCTTCCGAGAGCGGCGCGTTCGAGACGACCTTCTCCGGATAGCCGCCATCGGTGACCTTGTCCTCGCGGCGGCGCAGCGCCATCGGGGTGACAGAGGTCATCGGCTCGACGCCGGTGACGTCGACCTCGTTGAGCTGTTCGACGAAGCCGAGGATGGCATTGAGCTCCTGCTGGTAGGCAGCAACCTCGTTTTCCTCGATCCGGATGCGCGCCAGGCGCCCGATTCGCTTCACGGTTGCGGCATCGACCGACATGCAGTGCTCCTTGAATGCAGGAATGGGTTCGTTTCCGCGCTTTTAGCAATGCGGCCGCGGAAAAGACAACGATTTTGCCTTATGGCAGCTATCAAACTTCCAGGGCCAAGCCCTTTTCCATCGACACCAGGCCAGCGCCGCCCAGATTCTCCTTGAGCGCCGCCACCGCGAAGTCGATGGCGATCTCCTTGCCCGCCAGCGCGATGAGCTTTGGCCGCGCCGCATCGAGCAGGCCTTCGGCCAGCGCGCCCATGGCTTCGCCCACGCCGAGCAGCACCACCACCGCGCCATCGGCCCAGCGCCCGAAGCTGGGCGCCTCCGCGCTCAGCAGCACGAGGGGAGGCTCGCCCACTGCATCGACCAGCATGGCGCCGGGCGCGATCCTGTAGGCATGGACCGGCGGCGGGGGCCCCTCCTCGTCGATCGCGCGCGGTATCCGCCGCGGCCGCCACTCGGCCGGATCCATGTCCACCACCGTCTCGTCGGCACCGGCCAGCCGCAACACCCGGTCAGCCCCAGAAACCAGCTCCGCCTGGTCGATTCCCTTGGGGGCGAGCTGCGGATCCGCCACGAAAATCTGCCCGCCAATGTAGATGCGGATCGTCGTTCCGCCGAACCAGGTGAGTTTCATCGATCTTCCCGTGTGTGCCAGATGCGCAGGACAAAGATCGCCTGGTCAGCGACCTCGTAGCGCATTTCATATCGTCCAATGATCATGCGGCGAACCTCCCGCGGCGAAAATTCCTCGAGACGTTCGCCGAGACGTGGCGTTTGGAGAAGGCGTTCGGGCGCTGCCACCAACGCTCGGACTACCCGTGCCGCTGCGCTGGGACTGTCAGTCTTGAGGAACTCGTGGAGCCGAGCGAGGTCACCATGAGCGGCAGAAGTCCACCGCAGACGCATCAGCGATTGGGGCCCTCGCCGAGCCCCGCCGCCCATGACACCATGCTGTCATGCTCGACAAGGCGCCCCTCATCGACATCGGCGAGCGCCTCGAGCGTGAGGTGCCTGCGCTCATCCTCGAGCGCCACCCAATCGGTCAAAGCCTGTTTGACGATCCAGCCCCTCGACCGCTCCAGCCGCGCGGCCAGTTGGTCCACCCGCTCAGCGAGCTCTTCAGGAACATGGGCTGTAAGGACACGAGTGCTCATAATCACTCCTAATCAGAATGATTAAAGATAAATCCCTGCCCCGCTCTTCGCAAGGTACCTGGGAGGCGGGCGCTCTAGAATACGGCGCGCTCGCGACGCTCGGCCAAATAGCGCAAAGCGAGCACAACATGCTTGGGAATGGGCTTATCGCGTCGGTAGTCGGCAATCAGACGCCGCGAAAGACCCAGCGTGACGCTGATGGCTTCTACCGACAAATGCAGGTCATCCATCAGGTTGCGGAATTCCCTGTTATCCATTGATGTCCGCGGAAGCGAGCGTATCGCTTGCGCCGTGACCTCAGTCCCATCCTCCCACTCCAAAGCAAAACCGCCAGTTTTGACGCGCACTGTGGAGAACAAATGATCATCCTGTCGCAAACGAACAAGCGACCTATGGTTGGCAAGAATTGGAAAAACATCCCGCAACTCTGCAACACCGTCGTCCCAAGTCAACTTAAGCGTTCGACCGCTAAGAGGAACGACGTCTTTTAGCCGTGCAGGCTTTCGCTCGACGAGTACGACATCGGGTTGCAAGATTCCGCTTCTCCCTTCCCGGCCCGCTCGACCAGATACTGCCGAGCTCAGATCTTCGCTGCGCGTCTAAAAGGCTAGTCCACCACTCAAAGGCCAGGACGATATGCGCGCGCCATAAGCCCGGCACACTAGCGCAAACCCCTATCTTCAAACGACTGCACCGTTTCATGCTTTCTCCTCCCAGCCGTCAAATCACTGCACAGCATGCCGAGAAGGAAAACCGACGGTGTCAAACACCCATAGTCAGGAAGAATACCTATGTATTACATAGTTCACAATATGTTCGCAATTTGTTCCAATGTCTAGTCTCTATTTCCACAAGTTAGCAGTGTATTTGCCGTCTTCCCGCCATTGCGATAGACGAACACCATGATCGACCTCCCCGAAAATCCGCTCGCTGCCCTGCCCGCTTCGGGGAAGATCCTGGGTCTCGATCTGGGGACCAAGACCATCGGCGTGGCGGTTTCCGATGGCATGAGGTATTCGGCGACGCCGCTCGAGACCATCAGGCGGCAGAAATTCACGCTCGATGCCGAACGGCTCGACGTGCTTATCGCGCAGAACAATGCGGTGGGGATCGTGCTGGGCCTGCCTCTCAACATGGATGGCTCCGAGGGGCCGCGCGTGCAGTCGACGCGGGCATTCGCGCGCAATCTTGCTGCCCGGATTTCCATACCCATCGTCTTCTGGGACGAGAGGCTTTCGACCAGCGCCGTCACA
>Ga0182793_1001979_pt1 | contig 12113 bp, 12 predicted proteins | sample Passage237A_FD_130498 | JGI IMG/M metagenome (GOLD analysis project Ga0182793, IMG submission 130498) | Cellulose adapted compost microbial communities from Newby Island Compost Facility, Milpitas, CA, USA - Passage2 37A (version 2) (version 2) ...
CCCGACCTTCTCCGAGGCGTACAAGGTCGCCGCGCTGGATGTGATGAACAAGCTGCGCGCGCTCAACCAGTTCCGCGGCTAGCCCGCGCGTATCGAACGCCGTCGACCTCCCCGGGCGCGGGAACTCTACGCAAGGTTAACTGGTTGTCATATCGCGACGGTGTTTAATTTCCTCGCAGCGCAGAGGAGGTGAGGCGGATGACCGACAGCGCAGAAAACCCTGACCAGCGCTACCAGCCGGACCAGACCGGGATGTACGAGCTGGAGTTCCCGGCACCGCAGTTGAGCTCGCCTGACGGCCGCGGCCCGGTACTCATTCACGCGCTCGAGGGGTTCTCCGATGCCGGGCACGCGATCCGGTTGGCGGCCCAGCACCTCAAGAACACCCTGGAGACCGAACTGGTGGCCTCGTTCGCCATCGACGAGCTGCTCGACTACCGGTCCCGTCGCCCGCTGATGACGTTCAAGACCGACCACTTCACGCACTACGAGGAGCCCGAACTCAATCTCTACGCCCTGCGCGACAGCGTGGGCACGCCGTTTTTGCTGCTGGCGGGCCTGGAGCCGGATCTGCGCTGGGAACGGTTCATCACCGCGGTCCGGTTGCTGGCCGAACGGCTGGGCGTGCGCCGGGTGATCGGCCTGGGCAGCATCCCGATGGCGGTGCCGCACACCCGCCCGATCACGTTGACCGCGCACTCCAGCGACAAGGAGCTCATCACCGACCACACGCCGTGGCTGGGTGAGGTGCAGGTGCCCGGCAGCGTGTCGAACCTGCTGGAGTTCCGGATGTCGCAGCACGGCTTCGAGGCCGTCGGCTTCACCGTGCACGTGCCGCACTACCTGGCCCAGACCGGTTACCCGGCGGCGGCCGAGGCGCTGCTGGCCGAGGTGGCCAAGAGCGCGTCGCTGGTCATCCCGCTCGACGCCCTGGCGACGGCCGGCGCCGAGGTGCTCAACAAGATCAACGAACAGGTCGAGGCCAGCGCCGAGGTGGCGCAGGTGGTGGCGGCGCTGGAGCGGCAGTTCGACGCGTTCGTCGCGGCCCAGGAGAACCGGTCGCTGCTGGCCAACGACGAGGATCTGCCCAGCGGCGAGGAACTCGGCGCGGAGTTCGAGCGGTTCTTGCGCCAGCAGGCCGAGAAACGAAAGGACGACGACTCCAAATAGCGCCGTGCGTCAACGCCAGCTAAGTTGACGCAATGACTGCGCGCAAACGCACTCTGCGGTCGGTGCGGGAGGTTTCACCCACGCTGGAGTTCCGCACGATCCACGGCTACCGGCGCGCGTTCCGCGTGGCGGGCTCGGGACCGGCGATCCTGCTGATCCACGGGATCGGTGACAACTCCACCACGTGGAGCACCGTGCAGCCGAAGCTGGCCCAGCGGTTCACCGTCATCGCGCCGGACCTGTTGGGCCACGGCAAATCCGACAAGCCGCGCGCCGACTACTCGGTGGCGGCGTACGCCAACGGCATGCGCGACCTGCTGAGTGTCCTGGAAATCGACCGGGTCACGGTGATCGGCCACTCGCTGGGCGGCGGGGTGGCGATGCAGTTCGCCTACCAGTTCCCGCAACTGGTTGAGCGGCTGATCCTGGTCGGCGCGGGCGGGGTGACCAAGGACGTCAACATCGCGCTGCGATTGGCGTCGCTGCCGATGGGCAGCGAGGCACTGGCGCTGCTGCGGCTGCCGCTGGTGTTGCCCGCGCTGCAGGTGGCCGGGCGTGCGGCGGGCGCGGTGCTCGGCTCGACGGGGCTGGGCCGCGACCTGCCGAACGTGTTGCGGATCCTTGCCGATCTGCCCGAGCCGACGGCGAACTCGGCGTTCGCCCGCACGCTGCGCGCGGTGGTGGACTGGCGCGGTCAGGTCGTCACGATGCTGGACCGATGTTATTTGACGCAATCGGTTCCGGTGCAACTGGTTTGGGGCGCGCACGATTCGGTCGTCCCGGTCAGCCACGCGCATCTGGCGCACGCCGCGATGCCCGGTTCGCGGCTGGAGATCTTCGAAGAGTCCGGGCATTTCCCGTTCCACGACGACCCCGACCGCTTCGTCGAGCTGGTGGAGCGGTTCATCGACGAAACCGAACCCGCCGAGTACGACCAGGAGTACCTGCGCGGACTGCTGCGCACCGGCGGCGCCACCGAGAAGACCATCTCGGGCCCGGTGGACACCAAGGCCGCGGTGCTCGACGCGATGGGCGCCGACGAGCGCAGCGCCACCTGACCGGAGACGCGACCACGACGACGGCCCGCGACGTAGCATCGGCGCATGGCTATCGACGTGACCGTACTGCGCGTTTTCACCGATCCCGACGGCAAGTACGGTAACCCCCTCGGCGTGGTCGACGCCGCCACCGCCGCCCCCGCTGACCGCCAGCGCATCGCCGCCGAATTAGGTTACAGCGAAACGATTTTCGTCGATCCGCCGGCGCCGGGGCACAACACCGCGAGCGCGCACATCTTCCCCCCGGCGGTCGAACTGCCGTTTGCCGGACACCCGACGGTCGGCGCCTCGTGGTGGCTGCGCGACCGCGGCACGCCCGTCCACACGCTGCGGGTGCCCGCGGGGGTCGTCCAGGTCACCTACAAGGACGATCTGACCATGGTGAGCGCCCGGTCGGAGTGGGCCCCGGAGTTCGCCATCCACGATCTGTCGTCGACCGACGAACTGTTCGAGGCCGACCCGTCCGACTACGCCGACGAGGTCAACCACTACCTGTGGACGTGGGTCGACAAGGAGAACGGGGTGATTCGCTCGCGCATGTTCGCCTCCGATCTCGGCGTCCCGGAGGACGAGGCCACCGGCGCGGCCGCCGTGCGGATCACCGACTATCTCAGCCGCGACCTGACGATCATTCAGGGCAAGGGGTCGATGATCTACACCGAGTGGAGCCCGGAGGGCTGGGTGTGCGTCGCGGGCCGCGTGGTTGACGACGGCATCCGCCGGCTGGATTGAGCGTTAGTTCGAGGTCGGTTGCGGCGACTTGCGGTGCGCCCGCAGCGCTTCGATCTCCCGCTCGAAATCCTCGGCCGAGGTGAACCCGCGGTAGACCGACGCGAACCGCAGATAGGCCACCTCGTCGAGTTCCCGCAGCGGCCCCAGGATGGCCAGCCCCACCTCGTGGCTGGGCACCTCCGGCGAGCCGGTGGCCCGCACCGTGTCCTCCACCTGTTGTGCGAGCAGGTTCAACGCGTCGTCGTCGACCTGCCGACCCTGGCACGCCCGACGCACACCATTGATCACCTTGTCGCGACTGAACGGCTCGGTCACGCCGCTGCGCTTGACTACCGCGAGCACCGCGGTCTCCACGGTGGTGAACCGGCGGCCGCACTCGGGGCACGACCGGCGCCGCCGGATCGCCTGTCCCTCGTCGGTCTCCCTGGAATCGACAACCCGCGAATCAGGATGACGACAGAACGGACAGTGCATAACCGCTCCTTCGCCACGCCACCAGACGACTACTTCGATCGCCTTTGAGCGTACCTGCGCGGTATCCCGGCATCGCGACATCGGGTTCTTTGGCCGGCCCGGGCGCGTTCTGCGCGGCGAATCCGATTGTGCGGCGGAGTCATTCACGCCCGCGAACCGTCAGCTGACCGGGGCGATCAGGGTCTGACCCGCCTGCACCGCGGCGGAATCGAGCTGATTGAGCTCACGGATCCGCTCGACCACCGCCCCGACCGGCGCGTCGGGGGCCACCCGCTGCGCCACCTGCTGCAGCGTCTCGCCGGTCTGCACCTGGATCACCGCGAGCCGGGGCGGGACCGGCGTCGACTCCCCCACCACCCCGCCGAACTGGGCCACCAGCCCCAACCACACGGTGATGGCCGCGGCCACCAGGGCCAGCACGACCGTCGTGACCGGGGTGATGGGCCGGCGCCGGTGCGAGGCGCGCGACATCAGCACGCCGGTGCCCCGGTAGCGCAGCGGCGCCCCCGCGGGCCGCCGCGACGGCGGCCGGCGACGCACATCGGCGGGCCGGACACCCGGCCTGACCAGCGATGCAGCCTGCGTTTCCCGAGTGTCGAGGATCGTCATCTTCCTGCCTTCCCGTCCGAGGGTTTCGCTCTTGTGTTCGAACATACTCGCTCACTTGTTCGATTGATAGAACATGTGATCGAACTGTTGCCAAACGATAGATGAGGGCACCGACAAGTCCGGGCGGCCTGCGGTCCGCCCCGGGTTCGCCCTCGACTCGGTTCGAACGGGCGCGACACACCCTCGAACACATGTTTGATTATTCGGCGGACGGGGGTTACATTCACCGGCATGGACGACAGCAGCGACACCGCGGGCGGGCGCCGAGACACGGGTCTGACCGAACGCCAGCGCACCATCCTCGACGTCATCCGCGCCTCGGTGACCAGTCGTGGCTATCCCCCCAGCATCCGGGAGATCGGCGACGCGGTGGGGCTGACGTCCACCTCGTCGGTGGCCCACCAGCTGCGCACGCTGGAGCGCAAGGGCTACCTGCGCCGCGATCCCAACCGCCCCCGCGCGGTGGATGTGCGCGGCGCCGACGATTCGGTGACGCCGATCGTGCCGACCGAGGTGGCCGGCTCCGACGCGCTTCCCGAACCGACCTTCGTGCCGGTGCTCGGCCGGATCGCCGCCGGTGGGCCGATCCTCGCCGAGGAGGCGGTCGAAGACGTCTTCCCGCTGCCCCGTGAGCTGGTCGGCGAGGGATCACTGTTCTTGCTCAAGGTCGTCGGCGACTCCATGGTCGACGCGGCCATCTGCGACGGCGACTGGGTGGTGGTGCGTCAGCAGAACGTCGCCGAGAACGGCGACATCGTCGCGGCGATGATCGACGGCGAGGCGACCGTGAAGACGTTCAAGCGCACCCGCGGTCAGGTGTGGCTGATGCCGCACAACCCGGCGTACGACCCGATTCCGGGCAACGATGCCGCGGTGCTCGGCAAGGTGGTCACCGTCATCCGCAAGGTGTGACCGCGCTCAGTCGTCGGTGACGAACCCGTTCGCCCGTGCCAGTTCCGGGGTGGCGAACCAGATTTCGGCACGCGCCTCGTCGTAGTGCGCGTGGCCCGGCGCCCAGTAGCGCCCGGTCGTCGCGTTGGCCTTGACCGGATAGCCCTCCGGTGCCTCGTTGGGGTCGTCCAGCGCCATCCGGAACGCCGTGCGGGGCTGCGGGAGCGGCGGCGGCTCGTCGTCTTCGATGCGGGCGTGCCTGCCGCTGTCGGTCATCGGATTGCGTTCAGGCACAACAGTTGCCGGTGTGACGACGGGGTTGGGGGTGGTGTCGACCGCGTCCGGATCCTCGTCTTCGTCGAATGTCTCGGCGTCAGCGTCACCGTGGTCGTCGTGTTCTTCGTCCTCGTCGTGCGACTCGTCGTAGTCCCCGTCGTAGTCGTGGAAGTCGTCGTCCTCGTGAGCCCCGTCGTGAGCCTCGTCGTGCGCCCCGTCGTCGTGCTCGCCGCGCAGCGTCGGGGCACCCCAGAAGGAGCCGGAGTCGGCCGCGGCGTCGGTGCTCGGGGACAGCGCGCCCAGCCCCTCGCGGGCGTAGCGGTCACCGAACATCGCCGCCGCGTAGTCCTCGTCGCTGGAGCGCTCGTCGACCGGCTGCGGCGCGTACTGCTCGGCGTGGTCCTCATCGAAGGCGAACGGGTCCTCGGCCCCCGAGGAGCGCCGGCGCAGCGTCGCGAGCGCCACCAGCCCGATCAGCACCACCACCGGGACGATCGCCAGCAGCCACCACGGGCTCCAGGTGAACCACTTGCGCCCGCCGTCGGCCTGCGGCTCGGCGGGCGTGTCGGTGACGTTCTGCTCCGGCACCTCCAGCCCGCCCAGCTCGGCGGCCAGATTGGCGGGCTCGGTGGTGAACTTCTTCGTGCTGCGGTCGTAGGACACCGCGCCGCCGGTGAACCGCTGCGTGACGGAGTTGCCGTCCTCGGTCTGGTCGGCCTGCGGGGCGCCCAGCACGCCCCTGGCCCCGCCCAGCCGGTCCCAGGCGGCGGCCATCGCCCCACGCACGATCACCGCGCCGTGGTCGGGGGTCCAGAAGATCACCGGCTTGTCCTCGGCGGAGAACCGGGCGATCTTGCTCTCGGCGCCCAGGCCACCGTCGGCCTCGCTGCCGGTCGGGAAGCCCAGGTCGCCGCCCGGCCCGCCGACGCTCTCGTACTTGGCCAGCACCTGACCGGTCAGCACGCTGGCACCGGTGGTCGGCGAGTAGAAGATCTTGCCGCCCGCGAAGTCCTGCGCCAGGCCGTCCTGGCCCACCTGGTACGGCTCCCCCTGCGCGGCGCCCAGGGGTCCCAGCGGCCCGCCCGCGGCGCGACGCGCGGCGTTGATGGCGGCCACGGGGTCATCCGGGATGGTCAGGCCGCTCAGCTCGGCGGCCAGCTCCGGCGGCACCGTGGTGAACGTCTTGTCCTTGAGGTTGTACGACAGCTCGCCGCCGGTGAACTTCTGCGTGACGAGGGCGCCGCCGTACGCCTCGTCGTCGGTCGGCACCCCGAGCGGCCCGGCCGAGCCGCCCAGCTTGTCCCAGGCGGCGTTGATCGGGCCCCGAACGACGTGTGCGCCGGTTTCGGGGGTCCAGAAGATCACCGGGTTGTCACTGGCGCTGAACGTGCTGTTGCGGCTGTTGGGGGCCTTTCCGGGGCCCTCGTCGATGGTGGGAAAGCCCAGGTCGCTGTCGGCCGGCCCGCCCAGCGACTCGTATTTCTCCAGGATGGCGCCGGACATGATGTGGGCCCCGGTCTGCGGGGTGAAGAACACCTTGCCGCCTGCGAAGTTCGCCCCGAACCCCGCCCCGATCGGGTAGACGTCGCCGGTGCGCGGCCCCAGCGGTCCCGCGTCGCCGCCGCTGGCCTGCCAGGCCGCGGTGATCGCGTCGTTGGCGTCGGATTCCGGCGTCGCCCCGGCGCCCGGAGCCAACAGCACCGCGGCGGCCACCGTCAGCAGTCCGACTGCCACCCGGTGGACCGTGCTGCGCCGGGTCACCTGCAGCCTCATTCACCCTCCCGCGGTAGGCGCGACAATCACGCCTGTCTGTGGAGAGAAAATACCCGCCTGTTCACAAATGGTTCGGATCTAGGTGCCGCGCGGCGCACATTTCGCGTTGTTGGCGGTTTGCTGTCAGACACCGAGACCGCGGCCGATGATCTCCTTCATGATCTCGGTCGTACCGCCGTAGATCGTTTGCACGCGGGAGTCGAGATACGCCTTGGCGACGGGGTATTCCCGCATGTACCCATAGCCACCGTGCAGTTGCAGGCACCGGTCGATCAGGTGCATCTGCTTCTCGGTCGAATACCACTTCGCCATCGCGGCCTGTTCGGAGGTGAGCTTCTCCTCGAGGTGCAGGCGAATGAACTCGTCGACCAGGATCCGCACCGCCGTTGCCTCCGTGGCGAGTTCGGCCAATAGGAAGCGGCTGTTCTGCTGGCTGCCGATGGGACGGCCAAATGCCTTGCGCTCCTTGGTGTATTGCAGGGTTGACTCGAGCACCGCCTCCATCGCCGCGGCCGCCATGATCGCGATGCTCATCCGCTCCTGCGGCAGGTTCTGCATCAGGTAGATGAACCCCTGCCCCTCCTCGCCGAGCAGGTTCTCGACGGGCACCCGCACGTCGGTGAACGACAGTTCCGCGGTGTCCTGCGCCTCCAACCCGATCTTGTCGAGGTTGCGGCCGCGCTCGAAGCCGGGCATGCCGCGCTCGACGACCAGCAGCGAGAAGCCCTGCGCACCCTTGTCGGGATCGGTGCAGGCGACGACGATCACCAGGTCGGAGTGGATGCCGTTGGTGATGAACGTCTTCGCCCCGTTGAGGATGTAGTGGTCGCCGTCGCGGACCGCGCGGGTCTTGATGCCCTGCAGGTCGCTGCCGGTGCCGGGCTCGGTCATCGCGATCGCGGTGATCGTCTCGCCGCTGCAGAACCCGGGCAGCCAGCGCTGCTTCTGCTCCTCGGTGGCCAGGCGCAGCAGATACGGCGCGACCACGTCGTTGTGCAGCGAGAAGCCCAGGCCGTTGAATCCGCCCGCGACGATCTCCTCGGTGACGATGGTGTTGTAGCGGAAGTCCGGGATGCCGCCGCCGCCGTACTCCTCGGGCACCGACATGCCGAGAAAGCCCTGCTTACCGGCCTCCAGCCAGACCCCGCGGTCGACGATCTTCGCGCGCTCCCAGTCCTCGTGGTACGGCGCGACGTGGCGTTCCAGGAAGGCGCGGAACGACTCGCGGAACAGCTCGTGCTCGGGTTCGAACAATGTGCGCTCGTAATGGACGACACCCATGCCTGACCTCCGTCTTCTACCAGCCGGATCACGATATACCAACCGGTAGGTTGGGCGCTGTTCCCGGTCGCGACACCGCGCGGACGGGGCCGGCTGCGACGCAGGCTCGCCGTCACAGTCGGCCGGCAGCGCCTCGGACCACCGCGCCGGGGCCGTCGAGGGTCAGGATGTCTCCCGCACCGGGGATCAAGCGCGTCCACACGTCGGGGATGAGCCGCTCGGCGCGCTGCAGGGCCGCCCGCGGCCCGGCGACGTGCCGGGTCGGCGTCGGGTGCGGCACCGGCCGGCACAGCCGGAACTTGACGACGCAGAACCCGAGGACAGGGTGATCGGCCGCATCCGGCGTGCTCGCCGCCCACAATGTGGCGCGCCGTACCCGCGTCGACGGCACCGGCACGGCCGCGGCCATCCGCGCGATCCACGGCGTCGCGATGCGCGCGATAGTGGCCGCCGGGCTCACCAGCCCAGCCTCTCGACGAGCTCGGGGCCGTGGATACCGAGCAACGATGCCAGCCGACCGCGTAGGACAGCCCGGCCACCCGGGCGCGCTCGACGCCGCGCGCCGCGAACGTGTCGCAACCAGATCACGTAGTCGTCGGCTCCGCGAACCCGTTGTGTGGCAATGCTTTTGTTGGCGTCGTGAGGTGTCGACGAAATGGCGCCGGAAGCGGACGGCCAGCCCGGCGCTCACCGATCCCCACATGGCGGTCGTCAGCGCCACGCCGTGCAGCAGGACCACGGCGGCGCCGACGCCGCACCGGCGATCAGGACGTGCGTCGATCCGAAGGTTGTTGACACGTCCCGTTGTTCGACCGGAACGGGCCCGCTGCGCAGAAGTGTGTCGTAACTCTCGATGAAGCGTTGCCGAGCCTCTGGGCTGCGGAATGGCTCGAGTTTTGCCGCTCGGGGACGCGTAGCGATGCGGGCCCGACCGAAAGGGACGTTTAGCAAAGCGATCTTCGGGGCAAGTACAGGACCACCACTCACCAAGGAGGATCGAGTCACATGTCGGAGCACAACAGCGGACCCGAAGAGGCCATCAAGGGCGTTGTCGAAGGGGTCAAGGGCAAGGCCAAGGAAGTTGCCGGCGCCGTTGTCGGCCGCGACGACCTGTACCGCGAGGGGCAGGCGCAGCAGGACAAGGCCGAGGCGCAGCGCAATGCCGCGCAGAAGGAAGCCGAGGCCGAAAGTGCCCGCGCCGCAGCCAAGACCGCTGAGAAGCGCCAAGAGGCCGAACAGAGTTAGTCAGGCCAGAAAGGTCCCGAATCCGCGAGGGGTCGGGACCTTTCGTCTGTGTTCAGAACGTCGAGTATTGATTCAGGCTGGCGGCCAACGGAATCGGCACCCGAGCCTTGATCCTGGTGCCCTCGGCGGTGTGTTCGGTCGCGTCGACACGCCCCACCGCGTGCACTCGATTCACCAGATCGCCGCGGTCATACGGGATCGTCACGTCGATCGCGGTATCCCTCGGCGCCACCAACTCGCCCATCCGCGACTGCAGCCGTCGCAGGCCCTCACCGGTGCGCGCGGACACGAACACCGCATCGGGCAGCGCGTGCCGCAGCTGCGCCAGTGCCAGTTCATCGGCCGCATCGATCTTGTTGACCACCAAGAGCTCCGGGGCCGGCTCACCCTGATGGTCGGCAATCACCTCATTGATCACCTGCCGCACGGCGCTGATCTGTGCAAGCGGATTCGCATCAGCGCCGTCGACCACGTGCAGCAACAGATCGGCGTCGACGACCTCCTCCAGCGTCGAACGGAACGCCTCCACCAGCTGGGTGGGCAGATGCCGCACGAACCCGACGGTGTCGGTGAGCACGAACGGCCTGCCGTCTTCGAATTCACCACGTCGCGTTGTCGGTTCGAGTGTCGCGAACAACGCGTCCTCCACCAGCACACCGGCGCCGGTCAACGCGTTGAGCAGACTCGACTTGCCCGCGTTGGTGTAGCCGACGATCGCGATCGACGGCACGTCGCTGGCCAGCCGCCTGTGCCGCTGCGTGTCGCGGACCTTCTTCATCTCGCGAATCTCGCGGCGCAGCTTGGCCATCCGCTCGCGGATGCGCCGGCGGTCGGTCTCGATCTTGGTCTCACCGGGGCCGCGCAGGCCCACACCGCCGCCGCTGCCACCGGCGCGGCCACCGGCCTGCCGTGACATCGACTCGCCCCAACCGCGCAGCCTGGGCAACATGTACTCCATCTGCGCGAGCGTGACCTGCGCCTTGCCCTCGCGACTGGTCGCGTGCTGGGCGAAGATGTCGAGGATCAGCGCGGTGCGGTCGATGACCTTCACCTTGACCGCCTTCTCCAGGGCGGTCAGCTGCGCGGGTGAGAGTTCACCGTCGCAGATGACGGTGTCGGCGCCGGTGGCCACCACGATGTCGCGCAGCTCCTGCGCCTTGCCCGAACCGATATAGGTGGCCGGATCGGGCTTGTCGCGGCGCTGGATCAGCCCCTCGAGCACCTCCGAGCCAGCAGTCTCGGCCAGCGCGGCCAGTTCGGCGAGGCTGGCCTCGGCGTCGGCGGCGCTGCCCTCGGTCCACACCCCGACGAGCACGACGCGCTCCAGGCGCAGCTGCCGGTACTCGACCTCGGAGACGTCGGTGAGTTCGGTCGACAGACCGGCCACGCGGCGCAGCGCCGAGCGGTCCTCGAGCGCGAGATCGCCCACGCTCGGAATGTTCGGGGAATCGGGATAATTCATTGGCGAATACAGATTCGCACGGAGATCACTTTTCATGCACCTCAATTAACGTTGCGCGGCGCGCCACCATTCCTTTGTGATTACGCCGTCGGCGATCAGCACCGACGGGCCGCGCAGGTAGCTGGTGGCCGCGGTGACGGTCACGCTGACCTCGCCGCCGGGCACCCGCACCACCTGCGTGCCGGTGGTCGCACCGGTGTGTGCCAGCGCCGCGACGGCCGCGGCGACGGTTCCGGTGCCGCACGAACGCGTCTCGCCCACACCGCGTTCGTGTACCCGCATGTTCACCGCGCCATCCACCGGGGCGGTCAACACCTCGATGTTGACGCCGTCGGGAAACAGCGCGCGGTCGAACGACACCGGCGCGCCCACATCGAGCGCGGCGAGTTCGTCGGCGGTCATCGCCGGGTCGACGCACGCCAGGTGCGGGTTGCCGACGTCGATCGCCAGCCCGGCGAACGCTCGCCCGCCCACCACAGCCTCCCCCGTGCCGAACTGCGCGGCCCTGCCCATCTCGACGGTGACGTCGGCGGTGGCGGCGTCGCTGTGGTGCACCACCACCGGCCGCGGCCCGGCCAGCGAGCCGATGACGAATTCGTCGCGGGTCTCCAGCCCGCTCGCGCGCAGGTAGTGGGCGAACACCCGGATGCCGTTGCCGCACATCTCGGCCAGCGAACCGTCGGCGTTGCGGTAGTCCATGTACCAGTCGTCCTCGCCGACGCCCTCGGGCAGGCGGTCGAACACCCCGTCGGTGAACGCCACCCCGGCGGTCGTCACGCGCAGCACCCCGTCGGCGCCCAGACCGCGGCGCCGGTTGCACAGCGTGGCCACCGCCCGCGGCGTCAGGGCCAGGCGACCTTCGAGGTCGGGCAGTAGCACGAAGTCGTTCTCCGTGCCGTGGCCCTTGGCGAACCTCATCGGCTCAGGATACGGGTCGCCACACCCGAAGCGTCTGTGCGACGAGGTCGGCGGCCGCCCCGTCGAACCAGGTGATGCGGGGGTCGCGCTTGAACCACGAGCGCTGCCTGCGCACGTAGCGGCGGGGGCCCGGGAACGCCGGGCCCGGGCCCGCCCCCCCCGCCCCGCCCGCGGGGGGGGCGGCGGGGCCCCGGGGGGGGGCCCGGGGCCCCGGGGCGGGCCCC
>Ga0182793_1001985_pt1 | contig 12096 bp, 10 predicted proteins | sample Passage237A_FD_130498 | JGI IMG/M metagenome (GOLD analysis project Ga0182793, IMG submission 130498) | Cellulose adapted compost microbial communities from Newby Island Compost Facility, Milpitas, CA, USA - Passage2 37A (version 2) (version 2) ...
ACGCAGTGGACGAGGCGCGGGAGGCCGGCATCGAGCACTTCGTCTTCGTCACCGGCCGCAACAAGGGCGTCATCGAGGGTCATTTCGATCGCCAGTTCGAGCTCGAGCACACGCTGGAGCTGCGCAACAGGACCGAAGCGCGAAAGGAGTTCCAGAAGGCCCTGCCCTCTGCCGGCCGCACCAGCTTCACCCGCCAGCAGGAACCGCTCGGCCTCGGCCACGCGGTCTGGTGCGCGCGCGAACTGGTCGGCAACCAGCCCTTCGCCCTACTGCTTCCCGACATGATCTTCCGCGCCGAGCCGGGCGTGCTGAAGCAGATGATACAGGCCTACGAGGAGACTGGTGGCAACATCATCGGTGTTGAGGAAGTCGATCCTGCCGAAACTGCCAGCTACGGCATCGTCGCCCGCGGCGAGGGGCCCGACAGCGGCTTTCGCATCACCGGCATGGTAGAAAAGCCGCAACCCAAGGATGCGCCGTCGAACCTCTTCATCTCCGGGCGCTACATCCTGCAGCCCGAGATCTTCACCTTGCTCGCCGAGCAGACGCGGGGCGCCGGTGGCGAGATCCAGCTCACCGATGCCATGCAGACGCTCATCCGCCAGCAGCGCTTCACCGGGGTGAAGTACGACGGCAAGGGTTTCGACTGCGGATCGAAGATCGGCTTTCTCACCGCCAATGTCGTCTTTGCGCTCGATCGCGAGGACCTCGCGCCCCAGTTCCTTGCCGAACTCGAAAAGCTCGGTCTCGGCCGCACCGCCGCCTTCGACAAGCTGCAGGGTTAGTCGTGGGCGAAGTCAGGTCGCAATAGTCGCGCGAGGTGAACGAACTCACCGGCGTTGACCAGGGCCGCGCAGTACGGGAGCCGGTATTCAGTAGCAGAAGCGGGCAGCATCATGGCCGCAACCGCGATCTCCTTTGCCGGGAGCTGGCAAATCGACGCGAGCCATCGAAGTGACGCCTGGGCTCAACCTCGTCCATGTCTCCCTTTGCCCTCAATTCCCCGTCTCGCCCACAACGGTCAGGCAGGGAACGAGGCGCTAACGAGTGCCGGCAGAAGCTTTGGAACTGTTTTGAAAATGTGGGCTTTCGGGGTCCGCGATTTGTCGCCGGCGGGTGGGTGAGCGCAAATGACTTTCCCTTTGTCCCTTGAGGACGAGCCGGCGGCGACGGGACGGTTGTTGAAGCCCCGCTTTCCTCCGGGGATTAGCGAAGAGGACCATCCCCATGGCCGGCCAAGCGACCGTAACCCGCGCCCCGGCATTGTAGAGGATGGACCCACTGCTAGACCATGGTGAAACCAGCTACGAGGAGCACGGGTCGCCTCGATAGGCGCTAACCGCCCTCGAACTTCTTCCGGAACATAGTGATCACGTCCCGCACGCCGTTGTTGCGGTGACGTTCGTCGGCCTCGATGGCGAGCTGAAGGTTTCCGGACTCGATCGCGCGAATGATTGCCCAGTGTTCCTCCGACTGTTCCTCGCGGCGCGTCGGTCCGTACCCGACCGTGCTGCGGAATCCAGCCACCAGCTGGTTCCCCCGGTCCATCACCTTGGCCACCTCTTCGTTCCGGCATTGAGCTCGAATGTGCCCGTGGAAGTTGGCGTTTTCGGCGTCGCAGGCCTTCTCGTCGCCGACTGCCAGCGCGGCGTCATATCTCTCCTGAGCTTCGGTCAGCTTGGACACGAGGTCAGGGTTTGGGTGGGCGAACAGGTCGCGATAGATCACGATACTCAGGACGCCGCGGAGTTCGTAAACATCTTCGATGAACTTGGCAGTGATCGGACGGACCCGAGCTCCCCGGTTGGGGATCACGGTGACGACGCCTTCACCCTGCAGCCTCTGCAAGGCCTCGCGAATGGGCATCTGGCTGAGGCCGTACCGCTCACAGAGGTCGGCAGTCCTCAGGCGCGCACCGGGTGGAAAGACGCCAGCGATGATGTCCCGCAAGATCGCGGCATGTACGCGATCATAGGTGGTGCCACCTAACGCCTGGTCGTCCATGTGTGCTCCGTAGTCGGCTTGTCGAGGGGGCCACCGAGACCGGGGCCCGGCAGTCTTATCGTGAGGCAGCGGCCAGTGGTCAACAGCACTGGGCCAACGCACGATGTTCATGCTATATCGAGGGCAGTACGGCTCGTCCTTCTATTGGATAAGAAGGGTCGATGAATTGCGGAATAGCAGTGGTTCCTGGCCTGACGAGTCCGTCGATGGCGACCTCGTCTTCTGCTGTGACAGTGTAGTCGATCGCAGCGAGGTACCCACGCCACTGCTCGATTGTGCGCGGGCCGGCAATGACGGATGTCACGTGCGGATTGGCCATGGCCCAGGCCGTGGCGAAAGCCACCGGCTCGACCGTTCGGGCCGCGGCCAAGGCACAAAACTTCTCTGCGGCTATAAGGTTTTCAGGCTGGTACTCCGTCTGCATCATGCGCTTGTTTTGTAGGGCGGCGCGGCTGCCAGCCGGCGGCTCGCTGCCGGACCGATATTTCCCGCTCAGGATGCCCCGCGCCGTTGGGCTGTACGTGACCACCCCGATTCCATAACTTTCGCAGGCAGGGAACTGCTCTACTTCGGCCGTCCGGTTCAGGGCATGGTAGAGCGGTTGGCTGACCACCGGCCCATCAACCTGCATGCGATCGCATATGTCCGCCAGCTTCGCGACCCGCCATGCCTTGAAGTTCGAGATGCCAAAGTAGCGGACCTTGCCGGATCGACGCAGGTCTTCGACGGCGCGGGCGGTTTCCTCCAGCGGTGTACCCCGATCCTCCTTATGGAGGTATAGGATGTCGACGAAGTCCGTGCCGAGGCGGCGCAGGCTCGCCTCAGCTTCCTGCATGATCCACTTACGCGATAGGCCCCGCTCGTTGGCCCCATCGCCGTTGGGATTTGCCAGCTTAGTGGCGAGGACGAAGCGATCTCGCCGGGACTTGACGAGCCGCCCCGTTATCTGTTCGGAGGCTCCGCCGGCATATGTGTCGGCGGTGTCGATAAAGTTGACACCAGCGTCGACTGCCTCCTCGAAAATCCTCGTGGCTTCGGCTTCGTTGGTGCGGTCGCCGAAGGTCATGGTACCCAGTGCCAGCCGAGAGACGATCAGACCGCTGCGACCTAGGCGGCGAAACGGCATTGCAGCAGTCATGTCTCTTCCCCTAATAATGAAATGAGGGCTAGGCAAAGCCTCGGTCGACAAGGTCAGTCGCCAGTTCACGATCGTAGTGTCGGCTGGCTTCCACCAGCACACGCGTATAGTCGTTGCCTGCTGCGTTGGCATCGGCCAGCGCTTCTCGCGCGGCGATCTCGAGAATCTTGCCGCCGCGCATGACGGCAAGACGTGCGCACATGTGCGATACGACCGCCAGATCGTGGCTCACTAGAAGGTAGGTCAGGCCGTTAGTCTGCTGCAGGTCCCGCAGCAGATTGAGAATTTCGGCCTGCACCGATACGTCGAGTGCCGAGGTAGGCTCGTCGAGCAGCAGCAGCTTCGGCTCGAGGATCAGGCTGCGGGCGATTGCGACGCGCTGGCGCTGGCCGCCCGAAAGCTGGTGGGGGTAGCGGTAGCGGAAGCTGCTCTCCAGCCCGACTTGTTCCAGCGCCTGCGATACGCGCCTGTCTCCATCGGGCAGTCTATGGATGCGCATGGGCTCGAGCAACTGCATGCCCACGGTCTGGCGAGGATGCAGCGAGCCATAGGGGTCTTGGAAAACCATCTGCACAAGCCGGCTGCGTTGACGCGCATTGCTGCCCGAGATGGACCGTCCATCGATCGCAATCTTGCCGGTCCAATGCCCGTAAAGCCCGGCGATGCATCGCAGCACTGTCGACTTTCCCGACCCGGACTCACCCACGAGACCGAAGACTTCACCAGCATCCAGCGAGAACGACACCGCGTCCAGCACCTGGTGTCGAGCCTCTTCACCCCCCAGCCGTATGGAAAGGTTTTCGACCTCGAGAAAGCTCATGGTGCGACGGCGTCCAGCCAAGTCGGATCGCGCTGAAGCACCGTCAGGCGCTCGCGGGGCTGATCAATACGAGGGAGAGAACTCAGCAGTCCGCGGGTATAGGGGTGGCGGGCCGCATCGAGATCGCGCGCCGCGATCTCCTCAACGATGCGGCCGGCATACATGATGAGCACCCGGTCGCAGAACGAGCGAACCAGATTGAGGTCGTGCGTCACGAAGATCAGGCCGATACCCTGCTCCTTTACCAAGTCGTCCAGAATGGCAAGAACCTGCAGGCGTACTGTCACGTCAAGGGCCGAGGTCGGCTCGTCGGCGATGATTAGGCGTGGCTTTGGCGCCAGCATCATGGCGATCATGATGCGCTGTCCCATACCGCCGGATATCTGGTGCGGATAGAGATCGTACACAGCCTTAGCATTGCGGATGCGCACCGCATCCAGCATCTCCAGCGCGCGCTGACGAGCCAAACGTGCGCTCACCGGGTGATGGACACGATATGCTTCAGCTATCTGGCGGCCAACGCTGACTACCGGGTTGAGCGAGTATTTCGGATCCTGCATGATCATCGAGATCTGGCGCCCGCGGATTTGCCGCATCGCCTTCTCATCCGCGTTTAGCAGGTCGACGTCTCCGAGCCGGATGTTTTCCGCCTCTATGCGCGCATAGTTTGGCAGAAGCTTGAGGATGGCGCGGCCAACGGTGGACTTGCCGGAGCCCGATTCACCGACGATGGCGACCTTCTCACGACCGACATCGAACGTTACGCCTCGCACCGCCTGAACGATGCCCCGCTGCGCGCCGAAAGCCACGCGCAGGTCTTGCACCCGCAGCAGTGCTTGGCCCGTTTGTGGCAAGAAGTCAGCTGCGGGGGTCGAGGACATCACGAAGACCATCTCCCAGCAGGTTGAATCCGAGGCCTACCGTGGCGATCGCCAGGCCCGGCATGGTGACGAGCCACCAGGCGTTTAGAAGGTATGTGCGACCACTCGACGTCATTGCGCCCCATTCAGGCGAGGGCTGCTGTGCGCCCAGCCCGAGGAAGCCGAGTCCGGCGGCGGTCAGGATAATTGCTGCCATGTTGAGCGTAGCGCGGACAATGACGGAAGACATGCACATCGGCACGACATGGCGGATGATGACACGAAGCCGCGAGGCCCCCTGCAATTCCACGGCGGCGATATAGTCGCTGTTCCGAATGGTCATCGTCTCGGCCCGGGCCAGTCGGGCAATCGCCGGCCAAGCCGTCAGCGTCATGGCGATGATCGCGTTCTCAAGACTTGGGCCGAGTACCGCAACAAAGGCCAAGGCCAGGATCAGGCTCGGGAACGCCAAGAAGATGTCGGTGACGCGCATCAGCACCGTGTCTGCCCAGCCGCCGAAGTAGCCTGCGATGGTTCCGACAGCGAGGCCGATCGGGGTGACGATCACAGTAACGAGAAAGACGACATAGAGCGTGATCCGCGACCCGTAGACCACCCGGCTATAGACGTCGCGTCCCACTTGGTCGGTGCCGAACCAATGCTCGGGACCGGGGGGCAGCAGTGTGCGGGTCAAGTCCTGGGCGATCGGGTCATGCGTAGCGATCAATGGGGCAAAGGCGGCGACGAATAGCAAGGCGAGAATGATGAGCAGCCCGGTGAGCGCCAGCGGATTGGTGGCAAATGTCAGCCAGCCGAAATAGAGACTCTGCAGCCGTGCCTGCCAGTTGCTTGTAGCCTTGCGGTAGAGCCAGCTCTCGTTCTGTGCCGGGGGTGCACTCTGCACACTCATGACCGGGTCCTCGGATCCACAACGCGATAGAGCAGGTCGGAAATCAGGTTGAGCGTGACGAAGACGAAACCGATGAGCAGCACGCAGGTCATGGAAGCATTGAGGTCACCCATCAGCAGGCTGTTGGTTAGGTACTGGCCGAAGCCGGGCCAGGCAAACACTGTCTCCACCAGCACCGAGCCCTCTACTGCCCCGCCATAAACCAGGGCCAGGATGGTCACCAACTGCACCAGGATGTTCGGAAAGGCGTGCCGCCAGATGATTTCGGTCTCCGACAGCCCCTTGACCCGGGCCGTGATGATATATTCCTGCGATAGCTGGGCGAGCATGAAGCTACGCGTCATACGCGTAATGTACGCCATGGAAGCGTAGCCTAGCACCGCGGCCGGCAGCATCAGATGCTGCAGACCGCTGCGGAACACTTCCCAGTCGCCCGCCAGCGCTGCATCGAGGAGGATGAAGCCGGTCCGCGCCGGTACGATCCCCTCGAAGTAGATGGCCACGCGCCCGCTGCCGCCAGCCCAGCCTAGCCAGCCGTAGAAGACAAGCAGGCCCATCAATGCCAGCCAGAAGTTGGGAATGGAGTAGCCGGCCAGCGTAACGAAGCGGGCGATTGTATCGAGCATGCTGCCGCGCCGTGCGGCTGCATACATGCCTAGCGGAACGCCTACCCCAGCGCCAAAGATGAGGCTGACCGTCGCGAGTTCCAGCGTAGCCGGAAACACGTTGGCAATGTCCTGAAGTACCGGTCGGCTGGTTCGCAACGCGGTGCCGAAGTTGCCGGATGCGAGGGAGGTGAGATAGCGCCAGAACTGGACGAAGATAGGCTGATCGAGCCCCATTTCCCGATATAGGCGTTCGTAGGTCTCGCGATCGGCCTCCCAGCCGACAACGGCCGAGACCGGATCAACCGGCATTACTCGGCCGAGCACGAACGTCATCAGCAACAGGCCCAGCAGCGTAAGAGCGTAAGTCAGAGCTCCCCTGGCGATTTTCACGGCCATTTCTGCATGTCCAGTATTGCCTCTTGAGGGCTGAGTGCAGGTGGTCCGGACCGACCGCGCACGCGGCCGGTCCGATTGGAGGTGGGCATTAGCGCTGCTTGCCGACCATAGTAAGCCGAGTGGTCCGCGTCGGATGGATGACAAAATCGGTCAGGTCGGCGCGATAGGCTGCAGCGTTCACCGCTGCAGAGATCGGCTGCCACGCGGGCATCTTGGCATGGTATAGACGCTGCGCATCCTGATAGTACACGTTCCGAATCTCGGGATCCTGCTCGACGCGAGCCGCCTCGAGCAGCAGGTTGATACCCGGGTTGAAGGACGACGTGCGCCACGAATGCTGCGAGTAAAGCGCGGCCTCGGGAGAGTTGTCCGGATTGTACATGATGCTCGACATCGCGTCGGGATGCGGCACCGTCACGCCGCCGCGGCCGACGACCATGTCGAAGTCGCGTTCGCGCATTTTGTCGTAGACGACACTGCCGCCACCGCTGATGATCTCGGCACGGATGCCGCCCTGTGCGAGAGTGTTTTGTACCGCGACAGCGACATCGAGGAACGGCGCGTCGGACAGGGCCCGCAAGGTCGTATCGAAACCATTGGGGTAGCCGGCTTCCGCCAGCAGCTGCTTGGCGTACTCGGGATCGAACTTCCAGTCGGGGCTCGGGAGCACGGACGGACGGTTTGGCGCCAGCGGCCCCTGCCAGAGCGTACCGTAGTACTTGAGGACCGTATCGTTGAGTCCATGATAGTCGATGAGGTGGCGGATGGCTTCACGGACGCGGGGGTCCTTGAACACCTCCTTCTCCTCGCTGACTGCCCAGAAATAGAAGCCGCCATCGGGCTGCAGGGCGAGGTTGACATCGTCTCGGGCGTCCAGCGCCGCAAGGTCCGAAGCGGAGAGCTGCAGCGCAAGATCGATATCGCCCCGCTCCAGGGAGAGGCGCTGGGTCTGCGATTCCGGCATGTGACGGAAAACCAGCCGCTCCAGCTTGGCCGGACCATCCCAATAGTTGTTGTGGCGTTCGAGCAGCACGATGGTACTCGGCTCCCAGCGAACGAGGGAGAACGGCCCGGAACCCGCAGAGTTGGTCGCTAGCCACGCGCCCCCGAAGTCGTTGTCGATGGCGTTCAACATGGCGAGCTTGCTGTCGATGATAGAGAACGAGTTCTCGGCGAGCAGGTTGAGCAGGATATTAGGGTCGAGCGGCTTGGCAAGTTGCAGCTCGACCGTTTTCTCATCAAGGTTGCGAATTTTCTGGGCCGAGTTAGCAGCCGAGAAACCCATGGCCCGCAGGCGGGTGCCGCCATTCATTTCCTGATCGACGAGGCGTCGCAGCGACCATACGACGTCATCCGCAGTCACGGGATTGCCGGACTGGAAGACAGCGTTGGAGCGCAGGGTAAAGGAAATCGTCAGCCCGTCCTCGCTGACAGCCCAGCTTTCGGCCAATTGCGGCTGGACCGTCAGGTCGTTGACGTCTAGCTGAACCAACCGGTCGTACAGATTGGCACGGATCATGTCCGCTTCGGCACTGCCCGATTGCCCCGGATCCATGCTCAGGATGTTGGCCATGCTGAGCCCGACAATAAGCTGGTTCGCCGGTGTCTCGGCTTGAGCGGGGGCGAGCCCGCCAAAGGCGATGGCGGCGGAGACCGCGATCGCAGACAATATCTTAGGTAAACGCACGAATTCCTCCTCTTTTTTTGTGCCATTGCGCCGCGTCGGAACCAGCGGGGCGTGCGAGCGGCGCCCTCTCCCTCACTCGAAGATGTGTTGCTCGACCTTCTTCTGTTCGATCATGTCCCAGTTGTAGGTGACGCCCAGTCCAACGCCCTGTGGCACTGGGACATAGCCTTCGCTATCGACTGATTGGAGAGTGTCGGAATAGTCGCCCAGATATGCGGGTGCACGGCTTGCGTCGCAGTTGCGGCCGACCAGTCCCAGCTCGTAGTAATTCGTGTTGCGGAACGCAGCTACGCAATGGCGTTGCGCCGGGCCGCTGGAATGGACCTCGACGTCGAGCCCAGCGGCCTCGGCCATATGGGCGATCTTGACCGCACCTGTGATGCCCATGTCGTAGTCGGGATTCACCCGCACGAAATCGGTCGCGTCCGCCGCCACGAAGTCGGCCTTCGCCTCTAGTCCGCGTACGTGCTCGCCAATGAGCAGCGGCGTCCTGATCAACTCGCGCAGCTTGCGGTGCCCCTGCTGGGAGATTCCACTGTCGCGATAGGGGTCCTCGTACCAGAAGAAGTTGGCCTTGTCGCAGGCCAGGCCAACGCGGACCGCATCGGCAAAGGTGCGGAGGTGGCAGGCGGAGTCGTACATCAGCGCCATTCGGTCGCCGACACGCTCGCCCAGGAGCAGGATCGCCGCCTCTTCCTCTTCGACGATGCCATCGGGCCAGCCATGCATCTTGAAGGCTCGGAACCCAAGGTCGTAACACTCCTCGGCGAAGCTGGCGAAATCCTCCGGCGTGCTTAATCCGCCTTCTCGATCACCGTGATAAGTGCTGGCATAGGCCTTGATGCGGGTTTTCGAGGCACCGAGCAGCTGCTGCACCGAGCATCCCAGCTTCTTCCCTGCCCAGTCCCAGAGGCAGTTGTCGAGCGGCCCGACTCCCATGCGGTCAAACTTGCGCAGCGCGCGCTTGAACTCGTCGTGAAAGAATTCGCGATGGAAGGCGTTGGCGCCGATCATCTTGGGAGCGAGGTACAGGATCTGACTCATCATTAGGCCCATGCCGCCCATGTACTCACCGCGGACCCCATCATCGGTTTCAATCGTGACGACCTGCTGTGAACCTGTGCCTGTGTGGTTGGCCTTGTAGACGGAATCAAAACCGTTCGGAGCCACGCCGATGTTCCGCAGCGGGTACTCGAAACGCGTCACCGTGATCCGCTTAATGATGGACATGCTAAATCCTATCTTAGATATTATATCTAAAACTATGTCCGGCTAGGGCGGGAGTGTCAACCGCGAAGGTCCCTCTTGATCGAGCGCGGACACTGAGCATGCGGCAGGACGTCACAAGGGAGCAGCGCAATGATCATGGTCAACGGACGGTGCTACCAGAGGCCCGACGCCCCAGTTGTCGTCATATGTTTTGACGGATGTGATCCATCATACTTGGCGGACGCTTGCGCTCGCGGGCTTACACCTGTGATCACTCGAATGTCCGAGATAGGCTTTTCCGCCCGCGGCCTGTCCGCGATGCCGAGTTTTACCAACCCAAACAATGTCTCCATTGTCTGTGGTGCGCCTCCGGCGGTGCACGGCGTCTCAGGCAATTACTGGTATGACCGCGAGACCGGACGCGAAGTGATGATGGTCGACGAGGGCCCATTGTCGGTTCCCACCATCCTGGGCGAGATGAGCGAATCCGGCGTTCGCGTTGCCGTGGTGACAGCAAAGGACAAGCTACGCAAAGTTCTCGCCGTGGGCGTGGCCGGCAATGGCTGGCCCGGCATTGCATTTTCGGCAGAGAAAGCAGGCCTCTGTACGCTCGATGAGCATGGCATCGACACCCGCGACGCGGTCGGAGGCGATGCCGTTCCCGACCAGTACTCCGCGGACCTATCCCTATTTGTGTTGCGAGCGGGGCACCGCCTGCTGGCCAAGGGGCGCGCCGAACTGCTTTACCTCTCGCTGTCGGATTTCGTGCAGCATGCTCATGCCCCTGGCGCGCCGGAGTCGGATGCATTCCTGCAGGCGGTCGACCAGCACGTCGGTCGTCTCGTGGACGCGGGCGCCACAGTGGGTATCGTCGCCGACCACGGGATGACGGACATGTCGCTCGCTGATGGTACGCCCAACGTGCTCTATCTCGGCGATCTGCTCGACAAACGGTTTGGACCTGGGCGGACGAAGGTGATCTGCCCGATTACCGATCCATTCGTACGCCACCATGGCGCCCTCGGGGGCTTTGTCCGCATTCACATTCTTGATGCCTTGCTGGACCACAACGAGGTCAGGGACTTTGTCGCCGCCCGACAGGGCATCCACTCCGCACTGTTGCGTGACGATGCTTGCGCCCTGTTGTCACTGCCGTTTGAACGAGAAGGGGATGTAGCAGTGATTGCGGTTGGGGGCGTAGCCCTTGGGGCGAGAGCGAGTGAGCACGACCTTAGCCAATTAGTCGGTTCTCGACTGCGTTCGCATGGATCCCTTGCCGAACAGGATGTCCCGTTCCTCCTGTCCCGACCACTGCGCCCGGATTTTCGAACTGCATTGAAAGGACCAATCCACAACTACGACATCTTCCACTTTGCCTTGAACGGCATCTGAGGCGCAGAACCATCATCCCTGTATGGGAGGAAACACGGCCGTAGCGGCGCTGACCCTTTAGCAACACGTCGGATAGAACTTGGGCAACGTTGCTGACCCCAAAAGCCGGGCCGACAATCGGGCGGCAGCGTCAGACAGCCGGCCTGATGATTCGAGGTCAGCAGTCCTGTGCGTCCATCTGTTGGTGCCATGAGCCAGGGGTGGTGTGATGAACTGATCCTTTTGGGGTTAGATAACGATGAAGACGAGGGCGGCGAAAAATTGCTCTAGTCGTTGGGGTTTCCTAGAGTTCCTCTTAAGTTCTGAGGGTCAGCATGCCCCCGATTTAGTGTGAGGGTATCAAAATGCTCAGAGCCAGCGTCATGGCACTTATGATGCTCGCAACCTCTGCTGCGCTCTTCCCAGCGACCAGTGCTCATGAAAACCTGACAATTGTCTACCTTGAGCCAGACAAGCCGAGAAATCAGAGCATGTTCATGGTGGCAGAATGGCCGTCATTCCTGTTCTTCCCCAACGCACCACTGTCGGTACGGTACGTGGACGATGGGGGCCGTCCCATATTAGGGAGAGTGGGTGTTTATTCCAGTTTTGTCGACTTGAACTGTGACAGTTTCTCAGGCCCGGTGGACGTCAGAGGGGGCGACCCGCACGGGCTGGACAGAGATGGCGACGGGATAGGGTGCGAATAAAGAGACCCTAGCGCCTGCCCACCACCGGTCGGTAGTTCGGAGTCTTCGCGCTTGTCACGGATGTTTGTCCTCCAGCGACAGCCGATACGCAGATTGGTCGGTGAGCTGCAGGATTATCGAGACCGGCTGGCTCGGGAGTAGTGGCTTGGATAGAAGGTCGGTTGTTACAAACCAGTTTTCGTCCGTACGTGGCGCTGCGCCGGTCTACTTGAGCGATGACGGCCAGGACAGCTTGCGCATCACATCGACGATCTTTTCTGCGTGGTGGGGGATGATGTCCCGGGGCGTGGTGTAGCAGGATAGCGGCGGTCACCAGTGTTTTTCCGGTAGGGTCGGGTTGTTCAAGCTCAACCTGATGGAAAGTCCACCGATGACCGACGATA
>Ga0182793_1001986_pt1 | contig 12093 bp, 12 predicted proteins | sample Passage237A_FD_130498 | JGI IMG/M metagenome (GOLD analysis project Ga0182793, IMG submission 130498) | Cellulose adapted compost microbial communities from Newby Island Compost Facility, Milpitas, CA, USA - Passage2 37A (version 2) (version 2) ...
GGTCCACTCGATAACCCGCTGGGCCCTCGCCGAGCAAGGAGGACTGGTGCCCAAGATCGATGCCGCCACCGTGGTCGAGCACCGCGCACAGCGCAGGGCTGCCCTGCTCGCCGCTGCGACGGAGCTGCTGCGTGAGCACCCCGGGCAAGCGCCGAGCCTCGGCGACGTGGGCGCCCGCGCTGGCATCTCTCGTTCGGCGGTCTATCACTACTTCTCCTCGCGTGAGGACCTCCTCGAGGCAGTGACGGCACAGACCTTCCCTCGTTGGGAGGACCGCTTCACCCGCGCTTTTGCCGCCGCTGCGACTCCGCTTGAGGTGGTCCACGCGTATGTGTCGGAGAACATCGCCCTCGTCGTCGACGGCGAGCACGCGCTCGCCCTCACACTCATGCGCGTCACCGACGCAGAGCACATGGGCCCCCACTCGGACCAGTTCCACAGACGGCTTGCCGAGCCGCTCGAGCAGGCGCTGACAGCCGCAGGCGACCCCATTCCCGCCGTCACAGGCGAACTCATCAACTCGATGGTGCTGACGGCTGCCCGTCTTGTGGCGTCGGGTCAGGACCGCGCCGACGTCGTCGACGCGATCATGTCGATGGTGACCGCGCGGCTTGACGCGACAACGCACTGATTTGCGCCGACATTTTTGTCGACATAGTGTTGGTAAGTCTTTCAGCGCGCGTGTCTCGGCGCGTTGACCCCCTCAATCAAGGTGGAGCATGTTCCTCGCCCTTCGCACGCTCGTATTCCAACGCGGCAGGCTCGTCCTCCTCGGCATCGTCATCTTCTTGCTGAGCCTGTTGACGGTCATGCTGTCCGGCCTCTCGAGCGGTCTCGTCAATGACGGCGTGTCCGGCCTCAAGCGCCTTCCCGTCACCGCATTTGCGTTCTCCGAAGGCACCCAGCTCGACAGCGCCTTCACCCGTTCCGTCGTCGACGGGGAGCAACTCGAGCTGTGGAGCGAGCGCGATGGCATCGAGGACGCCACCCTCATGGGCCTGTCGATCGTCAACACGCACAACCAAGACGGCCTCGCCGTCGACGTCACTCTCTTCGGCGTCGACCCGGAGGGCTTCCTCGCTCCCAAGACGGGCGAAGGAGAAGAGCTCGGCCCGCTCGATGGCGTCGTCCTGTCGGCAAGCGCGGAAGAGGACGGCGTCAAGGTGGGCGATGTGCTCACGCTTGACCGCGTCGGCACTGAGTTGCGCGTCATCGGCTTCACCACCGGCCAGGACACCTTTGGCCACGTCAACGTGGGATATGTGCCGCTGCCCACGTGGCAGTTCCTGTCGATGGCGCTCGAAGCGCCTGGACCTGTGACCGAGGCTGATGTCGCGACCGTCACGCACAACATCGCCAGCGCGATTGCGCTCAAGGCGGAGGGTGACTCCCTGTCACAGGTCGACGTTGCCGCAGCCGACGCCGCAGCAGGCACGGTCACTCGTGACCTCACCACGTCATTCGGCGCCTCTCCTGGCTACACCGCCGAGACGACGACGATCGTCCTCATCCAGGTGTTCCTCTACGTCATCACCGCGCTCGTCATCGGCGCCTTCTTCACGGTGTGGACCGTTCAACGCCAGCACGAGATCGCCGTATTGCGCGCGATCGGCGCGCCCACGGGCTTCCTCCTGCGCGACGGTGTCATCCAGGCCGCCGCCATCCTCGTCACCTTCGCCGGCGTCGGACTCCTCGCAGGCATGGGCATGGCCGCGACGATGCCGGCCGCAGTGCCCTTCGCGCTCGAGATGACCCCCGTCCTCACTGCACTGACTGCCATGGTCGTGCTCGGACTGATCGGCGCGGCGATCGCCGTGGGCCGCATCGTCCGAATCGACCCCCTTGCCGCGCTTGGAGGCCAGCGATGACCACGAACTCCCCCACGACGCAGGAAACCGCCGCTGGCATCGAGATGGCCGACGTCACCCTCGAACTCGGTGACGGCGAGAACCTCGTTCGCGCCCTCGACAACGTCAACCTCACCGTTGACGGCGGCGAGTTCGTCGCCGTGGTCGGCCCCTCGGGCTCCGGCAAGTCAAGCCTGCTCGCTGTGGCGGGCGCACTCACGTCGCCCACGTCCGGAATCGTGCGCGTCCACGGACAGGACCTTGCTGAACTGTCCCGCTCGGCCGCGACCCGCTTCCGCCTCAAGGACATTGGCTTCGTCTTCCAAAGCGGCAACCTCGTGCCCGCGCTCACCGTCGGCGACCAGCTCCGCCTCGTCTACCGACTCTCGGGACGCCGTGGCTTTGACCCGATGCCGCTCCTTGAACAGGTCGGCATGGCGCACAAGGTGAACCGTCGCCCCCACGAACTGTCCGGTGGAGAGAAGCAGCGTGTCGGCATCGCCCGCGCGCTCGTCAACTCGCCGTCACTGCTCCTCGTCGACGAGCCCACCTCGGCGCTCGACCGTCAACGCAGCCAGGAAGTTGTCGAGCTGCTTCGCAACGAGGCCGAGCACAACAACGTGGCCACCCTCATGGTCACTCACGACCACGATGTGCTCCACCACTGCCACCGCGTCCTGCGGATGGAAGATGGCCGTCTCGAGCCGCTGAAGGCGACCTCAGCCGCGTAAGGCCTCCAGAGCATCGGCGAGATCCTGCGGGTAATCCGACGCGAAGCGCACAAGCCGGCCCATCGTCGGGGGCTCGAACGCCAGCTCGCGCGCGTGCAACCACTGCCGCGCGAGACCTAGCTTCTTGGCGAGCACCGGGTCGGCACCGTAGGTGACGTCACCGACAAGCGGGTGGCGGATCGCCTGCATGTGGACGCGGATCTGGTGAGTGCGGCCCGTCTCAAGATGGACCTCGACAAGAGACGCGCCCGGCATCATCTCGAGCACCGCGTAGTGGGTGATCGACGGCCTGCCGCCTTCGATCACAGCAAACTTGTAGTCGGCGGTGGGGTGACGGCCGATCGGCGCGTCAATGGTGCCCTCAGTCGGCTCCACGTGCCCCTGGGCGATCGCGTGATACACCTTCTCGACTGTGCGCTCCTTGAATGCCCGCTTGAGCGCGGAGTACGCGGGTGCGCTCTTCGCGACCACCATGAGGCCCGACGTGCCCACGTCGAGCCGGTGAACGATGCCCTGGCGTTCAGCCGCTCCCACGGGCGCAACCGTGATGCCGGCAGCGGCGAGGCCACCGGTCACCGTGGGCCCGGTCCAGCCGACGGAGGCATGCGCGGCAACCCCGACGGGCTTGTCGATGACAACGATGTCCGAGTCCTCGTGAACGATCCGCAGGCCGCCGGGAATCGGCGGCTCAGGCGCAGCTGCGCGTTCGTCGGGCAGATCGACGATGAGCATGCCGTCGTGCAGTGCATCCGACTTGCCAAGGACGACGCCGTCGAGCATGACGCCCCCTGCGCTCAGCACATCGGCGGCCTTTGACCTGCTCAGCCCCAGCATCCTCGCCAAGGCGACGTCCGCACGCTGGCCCACCAATGCGTCGGGCACCGGCAGGTAGCGCGTCTCGCTCACTTTTCTTTCGTTCCCGTGAGGAGGTGGCGGTTCGTCACGCTGAGGATCATGAAAGCGATCGCCGCGCCCACGATCGCGATGTCTGCGACGTTGCCGACGAAGTAGTCGCCATAGTTGATGAAGTCAACAACGTGGCCGTGTCCGAAGCCAGGCTCACGGAACAAGCGGTCGATGAGGTTGCCCACGGCGCCGCCGAGCGCGAACCCTGCAAGGAGCACCGCCCAGCGGGTCTGCGCCTGGCGCGCGGCCCACACGATGCCAACGGTCACCGCCACTGCGATGAGCGTGAGCACCCAGGTGTGGTTGCCACCGAGCGAGAACGCAGCGCCTGAGTTGAAGACCAGCTGAATCGAGATGAGATCACCGATGAGCTCGTGCTTCTCACCGGCGACAAGCGCGTCAAGCGCCCACTGCTTGGTGAAGAGATCGACTGCGATGACGAGAACTGCGGCCAGCCAGATCGCCGGCCGCACGGTCAACGACGCTCCTCGCGCTGTTTGCACGTGACGCAGTGTGTGGCGCGTGGGAACGCTTGAAGGCGCGCCTTCGCAATGCCCTCGTTGCACGACATGCACACGCCGTACGTGTGGTTCTGGATGCGGCGCAACGCGTCAACGGACTCCTGCAGCATCTCGCGCGTGTTGTTGACGATCGACATCTCTTGTTCACGCTCAAGAGCGGTTGAACCGGCGTCAGCCTGGTCATCGCCGGAACCATCCGACGTGTTGAGAAGGTCGACGAGGTCAGTCTCGTTTGCGCGGTACTCCTCAACGAGGCGCTCGACGTCCTCGTTCAGCGTCTTGACAACGTCGCGCAGCTCGGAGAGGGTCCAGGGGCTCTCACCCTCGCGCACAGCAACAGCCTTCGCGTCAGCGGCCTTGAGGCTCGCTGCGTCCACCTTGACGATGGGAACTTCAGTGCTCGTCATCTGGTCCTCACTCGGGGTATCGGAAGGAGATTAGTCTCCTGCGCGGAGCAAAGCAAAGCGCCGCGCCAGGAGTCGTACTCCCAACGCGGCGCTCGCGCGCGTCATTCCTAGAAGTTCCAGCGAGGCATCTCGTCCGCTTCGCCTTCCTGCGGAGCTTCGGCTGGCGGCTGCGCGATCGCGCCGCTGCCATCCTGTGCAGGCTGAGCGTAGGCGTTGGAGTCGGTGACGGGCGCAAAGCTCGGCAACGGCTCCGGGAATGCGGGCTGCTCGGGGGCCGCCGGCGCACCAGCGTCGAGGCCAGAGAACTCATCAAATGCCTGGGTGGCGCCTGCATCCTGAACCGGCTCGGGGAACGCGGCCGGGGCGGCCGCGGGCGGGAAGCCGCCATCTCCACCAGCTCCACCAGCGGGCTGCTGCGGCTCGGGGGCGGCCGCGGGCTGAGCAACGGGCGTGAAGGCCGCGTCGTCGACTGCAGGGGTCGCACCTGAGACAGCTGGCGACTCAACAGCCGGGCTCACTGCAGTCGGGGACACGTCGCTCACCTGTGCCTGTTCTGCGACCGGATAAGCGTCGTTCACCGCCGTGGGCTCAGCAGCCGGTGCTGTCTCGACGATCGGCTCGGCTGCGGCGAACGGCGACGGGGCTTGGCTCACCGGTGCCGACGCACCTTTCGACGCGCTGTGCTCGAGGTCTCCCAGGAGGTTCTCGAGGTAGTTGCGCAGGTGCCCGCGGTAGTCACGCTCAAAGCGCCGGAGGTCGTCGATCGACCGTTCGAGCTCTGCACGCTCAGCTTCGAGAGATCCGAGACGCTGCTGCGCGTCCTTCTCCGCCTGACGCACGATCTCCTCGGCCTTGGCACGAGCATCGTCCATGATCTTCTCGCGCTCGGCCTCCCCTGCCTGCACGTAGTCATCGTGAAGCTTCTGCGCCATCGCGAGCATCGTCGTGGCCGACGGCGGGTTGGGGTCGGTCGCGGCTGCGATGAGCGAACCGGAGGGCACCGCCTGCGGCGTGGCCCCGGTGACCGGCGCACCACCGCCGGCGGCGAGCCGTCGTTGCAGCTCGTCGCGCTCCGCAGTGAGGGCAGCGATCGTGTCCGCTACCTCGTCGAGGAACTCGTCGACCTCATCCTGGTCGAAGCCTTCCCTGTACCGAGTCTTCTGGAACGCCTTGTTGAGAACGTCCTCAGCGGTGAGCAATGCCATGCGTCATCCCTCCTCGCGTTCGGGGCGGCGCGTGGCGCTCGCCGTGGTCTGGTTGATGGTCACTTATTCCCCTTACGTATCGGCGGGGACTTGAGTTCCTGTCGTTTCGCCGCTCTTCATCAGAGCGACGCCCTCAACACAGCCAGGAAGAATCGCAGCGCGATGACTGCGAAGAACACAATCATGAACGCTACATCGAAACGGAACGTGCCCAGAGTCATCGGCGGAAAGACCCGGCGAATGGGCTTGATCAATGGATCAGTGACCACATACATGGACTCGATCGCCAAAGCCGCGAGTCCGCGCGGGCGCCAATCCCGTGCGTAGACGAACACCCATGACATCACCACACGCCCAAGCAGCACAAGGGTGAGCAACAGCAGCGCAAAGTCAGCGAGGTCGAGGGCGAAGGTCACGAGTACAGACTAATCGAGGCTCGCGCGGAGCCTGTCGCGCTGCGTTCAGGCAGAGAAGAAGGAGTCGCGGGCAGGGGGCTGCTCAGTGTCGACGGCGATCTCGACGTGCGAAGGCGACAGCAAGAACACAGCCGGAGTAACACGCTCGATCGAGCCGGCGAGACCGAAGGTGAGACCCGCTGAGAAGTCGACAAGTCGCTTTGCGTCTGCATCTGACATCTCGGTGAGGTTCATGATGACCGGGACACCCTGGCGGAATGCCTCACCGATGGTGCGCGCGTCCGAGTAGGTGCGGGGCTTGATCGTCTGAATACGACGCAGGTCTTGGCGCTCCGTGGGGCGGACGGCACGCTGCTGACGCACTGCCTCGGTGTGCGGGCGCGACTCACGCGATTCACGCACGTGGGACACATCGTGAAGGTTGGTGACGGGCGCCAACTCTTCGTCGGCATAGTCGTAGTCGTAGTCATCCCTGTCGGCGACCTCGAACCCGAAATACTGCATCGCCTTGCGCATCGCGCTCATGATGGTCTCCACTCTCCCCTTGGGATTGCTGCTGGATTCAACGGTATGCGGGCGCACGAGGTGCTTCCGGTATCGACACGCCGCACTGCGAGGTCACGACGGCGGCCCTTCGCAGCGAATGACGCCGCCGTGGCGACCGGTCACGCCATCGCGGCGAAAAGAAAAGAGGCGCGCATCCTCATAGGTGCACCGCGTGTCGTGATGCGCGAGCGCAATGCCATGGGCACGTAGGCGGGCCGCCACCGCGGCCCCCACGTCAAGACCCGCCGTCCCCCACTGGGTGACGGCTCGTGCGGCGGGGTGCGCGGCCACGACGTCCGCAGCCATCTCCTCCGGCACCTCGTAGCAGCGGCCACAGATGGAGGGCCCGATCGCGGCCGTCACCCCGGTGCGATCGGATGCGTCCCGGCGCAACGCGTCGAGGGCGCCGACGCTGGCGTCAACAGCTCCTGCGACGAGGCCCTTGCGCCCCACATGGGCGGCGACGACCGCTCCGCTCGCTGCGTCATGCATGAGGAGCGGGACACAGTCTCCCGCGAGGGCGGCAACGGCGATGCCCGGCGTCGTCGTCACGAGCACATCTCCCACGGGCAGCTCGTCGCACGAGGCGAAAGACGCGTCGACTCTCACGACAGTCGAGCCGTGCTCAGGGCGCATGAAGATGACGGGTCCGTCCATCGACGCTGCGAGGGCGTCGCGATTGGTCCCGACGGCCCGCGGGTCATCACCCACCGCCGCGGAGAGGTTGAAGGTGTCGTAGGGCTCAACGCTCACGCCGCCAGCGCGATCGGTGAAGACCGCCCTGACCGGCAGTTGAGCATCAACCATGTGGCTACTTGAGGAAGTCCGGAACGTCCAGGCCGTCATCGTCGCCCCATGAAGGGCTCACCTGGATTGCGTCAGTCGCCGGCTCGCTCTCACGCAGGCGGTCGCGACGCACCTCGCTCGGCTGCTCGAGGAGCGAGTCACGTGCCGAACCACTGAACGAGGGCAGCGCGTCCACCTCAACCGGAGCGTCGACGGGTTCGAGCGCAGGGCTCGCCGGCGTCGGCTGCGCGCCGTCAACCGTGCCGAGGGCACCAGGGTGCTTGCGCACGGGCGGGTGGCCGCCATCAAAGCCAGCGGCGATGACGGTGATGCGAAGCTCGTCGCCCAATGCATCGTCGATGACGGTTCCGAAGATGATGTTGGCCTCGGGGTGAGCGGCCTCGCGCACAAGGCGTGCGGCGCTCTCGACTTCCTTGATGCCGAGATTGGAGCCACCGGCAATGCTGAGGAGCACGCCATGGGCACCCTCGATCGATGCCTCAAGCAGCGGAGATGCGATGGCACCCTCCGCCGCATCGAGCGCCCGGTTATCTCCACGAGCCGAGCTCACACCCATGAGTGCCGTTCCGGCACCCTTCATCACGGACTTCACATCGTTGAAGTCGACATTGATGAGGCCGGGCGTCGTGATGAGGTCGGTGATGCCCTGGACGCCGCCCTGCAGCACCTGATCCGCAGCGGCGAAGGCGCCGAGCACACTGAGGTTCGCGTCGTCGATGTCGAGCAGCCGGTCATTGGGGATGACGATGAGAGTGTCGACCTCTTCGCGAAGTCGTTCGATTCCCGACTCAGCCTGCTCGGAGCGGCGACGGCCCTCGAAGGAGAACGGGCGAGTCACCACACCCACCGTCAATGCGCCCTGGGAGCGCGCGATGCGTGCGACGACGGGCGCACCGCCTGTGCCCGTGCCACCGCCCTCGCCTGCGGTGACGAACACCATGTCCGCTCCGCGCAGCGCCTCTGCGATCTCGTCCTCGTGGTCCTCGGCCGCCTTGCGGCCCACCTCGGGATCGGCGCCTGCGCCAAGACCTCGCGTCAGTTCGCGACCGATGTCGAGCTTCACGTCCGCATCCGACATGAGGAGGGCCTGCGCGTCAGTGTTGATCGCGATGAACTCGGCGCCCTTGAGGCCCACCTCGATCATCCGATTGACGGCGTTGACTCCACCGCCGCCGACGCCGACGACCTTGATCGCCGTGATGTAGTTCTGCGGTGACGCCATGGGAGATCCCTTCAACCTTAACGTTCAACTTGAGGGTTAGAGTTATGTCAAGCTGACCTGCATTGACGGTACGGTCCCGGGGTCCCGCATTGACGTAACGGCGCGCGTGTCGCGACGAATTGCGGCTCCGCTCATCCCCCGCTGCGCGTGATCGGCAAGGTCGGGGCCGACACGTCGACAACCGTTCCCGCGGGCGCTTGTCCACTGTCGAGCAGCACCGTCAGCACTTGTGCCTTGAGCGCCGAATCGTCCGCGCTCCCCCACTCCACGCGAGGCCCGTCCCTGAGCGAGAACGTCACCGAGTCTTCGGTGTGCGCACCGAGGCCCTCAACCCGCTCGAGCACTGTCGCAGGAAGACTTCGGATCACCGCGAGCGCGGCATCGAGCACACGCGCATCACCAAGCGGCACATCCATGACGGGCAGCCCCGCAGGCACTGCATCCACAGTGCCGACCTCCACTGCATCGGCGTCAAGGAGCACAAACTGCTCGCCGGACGGGATCGCGGCGACCGGATCGCGGGCCACCAGCGTCACACGCAGGCCTTGCGGCCACACCCTTTCGACCGTCGCATCCCGCACACCCGTGATGTCACGCAGCTGATTCGCGATATGCGGCACATTCATCGTGAGGAGCGAGTCGCCGACGTGAGAGTCGAGGAGCGCGTCCACCTCGCCAGCATCGATCTCGCCGCTCACACCGGCAAGCTCGATCTTGGCGCCGTCGAGCGCAAACAGCGGTGAGGCCGCAATGACCCACACGACGGCAACAACCGCAGCGGCGATGACAGCAAACTTGCCGCCACGAGACATCGCCCGGCGACGTTCAGTCCGCTTGCGCTCCGCCAGCCGTTCCTGCATGCGCAACGACACCGAACCAGTCGTCGCCGCATCGGGCGCCACCTTTTCCCAGGGACTCTCCTGCACACGCGAGGCCACCACCTGCTGGCGCTGAGCGCGCGCGGGGGCATGCGAGCGGGCCTTCGCGACGTCCTTGCCTGACTGCTGTGCGCGAGGCGGCTTCCCAGCGCGCGTCGGCTCCTGAGATCGCTTCGGCTGCTGCGCTTTCTTTGGCTGCGAGGTGCGCGGCGCCTGCGGCGCACGCTGTGGCTGCGAGGTGCGCGGTGCCTGCTCGGGCCGGGAACCGTCCGCCCGGCGCGGTGCCCGAGGCGGCGTCGGCGGCCGACGCTCAGGCATAGCGCTCCCGCAGACCGTCAAGAATCCATGTGGCGGCTTCCGTCACGGTTCCAGAGCCAACTGTCATCACCACGTCTCCGGGCGAGGCCGCGGCAACCGCACGGTTCGCCGCGTCCTCGAGAGACGTTGCGAGCTCAACGGTGGAGCCGTTGCCCGTTGCAATGCCGTCGGCAATGAGCTCGGAGTCAACGCCAGGGATCGGGTCCTCACGGTCACCGTGGACCGGAGCAAGAATGATCGCGGCGTCATCGATCGACAGCGCCTGAGCGAACTCCCTGTGAAGCGCCTGGGTACGTGAGAACAGCGCGGGCTGGAACAGGACGACGAGGCGTCCGCCGCGTGCTGCTCGAGCCGCCGAGATGACGGCGGCGACCTCCGTCGGGTGATGCGCGTAATCGTCGATGACGCGCACACCCGCGACTTCGCCACGAAGCTCAAAACGGCGTCCGGTGCCGCCGAAGGTTGCCATCGCTGCGGCCGCACGGACAGGGTCGGCCCCCATTTCAACGACAGCAGCCCACGCGGCTGCCGCATTGAGGCGGTTGTGCGAGCCGGGCGTGGGCACCTCAAGCGGGGCATCGAATGCGTCCCGTACCAGGCGAGTCGGCGTCACGACGACGGCCGCTGTCGCGGGGTCGTGTCCGTAGCGAATCACGCGCACGCCCGCTTCCTCGGCCGCGTTGCCCACTCGTGCGGCACCGGGGTCGTCAGCGCACACGACGAGCACACGGGCCTTGGTCGCGAAGCGGACGAACGCTCTCTCAACCTCGTCGAAGCTCCCATAGAAGTCGAGGTGATCCGGCTCCACGTTGAGGACGATCGCCACGTCAGTGTCGTAGCGGAGGAAAGAGCCGTCCGACTCATCAGCCTCGACGACTGCCTCACGCGCGGAGCCTCCGTAGCCACCGGCCACGGCCCCCTCCACCCCAAAGACGCGGGCGCCAACCGCGTAGGACGCATCGATTCCGCAGCGATGGAAGAGGTGGGCGACCATCGCGGACGTCGTGGTCTTGCCGTGAGAACCCGCGACGGCGACGAGTCGCTTGCCCTCAAGCGCCCACGCGAGCGCCTCCGAGCGGTGCCACACATCAATGCCGAGCTCACGGGCGCGGATCAGCTCGTCATTCGTGTCGCGCACGGCGCTCGTGATGACGACCCGATCGGCACCATCGACGAGGTCGGGATCGTGCCCGACTCGCACATCGACGCCTGCCGCCTCCAGCGCCGCGAAATACGCGCTGCGCTTGCGGTCGGTGCCCGTCACGTCAACCCCACGAGCAGCGACGAGGCGTGCCACGGCCGACATCCCCGAGCCGCCAACGCCGATGAAATGGAACCTCATGCGGCGACTCCTTCCACAACGGAGGCCATACGCGCGGCACCATCGACGATGCCGACACCAGCGGCGGCAGCGCGCGCAAACTCCTGCACCTTGCGGTCAAGCACCAGCGGCTCAGCCGTCAACTCGAGCGACGTGGGAGTGAGGTCCGCATCATTAAGGATGTGCGCCGCGCCCGCCTCAACGGCCTCCCTCGCGTTCAGCGCCTGCTCGCCGTTGCCGTGAGGCAGCGGGACGTAGACGGCGGGAATGCCCAGCGCCGTCACCTCACACACCATGCCGGCCCCCGCGCGGCACACGACGGCGTCGGCCACCGCGAACGCGGTGTCCATGTCGTGAACGTACTCACGCACCACGTATTGACCACGCATGCGGGCGGGCAGGTTGCCCCACGCGCGTTCCGCGCCATCGGCCTTGCCTCGGCCCGTGATGTGGAGCACGTGAACTCCGTGAGCCACGAGCGTCTCGATTGCCTCCGCGACCGCAGAGTTGAGGCTCGCCGCCCCGGTTGACCCACCGGTCACGAGGAGCGTGGGCGCGTCCTCCGGCCAGCCCCATGCGGCGCGGGCGACGCGGCGTGCATCCGGGCCGGCGACAGGGTCGCTCAAGCGCGTAGCGAGGTCGGTGATGGCACGGCGCAGCGGCAGGCCCGTGTGGATCGCGCCTGGCAGCGGGGTGCCCTTGAATGTGACCGCCACGGCGGCGGCGCGTCGCGCACCGAGCCGATTCGCCAAACCAGGCTTCGCGTTGCCCTCGTGCACCACAACTGGCACTCGGCGCCTCCGTGCGGCGAGGTACGCCGGAGTTGACACGTAGCCGCCGAAGCCGACGACGGCGTCGGCGTCGATCGCATCGATTGCGCGCGTCGCCGCGCGCACGGCGGCACGCAAGCGGAACGGAAAGCGCACAGCCGATATCGAGGGCCTGCGCGGGAAAGGCACCCGAGGCAC
>Ga0182793_1001991_pt1 | contig 12082 bp, 11 predicted proteins | sample Passage237A_FD_130498 | JGI IMG/M metagenome (GOLD analysis project Ga0182793, IMG submission 130498) | Cellulose adapted compost microbial communities from Newby Island Compost Facility, Milpitas, CA, USA - Passage2 37A (version 2) (version 2) ...
CCCCCGGCGCCCCCCCGCGCCCCCCCCCACGCCCGCGGTGGGGCGGGGGGTGGGGGGGGGGGGGGAGCACCGACACGTAGCCCGCACGCGCGGCCTCGGGCGGCGCGAGCACCATGCGCGCCCAGGCCACGCGCGTGTCGGCATCGGACTGCACGATGCTGGCGCGGTCGACCTGGATCTGGCGCATGCGGTCGCGCGAGACCGTCACCCAACCGTCGTCCTCGACGGCCGGGGCGGCCAGCGGCATGGCCAGCGCGAGCGCCGCGAGGGCGCGGCCAAGGCAGGAGTGCATGTCGTTCCGTGGTGAGAATGCTCGGGTACCCACTGGCATCAACGGCGCACGGCGGGCATTTCTTTAGCGCGACATCGTCCCCGCGCGACGGATGCGGCCGGCGCAGTAGAATGCCACCCCTTGCCGGCCGCCCGCGAACCCCCATGCCCGAAGCCCTCTCCGCCCTGCTCGTCTCCACCGGCATCGTCGCCCTCGCCGAGATCGGCGACAAGACGCAGCTGCTCGCGCTGATGCTGGCCGCGCGCTACCGCCGCGCCACTCCGATCGTGCTCGGCATCCTCGTCGCCACGATCGCCAACCACGCCTTCGCCGCCGCGCTGGGCGCGTGGCTGACCCAGGCGCTGGGGCCGGACACGCTGCGCTGGGTGCTCGGGCTGGGCTTTCTGGCGATGGCGGCATGGACGCTGATCCCGGATCACCTCGACGCCGACGCGCTGCGGCTCAAGACCGGCATGGGCGTGTTCATGACGACCACGGTCGCCTTCTTCCTCGCCGAGATGGGCGACAAGACGCAGGTCGCCACCGTCGCGCTGGCCGCGCAGTACCAGGCGTTCCTCGCCGTCGTCACCGGCACGACGCTGGGCATGATGCTGGCCAACGTGCCGGCGGTGCTGGTCGGCGACCGGCTCGCCCACCGCATCCCGGTGCGGCTCGTGCACACGCTGGCCGCCCTGCTGTTCGCCGCGCTGGGCGTGGCGGCGCTGACCGGCTGGGCCGGCTGAGCGCGCGCCCGGCGCCGGGCGGTGATCTTCCGTTTTCTTGACCTGTGTGGTTGTCCGCCCCGGGTCACTGCGCTACGATCCGGACCATCGTTGGGGGTGCCCGCGTGTCGCACGCGGGCTGAGAAATACCCTTGGAACCTGATCCGGTTAGCACCGGCGTAGGAAAACGCGCATGACCCGCCCGCATTTCGCATTCCCGTCCGCGCCTGCCCTCGTCCGTGCTACCGGCTCCACCGGAAGCATGTGATGAAACCCGTTCCCAATGTCGTGACCATCGCCGGCGTCGACCCGTCCGGCGGCGCCGGCGTGCTCGCCGACCTGAAGGCCTTCTCCGCGCTCGGCGCCTACGGCTGCGGCGTGATCGCCGCGCTGACCGCCCAGAACACCCGGGCCGTCACCGGCGTGCACACGCCGCCGGTCGAGTTCCTGCGCAACCAGATCGACACGCTGTTCGCCGACGTGCGCATCGACGCCGTCAAGATCGGCATGCTCGGCACGGCCGACATCGTGCGCACCGTGGCCGACCGGCTGGCGCACTTCGAGGCCAGACTCGTCGTCTGCGATCCGGTCATGGTCGCCAAGAGCGGCGACCACCTGCTCGCGCGCGAGGCCGTGGCGATGCTGCGCGAGGCGCTGCTGCCGCAGAGCTTCATGATCACCCCCAACCTGCCGGAGGCCGGCGTGCTGCTCGAGTCGCGCGCGCCGGACTCGGTCAGGGAGATGTACCGCGTCGCCGAGCGCCTGCGCGAGCTGCTGCCCACGTCCTCCGAACGCTGGGTGCTGCTCAAGGGCGGGCACCTGCCCGGCGGCGAACTGATGGACCTGCTGTTCGACGGCGACCGCATGCTGGAGCTGCCGGGCGAACGCATCGAGACCAAGAACACCCACGGGACCGGCTGCACGCTGTCGTCCGCCATCGCGGCGCTGCTGCCGCAGACGCAGGGCGGCCTGCGTCCCGTGGAATCCGCCGTACGGGCGGCGCGCGACTACCTCATGCGCGCCATCGCGGCATCGGACCGGCTATCCGTCGGTCACGGACACGGCCCGGTACACCACTTCCACGCGCTGTGGGCGCCGACCGCGCCCTGAATCCGCACGACCCCCTGCAGGAGCAGACCTCATGAACGCCAACGAGAAATTCATCGCCGCCCGGGCCCACGTGGACGAGGCGGCCATCGCGCCGCTGCCCAATTCGCGCAAGATCTACGTGCAGGGCTCGCGCCCGGACATCCGCGTGCCGATGCGCGAGATCACGCAGAGCGACACGCCGGCCTCCTTCGGCGCCGAGCCCAACCCGCCGATCTACGTGTATGACTGCTCGGGCCCGTACACCGACCCGAATGCCCGCATCGACATCCGTTCCGGCCTGCCGGCGATCCGCCAGGCCTGGATCGAGGAACGCGGCGACACCGAAGTGCTGCCCGACCTGTCGTCCGAGTTCGGCCGCGCCCGCGCCGCCGACAAGAGCCTGGACGAGCTGCGCTTCCCCGGCCTGCACCGCAAGCCGCGCCGCGCCAAGCCCGGCATGAACGTGACGCAGATGCACTACGCGCGGAAGGGCATCATCACGCCGGAAATGGAGTTCGTCGCCATCCGCGAGAACCTCAACCGCGAGAAGTACATCGAGTCGCTGCGCGCCGCCGGCCCCAAGGGCCAGAAGATGGCCGAGATGATGCTGCGCCAGCATCCGGGACAGAGCTACGGCGCCAGCCTGGCCGCCACGATCACGCCGGAATTCGTGCGTGACGAGGTCGCGCGCGGCCGCGCCATCATCCCGAACAACATCAACCACCCGGAATCCGAGCCGATGATCATCGGCCGCAACTTCCTCGTGAAGATCAACGGCAACATCGGCAACTCGGCCGTGACGTCGTCGATCTCGGAGGAGGTCGACAAGATGACCTGGGGCATCCGCTGGGGCGCGGACACCATCATGGATCTGTCGACCGGCAAGAACATCCACGAAACCCGTGAATGGATCATCCGCAACAGCCCCGTGCCGATCGGCACCGTGCCGATCTACCAGGCCCTCGAAAAAGTCGGTGGCAAGGCCGAGGAGCTGACCTGGGAGATCTTCAAGGACACGCTGATCGAGCAGGCCGAGCAGGGCGTCGACTACTTCACGATCCACGCCGGCGTGCTGCTGCGCTACGTGCCGCTGACGGCCAACCGCATGACCGGCATCGTGTCGCGCGGCGGCTCGATCATGGCCAAGTGGTGCCTCGCCCACCACAAGGAGAACTTCCTCTACACGCACTTCGAGGAAATCTGCGAGATCATGAAGGCCTACGACGTGGCCTTCTCGCTCGGCGACGGCCTGCGTCCCGGCTCGATCTACGACGCCAACGACGAGGCCCAGCTCGGCGAGCTGAAGACGCTGGGCGAGCTGACCGACATCGCGTGGAAGCACGACGTGCAGGTCATGATCGAAGGCCCGGGCCACGTGCCGATGCAGCTCATCAAGGAGAACATGGACCTGCAGCTGGAGTGGTGCAAGGAAGCGCCGTTCTACACGCTGGGCCCGCTGACCACCGACATCGCTCCGGGCTACGACCACATCACCTCGGGCATCGGCGCCGCGCAGATCGGCTGGTACGGCACGGCCATGCTCTGCTACGTGACGCCCAAGGAGCACCTGGGCCTGCCCAACAAGGACGACGTCAAGGAAGGCATCATCACGTACAAGCTGGCCGCCCACGCCGCCGATCTGGCCAAGGGTCACCCGGGCGCGCAGATCCGCGACAACGCGCTGTCCAAGGCCCGCTTCGAGTTCCGCTGGGAGGACCAGTTCAACCTCGGCCTCGACCCGGACCGCGCGCGTGATTTCCACGACGAGACCCTGCCCAAGGACTCGGCCAAGGTCGCCCACTTCTGCTCGATGTGCGGCCCGCACTTCTGCTCGATGAAGATCACGCAGGACGTGCGCGACTACGCCGCCAGGCAGGGCGTCGACGAGCAGGCCGCGCTCGCCAAGGGCATGGAGGAGAAGTCCATCGAGTTCGTGAAGACCGGCGCCAAGGTCTATCACAACATCTGACGCGCACGGACCGCCGACCCTGCACGGGCCGCCTTGCGCGGCCCGTTTTCATTTGGAGGAGAACGACATGGACGAGGACCTGACCCGCAAGGCCTGCACCCCCTGTCAGGGCGGCATCCCGCCGCTGACGGCCGAGGAAGCGGGGCGCCGGCTCGGATCCGTGACGGGCTGGAACCTGCTCGACGACGGCCGCCGGCTCGAGAAGCGCTATGCCTTCCCCGATTTCCGCGCCGCGCTGGACTTCGTCGTGCGGCTGGGCGAGCTGTCCGAGCGCCAGGGCCACCACCCGGACGTATCCTTCGGCTGGGGCTGGGCCGTGGTGTCGTGGCAGACCAAGAAAATCAAGGGCCTGCACGAGAACGACTTCATCATGGCGGCGCAGACCGACCGCCTCGCCTGAGCGCGCGCCACGCATCCTGGGTTAGCCGGCACGACCTATCCGCAACAGTAGGACGGCCCGGAACGCAATCCGTACTTGTCGCAAGGCCGCTTTCCGATAGACTCGGCAACACCTTGCACCAGGCTCCACACATGCACTCCAGGCTTCACGCAGTCCCTGCCTCACGAGCCGGACGAACGATCCGATGACCGCGTCCGCGCTCGCCGCCCTGCTCTACAACGCCGCCCTGCTACTGGCGATGGTGCTGGTCTTCGAGCTGGCCACGTGCCGTTTCCGGCTCGACAGCAGCCGGAGCGCCCAGATCTTCATCGGCGTCGTGCTGGGCCTGATCGCCATCGGCGTCATGAAGGCGCCCTTCGTGTTCGCCGAAGGCATGGTCTTCGACACCCGCACCGTCATGCTCGGCATGTCGGGACTGTTCTTCGGCCCGCTGCCCACGGCCATCGCCGCCGTCATTGCCGGCGCCTACCGCTGGACGCTGGGCGGCGGCGGCATCGTGATGGGCCTGCTGACCATCGCCATGGCCTCGATCGTCGGCATCGTGTGGCGGCTGCGCCGCCGCGGCCCGCTCGAGGACATCGGCGGCCGCGAGCTGTACGCGACGGGTCTCGTCATACACGCCCTCATGGTCGCGCTGATGGTCACGCTGCCCGGCGCGACCGGCCTGGACGCGCTGACCACGGTCGCGCTGCCGGTGATGCTCGTGCATCCGGCCGCCACCGCGATGCTGGGCCTGCTGCTCGCCAACCGCCTGCGCCGCGACCGCAGCGAGCGCGAACTCGAGCGCAGCGAGGCGCTGTACCGCTCGCTCGTCGACTGCCTGCCGCAGAACATCGTCCGCTACGACCAGGAAGGCCGCATCACCTTCGCCAACAAGGTGTTCCAGCGCAGCACCGGCAGGAGCGAGACCGAGCTGATCGGCATGAACGTCTACGACCTGGCGCCGCCGGACGCGGCCCAGCACTACCGCTCCATCGACGCCGACGTGATCCGCTCCGGCGAGCCGATCTCGCTGACCGCGACGCACCCGGACTGCCGCACCGGCGAGATCGTGCACGTCGAGATCATCAAGGCCCCCGTGCGGGGGCCGGACGGACGCATCGAGGGCATCCAGTGCGCGGTCGTCGACGTCACCGAACGCAAGCAGACCGAGGAGCGCGTGCACCGGCTCGCGTACTACGACTCGCTGACCGGACTGCCCAACCGCAGCCTGCTGATGGACCGCCTCGCCCAGAGCCTCGGCGCGCAGCAGAGCCGCGGCGAGATCGAGGCGCTGATGCTGCTCAACATCAACCGCTTCAAGGTCATCAACGACGCGCGCGGCTACCGCGTCGGCGACGCGCTGCTGGCCGCCTTCGCGACACGGCTGCGCGAGCTGCTGCGCCCCGGCGACACGCTGGCGCGCATGACCGGCGACGAGTTCGCGATCCTGCTGCCCGAGCCCTCCGGCAACCCCGACCGCGCCAGCCGCCGTGCGCTGGCCGTGGCCGAAAAGGTGCACGCCGCGCTGCGCGTGCCGCTGCACATCGACGGCGAGGAGTTCGCGCTCACGGTCAGCATCGGCGTGACGCTGTTCCCCGACGGCGACGCCGGCGAATCGCCCGAGGCCGTGCTGCGCCGCGCAGACACCGCGCTGCACCGCGCCAAGGCCGCGGGCACCGAACACACGGCCTTCTTCGACATCGTCATGGGCGAGTCCGCCGCGCAGAGCTTCCGCGTCGAACGCGACCTGAGGCAGGCCATCGGCGACCGCCAGCTGCGCCTGTTCCTGCAGTCACAGGTGCATCCGGAACACGGCGTCGTCGGCGCCGAGGCGCTACTGCGCTGGCAGCATCCGCAGCGCGGCCTGCTCGGCCCGACCGACTTCATCCCGATCGCCGAGGAATCCGGTCTCATCGTGCCGCTCGGCGCCTGGGTGCTGACCGAAGCCTGCTCGATGATCGCGCTCGAAGCCCGCGACGGCCGCGCGCTGCGCCTGTCCGTGAACCTCAGTCCGCGCCACTTCCGCCAGCGCGACTTCGTCGTGTGGATGAAGGACCTGCTCGTCACGACCGGCATCGACCCGCGCCTGCTGACGCTGGAGATCACCGAGAGCCTGTTCATCCACGACATCGGCGAGATCGCCGAGCGCATGCACGAGCTGGCCGCGCTGGGCGTGCGCTTCTCGATCGACGACTTCGGCACCGGCTACTCGTCGCTGGCCTACCTGAAGCAGCTGCCGATCCACGAGCTCAAGATCGACCAGAGCTTCATCCAGGACGCGCCGGCCGACCCCAACGACGCCGCGCTGGTCGAGACCATCCTGTCGGTCGCGCGCCACCTGCAGCTCGACGTCGTCGCCGAGGGCATCGAGACGCGCGAGCAGGCCGAATTCCTCGACAGCCGCGCGACCATCGTCCACCAGGGCTATTTCCACGACCGGCCGGTCCCGGCACCGCAGTGGCTGGAGAAATGGCGCGCCGGCCGCTGAGGCCGCGCCACGGGTCGCGCTTCGCGCCCGGCGATGCGACAATCGCCCCGACGACCCGACGGACACGATCATGACCACCGACCAGCCCGCCCCGCTCGCCGCCATCCTCTACACGCCGCAGGACCCGGTCGAGAACCTGATGCTCGATGTCGCCCACGCGCTCGCCGGGCGCGGGGTGCGTCTGGGCGGCGTGCTGCAGCACGACATCGGCATGGCCATCGACGACCCCTGCGCGATGGAGCTCGAAAACCTCGCCAACGGCGAGCGCTACTCGCTGTCGCAGGAGCTGGGCCGCGGCTCGGAGGCCTGCCGTCTCGATCCGGCCTCGCTCGCGCGCGCGGCGGTCGAGATCCGCCGCGCCGTCGAGGCCGGCGTGCAGCTCGTGTGCGTCAACAAGTTCGGCGCGCAGGAGGCGCTGGGCAGCGGCCTGCGCGAGGAGATCGGCCTGGTCGTCGCGGCCGGCATCCCGCTGCTGACCGCGGTGGGCGAACGCTTCCTGCCCGAATGGAACGAATTCTCCGGCGGTTACGGCGAACTGCTGCCGCCCGAGCGCGAGGCGGTGCTGGCCTGGTGCCTGCGCATCTGCGGCCAATGAGCCGCGCCTGCCGCGAAGGCTGCGGCGCCTGCTGCATCGCGCCGTCCATCAGCTCCCCGATTCCCGGCATGCCGCAGGGCAAGCCGGCCGGCGTGCCCTGCGTGCAGCTCGACGGGGCGCTGCGCTGCCGCCTCTTCGGCCGCCCCGACCGCCCGGCCTGCTGCAGCGGACTGGCGCCGTCCGCCGAGATGTGCGGCGAGACGCGCGAACAGGCACTGGCCTGGCTGACCGAACTCGAAACCCTGACCCGACCGCAATGATCATCTACCTGCACGGATTCCGCTCCGGGCCCGCTTCCGGCAAGGCCCAGGCCCTGAAACACCGCATGGAGGCGCGTGGCCTCGGCCACGCCTTCTGGTGCGAGCAGCTGCCGCACGAACCGGACCGGGCCATCGCGCTGATCGAGCGCGCGCTGGTCGAGGCGCCCGCACGCAACCCCGGCCACGCGCCCACGCTGGCGGGCAGCTCACTGGGCGGCTACTACGCGACCTTCGTCGCCGAGCGCCACGGCCTGCGCGCCGTGGTCGTCAATCCGGCCGTGATCGCGCCGCTGGACCTGGCGCCCCACATCGGCACGCAGACCAACCTGTACACGGGCGAGAGCTTCGAGTTCACGCAGGCGCACATCGACCAGCTGCGCGCGCTCGACACCGGGCCGCTGGCGGACCCGACGCGCTACTGGCTGCTGGCGGAGAAGGGGGACGAGGTGCTCGACTACCGCCACGCGGTGGAGAAATACCGTGGCGCGCGCCAGACCGTGCTGGACGGCGGCAACCACGGCTTCTCGCGCTGGAACGACTACCTGGACGACATCATCGCCTTCGCCGGTCTCGGCTGAAGGCGCGCGCTCAGTCGCGGCGCGGCGCGTCGGCGGTGAACGCCCCGGCCGGCGCATGCTCGGAGGGCTCGTGGCGCTCGGCGTCCATCGCGTCCGCCGCGTCGGCGTCGGCCTGCACCGGATCGACGCGCTGCGCCTCGCGCTCCTCGGCCTCGGCCATCTCGGCCGGCGACACCGGACCGGCCTCGGCGGCCGACGGCGTCTCGCCCAGATCGGTCGCCGCCTCGGCCGCGGACGGGGTCTCGATCGTGTCCGCGGCCTCGTCCGACGGCGATCCGGCCGCCTCCGTTTCCTCCGCCGCGCGCGGCGCGTCGATCAGCAGCGTCGCCACGCGCTCGCGGAAGAGGTCACGGCTGGAGCCCGCGGACAGGCGCTCGTAGCCGCTCGACAGATGCTCGAACAGCGCCTTGTACGAGCCGGCCATCGACACGAACAGCGTCGCGGTCTTGTCGAAGTGGGCATCCACCTCGCGCTTGTATTCGGCGATCTCGGCATCCTTGCGGGCGAGTGCGTCTTCGGCCTCGCGCAGGCGCTGCCTCATGCCGCCCGCGCCGACCCGGCCGAAGAAGAACCCCAGTCCGGCCGCGGCCAGCACCAGAACGATCACGAAGGCCCACAGGGCTTGTCCAGACATCTTTCACCTCTCGGAAGAACACAATCGACGCGACGGGCTCACTCGACCTTGATGTAGGCGAAGCCTTCCCGCTGCTGCAGTTCGGCGATGCGCACCACGCCCGACGTCACCAGCGTCACGCCTTCGTACAGCTTGTCCTCGGACAGGCCGATCTGGCTGCGCGTGATGTCGCACAGTTCCAGCTTCACGCCCTGCACCGAATGCAGCGCCTTGAGCCGGCTGGCGTTGTTCTCGCGCCGCTCGGCCATCGCCGCGTCCTCGGCGAAGGGCGTGCCCTCGAGCGGATCGTCGGTGACGAAGCGGATGCCGTGCGCGACGAAGACGATGCGCACATCGTAGTCGACGAGCTCGTTCTGGTAGTGCGTGACCATGTTGTGGATGCTCGTCAGCATCGCGCTGAAGCGGCGCGGGTCGGAGAAGTCGGCGTGGTACACGACCTTGGGCGTCTCCTCGGCACGCGCCGGCGCGGCCAGCAGCGCCATCGCCAGCGCGAGGAGCGCCAGCAGCGACACGAACGGACGCCCGGCGGGCTCGGAACGGCGGAACTGGAACATGGTCGTCCTCCTCGGATTGGGCGGGAACAGCGGCCGCGACCGGCCCGGCGCTCCCCGGGCCGCTTCGCCCGCAGTATACGCAGATGCCTGCGTTCGGGCGCCCGGCGCGGCCCGGCGACCCTGCTAAACTAGCACGCTCGATTTCACGCGGCGACCCCGGATGTTTGTCCTTTTCGAAGACGGCGGCACGTTCAAGGCGGGGACCATCCTCGCCGACAACGATGCCTCCCTGCAGATTGAAACCACGCACGGCAAGCGCCTCAAGCTCAAGGCCGCGCACGTGCTGATGCGCTTTCGCGAGCCGGCGCCGGCCGAGCTGCTCGAACGCGCCGAGCGCGAGGCCGAGGCGCTCGACACGGACTTCCTGTGGGAGGTCTGCGGGGACGAGGAATTCGCCTTCGAGGAGTTCGCCGCCGAATACCACGGCCGCACGCCCAGCGCGCTCGAATCGGCCGCCATCCTGCTGCGCCTGCACTCGGCGCCGATCCACTTCCACCGCAAGGGCCGTGGCCGCTTCCGCAAGGCGCCGCCGGAGATCCTGCGCGCCGCGCTCGCCGGGCTGGAGAAGAAGCGCCTGCAGGCCGAGCAGATCGAACGCATGCGCGCCGAGCTGGTCGAAGGGCGCCTGCCCGAGGAACTGCAGGGCATGGTCGAGCAGGTGCTGTACCGGCCCGACCGCAACCGCCCCGAGGTCAAGGCGCTGGAGGCGGCCTGCGTCGACGCCGGCCTGTCCGCGCCGCGCCTGCTGCTCAAGTGCGGCGCGCTGCGCTCGAGCTACGACTACCACTACAACCGCTTCCTGTTCGAGCACTTCCCCGAGGGGCCGGCCTTCCCGGCCTACGACCCGCCGGCCGGCACCGACGCGCTGCCACTGGCGCGCGTGGCGGCGTTCTCGATCGACGACGTGACGACCACCGAGATCGACGACGCCTTCTCGGTCACCCCGCGCGAGGGCGGCGGCTGGCGCATCGGCATCCACATCGCCGCGCCGGGCCTGGGCTTCGAACGCGGCTCCTCGCTCGACGCCATCGCGCGACGCCGGCTGTCGACGGTCTACATGCCCGGCACCAAGATCACGATGCTGCCCGACGAGGTCGTCGACACCTTCACCCTCGCCGCCGGCACCGAGTGCCCGGCCGTGTCGCTGTACCTCGACGTCAGCCCGGCACTGGCGATCACTGGCTTCGAGAGCGCGGTCGAGCGCATCACCGTCGCCGCCAACCTGCGCCACCACGACATCGAGCCGTATTTCAACGAGCACACGCTGGCACAGGAGCAGGTGCCCGACTTCCCGTACCGCGACGAGCTGGTGCTGCTGTGGGAACTGGCCACGGTGCTCGAGGCCGGGCGCGGCAAGCCCTCGGCGAACACGGACCAGGTCGATTACAGCTTCTACGTAGACTGGACCGTCGACACCGCCGACGGCCCCGGTTACGTCACGATCACCGACCGCAAGCGCGGCTCGCCGATGGACAAGCTCGTCGCCGAGCTGATGATTCACGCCAACTCCACCTGGGGCAAGCTGCTCGACCAGGCCGGCGTGCCGGGCCTGTACCGCGTACAGAACGGCGGCAAGGTGCGCATGAGCACCCACGCCGAACCGCACGACGCACTGGGGGTGGACTGCTACGCGTGGGCCAGCTCGCCGCTGCGCCGTTATGTCGACCTCGTCAACCAGTGGCAAATCGTCTCGGTGATCCGGGGCGCGACGCCGACCTTCGCGCCGCGCTCGACCGAACTGATGGCCGCGATGCGCGACTTTGAGCTGACCTACGCCGCCTACGGCGAATTCCAGCGCATGATGGAACGCTACTGGTGCCTGCGCTGGCTGCGCCAGCGTGGTGCCACCGAGGTCACCGCGCGCGTGCTGCGTGAGAACGTCGTGCGCATCGACCAGACCCCGCTGGTCGTCAAGGTGCCCTCGATGCCGCTGCAGATGCCCGGCGCGCAGGTACGGCTGGCCATCGACGGCAGCGACCTCGTCGACCTGGAGCTCGACGCGCGCTACCTCGAAACCCTGTCCGAGCCGGACCCGAGCGAAACCGGCGAGGCCCTCTTCGCCGGCAGCTGACCCCACCCCATGGCCCAACTGGCACGCGCTCCGCTGCTCTCGCGTTTCGGCGTCCGAGCCCGCGACGGCGGCCACAGTCCCGCGCTGCCGTTCGCCTTCGTCGTCTCGCTGCTGCTGCACGGCGTGATCCTGTCGATCACCTTCACGAGCTCGCCGCCCCCGCCACGGCAGGAAATGCGCCAGCTCGACGTCGTGCTCGTCAACGCCCGGCGGGAGCGGCCGCCCGAGCAGGCGGACGTGCTGGCCCAGGCCAATCTCGATGGCGGCGGCAACAGCACGGCCGAGAACGCCCGCCCGTCCACGCCCTCGCCGCGCCGCCAGCCGACCGAACGCGGCGACGCGCTGGCCGACACCCGACGCCCCGCCCCGCCCCCGCAGCCCGTCGCGCCGCCCGAACCGGCCGTGCGGCTGGAACCGGCCCCGCCCGCTCCGCCGCCGGAACCGGAGCCCGCGCCGACACCCGAACCGG
>Ga0182793_1001994_pt1 | contig 12072 bp, 9 predicted proteins | sample Passage237A_FD_130498 | JGI IMG/M metagenome (GOLD analysis project Ga0182793, IMG submission 130498) | Cellulose adapted compost microbial communities from Newby Island Compost Facility, Milpitas, CA, USA - Passage2 37A (version 2) (version 2) ...
GGTGCGGGCGTGCGGAAGGAAGGAGCGCTTGAGATCGAGTGCCTGAGCAGCGCGGCCGTGATTGAGAATCGCGACGAACATGCCGGGTTGGAGGTGGACGGCGGATAGACCGGGGGCGCGGAGGGGAGTTCGTGCCCGTGGGGAGAGGTCAGGGAAAAGTGGATAAAAAAACGCGTGCCGGGCGGCACGCGGGAGGGAGGTGGAGGGGATCTTGAAATCGGAGATGGGGAAATGGGGGTCTTGAAATGGTGGGGAGGTGCGGTGGTGAGGCAGGTGTGCCAGCTGTTGTAGGCGGAGGCGACGGTCTGGAAATAGGCTGCGACGAGGAGACGGAGGTTTAGCCTACGGCCTCGATGCGGTCCGCGAAGACGTTGATGAGTTTGTGGTCGGTCAAAAGCGTCTCTACTTGTGGCCAGACGGCGGCGAACCGGTCGTGAAAGGCCGCGAGTCGTGGGTTCCCAAAGCGCAGATGAACGACGCGGGGCGGTGGATCGGAGAGGATGATGCGCGCGGAAAAATCCGAATCCTTTGTTACGATCACCCAATCGTGCTCCCGGGCGTGTTGCCAGAGTTCGCTGTCGCTGGGGTTGGGCTCGAGTCGGTGGCGTGAAATACGGGCAAGGACGGAGTAAAACGCAGGCGGACCGGAAGATTTTGGTCCAGCAGGATGCCCTTCATGTGGACGCGACGACCGAATAGTGATTCGCCATCAGGCGGGACGCATAATCTAAGCAGGCTTGGATGTCCTCGCGGGTGAGAGCCGGATCTCTGCGAGCAGGTCTTCGACCGAGTCGCCGGCGGCGAGAAATTCCAGAATGGTCTGGGCGGCGATTCGCGTGCCCCGCACCACGGGCCGTCCGTTGCAGACGTCGGGATCGATGACGATGCGTTTGCTCATGACGCGGACTGTGGCTCACCGTCTTGCATCGGCAACCGCCGGCTGCGGCAGGTAAAAGGGACACGTGGTTGAAACGGTCGCAACGGTGAGCAGCCCGATGCGGCACTGGCGGGCGAGAAGAGGGCGTTCGTATTTGCGGGGCGGTTCGTGTTGTGAACAGCGCCGCCCACGGGCACCCCGCGATGCTCACCCCTTCAGCCGCGAGCGCGGCTTTCGGGGCCGCGCCGGAGATGGCGCGACCGTCGCCGCGCTGTCGCGCTTCGTCCCGGATGCGAGATTCAGCAGCCCGATCCGGCGTAAACGGGCCAAGAGGCGTCGCTCATGGCGTTTGGTCAATTCGTGTTCCCAGATACGCAGCACGCGCCAGCCGTGGGCGCGGAGTCGGCGGGTGACGAGGCGGTCGCGCGCTTGGTTGGCGGCGATCTTTTCGCGCCAGAACTGCGCGTTCTGCCTAGGCCGGGTGGCGTGGATCGGGCAGCCGTGCCAGAAGCAGCCGTCGACGAAGACGGCGAGATTATGTCCGCGAAACACGAAGTCCGGTTTCACTTTGAAGTTCGTCTTGGCGTCTTTGATCCGAAGCGTGACACCGCGTCGCCAGCCGGAGATGCCGAGCGCGCGAAACACGGCGACGAGTCGCAGCTCGGTGGAGGCGTTGCCCCAACCCTTCACCTTGGCCATGAGCGCGGAGCGTTCGGCCTTGGTGAGGATGTCGGTCATCGGTGATGTCAGGGGAGGTTCTAACACATCTATTCTCGCCATCGATACCGTCATCCGGCGCATCGAAAGGATTGTGGAGTTGGAGAACTGTCGCGTAGGTCGACAGCTAGCTTGTTTCGTCCGCAATCCGTCCGGACACAACGCGCGAGGGAGGGCGACACGGCAACAACGTTCACGGTCAACTCCCCGACGTTGGACGACCTCAAGGTCGAAATCTTACGTAAGGGAAGTGCGGTTGTGAGACGTGCCGGTGTATTCTAGATCTCCCGATTTGGCAGAAATAGTGGGAAACCCGAGTTCTTGCACGGCGGCGATAATTTTCACCGCCTGAACCGCCTGTTTCGGTGATGGTGGCCGATTTTGGGCCGCAAGTCTGCCCATGTTGAAGGCGAAGCTCCGTTGCCATGGTTGCAGGTGGCCTCGTTCCTTCGCCCATTTGGACAAGGCAAACCATTGCTCGGCGTTCAGCGTCTGTGCCGCGGCCACGGTCTCTTTGACTTTTTCTTGGTTGCTTGTGGTGCGTCGCGTCTCGTGCGGTGTTTCATTCAACATCCCCCGCAGGCTTGTAGGCAGCATAATCTTCCGAGCGCGGAACGCTTCCCAGCACTCGGCGCGTTTGCACCACTCGCTGATATTTCTGCCGCCGGGCGGACGGGTGAGGTAGGCGCGCGCTTCCCGTGAAATAGCCTCCAATGCGACGATGATTGGCACGGGCACGGTCTGTTTCTCCCAAATCGTCCCGAGAGGTAGCCGATGTCCCGTCTCGGTGGTGAGGTGGGCCAGCGTATAGGTGACGATCTGCGCCTTGTAGCCCAGTTCATCATGTTGGGCCACGATTCTGTCGGTTGCCTTGAACAGCAAGGCCTTCGCGACGAGATCTCGAAAGTAGTCTTCGTCCACCACGGGCCAGCCAAGCTCTCCGCAACGTTCGGTCCACTTCTCGAAATTCTTCTCAGCCCCCGTGCAGACCCAGAAGGGGTAGCCATCCCAAGTGTGCTCGAACTTGGCCAGGTCGGTCTTTGAAAAACGCTGCGCGCGGGGGTGTTCCTCCTCCCAGCGCTTGATCGCGGCCGGCGTGCGGTTCTTGAACTTGTCGTCTTCGTAGCTGCCGCGGGCGCGTTCGTAATACCAACGAGTGCCGCGCGCGAGGCCGCTAGTGGGGGGCGCGTAACGGGTGCGAGAAAGTTCTTCCAGTGCGCGGTGAAAAGGACCGGTGCCCGCGATGTCAGACAGGTTCACCTTGTTCTGGCTGTTAGCGTAGCGGGAAATCAGAGGAACGACATCCACGACGTCGTCCGGATTCGCCAAGACGGTGAGCTTCATCTGGACACGCACGTCGTCCACGTCGATACCCACGACTTTGTGCGCGTGGTAGATGCTGGCGGTGGTTTGGCCGCCGTTGACGATTTGGAAATCCTTTACCGCCTTGAGCAGGGCGTGGCCGTCCTCGTTGGTTTCGACCGACACCTCGGCCGCCGTGCAACAAAGACCGTTGTTGTAGGCGAGGAATCGGTGGGGTTCGTCACGCAGCGTCTCTTGCAGGCCTTTGTTCACTTTGCCTTTCGCCTGAAGGAAGGCGCGGACGTTGCGCTCGAGCAGGCGCTGGCCGTGTTCGCCGTAGATTCGCACCAACAACGAGGCGGGGAGAAACGCGAGGTAGGTGCGGTATTCACCCGAGGCGTCAGCCATCTCCAAGGCTGGCACGGGGCCGCCGTAGTCTTTGGCGAAATCGAGTTCGATGGTGCCACGTTCCGTGCCGCGCAGCCGCGCGAGCTTGTCCAGATCCCACAGGATGTGCCGCGTCTGGATACCCTCGACCGGCTCGTCCTCGATGGTCACATTTTTTACCACGCCGTCGGTGAGCAGGAAAAGATGAGCGGTAGTCAGCCGCGATTTCGCCTCGTGGATGCGGCGGGCGGCCTCGAAGACCGGACTGGAGGATTCCAACTCGACATGAAAGCCGCCCAACGCGCGGCGGAGGAATCCGCGGAGATGTTTGAACAGCTGTTCGGCCTCGGCGCGGGTAATGATAGGTGGTGTGTCCTCGTCGCGATATTCGGTAATGAAGAGATCGAGACGGGCGCCGTCGTCCGAGAGGTGCCAAGCGGTAACGCGCGCGGCCGGATACTTCGCGCCCCGGGCCGGCCATTTGTCGGGGCAAAGTTCGTGGTCCAAGGCTTCGTTGTGCTCCACGAGACGCTCGACCGCGAAATCGGTGAAAGCGTCTTCGGACAGTTTGGGCGTGCCGGTGGCTGGTTCGATGCGCTGCCGGACGTCGGCTTTTACCTCTTGGGCGAATTGTTGGAGCGTGAGCATGGCTGGAAAGAATCAGGGCGTGGGCGCCGATGCCGGCGTGATGAGCGCGGCATAAAGATTCCCCGGCGCGACCGCAAAATAGGCACAGGCGGTGAGAGCGAGATCGTAGGCGACCGCGCCCACGCCGACGGGCAATCCGGCCTCCACGATGCGGGGGAAGCCTGTGCGCACGTGGTAGGTGTCGGCCCGGCGCACCGCGTAGCCCGGCGAGGCGTAGCGCGCGGCGTCACGGTCGAGATAGCCGGCCGCGATCAGGGCATCTTCGAAGTGTTCTCGCGCTCCGGGTGCCGCTGCGAGCGCGGCGCGCAGCTTGGCCACGCGAGCTGGAAGCGTATCCGTTCCGGTTTCTTGGGCTTCGAGCGAAAGCACGTGCAGGAAGAGAGCCGGCGAGTGGGTGTCGTCGAGTTGACGTTCGCTGGTGATGCGCACCGCCTGTGGCTGTTTGGCCAAAGTTGTTTTCACTTCGATCCAAGCTGAGGTGGCTTGGAAGTCCTGATGCGCGCCATGAGGGCCGGTCCACGCCGCAACGGCGGCGACGGGGCCGAGCTTGGGAAGGAGACTTTCGCCGAGAAAATATAGCTCGCCCCAGAGACCGCGCTGCGCCGCAGGATCTAGTCCTTGGGCGGTTGCGGTGAGGAAACGTTGCCAGCGGTGGAGCTGACCGAGTAGGGCGGTGACCGCTCCGTCCGCATCAGTCGCTTCCTCGACACGACGTGCGAGATCGACAGCGAGCGCGTCGAAGACGTCTGCGAAGCGCGACTCTGCCAAGATTACGCCGATGTGCGGAGCGTCGTCCACGACCACGGAGATCGGAGAGAGAGCGGCCAGGCGTGGCCATTGGCGGTGCGTGGGGGCTTGCGCGCCATCCAGAGGCAGCAAAAGCGCCCGCCGTCCGGCACCCGGTTCGCGCGCCGCGAGCAGGCTGCGCCCGGGAGTGGCCCGGCAGCGGATCAGCCACCAGCGTGCACCGTCTGTAGCGGCGTTCGCCTCCAGCTCTGTCCAGAGGATGGAAAAACCGATCCCCGCCGGCTCACTCATCGTCGTAGGCGGCATCGTCTTGGATCATTGCGTCCCAGACTCGGTTCACCCGGTATTCCACGCCGAGAACGGTTTCGCTGGCGGGAAAGCTCAGGGCGACGCCGACAACGGGATCGCCATGACGATCCAAACCGGTCTTGCGGGCGGGCATGTTTTCACCGGCACCGGCCTCCGTAGGCGGAACGAGCGGGTAGATGAGCAGCAGACCGTGTGTGCGTGGACGTAACACGCGAAGCACGCGACCGTAGGGTCGCGTCGTTTCTCCTTTTTCAGGCGAGCGCAGTTTGGCGGGTCGCTCTGGCGTGCTTTCCTGCCAACGTTTTGTGAGCGCTAACGCTACCTTTTCGGCATCTTCGCCGACCATACCGGCGAGCCAGTCGCGATCATCCACGAGATCTGGCTTACCTGCGATTGCGGCGAGCCAAGCGGCGTCAAACGGGACTCCGCGAAAATCCCACGCTTCGTCGGACGGATTCTGGATGTTGGCTTTGCGGGCAAGCCAAGTCGTGTCCGTCTGATCCTCCGCAGTTCGGGAAACGAGGCCGGTGTCGCGTCCCGCGATTTTTCGTCGATCCTCGACCGAGGCGCTGCTCGAGCCGACCAATACGACAGTCCAGTGGGTGAGCTCTTTGTCTGCTTTGTCGGCCTGTTGGCGGATGAATTTGACCAATTCACTTCCGCCGGCTCGCGCGGACTCCGGGGGGAAACGCAGCCGAGAAAGAAAGGTAGCGACTTCGACGGCGGCCACACCTTTCCAAACGCGGGAGCCTGGAGAGTCCTGCTCGAATGCAGGGGCACTTAGCACATCGAGAAAACCTTCCACTGCGGCGAGATTGGACGCTGTGATAGAAGGGTCTTTGAAGAACTGTGTGGTTTGAACCAGCACTCCCTCCCAAGAAAGCTCCTGCACCCGGCTGTGGGACATCTTGTTGAGCGCGGTGACGATCATACCAGCCGGGTGCGTGCGCACGCGCAGCCCGTAGGTCTTGGGCGTTTGGCCGGTGGCGACCATGTGATCGAATTCCCGCCGCAGTTCCGCTTCCGCCAATGCGATATGACGATACCAGCGTCTCAGCTCTGAAGTGGTGAACAACCGACAAAGATCAACGTAGCCCGGTCTGTAACCGAACCACCGCCCCATTTGGAGCAGAGTGTCATACATTTTCGAGGTGCGGAGGAAGTAGCTTACCGAAAGCCCCTCCAACGTCAGGCCGCGCGATAGCTTGTCGCCGCCCACTGCGATTACGCTGCGGCCTTGCGCTTCGTGCGCCTTGTAGTCGAGCGGTGTTTGCGAGGAGGAGTTGATGACCACCACATCGATTTTCGCCGCTGCCGCGTGCAATTCGGAGTCCAGCGCTTCCCAGGCGACCACGGGGTGGGCTTCTTCACCGAATTCCAAGGATACTGGAACGAACTCTTCTTCCCATAGCTGGCGGAGCTCTTCACGAATAGTAGGTCGCCGTGCACCGTCTCCGTCACGAAGCCGTCGCTGCAAGCCGATGAGCTCATCGTTTACCAAGCGTGCGACGTGATTCTGCACGGGCTGGAACCGGGTTACATGCACCAGCATCGAGTTATGCTTGTTGGCTTGGCCGCGGACTCGCCGCGCACCGCAAACCAAAATGAAGCAGCGAATCGCCCGACGTAGCGAATCCGGCAGCTCACTCGGAACATGATCGATCTTATGCTTGGGCGGAAATGCATCGGCATAATCGGTCAAGTCGCGAACGATATTGAGCCCGGCCTGTTCCTGAATGTCCCTGTCTGGGTCGCCGGGGAGTCCAAACACTCGCGCCGGGCCGACATAGTTCGACGGCGCCTCTACGTTGATGATGAAACTTCGGGGAAAGAGATCGGCTCCGTGTTTTGGCGATTCCGCGTCCGGGTTGATGAAGATATTCGCGAAGGGCGTAGCAGTATAGCCAACGTAGGCCGATTTTTCGAATACATCGAGCAGGGCGCGTATCCGCCCGTTAATTACGGAAACATCCTGCTCTGGATCGGCTCCCGCTTTGCTCTTCGTGTTGATCGAAGCGTTGTCGGCTTCGTCGTCGATGAGCAGGAGGGGGACGTCGCGAATCACGATTTTTGCGCCCTCGGACGCTTGGGTTCCTGCCACAGCCGTTACCCATTCGTGCAGATTTTTCAGGACGTGGCCGTTCTTTTTAATTACCAAGATGACCGGATCTCCACCCAGCATCACATTTTGTGTTGAGGCAGTAGTTCTGTTGAAGTCGCCGTCTTCCGCGCTGCTTGTGAGCGGGTGAATCGTGAACCGCTCTCCGGGATTTTTCCCGACGCCTACCCAGCGATTATGCGTGTTAGGATTTCGGCCATTTCGGCTGTCGAAACCGGTTACGCCTTCATCAATTCGGAGCTGGGTTTGGCTGCGAAGGTTGCTGTGAATACCTGCAAGGATGACGATGAGCTTGTAGCCTGCGTCTATGGCTTTGCAGACGAGTCCGGTATAGTTTGCCGTTTTCCCTGACTGCACGCTGCCTACAACCATCCCCCGTCGATCCCAAGAGCCGGGTCGCGTTGGATCTTCCAAGAGATCCAGCACCTTCTCGGTCAGGCTATGGAGCCCGTTTACTACCGGAGGCGGTAAGCCAAATTCGCGTGAGAGATAACGTTCGTAGCGAGTCCAGAATCGCCAGCTGATTTGAGCGCGCTTTTCGGGCAGCCATACTTTGTGCGCGTCAGGATCGTGGTCATCGAGCACGCCGACTGAACCCGGCCGAACCGCGAACATATGGGCAAGCTCGGCCGTCAATGTTTCAAGGTCGGGCTCGGGACCGCCAAACAACGTCGCGCCTTGGATGGCTTTCTTTGCGACCTCTCGAATTTTTTCCAGAGTTCTGTCGGTTTCTTTCGCGAGGATGTCGGCGGCGAGGTTTCGCGCGTTTGCGTGATTTTGTGTGGCGTCAGGCATGGGGCGGATTTCGGGATAACTCGGCGAGTAATTCGGGGAATTGGTCGCACGGGGGATGGGTTGAAAGGCGCTGGATGGTTTCTTCGTGGCTCCAGCCGCATGCGCGGAAGGTCCGATACAGTTCGCCGACCACTTCCTGAATGTGAGCTGGCGGCGCGCTTTCGAAGGGCTCCGGCTGCGTGGCGGGATTTTCCGCTGCAGCGATGCCGATGTGCTGAAGCGGGATGGTTTCCTGGAGGAATGCGAAGAGGGCGCGGAGCGCTGGTTTGTCGGTGGAGCTTTCCATCGCCCGCCGCACCAGCGGATGTTCGTCGTTGATGCGGTAAAAAAGGCGGTCGTGTTTGGCGAGGTGCAGCCAGAGGCGGTCGATCGTGCCGGACTCGGCAGGGGCGGTGAGGCGCGCGCCGCGATGGGTGTAAACTTTTTTCGCCGCCTCACGCAGGATGGTGGCGATCTCGCGCAGGCGTTCGCGCAATCCGGGCGGTGGGATAGCCCGTGATTTCACTACGTTTATCTGCCAAGCGTGGTCGAGTGTGTTGGGTAGATCGACGGCGATGCGGAGGAGCTGAAAGTGGGAGTCTTTTTTCCAGCCGAGGCCGAGCCAGTCCCCGGCTACGAGAAGCCGATCGCGGCGATAGACGTAGAATCCTTGGTGCGACAGCCAGCCGCGCGGTCCGGCACCCTTCTTCAGATCGGCGGGAGAGAGTTTTGAGGCATGGGGTAGGATATAGCCGCGCACGAGGATGGTCTCGCCGTCGAAACGCAGGCGCTCATTGCAGGGGTTCTGAGGCATGTGCGCCTCCATGAAGGGATCCCAAGGTTCCACGGGATGCCCGTTGACGCGCAGGATTATACCGGAGGGACCTGCGATCAGACGATGGAAGACCATGCCGAGGTGGCGACGCACACCTTCGATGCGTTCAAGAAACCGGAGCTGGTGTTTTTCGTCTTCCGTGCGCTGACCGCGGGTCAGACGATCGAGGTTTTCCCAAAGGACGACTGTGCCGTGCGGCATTGTGTCGAGCGGTGCTAGCCAGATTTCCGCTGAGGGGGCTGCGTCACGATGCAGGCTCCAGTCGTCGAGCGCGTCGAGATCCCAGCGGCGGGTGGCGATGGGCAGGCCGGCGCGGCGGCTACTCACGGTAAGGCGGCGGCACTGGGATAGGGAGGCAGTCTTGAGACCGAGCCCAAAGCGGCCGAGATCATGCGGGGCGCGGGCAGCGAGGGGGCCGCCGCCGCCAAGCCGCATCGCTTCCACCAGCCTGGCGTCGTCCATGCCCCGGCCGTCATCGATCACTCGGATGATGGAGTCGGCGCCGGCCCATTCGCAGTGGATATCAATATGGCGCGCCTCGGCGGAGATGCTGTTATCTACCAGGTCGGCAATGGCGGTGGGAAGATCGTAGCCGAAGGCCCGTAGGCTCTCGAAAATCGCGGCCGCGCGGGGCGGGGTCTGATCGGGAGCGGAGGCGACTGCGGACATCGAGTCGGGGTCAGAAGAACTTGGCGCCGGCGGGGGCGGCATCGCGGCAAGGTGTCGCGCTCGCGGCTTGGGACTCTGTCGTGTCGGACAGCGTGCGCCGGCGGGCCTCCATGCCGGCACGCTGGGCCTCGACGCAGTAGAAAAGCTCGTCGGAGAATTCCTCGGCCTCGAAGCGACGCCACGCCTCTTTGCCGAAGGGTTCGAGCATCACGGGCCAGCCGCTGCGCACGTAGCGTGGGGCGAGATCGGGCAGCTCCGGCACGGGCGAGGGCTCGTTGTGTTTTTCGTCGCCGTGTTCGACGGCGTTGTCGGGGTGAAGGTGGGGGAAAAGCCAGAGCAGCGCGTGCCAGCCGCGAAGGAATTCACGAGACGACATGGCGCGAAGGGTGCGGGCGTCGGCCTCCGTGAAAGGCTTGATGCGGAGGGCGGCGTCGGCGTGATCGGCGGGGATTTCGGCGACGAAGACGTTGCGTTTGGCGGCGTGGGTGGGCCTCGGGGTGGCGGGGCTCGACGGTTTTTCCGTGAGCGAAGCGGGTTTCCGCGGGGCTTGTTGCGCGGCGAAGTAGCGAAGGATGCCAAGACCCACTGCTTCGGCGATGAGGGGCGGCACGGCGTTGCCAATGAGGCGGAAGGAGTGGGTGCGGGGTTCGGGAAAAACGAACCAGTCGGGGAAGGTTTGGACGCGGGCGGCCTCGCGAGGCGTGAAGGATCGATTCTGCGTGGGGTGAATGAACATCAACCCGTCCTTGGCGAGATGCGCGACGATGGTGGAACAGGCGCGCTCCGGGTGTTGACGCGTGTAGCGATCCTTGAACGTGGTTTTGTCATAGGGGAACTCGAACTCGACGCCCTTGCGCATCATGTAGGCGGAGGAACGCCCGGGCGGGATTTTTTTGAAGTCGCGAAGGTCACGTTCGCTGTGAGGACGGGCGACGTGGTTGTGTAGTGTGTCGGCCAGAAGTGTTTCCGCGACATGGAACAGGAAGGGTTGGCCGCGTTTGTGGCGTTTACGGAGGAATCGTTTGCGACGTGCGAAGTCCCATGGGCGGGCGTCCGTCCCTTGTCCTGCGGCGAGCTTTGGAAGATCGAGAATGGCGTCCCCCAGAGTGGCTCCCGGCACGGCACGGGGAGCAGGTTCAAGCTTCGGATTGAAATAGCCTACGAGGTCGTCGCGCACGCCCACGATGAGTTGGCGGCGGCGTTTTTGCGGGGAACCGAGCTCCTCTCCGCGTTCGATCTGCGGATGCACGCGGTAGCCGGGCAGGCCTTTGTCGCGGCCGAGAATGCGGGCCTCGTATTGAACGGCGGTGAAGTAGCGTCCGCCGGAGGCGGAACGCAGGCCGAGGACGTTTTCGATGACAAAGACCTTGGGTTGGAAGAATTCGACGAAATCGAGGAAGTTGCGGAAGAGGTGGCGGCGCGGGTCTTCCTTCAGGCGCTTTTCGCCGTGGTTGGAGCCGTCGCGCTGACGGGCGGTGGAGAAGCCCTGACAGGGCGGGCCGCCGACGATCACATCGAGCTGCTTGGTGCCGATGAGCTCGGCGAGTTCGGCGGGTTGGAACGTGGTGAGGTCGCGTTGAAGGGCGTGCCGAACGGGAGTGAATCCGGGGTGCTCTTTGTCGACGAGGTTGGCTTTGAGCGTGGCGACGGCTTGCTCGTTGAAATCGATGGCGGCGAGACACTCGAAGCCGGCACGGAGCATGCCGAGGGTAAACCCTCCACAGCCGCAGAAGAGGTCAATGAACGTGGGGCTTTGAGTGGCTATTGAGGCACGAGCTGAGCTCACGACTCGATCCCTCCACACAGCTCTGCGGCAGGAACTCCCAGTGCTTTGGCGAGTTTTGAAATAGTAATGACGGTTGGATTACGTGCGCCACGTTCGATGCCGCTGATAAAGGTCTGATCAACGTCGGCGCGATCGGCCAACTTCTCCTGCGTCCATGAACGCTCTTCCCGTGCGTTTCTTACGTTCTCGCCGAATCTTACGAGGGCCGGATGGGGCTTCTTCCGCATGCGCGCAGCCTACCGGATTATGACTTCTGAGTTTAGAACTCCTAAGTCATTAATATGACTTGAACCCAAGGGCAGTAGCGGGATCCATCAGTGATGCGGAAGGTGGTTTGCTCAATGTGCGATCCAAGCAGAAAGCCAACACCGGCGGAGGCCGGGGCGGGCTGGAAGGGGCAGTCGGCCTGAACGAAGAACTTAGGCGCGGCCGTGGGGTCTGGGCCTTGGCGAGGAAGACTTCGCCGGCGGGATCGGGCAGATTGGGCGTGGGAATCACGAGGAGTTGATCCGCGGGATCAGAGGCGGCGAGCAGTGCGGCGGAGGGGTCAGGGAAATGGGACAAAAAACGCGTGCTTGGCGGCACGCGTGAAAGGCGGGGGAGGATCTTGAAATCAGGAATCGTGAAATCGGAGATCTTGAAATTGAGGGCCTCGGGAGGCGACTCCGTGTGTGCGGTGGAGGTTAATTGCGCCAGCCTTGGTTGGCGGCGGCGACGGCTTGGAAATACACGGCGACGAGGAGTTCATCGGACGTGGAGGCCGCGGAGGTTTTCAGGCTGTCGGCCATCGTGGCGGGCGCCGAAGAGGCGGACGGCGAGAGCGCGGCGAGCTGGCGGGCGAGCGCGAGACCGTCGGCCGGATTGGCGGTGCGGAGGGAGGAAGGAAGGTTGTTCATGTTGGA
>Ga0182793_1001996_pt1 | contig 12072 bp, 9 predicted proteins | sample Passage237A_FD_130498 | JGI IMG/M metagenome (GOLD analysis project Ga0182793, IMG submission 130498) | Cellulose adapted compost microbial communities from Newby Island Compost Facility, Milpitas, CA, USA - Passage2 37A (version 2) (version 2) ...
GAGGCTTTTCCGTAATTAACGAGTACCAATGGCTGATGGATATAGCAACCGGCATCGCCTTTGCGATAGCCTTTCCAGCCACAGGTTTCAATCAGCCAGGCAGCCGGGATTTTAATGCCGTTTTCTGCAGGAAAAGAGGGGATATTGGGGTATTGGGATTTCAGATGGATAAACATTTCATGACTTACGACAGGGTTTTTGAAAAAGCTTCCTGCGTTTCCAATAATGGCAGGGTCGGGGAGTTTGGATTTCCTGATTTCGGTTACGGCTTTTGATACATCTGCAATGCCGGGAGCGGTTACCCCCAGTGCATTCAGTTTTTCTCTTATGGCACCGTATTCGGTGTTTATTACCGGAAACTTACTTAACCTGTACCTGACCTTCAGGATTACAAAATTTCCTTTTAGGGTTCTTTTGAAAATACTGTCGCGATAGCCAAAGGCGCAGTCGTTTGCTTCAAATACCTGAATGGTTTTTTTATTTATCAGAAAAGCTTCCAGGCTTTCAAAACTATCTTTTTGCTCCACTCCGTACGCGCCGATATTTTGAATAGGCGCAGCTCCCGCTGAGCCGGGTATTAAGGAAAGATTTTCCAGGCCACCCAGATTCCTGGATACTGCAAAATTGACCAGGTCGTTCCATACTTCTCCTCCGCCACATTCTATCACTGCTTCAGTTGTATTTTCCTTTACAATACGTATGCCCTTGATTTTGTTTCTTAGAACGATTCCCTCGTAATTTCCTTTGAACAAAATATTGCTTCCGCCTCCTAAAATCAGGGGGCGGTATTTTCCGTATTCCTGTAAGAGTTCAACTGCTTCGTTTTCATTATTAAATTCAGCGAAATATGCGGCTTTGACGTCTATTCCAAAACTATTATATGGCTTTAAGGAAATATTTTGTTCTACCTTCATACATACAAATTAAAGCAATATGGCAGAATCTGCAATCCTTTTGGGAGCCACCGGGTTAACAGGTTCCTTCCTGCTGAACAGTTTGCTGACTGATGAGGAATTTTCAGAGGTAATCATTCCGGTAAGAAACAAAACAGGCATCGTTCACTCAAAGCTGAAAGAAAGGGTTGTTGATTTTTCCGATCCTGCTGCTTTTCGATCGGCCATAACCCCAGCAGGAGTAATGTTTTGCTGTATTGGCACCACCATGAAAAAAGTAAAAGGCGACAAAGCATTGTACAAATTCATAGATGTAGACATTCCGGTTAATGGTGCCATATATGGCGCGGAAAAAGGAGTAAAAAAATTCCTGCTGATTTCCGCAATTGGAGCCGATTCTAAATCTTCTGTATTTTATAACCGGTTAAAAGGCATGGCGGAAGAGGGCGTGTTGTCTTCGGGTATTCCGCAGGTGTATATTTTCCGGCCATCCCTGCTTACAGGGCCCAGAAAAGAATCAAGGCCTTTGGAAAAATTATCAGAAGCAGTGATGAAGTTTGTAAATCCTTTATTGACAGGGAAGTTAAAAAAATATCACAGTATGCCTGTTGATACCCTTGCTCTTGCCATGAAAAATGTATCCAAAAAGGGCAGAGAAGGAATTTATTATTATGAAGATATTCTGAAAGCCGCAGGAGCATAAAAATACCCCCTGCATTTTATCCGAAGGGGGTATACATTTTATAACGTAGTATCATATACGACATTACTGATCGTCAAATTCATCATCATTATATTCATTACTGCTGTCAAAATTCAGCATCGAACCCATAAGGTCTTTAAATACTATCTGGTGGCCTATAATTTTCTTACTCAGCAATGAATAAGCAGAAAGCCCGTGCAATACAAACTCCATCATTAAAGCTGTTTCCGGCTCTGAAAGTTTAGGATAATAAGCTTTTACCAAAGCATGTAATCCATTCACCTGATATAGCGTATTGATTTTTTCCCGGTCGGTAAGGTTAAAAAGCAGGCTGATGCTGTTGCCTTTATCAAACCAGGTTATTATAGGGTTGTAAGGGTTTTCTTCCCCTTTTCCCACCTGTTGCCTTTTTCTTTTAAAGGAATCCGGATCGGGGAAGTGCTGAACAAACTGCGAGCGGATGGATTTTTCCAGCAGATTGAGCGCTACCTGATACGGCCCTTCCTGTTCGCCTTCATATACCAGTTCTATTTTTCCGGTAATGGAAGGAATGATGCCGGTTAGGTCGCTTATCCAGATTTGAGTGCTGTCTTCGTGGTTGATTACTGCTCTTCTTTCTGCGGCACTTACGGCGTTTTGATAGGCAGAAATACTCAGCCTGGCAGATACACCGCTTTTTTTATCTACAAATTCGCTGTTGCGGGCTTCAAAAGAGATTTGTTCTATGAGCTTACCAATTAACGGGTGAACAGTAACCTTAGTTTCCTGTTCTGCAGGAATCTGTACTTCTTGCCTGGTAATGGATAAAGCCGCATCAATGGATTTGGGATAATGCGTAAGAATTTGACTTTGAATGCGGTCTTTTAGAGGTGTAACAATGGAACCTCTGTTCGTATAGTCTTCAGGGTTAGCTGTAAATACAAACAGGATATCCAGCGGGAGCCTTATTTTAAATCCTCTGATTTGAACATCTCCTTCTTCAAGGATATTAAACAATGCCACCTGTATACGTGCCTGAAGGTCGGGTAATTCGTTGATGACGAATATTCCCCTGTTGGAACGCGGGATAATGCCATAATGGATGACTTCTTCATCCGAAAAACTCAACCTTAAATTGGCAGCCTTGATAGGGTCTATATCACCAATCAGGTCGGCCACACTTACATCGGGTGTGGCGAGTTTTTCTCCGTATCGTTGCGAGCGGGAAATCCATTCAACCGGACATGCATCTCCGAGTTCGTTTATCTTCTTTTTCGCCACGGAAGTGATAGGATGAAACGGGTCTTCATTCAGCTCGGTTCCTGCAATGGCTGGGATATATTCATCCAGCAAACCTGTCATCATACGTGCCATCCTGGTTTTGGCCTGTCCGCGTAATCCCAGAAATAAAATGTTGTGCTTTGATAATAATGCCCGCTCTACTTCCGGTATAACCGAATCTTCATAACCAATAATACCTTCAAATGAGTTCTTTCCTTCCCTGAGGTTTTTGAGCAGGTTTTCTCTTACCTCTTCTTTAATGCTTCTTGAACGATATCCTGATTTTTTTAATTCACCCAGGGTTTTAATCTCATTCCAGTTCTTCATTTATTATGTTTTTCTCCTTTCGTTAATATAAAGTTTTTCTTTTGCCGCTTTCAAAATCCCTGAATACAAAAGCTCCCAGTTTATCCAGTGAGGCAAAGAAAGCTTTTCCGTTATTGGTTTCCGTAAACTCCTGTACGAAATGCTGCAAATAGGGATCAGTAGCAATCATAAAAGTTGTAATGGGAATCTTCAGTTTTTTACACTGTGCAGCAAGGCTAAGGCAGCGGTTGGTAATTTTTCTGTCGAGACCGAAACTGTTTTTGTAATAGCGCCTTCCGATTTTCAGGCAGGTGGGTTTGCCGTCTGTAATCATGAAGATTTGCTTATTGGGGTTTTTCCTTCTTCTTAAAATATCCATAGCCATTTCCAGGCCGGCCACGGTATTGGTATGGTAGGGTCCAACCTCCAGATATGGGAGGTCTTTGATCTCTACCTGCCAGGCATCATTTCCAAATACCACAATATCCAATGTGTCTTTAGGATATTTTGTGGTAATCAGCTCACTGAATGCCATGGCAACCTTTTTGGCGGGGGTTATGCGATCTTCACCGTAAAGAATCATCGAATGACTGATATCTATCATCAGCACGGTAGAGGTTTGAACTTTTAAATCGGTTTCCCTGATGGTCAGGTCTTCCTCCCTGAGTTGGAATGCATCAATACCGTGATTGATTTGGGCCTTGCGGATGGAATCTGTAAAATCAATTTGTTCTAAAGTATCCCCAAAAGTATACGGACGGGTTTCGGGATTGATTTCATCACCGCGACCGGGTTTGAAACTACCGTGATGACCGGGTTTGGTTTTTTTTAGTTTACCGAAAATTTCTTCCAGTGAACGTTTTCTGATGGTTTGTTCTGATTTCCCGGTCATATTGAACATGCCATTCACCGGATTTTCTTTGATATATCCTTTTTCTTTTAAATCTTCAATAAAATCACCCATTCCGTATTCCTCACCGGTAAGTTCATATTCCTTATCAAGGTGATTCATCCAGCTCAGGGCTTCCGCCACATCTCCATTGGTATATAACAGCAGCTGCATGAAAAGGTCCAGCATGGTTTCAAACCTGGTTTTCCCTTTTCCGTCTTGCTCAAATCTTGTAAAATGAAACCCTTTCATTCCCTCTAAGTTCGCTAATTATTCGGAAGAAATGAGGGGGTGGCCTGCTTAAATTGTTAAAACATGATCATAAAAAAAGGAACCTGTTTTAGGCAGGTTCCTTTTGAATAGTGTGATTTCCCTATTACTGATTGCTGAGGGTGTCCGCTGCAGATTCTGTAACAGGCTGTTGCGGTGCAAATCGGTTTTCCCATTGTTCGATTTGCATCAGCATCTGATAGGAGGTGATAATATCGTAAATGAAAGGCATTTGTTTGCCGGAAAGCACACCTGCGCGGTTGTTGAGCAGGTTGGCGGCATTCATGGCTATTTCTTCTCTTGACCTTCCGGAAGCATCCAGTTTCTGGTAGTAATCAAGTTGTTCGTTCAAATCTTTCTTAAGTGAGGTTGAAATCTTTTCAGCCAGCGCCAGGTCTCCACTCATATAGGCAGCTTCCAGGAAGTCGAGCGTAATGCTGTTGTGGAAGTTGCCGCGGTTGGAAGTCATACCGTAAGGAATGTTTTCTTCCAACACATTCTGGTCGTAATGGTTCAATACCTGGCGGGCAGAATCCATGCGTCCGGATTCGGCAAGCGCTTTGGCAATGGTGGAATGAATCAGCCTCATGGAATTGATATGCCTTCTGTTTTCTTCATCGAAGTAAGTGCCGGGGGTATTGGCACCACCGAATTTGAAATTCAGGGCATTTTGATAAGAAAGGTCCAATGAAGGGGCGGGATTCAATATGGGTACAAACCTGTACACCATTCCTTCCAGCCTCATGTATTTATCCAGGCCCAGGTTTCTAAGTTCTGAAATAGAAGTGAAGTAAACAGGCCTTTTGAAAGCAGTGGTTGCCAGTACCGCCAGCACCGCCAGATCATTTTTCTGAAGGTAATTTCTTGGAATCTCAAATTCTACGCTGCTGAGTACACTGTCTCCGGGATTGAGCGGAATATTGGCTTTTACCCATTCCACATCCACAGGAATAGACAGTTTCCTGACAGGGAGCACGTTGGCCCTTTCGGTACCCATACCAACCGTTTTGGCAGGGTCGTCGCTGGCTACGACATCTTTAAGGATATCGTAAAGGTTATAATATCTGTTTTGATCGTATCCGGGTAAAGGATATACCGCAATTACGTCTCGTTTGCTGCCCTGAATATGCTCTTTGGAAAAGATTACATCTACAGGAGCGCTTTCGTTGATGGCATAACGAAGCTGATTAATATACCAATCGGTCCCCAAAAGGCTGTAGTTAACCGCTCTTACATCTTCACGCACTCCTTCCACTTCCTGGGCGTACCAAAGGGGGTAAGTATCATTATCACCAAAAGTGAACAGGATGGAATTGGGTGCAGTGCTTTCAAGATAATTTGCACCAAGGTCGCGGGCCAGGTATTTCTGACTTCTGTCGTGATCATCCCATTCCTGGATAGCCATCCATACAGGAACCGCCAGCAGGCAGATTACTCCGGCCAGACCGGTAGCTACTGATGGAGAAAGCTTTTTCATCATCATTTCCCTTAACCAAAGCACGCCAAGTCCAATCCATATGGAGAAAGCATAGAAAGATCCTACATAAGCATAATCCCTTTCCCTTGGCTGAAATCCTGCCTGGTTCAGGTATATTACAATGGCAAAACCTGTAAAGAAGAAGAGCAGGAAGGTTACGAGGAAGTCTTTTCTGTCTCGTTTAAACTGGTAGATAATTCCCAGTATACCCAGAATGAGGGGCAGGAAGAAAAGCCTGTTGTAAGCCTTATTATCGGTAGATGCAGTGGAGGGTTGAATATCGGCTGTATCTATAAACAGTTTGTCGATAAATCCTATTCCACTTGCCCAGTTACCATCGCGGCGGTTACCAAACCCTTGCAGATCATTTTGCTTTCCGGCAAAATTCCACATAAGATATCTCCAGTACATCCAGCCAAACTGGTAATTGAAGAAATATTTTATTTCGTTGGCAATGGTAGGTGTTTCGTTTTCATCCAAGCCGCCAAACTCCCTGTACACCATATGCTGGTTTCGGTCGTTACGGTTATCGTACATTCTTGGGAAAAGATGAGCGGTTTCCATACCCGCATAATCGATATTCCTCATTTCTCCCACTGCCACATAAGAATCTTCGCCTCTGACATATTGAGTACCGGTAGGTTTGTAATCTTCCTGGGTAATATCTTCTGTAAAATAAGGTCCGATCAGAATTGGCCAGTCGCCGTATTGTTCCCTGCCCAGATATCCTACAAGGCTTACAGGGTTATCTACGTTAAACATGTCTATGGCAGGATCGGCATTTGACCTGATGATGGTAGTAAAGTAGGTACAATAACCGAGTACCATAAAGAAGGCCGACCAAATTCCTATTTTCAGGAATGATGCCACTCTTTTTCCATAAGATCTAATTACCAGCAATAATCCTGCAATACCTGCTGCCAGGAAGAGGAATGATTTAAAAGATTTAATGAACGGGAAACAGAACAGCAGGATGATTAAGGAAAGCCAGGTGGCAAAACCGGAAAATTTCCTGACGGATTCCTGGTTGAATCTTAAACCTGACAACAGCAATGCAAATAACAAAACAAAGTAGAAGATAAACCCTGAGAAGAAAGGAAGGCCGAGTTCATTTACAAAAAAGATGTCAAATGCACCGGCTCCTTTCACAGACCATTGAATGATGACTACCTGTGCCACTCCGGTAATGATACAACCGATTACAAAAGCCCAGAAGGTTCCCCAACGGCTGGGTTTATACCTTTTGAAATAATATACCATTACAATGGCAGGGATGGTAAGCAGGTTCAGCAGGTGTACTCCTATCGAAAGGCCCATCATGAAGAAAATAAATACCAGCCACCTGTCGGCGCGGGAAAACTTATGACCGTCTTCTTTGTTTTCGGCATCCACTTCATGTTCCCATTTCAGGATGGCCCAGAATACTATTGCCGTAAACAAAGATGAAAGGGCATATACTTCACCTTCCACTGCACTGTACCAGAAAGAATCGGAGAAGGTATAAGCCAAAGCACCAACAGTACCGGCGGCAATAGCAGCCAAAACCTGATTGGAATTAATTTCAGATTGGTTAGGATTTATCTGAAGAATCAGTTTGCGGGCAAAATGGGTGATGGTCCAGAACAGGAACATGATGGTAAGGCCACTCGACAATGCACTCATAAAGTTTACGGCAAGAGCGGCGTTCTGCGGATTGTCACCAAATAAAATGATAAAAAATCTGCCTAAAAGAACAAATAAGGGTGCTCCGGGAGGGTGGGGTATCTGCAGTTTGTATGCAGTGGATATAAACTCACCGCAATCCCAAAGACTGCCGGTAGGCTCCATAGTCATAACATATACGGTCGTGGCTATAAGTCCAATAATCCATCCGGCAATATTGTTAACCTTATTAAACGTCATATAGCTGATTTGATTTTTTAAACTTCGCAAACCTAATAAAATAATGTTAGATATAATCAGAATCAAGGATGGCCGGAACAAATTAATCATTCAGGCAGAATGAATTAGAAAAGAGGGGATGGTGGTCAAAAATGGAATGGAAAAAGAATTTGTGTGGAAAAGCACGTTCACCAAAAAGTTTCGGTAATTTAATGTTAGCGTTTGGAATGATATTAAGAGAATTCATTTGAAATAACCTCCGAAAAAATTTTTTAAAAACTTTTTGGTGCGAATTCAAATTATCCTATTTTTGCACTCCCGAAAACGGAAACCGATTCCGTAGCTCAGTTGGTAGAGCAATACACTTTTAATGTATGGGTCCTGGGTTCGAGTCCCAGCGGGATCACAAAAGAGATGTCAGAAATGGCATCTCTTTTTGTTTTTCATGTATCTTTTATTTCTCTGCCTTCTTTGTATCCATCTTTTTAATTTGTTATTCCGCTCATCTAATTTGATTGAATTTTATTCAGGGTGGTTTAAGTCTCCTGATTCATTCTTTCATCATTTCATCTTTTCTATCAAGGGATTTTTTTATTTTTGCCCTTCGCCCCTTTTTCAAGCAGCCTTAAATCTTTTACCAGGAAAATTTCACCTTACAAAATATGATCAGGGAAAAGTGGTTTCGCACCTATTTCACCATATGGGTCGGGCAGTTTGTATCGATGCTAACCAGTTATGCGGTAAACTTTGCCGTTATCATCTGGTTAAGCCTTGAAATGCAGTCTGCCGAAGTACTGGCTTATGCAGGAATTGCGGGCTTGCTTCCGCAGGCGCTGATTGGTCCTTTTGCAGGAGTGTTTATAGACAGGTTGAACAGAAAAAAGGTGATGATATATTCCGACCTGTTTATTGCTTTCAGTACGTTCCTGATGATTCTGGTATTGAAACAAGGGTATCAGGATTTAATACTGATATATATCCTGCTGGGATTAAGGTCTATCGGAAGCGCCTTCCATTCTCCTGCCATGCAGGCCATTACTCCTTTAATTGTTCCTGAAGATGATTTGCTCAGAGTGGCAGGTATTAACCAGCTGCTTCAATCTGTTAGCAGTATTGCCGGCCCTGCACTTGGGGCACTTGCCATTACCTATTTGCCTATTTCGGAAGTATTATATCTGGATATTATCGGAGCAGCAGGAGCCATCATTTCATTATCGCTGGTAATCATTCCTTCTCTTCCTTCACAGGGAAAGGGCTCCTTTTTCACCGTTATTAATGATTTAAAAGGCGGATTAAATGCCATTCAGGAAAACACAGGATTAAAATATCTGTTCATGTACGCCATGATGGCAACATTCTTCATCATGCCGGTGGCTGTGATGTTTCCTTTGCTCACTACCGGACATTACGGGGGAGATAAATTTGAGATGAGTGTGATTGAAGTGATTTGGGGTATTGGAATGCTGATAGGCGGTTCTATATTAGGCGGTATACGCATATCCATTTCAAAAGTGGCTTTGGTAAATGCCGCGCATTTGTTGATCGGATTAACTATTGCCGTTTCGGGAATATTTCCTTCCAGCTGGTTTTGGGTATTTGTAGCGGTAACGGGATTAGGAGGACTTTCAATGTCTGTATTCTCCGCAACTTTCATGACCATCATCCAACAACAGGTAAAACCCGAATATCTTGGCCGAGTATTCAGCCTGTATTTCAGCATAGCCGTTCTTCCCAGCATAATAGGTTTGTTGTTCACAGGATATGTGGCTGAATGGATTGGTGTAGCCAGTGCTTTTATAATAGCCGGTATTCTGATAATGATGGTAGGGGTGGCATCTTTTTTAACTCCTCCATTAATGCGTTTGGGAAAAACAAAAAAAGCGGCTGAAGAGTTGGTGCCCAATGCTTAACTGGAATGTGCTTCAGCCGGCAGCATTTTACCTGAATTTTATTCCGAATCCCATCTTTCCGGAAAACTTACTGTCGAGATAAGGATTTCCAAACACCCAACCTGCCGTTTTATAAGAAATGTCGGCATGGAGAAACATTTTCCGGCTTATGGCATACTCAGGTTTGATGGAAGCCATAAAGCCGAATTCGGATTTATCGGCAAAGAACTTTTGCTCTTCCGGCTGAAGTCATAAGCTCAAACCCAGATTGGCATTCCATGCCGAGGTTTTATTTTTATTCAGCTTCATATACTGTATATCCATGGCGGGTAACCGAAGGGAACGGCTTCTGTACATTCCTAAGCTAACCAAAAACTGGCGGGAATGAATATCCAGGAAGAAATCGCCTCCAGCATAATATCCGAAGGAAGTAGGAACACTTCTTAAGGCAAAATTGAAATATACACCGGGTTTAAATTGCAGCTTGTTTATGCCCACCATAAAAGGGGAAATCAGATTGAGGTATTGCATGTTTCCCGTTTCTCTTAAAAATTCCTTCATTTCCTCTGTTAGCTGAGATGCATGCACTGGTCTTTTGATTCCTGTTCCATCAGGCCATTGTCCTCTTGCATCATAAGGTTCGCCGGGTGTAAACAAGTCATACACCCAGGCAGAAAAATCGTATCCGGTAAAATCTCTTGCAAGTATATCGTGTTTATCATGTGCAAGAATGCTGTCGGTGATGTCGTTGAACCTTTCGGTAAACGGAAGATTTACATAGTTGATGGCATGAAAAGTTCCGAGTATGGAAAGGCCCAGAAAGGGATATGCGGAATGGTTGAAGAAGTTTTCCGAACGCATCTTCTGCATGAACATATATTCACCTTCCACACCTGCAGCAGAAAGCCTCACCTGGTCGGCAGGGTGATGTTGTTTCAGATATATAAGATCTTCGTCTTTAACAGAAGTAACAGCAATATCCAGCCCTTTTCCGAATTTCCATACTTCATCAAAACTGTAAATATTACGGGTAGCCATAACCGAACGATGAAATTCTTCATGTTGAAAAGCATATCCGTAAGGAAGTTTGATGGCAAGATAGTCGGTTCCCAGGGCGGTTATGTTGGCAAATAAGCGGTTTAATATATAATGTTTTGTGCTTTTGGAAGCAGGCATTATTTTGTTCCAGAGAGCATTGTGGCCGTAATACAATCCTCCGTGTAAAGCTGCAGCAAGTTCGGTGGATTGCTGCATACTAAGGTTGCGGTAGAATTTTCCATAGTCTTTAAATTTCACAGAAGGATTGTAGGGAAGGTTTTCATCCGCCCGGCGTAGGGCTTCGGCTTTTGCTGCATCTTTTATATAGGGGAAATCGAAAAGGCTGAAGCTAATTCTGTATGCAGAAGGGAAACTGTCTTTTTCAATTAACTGGGCATACACCCCGGTGCCGGAAAATGCCAGGAGGATGCATATCAAAAATCGTTTAATCATGTTGAGCATTTGATTGTTGAGTAATTCCGGCAAAATTATTTCTCTACAACCGGGCATAAATACCGTTCATGGAAATCCCGCTTATCATGATAAGCGTCGGGGCATTCTTAACATTTTGCTTAATAATTGGAATTTTTTTTTGCCTGAATGTAAGATAATCGCTGAATATTCAGGCTTTGTATATATTACAGGCTTTTTAATGACAGATAAATACTTAACCCAATGCAAATGGATAAAAAAGAAGGTCCGTTTTACCATGGCACAAAAGCCAGGCTGCAACCCGGAGATTTAATCCGCCCCGGTTTTGGCTCCAATTACCGTGAAGGGTTTGGTAATGCATCATGTTTATTTTTCTGCATTGTTTGAAACAGCGCGACTGGCCGCTGAACTGGCAGTAGGGGAGGGAGAACCGGCAATTTATATAGTAGAACCTTCAGGTGATTTTGAAGATGACCCGAATGTTACGGATAAAAAATTTCCTGGTAACCCTACCCGTTCCTTCCGTAGTACTGCTCCGCTAAAGGTGATAGAAGAATTGAAAAATTGGGAAAGACTGGATGCCGAAACGGTGAAAAAATGGAAAGAGAATATTGAAAGGTTAAAAAATGACCCGAATACGGAAATAATCAATTAACCTTCAAAGAATTGAATTTTTCTGAAGGTAAAATATTTGAAAATGTATCCTTTCGTTTTCATTTTACCCAATTGCCATGTTTCGCTTTTCCGGATTTTTCAAGAAAAGTCAGGAAATTTTGAAGAACCTTCTGGTTTTTCTGAACAAGGGTTGAATTTTTATGTTTAAACACAGTATTGCTTTGATTTTCTTCTATTTATTTGTTTTTGAATTTCATAAATACAATAATTTTTTATAAATTAATCATTGCTAATTGAAGAGCCCGGCTTCCGTATTAAATATTATTTAATACTAGATGTTAACTCTGATTTTATGATAATAGTTGTTTGAAAAATATAAGTTGCTATAATGGGAAAGTAATTTTGAGTGGACTTTGTGC
>Ga0182793_1002001_pt1 | contig 12052 bp, 6 predicted proteins | sample Passage237A_FD_130498 | JGI IMG/M metagenome (GOLD analysis project Ga0182793, IMG submission 130498) | Cellulose adapted compost microbial communities from Newby Island Compost Facility, Milpitas, CA, USA - Passage2 37A (version 2) (version 2) ...
GACCCGCCCGCGCCCGCGTCCGTCATGGCGGCGTTCGCGCCCTCCGGGGGCGTCGGGACGGGGAAGCCGTTGAGCGGGCTTTCGGTGCCGGTCTGCAAGAAGAACGTCCCATCGCTGCCGGTCTGATCTTCCCGCGTCCAGCCCGTGAAGCCCGATTCGAACCCGCCGTTGGTGATAAGTTCCTGCGCCTGCGCCGGCCGCGGGGCAACCACCACTGCCGCCGCACACGCGAGCGCCGCCGCCGACGCGAGCCACAGGGTCCTGAACCCGAAGGTCGGTGTCTTCATACAGTATTGCCTCCTTGCGCTTGCGCCCGCGCTCACGGCCTGCGGCTGATCCGGTAGATGGTGTTGTCGGTGAGAGAGACCACGTACAGGTTGCCGTCCGGCCCCTGCTTGATGTCGGTGACGGTGCCGAAGCCCTCGCCGATCACCAGGGTCTCGCTCTCGGTCCCGTCGAACTTGGTCTGCGTCCGAACGTTGTCCGCGACGCGGTCGGCCAGGCGGGGGTCTGCGCTGACGTCCACCTGAAGACGGTCCGGTGTCAGGCGCAGGCGGTACAGGCTGCCGCCGTTTCCCCCGACCTGCTGGAAGGAGCGCGCCGAGCCGATCCAGAGGGTGCCGTCGTACTCCGGCCCGAGGGTGGTCCCGCTGACGAACGCCGTGCCGGACGGGCCGATCTCGTACTTCCAGCTAAAGGCTGGGTCGACGTAGGTCGCGCCGGGGAGCATGAGCATGCGGTTGGTAGCCAGAGTGGGCGTGTAGGCGATGCGGGTGGGCGGGTAACGAACCTGCTGCAGGGCGCTGTTGAAGTCGGTGGTCTCGATCTGCTTGAACTGTGATAACCGGCTGAGCGGCCCCATTATCTGTATCCAGCCGCCGTTCATGCCGGGAATGACCCGATTCAGTTCGCTGAAGGCGTCGTCGGCGTTCTCCGTCTCCCAGAGGAAGCCCCCCACGGGGTCGAAGGCCATGCCGAACCCGTTGCGGTGGCCGTAGGAGAAGACCTTCTGGAGGTTCGCCCCCACCTCGCCGCCGAGCGCCGAGCCGAAGGCGAAGAACGGATTGTCGGCGGGCGTGGTGCCGTCCGGGTTGAGCCGCAGGATCACGCCTGCCAGGTGGGCGTCGTCCGGGGCCGGGCCGCCGAACGTATCGTCCACGAACGGGGCGGTGAGGAACGGGCCGTTGGGCAGGTTCTGCATCCAGCCGCGGCGTCCGAGGTCGCCCGTGAAGACGTACAGCTTGCCGTCCGGACCGAACGCCATCACGCCGCCGTTGTGGTTGCCGTTCTCACTGCTGTTGGCGCTCGGCGGCTGTCCGGGTACGGGCACGTTGTCGGTCTGCCGGGCGCGCAGCCGGAGCAGGTTCTGGGCGAACGTCAGCGTGCCCGTCGCCGCGTTCCAGGTGAAGCGGTCCACGCGGTTGCCCAGCAGGGCGACATTGGCGACGACGGTCGTGTCCGCGCCGGTGCTGCTCTCGGTCCAGCGGAGGAACACGTCCGGCGTCGCCGGGAAGTTCGGGTGCAGCACCAGGCACAGGAGGCCGCGCTCCGAGGCCGAGTTGACCGGGAGGTCGATGGCGGGCGTGGCCTGCACGACGCCGTTGATGACCCGCCGCACCTGTCCCGACGCTTTTTCCACCACCAGCATGTCGCCAGGACCGAGGAAGACCAACCCCATCGGCTGCGACAGACCGCTGCTGACGACCGCCTCGACCTGGAGGTTCGGGTCCAGAACCGCTACCGGCTTCGAGTCCGCCCACGCCGCCGGGGCCACCACCGCCGCGCCCCCGGCAACGCCGCCGAGCACGACCGTGACTGCCGCCGCCGCCGCGACAGACCGCTTGTAGAAGCGTAACGCCATGATGCCATCCTTTCCCTTTAACCGGGCAACACTGCCACATACACATTTGCCGGCGACATCGCCGGGGATGAGGAGCGCCAATATCGCAATAGCAGCAATTCCACCATACCAGCGTGCGCCTTCGGGCGAGGCCACAGTAGATGTAACTATACCTGACGCCCGCCCATACATTTATGTTAATCGGGCGGGCGTCAGGCAATAGTTGGAAAAGGAGACAAAAACAGAGCGAAATAAATAACCCTTTAGGAAGGGCGCCGTCAGGGAGTGACGGGGATGGCGGCCGTGCGGGAGCCGGGCGGGCCGTCGAAGAAGGCGAGCTTGGGGTACTTCTCGATCAGGTAGTTCATGCCCCACTCGCTCTCGAAGAGCACGCACAGGTTGCCTTCATTGTCGTGCACCCGGCGGCAGTTCTGCGGCCAGAAGACCTCTTTGAGCGCTGCCTCGTCCGCCTCTACCCAGCGCACATGGCCGAAGGGCGTCCCTTCCAGGGTCGTTTCTACCCCGTACTCGCTCTCCAGGCGGAACTTCACCACGTCGAACTGCAGGCGTCCCACCACGCCGAGGATCGGCTCGGTGCGCCCCGCGTTCAACTCGTGGAAGAGCTGCACGACGCCCTCCTCCGAGAGCTGCTCGATGCCCTTCTGGAACTGCTTGTACTTCTCGGTGCGCCGGTTGCGCAGCACGCCAAAGTGCTCCGGCGCGAAGCGCGGCACCCCCTGGAAGCGGACAGGCGGGCCGACGCAGACGGTGTCGCCCAGAGCGAACACGCCGGGGTTTGTCAGGCCGATAATGTCGCCGGGATACGCCTCCTCCACCACCTCGCGCTCCGCAGCAAACAGCTTCTGCGGGCGCGTCAGACGCACCGACTTGTTCGTGCGGACATTGGTCGCCGACATATCGCGCTCGAACCGCCCGGAGACCACACGCAGGAACGCGATGCGGTCCCGGTGGTTCGGGTCCATGTTCGCCTGCACCTTGAAGACGAAGCCGCGGAACTCCGGCTCCTCGGGGAATACATCCCCCTTCTCCGAAAGGCGCGGGGATGGCGCGGGCGCCAGGTCAATGAAGCGGCGCAGGAAGAGTTCCACCCCGAAGTTGGTCACGGCAGAGCCGAAGAATACAGGGCTGATCTCGCCCCGGTCGATGCGTTCCTGCTCCAGCGGCTCCCCCGCCACATCCAGCAGTTCAATGTCGTCCTTGAGCTTCGCGTACTGCTCTTCGCCCAGGAGCGGCTCCAGCGCCGCGGCGTCCGACAGGTCCGCCGCCTGAACGGGCGCGCGATAGGCCCCGTGCTCGGTGCGGTCGAACAGGTGCACCTCGCCGGACTGGCGGTCGTACACTCCGCGGAACCGGTCGCCGCCCTCGCCGATGGGCCACACCACGGGCACGGTGCGAATCCCCAGAAGATCCTCGATCTCGGCCATCAGGTCCAGCGGGTCGCGGCCGGGGCGGTCCATCTTGTTGATAAAGGTGAAGATGGGAATGCCGCGCTGGCGGCAGACCTTGAACAGCTTCTTGGTCTGCGGCTCCACGCCGCGGGCGCTGTCGATGAGCATCACTGCGCTGTCGGCAGCCACGAGCGTCCGGTACGTATCTTCGGAAAAGTCCTCGTGGCCGGGCGTGTCCAGCAGATTCAGGACGTAGCCGTGATAGGGAAACTGCAGGACCGTGGACGTGATGGAGATGCCGCGCTGCTTCTCCAGTTCCATCCAGTCCGAGGTCGCCTGGCGGCGGTTCTTGCGCGCCGCGACGGACCCGGCCATCTGGATGGCGCCGCCGTAGAGGAGCAGTTTTTCCGTGAGCGTGGTCTTACCGGCGTCCGGGTGCGAGATGATGGCGAACGTGCGCCGCCGCTGGATTTCTTCCGTGTACATTCCGAATCCAGCGTATCATGATTTACCGTTTCCCTCTCCGGGAAGCCGTGTTCCACGCGTGGAATCCCGCTCGCATGCAGCGTGGCGTCCCCGGGAGGTCATTCGGGCGTGCACGACGGATATAACCCCACACTGACCACGCCGCCGGAGGGCAAAGTTGCCGCTGCCGTCTCGTATCCCCTGCTTTCCTCCCCTGCTGCCGCTCGCGCTCGGGCTGGTGGCGCTCGGGCTCGCTGTCGCCCCAGCGGGCCGCGCGCAGCCGCGGCGCCAAGAGGCGGACACGGCAACGGCAGCGCTCACGATCCTGAAGGCGTCGTGCGTTTCGTGCCACGGCGCCAGCCAGCAGGGCGGCGGGCTCCGGCTCGACAGCCGCGCGGCGCTCCTGAAAGGGGGCGTAGGCGGGGCAGCAGCGGTGCCGGGCCGGGCGAAAGACAGTCTGCTCGTGAAGCGCGTGAAGGGGGCGCACGGCGGCCTGCCCCGGATGCCGCTGGGGTTCGCTCCGCTGACCGATGCCCAGGTGGCGGCGCTGGAGCGGTGGGTGGACGCGGGCGCGCCCTGGCCGGAGGGCGGCACCACGTCGAAGCACTGGGCGTACGTCCCGCCAAAGCGGCCCGCGGTGCCGAAGGTGAAGAACGCCGCCTGGGTGCGGAATCCGATCGATGCCTTTGTTCTTGCGCGGCTGGAGAAGGAGGGGCTGAAGCCCTCGCCACAGGCGGATCGGGTGACACTGCTGCGGCGCCTGTCGCTGGATCTGATCGGCCTGCCGCCGACGCCGGCGGAGGTGGACGCGTTCCTGGCCGATACCCGCCCTGACGCCTACGAACGACAGGTAGACCGACTGCTGGCCTCCCCTCACTACGGCGAGCGGATGGCGCTGCCCTGGCTCGACGCGGCGCGCTACGCCGACTCCAACGGCTTCCAGCAGGATGGCGACAATCACCAGTGGGTCTGGCGTGATTGGGTGGTGCGCGCTCTCAACGCAAATATGCCCTTTGACCGGTTCACGGTGGAGCAGTTGGCGGGCGATCTGCTGCCAAACGCAACGCTGGACCAGAAGATCGCGAGCGGGTTCAACCGCAACCACCTGCTGAACGGCGAGGGCGGTGCCATTGCCGAGGAGCAGCGGCACGTGATCCTGTTCGACCGGGTGGACGTCACGGCGACCAACTGGCTCGGCTCCACGGTCGCCTGCGCGCAGTGCCACGACCACAAGTACGACCCGACCACGCAGCGGGACTACTACCGTCTCCTGGCGTTTTTCAACAATGTCCCCGAATCCGGTGTCCCCTCCGGCGGGGGGCAGTACCGCATTGCGGACCCGTGGGTCTACGCGGGGACGCCCGCTCAGCGCGCGACGGCCGCCGCGCGCGAGGCGGAGGCCGCTGCCGCCGAGGCGCGGGCGAAGCGTCTCGGTACGCCGGAGGCGCAGGCGCGGGCCGAGGCAGCCCGCCGGGCGCGGGACGAGTACCGGGCCACGACGCCGCGGGCGATGGTGATGTCCGACGCCCGGCCGCGCCCGACGCGTCTGCTCGCGCGCGGCGATTACCGGGGTGCGACGGGGGAGCCGCTGGCACCCGGCGTCCCCGATTTCCTGCCGCCGCTCTGGCCCGCGGCGGGCGAGGACCGCACCGCCAATCGGCTTGACCTCGCCTGGTGGCTCGTTTCGCCCGAGCACCCGCTGACCGCGCGGGTGCAGGTGAACCGCCACTGGCAGCTCTTCTTCGGCGCGGGCCTGGTGCGGACCAGCGAGGACTTCGGGCTGCAGGGCGAAAAGCCGAGCCACCCGGAGCTTCTGGACTGGCTGGCGGTGGAGTTCCGCGACGGCGGTGGGGGCTGGGACGTCAAGCGGCTGCACCGGCTGATCGTCACCAGCGCGACCTACCGGCAGTCGTCGCGGGGGACACCCGCGCTGCGCGCCCGCGACCCGGAGAACCGGCTGCTCGCCCGCGCCGCACGCTTCCGGCTGCCGTCCCCCCTGCTGCGCGATGTCGCGCTTGCCACAGGGGGCCTGCTCGACCGGCGGATTGGCGGGAAGCCGGTCTACCCCTACCAGCCGAAGACGATCTGGGACGGCCTGTCGATCACGAAGGAGCGGGACTTCACCTACCCGCAGTCCACGGGGCGCGACCTCTACCGGCGCAGTCTCTACACCTTCTGGCGGCGTACCGTCGCGCCCGCGAACATGTTCGACACGTCCGCGCGCCAGACGTGCGTGGTCCGCCGCCCGGTGACGAGCACGCCGCTGCACGCGCTCACGACGATGAACGACCCGACATGGGTCGAGGCGGGCCGCGCCCTCGCCGAGCGCGTCCTGACGGAGCCCAAAGTCAGCGGCGACGACGCACGCCTCGTCGATGCCTTCCGCCGCGTCTGCGCCCGCCGCCCGACGCCGGAGGAGGTCGCGGTACTCCGCCGCACGCTGGCCCGCGCCCGGACCGCTTACCGCGCCGACCCGAAGGCCGCCGCGTCGCTGCTGGCCGTGGGCGCCTCACCGCGGGACACGCGCCTCGATGCCGCGGAGCACGCAGCCTGGGCGACCGTCTGCCATGCGCTTTTTAACCTGGACGAGGCACTGACGCGGGAGTGAGAGGGTCGTGCCGTGAACTGGTTTTGCCGTGGACTGAAGTCCCGGCTTCTGTGATTCAAGCCCGCCTCCGCGGGCTCCGGTAGGCGATGCCGTTACCGCGTCCCGGTAGCCGCCCCTCGCTCCATGCAGCCCGCGGAGGCGGGCTTGAATCACAGAAGCCGGGACTTCAGTCCACGGCACACACCCGACAGGCCACGGCACAACACCGGCGACCGAAAGACGACCATGACACCAGAATTCGAACGCGATCTGCACCTGACCCGCCGCCAGTTCTTCGGCCGGGCGGCCCACCGCCTCGGTGGGGGGATCGGCGTGGCGGCGCTTGCGGCGCTGCTGGCCGAGGAGGGGTTCGCCGCCGCACCGCCGGGCAAGGAGGCGGGGGCGATGCTGCCGCCGCTCAAGGGGCTGCCGCACCACTCGCCTACGGCGAAGCGGATGGTGGTGCTGTGGCAGGGCGGCGCGCCGTCGCATGTGGACCTGTTCGACCACAAGCCCGAGATGGAGAAGCGGCGCGGGGAGCAGGTGCCCGAGTCGGTGCGCAACGCGGGAGGAGCGCGGCTTTCCACCATGACGGCGGGGCAGAACAACTACCCTGTGCTCCCGGCCCTGAAGCCGTTCCGGGCGTACGGTAAGTCGGGCATATACCTCTCCGAGCTGCTGCCGCACACGGGGTCCATCGCCGATGACCTCTGCCTGGTGCGCTCGATGCACACCGACGCCGTGAACCACGCGCCGGGGGTCACCCTGTTTCTGACCGGCAGCCAGATACCCGGGCGGCCCAGCTTCGGCGCGTGGGCGAGCTACGGGCTGGGCAGCGCCACCGCGGATTTGCCCGCCTTTTGCGTGCTCACCTCGATGGACGAAGCCCGGAGCTGCGGGCAGCTCTTTTATGACTACTACTGGGGGAGCGGCTTCCTGCCGCCCAAGTACCAGGGGGTACGCTTCCGCGGCGACGGTGACCCGGTGCTGTATCTGGCCAACCCGGACGGGGTTTCGCCGGAGCTGCGCCGGGGGGTGCTGGACGACATCGCGGCGCTGAACCGGCGCCGCCTCGCGGAGTTCGGCGACCCGGAGATCGAGGCGCGCATCGCGCAGTACGAGATGGCGTACCGCATGCAGGCCAGCGTCCCCGACCTGCTGGATCTGTCGAAGGAGCCACCGCACGTGCTGGAGATGTACGGCCCCGCAGTCCACCGGCCCGGCTCGTACGCGCGCAACTGCCTGCTGGCGCGCCGCCTGATCGAGCGCGGCGTCCGCTTCGTTCAACTCATGCACTCCGGCTGGGACCAGCACAATAACCTTGACACGCAACTCGCCGTCCAGTGCCGCGACACCGACCAGCCGTCTGCGGCGCTGGTGAAGGACCTGAAGCAGCGGGGCCTGCTGGACGACACCATCGTGCTCTGGGGCTCCGAGTTCGGGCGGACGCCGTTCGTGCAGGGCGACCCGGCGAAGGTGGGGCAGCGGGGCCGCGACCACCTGGGCACAGCTTACAGCGTCTGGGTTGCGGGCGGGGGCTTCAAAGGTGGAACGGTCTACGGCGAAACGGACGACTATGCCTACCACGCCACCAAGGACCCGGTGCACGTCCACGACCTCCAGGCGACGCTGCTGCACGCGCTCGGCGTGGACCACACGCGCCTGACCTACCGCTACCAGGGGCGCGACTTCCGCCTCACCGATGTCCACGGGAGCGTGGTGAAGCCGCTGCTCCGCTGACCGCGCGGGGTCCGCCGGGCGATACAGTGGGGAGTATCGCCCAGGAGAAACCGTACCGCATGAAGATCACCGTTCCGGAGCTGGCCCTGGTCGCGCTGGTGGGCGCGTCCGGCTCCGGCAAGTCCACGTTCGCCCGCAGCCACTTCCGGCCGACCGAGATCCTGTCCTCCGACTTCTTCCGCGGCCTGGTCCGCGACGACGAGAACGACCAGTCCGCCACCAAAGACGCCTTCGACGTGCTGCACTACGTCGCCGCGAAGCGCCTCGCCGCCGGGAAGATGGTCGTGGTGGACGCTACGAACGTCCAGCCGGAGTCGCGCAAGCCGCTGGTCGCCCTCGCCCGCGAATACCACTGCATCCCGGTCGCGATCGTCCTCGATCTGCCGGAGCGCGTCTGCCAGGACCGCAACAAGTCCCGACCTGACCGCGACTTCGGCCCGCACGTCGTCCGTAACCACGTCCGCAGCCTGCGCCAGTCCCTGCGCGGACTGGAGCGGGAGGGGTTCCGGCACGTCTTCGTCCTCCGGAGCGAGGAGGAGATCGCCGCCGCGACCGTCACCCGTGAGCCGCTGTACAACGACCGCAAGGCGGACCACGGCCCGTTCGACATCATCGGTGACATCCATGGCTGCTTCGACGAACTGACCGCCCTGCTGACAAAGCTCGGGTACGCCGTGGACGGCGTTGCCGTGCGCCCGCCGGAGGGGCGCAAGGCCGTGTTCCTGGGCGACCTGGTGGATCGGGGGCCACGGTCGCCGGACGTCCTGCGCCTGGTCATGGGCATGGTGGCGGACGGGACCGCGCTGTGCGTCCCCGGCAACCACGACATGAAGCTCCTGCGCAAGCTGCGCGGGCGGGACGTGCAGATCACGCACGGCCTGGCGGAGACGCGGGAGCAGCTCGCGGGCGAAACGCCCGAGTTCGTGGCGCAGGTGCGCGCGTTCCTGGACGGCCTGGTGAGCCACTACGTCCTCGACGGCGGCAAGCTGGTGGTGGCGCACGCGGGGATGAAGGCGGAGATGCAGGGGCGCGGCTCCGGCAAGGTGCGCGACTTCGCGCTCTACGGCGAGACCACCGGCGAGACCGACGAGTTCGGACTGCCCGTGCGCCACAACTGGGCGGCGGAGTACCGCGGCGCCGCGACCGTGGTCTACGGACACACCCCGGTGCCCGCGCCCGAGTGGCTGAACCACACGCTGAACCCGCGAGTCCCCAGGGTTGTGTAACGCAACGGCGACGCTACGCGGGGATCAACGCCCGTACCCCCTGGTACGTGTCGCGGTAGACCGGTGCGAGGTAGGTTTCCCCGGTCGTGAGCGTCACGCGCACGGCGCGGTAGGCGTTGCGCTTGCCCTGGATGACGTGGGGAAACGACGCCGATGAGACGAGGGCAAGGGCCGCCTGCCGCCACGCCTGCCGCTCCGTTTCCGCCCCTTCCATTGCGCGGGCGACGGTGTCAGCATCGGCAACGACGGGCGGTTCGAGTAGCCGCGCCCGCTCGTCCCGGAGCGCCTGCATCCGCCGCTCATAGATGAACCGCTCTACCTCCCCGGCGGTATAGGCGTCGAACGCACGCTGCATCTCAGCCTCCACCTTCTCCACTGTCCGCACGGGCTTGATTACCTGCCGAACCGGTGCGGGCGCGTCCTCCGGGCATCGGCGGAGAACCTGCTTTAGCGCCCGGCATACGGCGTCCTCCAGGTTCGCGGCGTCTACCGATACGCCCCGCGCCTCCTGGTGTGCGGTGTGTCCGTCCCGCCGGGCCTGACATACGTAAGTCGGATACAGTTCTTCCCCTTTGCACGGCCCGCCGCCCTGACTGGCGCGAAGGGCCATCCCGCAGACGGCGCAGACCACGATGCCGCTGAGCATATTGTCGGTGCCCACGGAGCGGCCTGACTCCCGGCGTGGCGTCGTGCGGTCGGGCCGCTCCGTGTCGTACAGCAGGCGCAGGATGCGTGCCTCGTCCTCCGTGATGATGGCCGGGAACACGTCCGGGATGCGGATACGCTCTGCCGGGTCGTCCAACACGTTCCCGAACGCGGTACCCCGCATCCGCTCGATGTACTCCGGCGTGAGCTTCGCCGCGACGGTGGTGTGCGACCAGCGGTTCCCCTGTGCTGTCAGGTACCCGTCGGCGTTCAAGCGGCGGCTGATCTCGATGTACGACAGGCCCCGTAAGGCCAGTTCTACCAAACGCCGCATCACGTCCGCCGGGCCGTCCTTGATGTAGAACTCGCCGTCGCGGTTCCTGCCTATCCAACCAGGGTACTTGTGGTGCGGGGTACCGCCGTCCAGCTTCGCGCGGATAGCGTCGGAGATGAACTGCCCGATGTTCTCACTCTCCATCTGGGCCGCGCCCATCAGCAGCGTCAGCATGGTATCCCCCAGCGCGCCGGAGATGGGCGGGAACGCATCCCGGACGAAATGAACGTCTACGTCGGCATCACGGAACGCCTGCACTATGGCCCAGCCGTCGCGTATGTTCCGCGCCATGCGGGACAGCTTGTAGAACGCGATGTCCGTGAACTCGCCGCGCCGAGCGGCCTCCAGGTGTGCCATCAGTCCCGGTCTATCCTGCCAGGTATCCGCCCGCGACGCCCGCACGTCCAAATCTTGATGCGCCCGCGACGCATCCTCATCGAACCGAACGGCCTTCGGGGTGAAATACTCTCGCCCCGCCGCGATCTGTAGTTCTGGGGAGTAGAACGCCCGGTCGCCGCCCCGCTCTTCACCGCGAGCGGTCTTCACCTGCGTCCCCCGGTTCCCGACGTGGGACACGCGAACAGCCAACCGCCCGATGCGCTCCCGCTGCTCCCATCCGCCTCTACTGCCTTTGTTCCTGTCTCGCCTCTGTCGTGGCACTCTCAGCCAACCTCCTGGTGCTGTATTAGGTGATCGTGCCTACGCCGCGATTCCGGCACCGGGAAAGGCCCCGTATCGAAACCAGGTTTTTTAGAACGGCTCTGCGCCTCTTAAGATGGCCTCAGAATCCACGATCATCCCCTAAGCCCAGGAGGGGCGGAAAGGTTGGGGCTGAGAAGAGGGATGAATGCTATCAACGCAACACAATGTATAGAGGCTGGCATCTCGTGGGAGGAGCGGGTGTACCCTACTGCGCCGCTGGCGTTCCGGGCGTGGGCCTGCATGAACCGGCGGCTGATCAATCGCCTGCTTGAAAGCGAGCGAGGTAACGGGCAAGTTGTGTCTCTGGACGTTTTCCGGGCCTCCGGGGGTGGGGGTAGGAGCACGAACCGGAATCCTGACGCAACCCCTTGCCCGGTGACGCAACCCCTGTGTGGGACGGCCCCGGACGTGCCATGAGTGCGCCGCAACGGACGGTGTATAAGCATCCTCCGGCGAGGGGTGGAACCACGCCAAGCAGAACGACGTGACGATGTTCGCGGGCGACGGCCCGCGAACTGACGGCCCGCGCCCATCCACCCCGGCGCGGGTCGTCGCTATTTCAGGGGATGGAGCAATGGGGAGCAGTCTTCTTGACGAGAAGCACATAACGCGGCGGGTTGGCGGTCAGATGACGGGCGTAGCCGGGCCGGTAACGGTGGTGGAGGTCTGCGCTGACCGGGTACGGGTGCGCCAACACCTACCCAGCAACGGGAAGCAGAGCCGCAGGGGCGGGGGCATTCGGGGCGGCGTGACCGGGTTCACTAAGGCGTCGCGGTCACGGTTCCATGAGGTAGCCCGAAGCCTGGTGGGATTAGTGTACGAGATCGTGCTGACCTACGCCGACGACGTACGCCCCCAGGACGGAGCGGAGGTGCGGGGACACTGGGACAAGATGCGCCGCCACCTGAAAGACACGCAGGGTCTCGGCGGGATCGTGATGCGCGAGTACCAGCCGGGCAGAGGGGGGCCTCACCTGCACATCTACGTCAACGCCATGCCCGACATGGCGAAAGTGCGCCGGGCTTGGCACCGTATCACGGGCAGCAGCGACCCGGCGCACCTCGAACACGGTGCGTTCGGTAAGCCCATTGGAAACCTTGCGGC
>Ga0182793_1002003_pt1 | contig 12040 bp, 8 predicted proteins | sample Passage237A_FD_130498 | JGI IMG/M metagenome (GOLD analysis project Ga0182793, IMG submission 130498) | Cellulose adapted compost microbial communities from Newby Island Compost Facility, Milpitas, CA, USA - Passage2 37A (version 2) (version 2) ...
GACGTCTCCCCTCCCGACCTCCGGGGCTGGACCGCGTTGCACCACGCCTGCCAGCGGAGCAGCGGACCGGGCGCCATCCGCGCCCTCCTCGCCGCGGGGGCGGACCGGAACGCCCGAACCGCAGACGGAGAAACGCCCCTCGACCTCGCCCGCCGCGACGGCCGCGCCAGCCTCCTGAAGGCGCTCCGGGATGGGTAATTAGGCAGCGTGCCCTGAGGAGGAGGTTCTCGTTTTGTTTGCAGGGAAAGGTGCTGCAAGTGTGTGAACAGGTACGGCGGACCGCGGCCCGCTGCCGGGAGAAGGGCGAGAACCCGCTGTGGCAGGTGGGCCTCCTACTGGCCGTGCAGGCCCACAACCAGGTAATGGCTCTCGCCGAGTTGCTGCTGTAAACTCGGGGCATGGTCTCCCTGATTGTCACCTGCCCTGATTGTCACCTGCCCTGATTGTCACCTGCCCTGACTGGCGGGGCCGCGACGTGATCCGCTTCGGGCGCACGACTTCGGGCGCACGACCAACGGGCACGCCCGCTACCGCTGCAAATTGTGCAAGCGCACGTTCTCGGACGCTCCCGGGCGCGGGCATGACGAGCGGTTCAAGACCCTCGTCCTGGCCGTCTACGAAAAGCGCATGAGCATGCGCGGGGTGGCCCGCACCTTCAAGGTCAGCCGCAACACACTGGTGAAATGGCTCAAGGAAAAGGGGGCCGCCTGCCCGACCTGAGGCGGACGCGGGTGGTCCCGCAGCCCGACGCCGTGGAGATCGACGAGGTCTGGTCCTTCGTCTGGTCCTTCGTGCGGCGCAAAGGCCAGAAGGCCGGGTCGGGCGGAGGGTGCGCAAGCCCCTGAGCTTCTCCCGTTCCTGGACGATGCACCTACTTTGACGATGCACCTACTTTGCCTGCGCCTGTTCCTCGACGGTTACAACCGTTACTGCCGGTCTGAATCGCAGGCATGATGGCGTATTCACCCTCTTGCCCCTGGAACCCACAGCATCCATGAAACCTCTTCCCTCTCCCCCTGTGTTTCAGAACTCTGATAGTGGCCGTTTCCGGGCAGGGATGCACCAGGGCCGGGTGCAATCCTAATGAGGAACGTTTTCGAGGAGGGCAAGGATGCTGACGAACGATTCGGAAGACCTGTTCCGGCTGGCGCCGGAGGGGGTCCACACGCGCTGGGCGAGCATGGAGAACCCGGAGGCGGCGCCGGGCGCGGGGGGCGCCGCGGACCACGGGCGCAAAGGCGCCCCCTGCCGCGTCGGGTTCGGCCCCGGACAGACGCACGTCCTGGCGGAGTACGCGGGCGGGCCGGGGACGGTGCGCCGCTTCTGGATCACGATCAGCGAACGCTCCCCCAAAACGCTGCGCGGGCTGGTGCTGCGCGCGTGGTGGGACGGCGCGGAGAAGCCGGCGATCGAAGCGCCGCTCGGCGACTTCTGCTGCCTGCCGCTCGGCAAGATGGCCACGTTCGAGAACGCCTGGTTCGACTCCGGCGAAGGGCGCTCGTTTAACTGCCGTCTGCCCATGCCCTTCCGCAAAGGCTTCCGCATCGCCGTCACCAACGAGTCCGACGCGACCCTCGAATTCCTGTTCTACGATGTGAACTTCACGGTGGGCGACGCGCACGGGGCGGATGTCGGCTATCTGCACGCCCACTGGCGGCGCGAGAACCCGACCACGCTCGGCCGCGACTTTGAAATCCTGCCACGCGTGGAGGGGCGCGGCCGGTTCCTCGGCTGCTCCCTGGGCGTGATCGCCGACAGGGCGCGCTACGGGAAAGTCTGGTGGGGCGAGGGTGAGGTAAAGGTCTACCTGGATGGGGACGACGCCCTGCCCACCCTCTGCGGCACGGGAACCGAGGACTACATCGGCACCGGCTGGGGACAGGGCCAGTACGCCCGCCTGTGGCACGGCTGCCCGCTCGCGGATGGACCGCAGATGCGCTACGGCTTCTACCGCCTGCACGGCCCCGACCCGATCTGGTTCCACCGCGACATCCGGGTGACCATCCAGCAGATCGGCCACGGGTTCGCCAAAGAACTGGCGGAGATGATGGAGGCGGCGGGCCTGGAGACGCTGCCCGTCACCGGCGCTCCCGGCCTCACCGCGACGGCGGAGGAGCTGCGCGCCCGCGGCGGCGGACGCCTCTTCGAGCGCCAGGATGACTGGTGCGCCACCGCCTACTTCTACCTCGACCGGCCCGCGAACGACCTCCCACCCATTGCGCCCTATGCCGACCGGATGGCCGGGCTGGAGGACGGCACCAAAGCCTGACGCGGCGCCGCGCGCCCGTTTCACGCCCCGGTTGCCCGCCGGGGCGCCTCGCTTTTCCTTCCGACTGTGACGCACGAGGTTTGCTCTGACACCATGACCACCACCCAGACCGAGGCTGTCGGCTCCCCCCCCTTCCGCACCTTTTCCGGCCCCAACCTGCTCCAGATCGCCATGCCGATGGGCGGCATCGGGGCGGGCTGCGTTTGCCTGAACGGGCACGGCGGCCTTCAGGACTTTTCCATTCGCAACCGCCCGGCGATCACTGCCCTGGCCGACAGCCACGGCTTCGGTGAAGCCGCCTTCGCGCTCCTGCATGTCAAGGGTGCATCGCCGGTCACGAAGCTGCTGGAAGCGCCCTTACCGCCGGAGAAGCTGTACGACCAGGCGCTCCAGGCTCAGGGCTACCGGCACGGCGGCCATGAGGGAATGCCGCGCTTCGCGTCCGGCACGTTCGAAGGGCGCTACCCCTTCGGCACCGTCCGGCTGGATGACCCACAGGTCCCCCTGCGCGTCGCCGTGACCGGGTGGAGTCCCTTCGTTCCCCGCGATGATGTTGCCTCTGGCCTGCCCGCGGCGATTCTGGAGTACACCTTCGAGAACCGCTCCGCGGAGGCCGTTTCGTTCGAGTTCTCCTACCACCTCTCGCACCTCCTGGAGAAGCGCGGCCGGAAGATCGCCACAGCGAACGCCGTCCTGCGCGACGGAGACACCGGCGGCGGAATTCACTTCACCGCCGAGGGACTGGCAGCGGGAGACGAAGACTTCGGGTCCGCGGCGCTGTACGCCGTCGGGCAAACCCCCAAGATCAAGGCGATGTGGTTCCGGGGCGGCTGGTTCGATGCCCTGTCCGTGCTGTGGCGCGAGGTTTCGACCGGCAGCTTCCGTGAGAACGACGGCACCGGCGCCGGGAAGTACGAGGGGAGGAACGGTGGCTCGCTCCTGATGGAGGGCACGCTCGCCCCGGGCGAAGCGGTAACGTTCCCCGTCGTCCTCACCTGGCACTTCCCGAACGCTCACCAGCGCTACGGCGAGGCGGCCCCGCCGCCGATTGCGTCCGCGTCTCCCCTCCAGATGGCCCCGCCGGAGCCGGCCTGGCGCCCCTTCTACGCCGGGCAGTTCGAAGACGCCGCCGCTGTCGCGCGGCACGTCGCCCGGAACTACGCGTCCCTGCGCGCCCGCACCGAGGCGTTCGCGACGGCGCTCTGGTCCTCCACTCTGCCGCCGTACGTGCTGGACGCCGTGGCGTCCAACCTCGCCATCCTCAAGTCGCCGACCGTGCTGCGCCAGGAGAACGGCAACGTCTGGGCGTGGGAGGGGTGCTTCCCCCAGTCCGGCTGCTGCCACGGCTCCTGCACGCACGTCTGGAACTACGCCCAGGCCCTGCCCCACCTCTTCCCTGCGCTGGAGCGGACCCTGCGTGAGCAGGAGTGGGAGCGCTCGATGGACGACCGCGGCCACGTCAACTTCCGCTCCGCCCTGCCGGATGGGCCGACCGGCCACGGCTTCCACGCCGCGGCGGATGGCCAGCTCGGCGGCATCCTCAAGCTCTACCGGGACTGGCAGGTCTGCGGCGACCGCGCATGGGCGGAGCGGCTGTACCCGCAGGCGAAGCGCAGCCTCGACTACGCCATCGAGGCGTGGGACCCGGACCGCCGCGGCGGCCTCTTCGAGCCGCACCACAACACCTACGACATCGAGTTCTGGGGGCCGGACGGCATGTGCGGCAGCGTCTACGTCGGCGCGCTGTCCGCGCTGGCACGTCTCGGCCGGGAGTTAGGGCGGCCCGAAGAAGAGGTCGCGCCCTACGAGGAGCTAGCCGCGAAAGCCGCCCGCCTTCTGGATGAGGAGTTGTTCAACGGCGAATACTACCAGCAGCGGGTGCAGTGGGAGGGGCTGCGCGACACGTCGTTCGCGAAGCGGATGGCCGGCGTCACCGACGAGAGCGACGAGATGCTGCGGCTCCAGAAGGCGGAGGGGCCGAAGTACCAGTACGGGTCAGGATGCCTCTCTGACGGCGTCATCGGCGCCTGGATGGCGAAGATCTACGGCGTCGAGACTCCGTTGGACCGGGAAAAGGTGCGCGCCACCCTGCGTGCCATCTTCACCCACAACTTCAAGCAGGACCTGCGGGACCACGCCTGCCTGCAGCGCCCCGGCTACGCCCTCGGCCCCGAGGCGGGCCTGCTCCTCTGCACCTGGCCGCGCGGCGACAAGCCCACGCTGCCGTTCGTATACAGCGACGAGGTCTGGACAGGCATCGAGTACCAGGTCGCCTCGCACCTGATTGAGGAGGGGATGCTGGAGGAGGGACTCGCAATAGTCCGCGCCGCCCGCTCCCGCTACGATGGGCACGTCCGCAACCCGTTCAACGAGTACGAGTGCGGCAGCTACTACGCCCGCGCTCTGGCCTCCTACGCGGTGCTGAACTCTCTGTCCGGCTTCCGCTACTCCGCCCCCGAACGGACCCTCTACCTTGCGCCGAAGGTGTCGCCCGAAGACGGCGGGGCGTTCCGTGCCTTCTTCTCCACCGAAAGCGGCTTTGGCACCCTCCGGGTGGACGCCGGGGGTGCCGTGACCGTCGAGGTCACAGAAGGAGAACTGCCCATAGACCGCCTGGTCCTGACGGCGGACGGGGCGACGTGGGAGATCCCCGGGCCGGTGGTCGCCCGGCCCGGCGCGCCCGTCACGATGGGGTGACGCCTTATAGATGGCACAGTGCCATTTTGTATCATTTCGACTGAAACATATTTTCTGAAACAATGATACAAAATGGCACTGTGCCATTGACAGCCCTGTCACGCGGCGTTACAATCCAGGCATGGCAAGCATTCGCGATGTCGCGCGGAAGGCCGGGGTCTCTCCCACCACCGTTTCACGGACGTTCCGCACGCCGGACCTGCTGACTGCGGACACGCAGCATCGCGTGCTGGACGCGGCGCGGCAGCTTGGCTACCGCCCCCGGGAAACCGCCTCCGACACGGGGCAGCAGCGACGCCCTGCCTCCCGCCTGTCCCCCGACAACTCCATCGGCTTCCTCTTTTTCGCGAATCTACCCCAGCAGCTTTCCTCGCCGCACCTGTTTTACGCCCCCGTCCTGGCGGGTGCCCAGAAGGAAGCGGCCGAGCGCGGCCTGCACCTGCTGGTGCACACCACCGACATGACCGAATCCGATGCGCCGCCCCCCCTGATGGCCGTGGAACGCGTGGTCAACGGCATGCTCCTGGTGGGCGCGGTGGAGAGCCAGATCGTGGATAAGTTCGCGCAGCACGTGCCCCATGTCGTGCTGGTGGACAACCGCGACGAGCGGGGGATCTACGAGAGCGTCATCTCGGACGGCTTCGGGGGCGGTCTGGCGGCGACGCGCTACCTGCTGGAGCGGGGGCACCGGCGCATCAGTTTTGTTTCCGCCCGAGGCGGCGTTTCCACGTTCCAGGACCGGCTTCGGGGCTACTGGTGCGCCCTTATGGAGGCGGGAATCGTCCCCGACCCCTCGCTGGCGATCCTGACGGACAGCAGCGAGGAGGACGATTTCCCGACCGCTGTTGGTCGGTGGATCGAGCGGCAGAAGGCGGGTGACCCGCCGACCGCCGTCGTGGCGGCGAACGACAGCATCGCCGTCCACCTGCTGCGCACCCTGCGCAAAGAGGGGGTGCGCGTCCCCGAGGACGTCAGCATCGTGGGCTTCGACGACCTGCCGCTGGCGACCGCCTCGGACCCGCCTCTCACCACCGTCCACGTAGACCGGGAAGCCATGGGGCGTTTGGCCGTCCAGCGTCTCGGGGTGCTCATGTCCCAGGAGACCCCGGACGAGAAGGCGACCCTGCCCATGGGCCAGTACACGCTGCCAGTCAGGCTGATCGTTCGCGGGTCCTGCCGGGATATCAGCCGTTAGCCAGGAACGGCAGCGCTCGACGTTTCACTGCCCGGGCTGGCCTGGCCAGCCGCATCACCCAAGGAGAATGCCATGAAACAACGCGGTTTTACCCTGATCGAACTTCTGGTTGTTATCGCCATTATCGCTATTCTTGCGGCGATCCTTTTCCCGGTCTTTGCTCAGGCGCGAGAGAAGGCACGCCAGGCGGCGTGCCTCAGTAACTGCAAACAGATGGGGCTGGGGATCTATCAGTACATCCAGGACTACGACGAAGTCCTGCCCATGGGAGGGTGGCGCAAGGGGACCGCGGACCAGGCCAACTCGCAGAGCCGCTGGTACCGGGACATCTACCCCTACGTCAAGAACGTGGACATCTTCACCTGTCCCAGTAAAACGGACGAGGTCCGCGGATTTGTCCCCAAACTGACCGCCAGTTCACCGTACTACAGCCCCGGCGGGCTGCAGTACGTTTCGCCCGGCCCGGATGCCTCCGGGGGCTACGGCATCAACAACAACCTGGTCGGCTATCCCTATAACGCGACCGGCGGACAGCAGAACGATTCGCCCAGCAAATCGCTCGCGGATATCAAGGACACCGCCGGGACGTTCATCGTCTCCGAGGCGGCCAGCGTCAACGCCGGGACCAATCCCGCCGCGCCCTCCACCTGGCCCGCCGCGCAGTACGCGGCGAGTGACTGGCTTGCCACGCCCCCGAGTAATTTCCGGCCCGTTTCCGGAGCCACTACCTACTACTACGCGAACTTCACGGGCAACACGCTTACCGTCCCCATGCCCCGGCACAATGGCGGCATGAATGTTATCTATGTCGATGGTCACGCCAAATGGAGCAAAGCCGAGCAGTTCCTCGGCATTCCTGATAACGGCGTAGACCCGGTCCCTTCGTTTAACGGATGGCGCTATGGCGACAGCCGGAACTCCTGGGACGACCAGTAACGGCGGATAAAGCCCTGCGCTTCTCCCCCACGGTCGGCGGGGAGAAGCGCGCTCAGGAGCGTGGCGCAGATTTGGACACGAAAGAGCGATTCCCCAAGGCGGACCCGGCAGCGACCTACGCGGAGTTTAAGAGTAGGGACGCGCAAGGCGACCCGCTTCGCCGCCCGCGCGAGGACTGGGAGGGTGCCCGCGCCCGTGCGGGGAGTACGCCCGCCTGGAAAACCTGGCTGGCCGAGCGCCGCGCGGACATAGACGACTGGATGGCGCACCGCCGGGACCGCGTGGAGTGGGTGGCGGGTTGGTGGCACGACTTCGTCAGTCCAAAGGACGGCTCGTACCTGACGTGGACGCCGGACGAACCCGGCCCGGAAACGCTCCGCAGTCCGTCCGACCCGAAGGTGGCGCTCACCCCCAAACTGCACGGGGCGTGGGTGTACCGCTTCCGCGCCACGCACGGCAACAAGATGGCGGAGGCCGCGCGCCTGTACCGGCTGACCGGTGAAAGGCGCTACGCCGACTGGGCGGCGGCGCAGATAGACTTTTACGCGGACAACTTCGAGAAGTGGCCGCTCCAGCAGCGCGGGAGCGGGATATGGATCAGCACCGCCCGCCTGTTCCACCAGCCGCTCGACGAGGCTGTGAACCTCGTCAAGCACATCGAGGTGGCGCGCCTGACGGCGGATGCCGTCTCGCCGGAGCGGCGGCGGGGCTGGCTGGACCGACTCTTCCGTCCGCAGACGGAGATCCTGGACGCGAGCTTTCAGAGCGTCCACAACATCGCCTGCTGGCAGCGCTCCGCCACCGGCCTGGTCGCCCTGCTGTACAACGACGACGCCCTGTGGCAGAAGGCCCTGCACGCCCCGTTCGGCATCAAGAAGCAGCTCGCCGAGGGCGTCACTTCCGACTATTTCTGGTACGAGCAGTCGCTCTCGTATAACGATTACGTTGTGCAGGCGCTGCTGCCTCTGTTCCTGCTGGCGGGCCTCACCGGGCGGGGCGAGGAGCTGCGACAGGAGATGCTCGTCGCCCAAAACCTGATGCTCGCGCCTCTCGCCCTGCGCTTCCCGAACGGCCAACTGCCGACGCCCGCGGACGGCCCGCGCCGCACCGCCCCCAGCCGTGGCCTTTTCGCCGACGCCTGGCGGGTCTTCCCCACTCCCATCGGGCGGGCCGAGCGCGAGCGGACGCCGGGGTGGTCGTCGCTCGTGGACCCTGTCAGCGCTGCCGACGCCGACAGGCCGGGCGCGGCCACGATCCCGCCGCCGAGGAGCCGCAGCCTGGAGTCGAGCCGGATGGCGCTGCTGTGCAAGGACGGCTGGCAGGTCTACTTCCACTACGGCCAGCTTCTGCAGTCCCACTCCCAGGCCGAGGCGCTGAACTACGAAGTCTGGCACGGTAACACGGACCTGACCCACGACACAGGAACGGTGGGGTATGGTTCCCCCCTGCACCGGGAATTCTACACGAAGGGCGTCGCCCACAACGTCCCGCTCGTGAACGGCGAGGGACAGTCGGGGTGGGCGCCCGGCGAACTGCTGGAGTGGGATGCTGCAAAGGGACGCGTCTCCGCCCGCCAGCCGCAGTACCGCCCCGGCGTCCGGGCCACCCGCACCCTGGACGTGGAAATCGACCAACTGGTGGACGTAACGACGCTGGAGCTAACGGACGCCGCCACGCCCGACGCGCCCCTCGGCCTGACGCTCCACGTGCAGGGGAAGGTCGCCCTGCCGGAGAGTTTCACGCTCGCGCCGGACTTCGCGGCGGGCCGCCCGGCGGGCTTCGGCTACGGGAGGGACGTGCGGGGCAGTACCGCCACGTCGGAGCGCCAGAGCCTGCTCGTCCACTACGCGGAACACGCGTACCGCCTGACGCTGTTCGCGGACGTCCCCTGCCGCCTCTTCCACGCCGCCACGCCGGACGCGCCACCGCGCCAGCGCGAGAGCCTGTATCTGGAGACCGCCGCACCCTGCCGTAAGGTCACATTCACGACGGTCTGGGAAGTCGCGAGACCCTAACCCATCTCCGCGAGCGCGTACCGCTGCCCGTCCGGGCGGCGGTACGCCTCGAAGACCCGCAGAAGCTCGCGGGCGTCATCGAGGTTCCCCACCTCGGGCGCGGCGTTCTCGCGCACCCGCTCGCAGAAGTAGCGCAGCTCCGGGGCGTATCCCATCAGGAACAGCCCCTTGTTGTACAGCTGCCCCAGCGAGAACTCCGGCTCCCAGAAGAGCGTTGCCGCCTCGTCGTCCTCGCGCGCCGACGCATAGAAGGAACCCGCCCGGCCATACCCGCCCTCCGGGCCGCTCCCGGGGCGGTAGTACGTCACGCGCAGGTTATTCTCCACCACCACCGCTGCGCCACCCGCGCCCACGATCTCCGTGCGCTCCAGCGGCATCGCGCCGGGCTGGCCCGCCGAAAGGTGCAGGCTCCCCACCGCCCCGCTGGCAAAGCGGATGCTCGTGACCGAGCCGCCCGTCGCGTCCGTGCGCTCGACATACACCGACTCGATCGGGCCGCCCAGCAGCCGTATCACCGAGTACGGATGGACGATATGATCCAGAAACCCGACCATCGCCCGCTGGTCGCCTCGCCTCTCCGGCGGCGGGAGCGCCTGCGGGTAGCGGGCCGTCAGGGTCGCCACCGGCCCGAACTCCGGGCGCCCCGTCAGCGCCTTCGCCTTGGCGTTGGCGGGCGCGAACATCTTCTTGAAGCCGACGCCCACGAACTTGCCCGTCTCCCGCTCCGTGTCCGCCATCGCCTCGACCTCGGCAACCGACGCCGCCGGGGGCTTCTCGATCCAGGCGTGCGCACCCGCCCGCAGGGCGTCCATTGCCAGGGCGGGGTAGCGCGGTCGCCCCTCCTCGTCATAATCGGTCACAATCACCACCGCGTCGGGCCGTGCCTTCGCCAGCATGTCCCGGTGGTTGTTGTACGCCGCGGCGGCGCCGAACTGCCGCGCGCACGCCTCCGCCCGCGTGGCATCCAGGTCACACACGGCGATCAGCTCCGCCGGGGCGAACTGTAGCGCAGGGAGGACGTTGCGCTGGGCGTGGCCGCCGCACCCGATGGCGGCCAATCGGACGCGCTGGTCCCGGTCATACTCGGTGGCGTAGGTGATTCGCATGATCGTCTTCCTGGCCGCGGCGCCCGCGCCGGGCCGGGTGAGGTGAAAAGTCCGAATAGTATAGCACGTAGCCGGCGGAAGGCGGCCCCGCCTCAGGCAGACGCGGCACGCTCTGCGAGGACATCCCGGAGCGCGGAAGCATAGACGCTGTACGCGGCGGGGTCCTCGCGGGGGTACAGGACCAGTCGGACACGCTCCAGCCCGTGCGGTTCGGTCTCCAGGAAGTCAAGGATCGCCCGCACGGCGACCGGTGCCGCCAGCGGCATCGGGTAGTAGAACGCCCCGGTCGAGATCGAGGGGAACGAAACGCTCTTCAGGCCATGCTCCGCGGCGAGCCGCAGGCTGCTGCGGTACGTCTGCGCGAGCAGGTCCGCCTCATGCTCGTCCCCGGCGTCATACACCGGCCCCACGGCGTGGATAACGTACCGCGCCTTCAGCCGGAAGCCCGGCGTCAGTACCGCCCCACCGATGGGACAGCCGCCAATCGCACGGCACACCTCCAGAAGCTCCGGCCCCGCCTTGAAGTGGACAGCGCCGTCAGTCCCCTGCCCGCCCGCGAGATCCCAGTGCGCCGCCGTCACCACGGCGTCGGTGTCTTGGTCGGCGATGTCCCCCTCCACCAACTCCAGCACGGTCTGTCCGATCGCGGTCGTCATGTGTGCAGTATACACCAACACCGACAACGAAACGGCGGGCCGGAAATTCCGGCCCGCCGTTTCAGCCTGCTGTGCCGGTCCTCTTAGCCGGCGTTGGGGTTCCGAACGGGCACGAGAATGGTGGCGTCCGCCCAGCCCTCGGTCGAAAGGGCGTTCGCGTCGGCGTTGCTGGCGCCGCCCGAGACCTGCTTCTTCAGCGCCTGGAACAGGGCGTCCATCCGCTGCGAGGCCTGCATCCCCTGGATCGTCGCCGCCTCCAGCGGCTTCGCTGTGTGGAGGATTTTGACCATCATCCGTCCCTCGTACGGCTCCGGAACCGTCAGCTCCAGCGAGATGCCGCCGCCCGCCTTGATAGGCTCCGACGACGCCGCGCGCACGCGCGGTTCGCCGTTCTCGCTCGCGGTCAGCACATAGTAGTAGCCCTCGCGCTCCGCCGCCGCGTGGAACTCCACCTTGTCCCCTGGGCGCCGGACCCGGTCCCCACCGGTGACCGCCGTGACCATGCGGTACGCCGGGCTCGGGTTGTGGAGTCGGGCCAGACGGGTCGCCTGCCGATGCCGGGCGAGAATGAAGTCCTTCACCTGCGCCGTGGTCCCGAAGTTGGCGACCATCCAGCCGCCGCGACCGAACACCGTGCCGCCGCCGCCCGGAGCCGCCTGGACCAGGTAGTCCACCGCCTCAGAGTCGTCCAGCACGACCTTCAGGCGTGTCTCCCCCTTCAGAGCCTGGTAGAGGGTGCGCGCTGCCGCCTTGTCCGCCTCGGAGTCAGAGGCCAGCGCGAAGCCGACGCGCGGGACCGCCTGCGGGACCGGGATCGATACCGCCACCATCCGGTCGTTCGCCGCGACCGCGCCGGAAACGATGTCCGCCGTGGCGAACCGCTCGACCACGCCCGTCCCGCCCTTGCGCGGCACCGTCACCTTCTCCATGTTCCCGGTGATACGCACCCGCCCCTTCGGCGGCCCGGCCAGAGCCGTGTCCGTCGCCGGGTAAACGTCGTAGAGCGCCCCACTCTGCTCCTGGTACAGGCTCGGGATACCCTCCAGCAGAGCACGGTGCGTCCCCGCCTTCCCCTCCGGGACCCGCTCGGCCGGCGCCGCGGCGCCGGCCCGCGTGACCGCAGCCGAGCCAGCCCCAGCAACGGTCGGCCGCCGGAACGCCGGGAC
>Ga0182793_1002005_pt1 | contig 12025 bp, 9 predicted proteins | sample Passage237A_FD_130498 | JGI IMG/M metagenome (GOLD analysis project Ga0182793, IMG submission 130498) | Cellulose adapted compost microbial communities from Newby Island Compost Facility, Milpitas, CA, USA - Passage2 37A (version 2) (version 2) ...
ATCGGCCCGTTCACGTTCGCCACCGCGGTTCGCACGCCCTTGCCGAGATAGCGGGCCTTGTCGCCGTCGCGCAGCTCGACGGCCTCGCGCGAGCCGGTGGAAGCACCGGACGGCACCGCGGCGCGACCGAACGCGCCGTCGGCAAGCACGACCTCGGCTTCGAGCGTGGGATTGCCGCGCGAATCGAGGATTTCGCGGGCGTGGATGCGGGTAATGGCGGTCATCGTCGGATCCCTTCGGAACGGAAAATGAGATTGCCGGGCACGAGCGGACGGTGCGCGGTCAGACGCCGTCGCGGATGCCGTCGCGCCGGGCCACGGCGTCGAGTTCCACGAGTGTCGCGAGCAGCGACTCCATCCTGCCGAGCGGCCACGCATTCGGCCCGTCGCTGAGCGCCCTGTCCGGATCGGGATGGGTTTCCATGAACAGGCCCGCGACGCCGACCGCGACCGCCGCACGGGCGAGCGCGGGAACGAACTCGCGCTGGCCGCCGGACTTGCCGTCGGCGCCTCCCGGAAGCTGCACCGAGTGCGTCGCGTCGAACACCACCGGACAGCCGGTGTCGCGCATCACGACGAGGCTGCGCATGTCCGACACGAGATTGTTGTAGCCGAAACTGGCGCCGCGCTCGCAGACCATGATCTGCGTGTTGCCGGTGTCCCTGGCCTTCGCGGCGACATGCTTCATCTCCCACGGCGACAGGAACTGGCCCTTCTTGATGTTGACCGGTTTCCCGGCGCTGGCGACGTTGCGGATGAAGTCGGTCTGCCGGCACAGGAAAGCCGGCGTCTGCAGCACGTCGACCACGCTCGCGACCTCGGCCAGCGGCGTGTACTCGTGAACGTCGGTCAGCACCGGAACGCCGACCTGGCGCTTCACCTCGGCGAGGATCTTCAGGCCCTCCTCCAGCCCCGGGCCGCGGAAGCTCGTGCCGGACGTGCGATTGGCCTTGTCGAAGCTCGACTTGAAGATGAACGGAATCCCGAGACGGGCCGTGACGTCCTTGAGCGTGCCGGCGGTATCGACCTGCAGTTGCAGCGATTCGATGACGCAGGGGCCTGCGATCAGGAACAGCGGCTGGTCGAGGCCGACGTCGAAACCGCACAGGTTCATGGGGATGCCTCTGCGATCATCCATGATCGCGACGGCAGAACGCGCGCATCGCCGCACGCGCGTCTTGCGAAACGCGTCGTTCCCTTCATATGGCAGCCTCCGCCAACCGCGGGGCCTCGCGCATGGCGCGCTGCTGGCGCGCGGCGCGCACGAAGCCGATGAACAGCGGATGCCCGTCGCGCGGCGTCGATGTGAACTCCGGGTGGAACTGGCACGCGACGAACCACGGATGGTCCGGCAGCTCCACGATCTCGACCAGCAGGTCGTCCATGGACTTGCCCGCGATGACGAGACCGAGATCCTCGAACGGCTGCCGGTAGCGGTTGTTGAATTCGTAGCGGTGCCGATGCCGCTCGCGTATCACGTCCTGGCCGTACAGCTCGCGCGAGAGCGTTCCGCTGCGCAGGCGGCATTCCTGCGCGCCGAGGCGCATCGTGCCGCCGAGGTCGGACGTCTCGTCGCGGCGCTCGACTTCGCCGCTGCCGGTGGTCCATTCGGTGATCAGCGCGATGATCGGATGCACGCAGTTGCGGTCGTTCTCGCTGGAATTGGCGCCGTCCAGCCCGGCCACGTTGCGCGCGAACTCGATCACCGCGGCATGCATGCCGTAGCAGATCCCGAAGTACGGGACGCGATGCTCGCGCGCGTGGCGCGCCGCGGCGATCTTGCCCTCGAAGCCGCGCTTGCCGAAGCCACCGGGAACGAGGATGCCATCGACGTCGCCGAGAAGTTCCGGCCCACGGCGTTCGATCTCCTCGGACTCCACCCAGCGCAGGTTCACCCGCGTGCGCTGCTTCAGGCCACCGTGGCGCAGCGCCTCGCCGAGCGACTTGTACGCATCCTTGTGTTCGACGTACTTGCCGATGATCGCGATCGTGACCTCGCCCTGCGGGTGCTCGACCGCCTCCACCGTCCGCTCCCACTCGGAGAGGTCGGCCGGCTTCGCGTCGAGGCGAAGCTTGTCCACCACGATCCCGTCCAGCCCCTGCTCGTGCAGCCACAGCGGCAGCTTGTAGATCACGTCGACGTCGACCGCGCTGATCACGGCCTTTTCCGGCACGTTGGTGAACAGCGCGATCTTGCGCCGGTCGCCCGGCGGCAGCGGCTGCTCGCAGCGGCACACGAGGATGTCGGGCTGGATGCCGATCGAGCGCAGTTCCTTGACCGAGTGTTGCGTCGGTTTGGTCTTGATCTCGCCGGCGGCCTTGATGTACGGGACCAGCGTCAGGTGCATGAAGATCGCCTGCTCCGCGCCGTGCTCGATGCGGATCTGGCGGATCGCCTCGAGGAACGGCAGCGACTCGATGTCGCCCACCGTGCCGCCGATCTCGACCAGCGCGACGTCGTAGCCCTGCGTGGCCTCGTAGATGCGGTGCTTGATCTCGTCGGTGATGTGCGGGATCACCTGCACCGTCGCGCCGAGGTAGTCGCCGCGGCGCTCCTTGGCGATCACGCTCTCGTAGATCTTGCCGGTGGTGATCGAGTTCTTGCCCGTCAGCCGCGTGCGCACGAAGCGCTCGTAGTGGCCGAGATCCAGGTCGGTTTCGGCACCGTCGTCGGTGACGTAGACCTCGCCGTGCTGGAACGGGCTCATCGTGCCCGGATCGACGTTGATGTAGGGGTCGAGCTTCATCATCGTCACGCGCAAGCCGCGCGCCTCGAGGATGGCAGCAAGCGACGCCGCCGCAATGCCCTTGCCAAGCGAGGACACCACGCCGCCGGTGACGAAAATCAGGGGGGTCATGCCGGATGATCCGCAGGAAATGCGTATTCTAGCGGGTCGTCGCGACGCGGGCGAGCGATCGACGCATCGCCGGCGCGACGGCGATCCGCCTTGGCACGTCTCAGCCACCGCACCATACTCGCGGATCGACCCCTGTCTGGAACTGCGCGCGATGCCCGCGAACTCGAAGAACCGGGCCCCGCCCCCGCACGCCACCGCCGCGGACCTTCTCAGGCAACGCTTGCAAGGTCTCCCGCCTGCCGCGCGGCGCCTGCTCGAGGAGGCGGGCCGCGCAGTGAACGCGCGGCGGGCGGATGTTGCCGACGCATCGCTCGCGCGCGCGCGGGCCAACGCGGGCGACCACCCGGAAGTGCTGCGCATGCTGGGCGTCACCCGTCACCTGCAGGGTCGCCGCGACGAGGCACTGGATCTTCTGCGCCGCGCACTCGAGCTGATGCCCGGCGATCCTCTGGTCCTGATGAATCTCGGCGTCACCTTGCGCGTGCAGGGCGAACTGGCCGCATCGGAGGATACGCTGCAGTCGGCGTGTTCGGCGGCTCCATGGCTCGCATCCGCGTGGTACAACCTCGGCACGACGCTTGCCGCCGATGTTCGACCCGCCGATGCGGAACGCGCATACGCCCAGGCGATTGCTTGCGATCCGAATCATGTCGACGCGCATCTCGGCCGCGCCGACGCGCTTCGTTCGCTCGGCGACATCGACGGCGCGGCCTCGGAGTGCCGGCACGCGATCGGCCTGTCGCCCCGCGCGCTGCGCGCGTGGAGCAAGCTGGCCAATCTCAAGACGATCGAATTCTCCGCCGCCGAAATCGCGCAGATGCAGCGCCTGCTCGGCGAATCCACGCTTCGACCGGAAGACCGCGCCAGCCTCGGATTCGCACTCGCCAAGGCCTTCGACGACGCCGGTCGGGATGCGGAGGCAGAGGCAATGTTGATGCAGGCCAATGCATGCAAGCGTCGCCTCGAAAGCTGGGACGCCGATGCGTTCCATCGCAAGGTCGAGGCGACCGCACGCGCATTTGCCACACTGCCACCGAGTGCTTCGCCCCCCGACCTGGGACACGAAGTGATCTTCGTCGTCAGCATGCCGCGCTCCGGTTCCACGCTCGTCGAGCAGATCCTCGCCTCGCACCCGGAGGTCGAGGGAGCCGGCGAAATCTCCGACCTTGCGCGCGTGCTGGACGAAGAGTCGACCCGGCGCGACGCGGAATTCCCCGACTGGGCACCGCAGGCAAGCCCGGAAGACTGGCGCCGGATGGGCGAGGCATACCTGGCTCGCACGGCGCGATGGCGCGCCAAGCGCCCGCGCTTCACCGACAAGTCGCTGGACACCTGGCTGCATGCGGGTGCGGCGATGGCGATGCTGCCCGGCGCGCACTTCGTGAATGTACGTCGCGACCCGCTGGAAACCTGCCTGTCGGTGTTCCGCCAGTTGTTCGGTCGCGGGCATGGTTACAGCTACGACCCGAAGGAACTCGCGCGTTTCTGGCGGGACTACGACCGCCTCGCACGCCAGTGGCAGACGATGCAGCCGGATCGGCTCCACGATTTCACGTACGAGCGGCTCCTGGCCGACCCCGAAGCGGAAATACGCGCACTCCTCGCTTGCTGCAACCTTCCGCATGCCGATGCATGCCTGCGCTTCCACGAGACCGAGCGCGACGTGCGGACACCGAGCTCCGGCCAGGTTCGCCAGCCACTGCGGCGCGACACGGCTCGCGCCAGCCGGTATCCCGTCCTGGCTGCGACCTTTCGGCGACTCTTGCCGGGCGCCGAACCCGCCGGCGCGGAGGGATCGTGAACACGCGGCGGCGATCCGCAACGCGGGCATGACCCGATTGCCGACCGCCGGCGCCGGACACCACCGCTGATGGCGGGTCGAATCGGGCGCCGCCCCCGCCTCAGTAATGACTGGTGAAGCGGTCGATCACGACCTGCATCGCGGTGCGCCAGCGTGCCAGCATCGGCTCGTTCACTTCCGGGTCCTTCTCGCGGATCGCCGCGATCAGGCTGTCGAGCCAGTACACGTACAGCGATGGCGGCACGGGCGTCCGGCCCTTGCGCGAATGCACGTCGGCCATGCCGTCGATGCTGCGCGTGACCATCGTCATCCCGGCCGCATACGAAAGCGCCAGGGAGATGCCACGGCGCAATGCGAGGCGCTGCTGCGTGAAATCGGTCTTCGCGAACATCGGCGCGATCGCCGGATGGCTGGCGAGAAAGATCTCGTAGAAACGCTCGATGAAGCCACCTGCCCGCAGACAGCGGCCGTAGCTCGCCTGCAGGTCGTCATACTTGCTGACCATGTTTCCAATTCCCCTTGATGGCGCCCCGGAACGCCACCCCGGGAAACCTGATGTATTCCACAAATGTACTCTGGCGCGACTCGATCGTCGCGACGCACGATCCTGTCATCTTGCCGCAATCGCCATGCCTGCGTCTTGATCCAGATCGCCCCGCATGCGTTTCGCGCCCCCGGTCTCCGGCCGCGGGCGCGACCACCCGCGACGCGGCTTCCGAGGCGCATCCGCGTCTTGCCTGAATCGGGCGAAGCGGCCACCATGAGCGGTCGCATTTCCCGCCGTGAAACGATGAGCAGTCGCTACAACGCCGCCGACATCGAGGTTCTCTCGGGCCTGGACCCGGTCAAGCGCCGGCCCGGCATGTACACCGACCCCGCGCGCCCCAACCATCTCGCCCAGGAAGTCATCGACAATTCGGTGGACGAGGCGCTCGCCGGCCACGCGAAGACGATCGAGGTCACGCTGCACGCGGACGGCTCGGTCGAGGTCGCCGACGACGGACGCGGCATGCCGGTCGACATCCACCCGGACGAGGGCATCCCCGGCGTCGAGCTCATCCTGACCCGCCTGCACGCGGGCGGAAAGTTCTCCAACGAGAACTACCGCTACTCCGGCGGCCTTCACGGCGTCGGCGTGTCGGTCGTCAACGCCCTGTCCTCGCGCGTCGAGGTCACGATACGGCGCGAGGGCCGGGTCCACCGGATGACGTTCGCCGACGGCGAGCGCGCGAGCGAACTGGAAGTCACCGGCACGGTGCCGAAAAGACAGACCGGCACCACGCTGCGCTTCTGGCCCGACCCGAAGTACTTCGACTCCCCGAAGATCTCGCTCTCGCGCCTGCGGCACGTGCTGCGCGCCAAGGCGGTTCTCTGTGCCGGCCTCACCGTGCGACTGCTCGACGAGGCCAGCGGCGAACGGGACGAATGGCACTACGAGGACGGCCTGCGCGATTACCTGCGCTCGATGCTCGGCAATGCCGAGCGCATCCCGTCCGACCTGTACGTCGGCCAGCACGAGCGCGACAGCGGCGCGGTCGAATTCGCGCTCGCATGGCTGCCCGAAGGCGAGCTGACGCAGGAAAGCTACGTCAACCTGATCCCCACCGCGCAGGGCGGAACGCATGTCAACGGGCTGCGCTCCGGCCTGACCGCGGCGCTGCGCGAGTTCTGCGAGTTCAGGAACCTGCTGCCGCGCGGCATCAAACTCGCGCCGGAAGACGTCTGGGACCGCATCAGCTACGTGCTGTCGCTGAAGATGACCGATCCGCAGTTCTCCGGACAGACCAAGGAACGACTGTCCTCGCGCGACGCGGCCGGCTTCGTCGAGAACGCGGTGCACGACGGCTTTTCGCTGTGGCTCAACCAGCACGTCGAAACCGGCGAGAAGATCGCGCAGCTCGCGATCGAGCGCGCCGCGCTGCGCCTGAAGCGCGAGAAGCAGATCGTCCGCAAGAAGGTCCCGCAGGGCCCGGCCCTGCCCGGCAAGCTGGCCGATTGCGCATCGACCGATCTCTCGCGCACCGAATTGTTCCTCGTCGAGGGCGACTCGGCCGGCGGCTCGGCGCGACAGGCGCGCGACAAGGACTTCCAGGCCATCCTTCCGCTGCGCGGCAAGATCCTCAACACCTGGGAAGTCGAATCCGGCCAGGTCCTGTCCTCGCAGGAAGTCCACGACCTCGCGGTCGCGATCGGCTGCGATCCGGGCAAGGACGACCTTTCCGGCCTGCGCTACGGCAAGGTGGTGATCCTCGCCGATGCCGATTCCGACGGCCTGCACATCGCCACGCTGCTCTCGGCACTGTTCCTGCGCCACTTCCCCGCGCTGGTGCGCGAGGGGCACGTGTTCGTCGCGATGCCGCCGCTGTTTCGCGTCGACGTCGGCAAGCAGGTGTTCTACTGCCTCGACGAATCCGAACGGGATGCGACGCTGGAACGGATCCAGCGCGAGAAGATCCGCGGCGCGGTCAGCGTCACGCGCTTCAAGGGCCTCGGCGAGATGAACCCGTCGCAGCTGCGCGAATCGACGATCCACCCGGACACGCGCAGGCTGGTGCAGCTCACCGTGGAGCCGGACGACGACACCGCGAAGGTGATGGACATGCTGCTCGCCAGGAAGCGCGCCGCCGACCGCAAGGAATGGCTGGAAACCAAGGGCGACCTGGCTTCGCTGGAGGTATGAGTGCGAGGCGAACTGCGGGGCTTTCCCGGGCCCCGCGCGCGAATGGCGGGAACGCCGCCGGACGACACCCGGACGCCCGGTGCGCCGTGCGCTCCGTGACGCAATCCCGGATGAGGCGAGCAAAGTGAACGAGAAGAAAACCGACATGGCGTACTGGGGCGCGTTCTCGGCGCAGGACGTGCATGCCCACCGCCTCGACCTTCGCCCGGACGTGATACCGATGTCGCGCGGCGAAATGCATCTCCATGCCTGCAGCGCGATCCTGCGCCACGGCCACGGCTTCGTCGAAGCCTGCGACAGCGGCGATCCCAAGGATGCCGACGGCAACTGGATGCCGCTGTTCACCTATCCCTGCGTCGAGTACCTGCGCCAGTTCGACCTGCGCGACAAGCGCGTGTTCGAATGGGGCTCCGGCGCCTCCACGCTGTACTGGATGGAACGCGCACGCTCCGTCGTCAGCATCGAGAACAACCCCGAATGGTTCGGCATCGTGTCGCGCAGGAAGAACGAACGGGTGCGACTGGTGCTGGACGAAAGCCGGCGCTTCCCGCTGCGCATCCGCGACGAGAGCGAGCCGTTCGACCTCATCGTCATCGACTCGCGCGGATACCGCTACGACTGTGCCGTCGAGGCGACGAAGAAACTCGCACCGGGGGGCATGATCATCCTCGACAACGCCGACTGGCATCCGCGCAGCGCCGGCGTGCTGCGCGACGCCGGCCTGATCCAGGTGGACTTTTCCGGTTTCAAGGTCACCGAGAGCCACGCCTCGACGACCTCGGTGTTCCTGCATCGCGCCTTCGCCTTCCCGACGCTGCAACCGCTGCAGCCGACCTGGTGCGTCGGCGCGAAGCGCATCCTGTCCGACTGAGACCAGCCGCAGGTGACGGAGCCCTCCGCTTCCGGCTGATCCGCCGCACGGCCGGCCTCAGCCGCCGCGCACGAGCTCCATCACCCTGGCCGGCGTGAGGCTGCGTGCCTGCTCCTGCATCTGCGGCAGGTAGTTGCCGCGCAACGCCTTCGCCTGCCCCAGCATCTGCTGGAACGCCTCGCGCAGCATGTCCGTCGAAAGCACGCGGCCGCCGGCGTAGTAGCGCATGGCGACGTGGCCGAGCGCCCAGGTGCTCGCGAAACTCATGCCGGAACTCGCGGCCTGCCGTCCCAGTCCTCGCCCGAGCCCGCCCGCCAGCGCGCCGAGCACGCCGCCGAGCAGCTTGCGCCCGATCTGCTCGATGTACTGCGAGGTCAGGCCGACCCCGAGCGTGGCGATGAAATCCTTGATGTGCCCGCTGTCCAGTTCATAGCCGTACGACTTGCCGATGCGGTACACGAGGCGGATCTGCAACGGGATGATCGCCATCGTGGAAAGGGATTCCGGCAGCAGTTCCAGCGCGCCGTTCAGGATCGCGGCATTCAGGATCGTCTTGTCGAGCTCGGCCTCGCTCATCGACGACTGCGCGGCGACCACCGCACCGGCGGCACCGGCCGTTCCCGCCGCGGCAACCGCGTCGGCCTGTTCCGCGAACCGCGCGCCGGCCGCGGCGTCCAGCCCCAGCGATTGCCGCAGATCGCCGAGGAACGCGCGCTCTTCCGGCGACCGGGCGCCATCCGCGTCGCACACGCAGACCGCCATCTCGTAGGCGACCTGCTTCGCCTGCGCGGATTGCAGGCCCGCAACCGCCTCGGCGATCGTCACGCGGCGCAGCAGCACGTCCTGGTACAACCCCGCCACGTCGATGCCCGATTCGGCGCCCAGCCCGTCGGCGATGCGGCGGATTTCCTCGCGCTCGCGGTCGACACTGCCATCGGCGAACGCCGCCATCATGCTGATCGTCAGGATCGACTTCCGCTCGCTGTCGGTGATGCCCTGGTCGTGCTGCTGGTTCACGTGCGTTCTCCCGGTCGTGCGACAGGACGTCGCCCGCGATGCGGGCGAACGGTCCGATGGCGGATAATGTCGGGATGCAAGACCCCCTGTCCAACCATCTGGCGCCCGAGATGGCCGGCCCGCATGCCGTCGCGGCGGATGTCGCCGCGGCGCCGCCCGCCGCCGACGCCGCACGCACCGCACTGCCGATCCTGTTGATGCTGAGCACCTGCCACCTGCTCAACGACATGATCCAGTCGCTGCTGCCGGCGATCTATCCGCTGCTCAAGACCTCGTTCGCACTGGACTTCGGGCAGATCGGCCTGATCACGCTGACCTTCCAGCTCACCGCCTCGCTGCTGCAGCCGTTCGTCGGCATCTACACCGACCGCCATCCGCTGCCGTATTCGCTGGCAGCCGGCATGGGTTGCACGCTCGCCGGCCTGCTTCTGCTCTCGCACGCGACCACATTCCCGATGCTGCTGCTCGCGGCGGCACTGATCGGCTCGGGCTCGTCGGTCTTCCACCCGGAATCCTCGCGCGTCGCGCGCATGGCCTCGGGCGGCCGCCACGGCCTCGCACAATCGGTTTTCCAGGTCGGCGGCAACGTCGGATCGGCGATCGGGCCGCTGCTCGCCGCATTCATCGTGATGCCCCGCGGCCAGGGCAGCGTGGCGTGGTTCGCGCTCGCGGCACTGGCCGGCATCGTGCTGCTGACGCGCATCGGCGCATGGTATCGCGCGCAGATTCCCGCGCATCGCGCCGCGCGCGCGGCGGCGCGCGCCACTCCGCGCGTTCCCCGCCGCACGGTGATCCGCACGCTGCTCCTGCTCGGCGCGCTGATCTTCTCCAAGTACTTCTATCTCGCCAGCCTGTCGAGCTACTTCACGTTCTACCTGATGCACAAATTCGGCATCGGCGCGCAGCAGGCGCAGCTCCACCTGTTCGCGTTCCTCGGCGCGGTCGCGGCCGGCACGCTGCTCGGCGGCCCGATCGGCGATCGCGTCGGGCGCAAGCTGGTGATCTGGGTGTCGATCCTCGGCCTGCTGCCGTTCACCCTGCTGCTGCCGCACGTGGACCTCTTCTGGACCACGGTGCTGTCGATCGTGATCGGCGCGATCCTCGCGTCCGCGTTTCCCGCGATCATCGTCTACGCGCAGGAACTCGTGCCGGGCCGCACCGGCGTGATTGCCGGGCTGTTCTTCGGCTTCGCGTTCGGCATGGGCGGCCTCGGCGCCGCGGTGCTCGGCGAACTGGCCGACCACATCGGCATCGACGCCGTGTACGCGATCTGCGCCTGGCTGCCCGCGATCGGCCTGCTCGCATGGTTCCTGCCCGCGCTGGAACCGTCGGCGCGCCGGCGCGCCTGAATCCTCCCCACGCGCGTGCGTACTGCGGCGGCGCATCGATGCGGACGCCGAGATCCGCCGCCGCGCGACGAGGAAAATACGGATCGCGCAGCAGTTCACGCGCAAGCAGCACGAGATCGGCCTCGCCGTTCGCGATCACCGCATCGGCCTGACGCGCATCGGTGATCAGGCCGACGGCACCGGTCGCGATTCCGGCCTCGCGACGGATGCGCGCCGCGAACGGCACCTGGTAACCGGGCTCCTGCGGAATCCGTGCATGCGGCACCAGACCGCCACTGGAACAATCGATCAAGTCGGCGCCGTCCTCGCGCAGCCACCGCGCGAGCTGGACGCAGGCATCCACGTCCCAGCCCCCTTCGACCCAATCCGTCGCCGACACGCGCACGAACAGGGGCAAACGCTCGGGCCACTCCCCGCGCACCGCACGCACGACCTCGCGCACGAGACGCGCGCGGCCGACCGCATCGCCGCCCCGGCTGTCCTCGCGCCGGTTCGTCAGCGGCGACAGGAACTCGTGCAACAGGTAACCGTGGGCGGCATGCACTTCGGCGACGCGGAAGCCGGCGTCGCGAGCGCGTGCCGCCGCGGCGCGGAACGCCTCGATCACGGCGGTGATGTCGGCTTCGTCCATCGCGCGCGGCGGCAGATGGCCCGCGTCGAACGGCAATGCGCTCGGCGCAAGCGGCTGCCAGCCGCCCGCATCCATGCCGAGCGGCCTGCCGCCCCGCCATGGCACGTCGGTCGATGCCTTGCGCCCCGCGTGCGCGAGCTGCACGCCAGCTACGGCGCCCTGCGCCTCGATGAACGCGGCGATGCGCGCCCACGCCTCGGCCTGCGCATCGTTCCACAGCCCCGTATCCCCCGGCGAGATGCGCCCTTCCGGCGACACGGCCGTGGCCTCGGTCAATACCAGCCCCGCGCCACCGACGGCCCTGCTGCCCAAGTGCACGAGATGCCAGTCGTCCGGCATTCCGTCCACGGCGCTGTAGGTGCACATCGGCGACACCGCGATGCGGTTGCGCAGGGCCACGTCCCGCAAGGCAAGCGAATCGAACAAATGCATGCGATCCTCCGGAAATGCGACGCCGCGCCACGGGACAGCGGCGACAGGCGTGCAAATCGTCACGAACCTGCGTCATCATCATCGACTTTGCGAACACGACCGTCCATGCTTCGACTGCCGAATCCCTTCCTCGCGATCCTGCTGCTCATCGCGGGCGCACTGGCTGCCTGCTCCGCGGCAGCTCCGCGCGCCACGCCGCGCGACACGCTGATCCTCGTTTCCATCGACGGCTTCCGCGCCGACTACCTCGAACGCGGCCTCACGCCGAACCTCGCCGCAATCGCCCGTGCCGGCGTTCGCGCGCAATGGCTGCAGCCGGCGTTTCCGACCCTGACCTTCCCGAACCACTGGACGCTGGTCACCGGGCTGTACCCGGATCATCACGGC
>Ga0182793_1002006_pt1 | contig 12024 bp, 10 predicted proteins | sample Passage237A_FD_130498 | JGI IMG/M metagenome (GOLD analysis project Ga0182793, IMG submission 130498) | Cellulose adapted compost microbial communities from Newby Island Compost Facility, Milpitas, CA, USA - Passage2 37A (version 2) (version 2) ...
CGAAGATCGGCTCGGTGAGCTCACGCAGCGGGCGGACGAGGCCGATGAGCGTGCCCGCCGCGATCCCCAGGGCGATCGACAGCAGCAGCCCGACGCCCAGGCGCGTGAGGGAGGGGATGACATCGGTCATCATGTCCGGGCTCTGGGGCCGCCGTCCTTGATCCACGTGTCGATGAAGGCGGTGAAGATGCGCGCCGGGCTGGGGAAGAACTTGGGCGAGTCGACGGTCGCCCAGACGCCCCAGATCACGAGCAGCGCGACGGGCAGGCCCACGGCGTACGCCGTGCTGACGCCCATGCGCTTCCACACGCCGCCCTTGACGGCCTTGCGCGGCGCCTTGACGGTGGTCACCTCGCTCACAGCGCCTCCTCGCTGCGCACGGACTCGTGCCACTTCAGCACCTTGCGCTCGATCGCGCGGAAGCCGAGGTTGACGACGAGGCCGAGCAGGCCCGTGACGATGACGAGCGCGTAGACCTGCACGTACTGCGCTCCGGCCTGCGCCGTGACGATGCTGCGGCCCGGGCCCGGGTTGCCGATGAACATCTGCGCCGTGATGGCGAGGATGAGCGCGACCGTCGCGGCCAGGCGCAGGCCCGTCATGAGGTAGGGCAGGGCCGTGGGGAACACGAGGCTGCGGAAGCGCTCGAGGCGGCCCAGGCCGAAGCTGCGCGCCGTGTCTCGAGCGACCGCGTCGACGTCGGCGACGCCGTAGAGCACCTGCACGAACACCTGCCAGAAGCTTGCGAAGACGATGATGACGAGCGCGGCCTTCATGGACAGGCCGTTCGTCAGGATCGCGAGGGGGATGAGCGCCACCGAGGGGATGGGGCGCAGGAACTCGACCATCGTGTGCGTGCTGCGGCGCAGGAACGGGACCAGGCCGATCACGGTGCCGAGGACCACGGCCGCGACGGTCGCGATCGCCAGGCCCGCGGCCCACGCCCACAGGGTGTAGCCGATGTCGGACCACAGGTCGGCCGTGCCCAGCTCGTGCCACAGGAGGGACAGGGTGGAGGTCGCGTTCGGGAAGTAGCGGGCGTCGACGAGGCCGACGACGGGAAGCAGCTGCCACACGGCCAGGAAGATCAGGATTCCGGCGAGGCCGAGAAGCTGAGGGCGGTAGGCGCGCAGGCTGCGGCTGGGGGAGGTTGCCATCGTGTCAGTGAATCGTAGTGGTGTGGAGACGACGACGGCGGGGCGCCGCCATGAAGTGGCGCCCCGCCGTCATGGTCCTACTGCTGCTGGACGAGCCGGTCGAAGTTGGGCTTCGCGGGCAGGACGCCGAAGTCGACGGCGATGCCGGCGAGCTTGTCGAGCGAGGGCACGTCAATCGTGAAGTTGAAGACCGGGAGGGTGATGCCGGCAGCGGCCTCCTCCGGGATCTCCAGGTTCTTCGCGATCGCAGCGCGCACCTTGGCCTCGTTGCTGTTCGCCCAGTCCAGGGCCTCCTTCATGGCCGCCGAGAACTGCGCGACCATCTGAGGCTCCTTCTCGAGCTTCTCCGCGGTGGTGATGTTCGTCAGCACCGTGATGCCCGGGACGGTCTCCTGGTACGGGTGGAACACGATGTGGCCGTCGCCGTTGTCGACGATCGACATGAACGGGTCCGGAGCCCACGCGGCGTCGATGGTGCCCGCGGCGAGCTGAGCCGGCACCTCGGGGAACGGCACCTCGACGAACTCGATGGTCGAGGGGTCGCCGCCGGCGTCCTTGACCGCCTGCATGATCGTCAGGTCGCCCGCGGCGCCCACGGTGTTGACCGAGACCTTCTTGCCGGCCAGGTCCGCCGGGCCGTTGATGCCGGAGGAGTCGAGCGCGACGACGGCGTTGACGTCCTTGCCGGAGGCGAGCGAGTCGGCGTAGTCTCCGATGATCACGATGCCGAGGTCCTGGCCGTCGGCACGGAACGGGCCGAAGGGCTGGCCGATCGCGAAGTCGATGTCACCGCTGAGGAGAGCGGGGATCGCCTGCGCGCCGCCCTGTGAGGGCAGGATCTCGATGGTGATGCCGTGCTTCTCGAAGATGCCCTCCTCGACGGCTGCCCACAGGGCACCCGTCTCGGCGATGGGCAGAGCGGCAACGCGAACCGTGAACTCCTCCAGGGGAGCCTCGGTCTCTGCGGGGGTGGTCGGCGCGACGGAGGGGTGGTCTCCTCGGGCGTGGGCGTGCCGCCGGAGCAGGCAGTGAGGGTGAGGGCGGCGACGGCGAGAGCCGCGGCGCCAAGAGGCTTCTTCATTGACGAGCCTCTTTCCAAGTGGTCGGTATGACACCACCTCGACGCCCTGTGTGCGGACCCGCTCGCCAGGGTCTTGCTCGCCTGCCCGCACGCCGTCGTGGTGACGGTGCCGTCGTCTTGCACCGGGAGTGCGATTGTCGAGACTTTCTTGACGAGCGTCACGAAAGTTTTGACTGAGAATGGACGCGTGTTCGTATAGCGAACACGCATGGGCATGCGGCTGCCCTGGCCTCCCGACAGGGCTCTGTCAGCGGATGCGGGTGCCGAAGATGCCGCGCAGGATGCCGCGGGTCAGCTCGCGCCCCGCCGTGCGCGCGAAGTCGCGCACCGGGCCGGAGGTCACGACCTTCTCCACCACGGTCTTCTGGCCGCGGCGCGAGCTCGAGCCCGTCCGCTTCGTGGACGCCTTCTCCTTCGCCGCCTTCTCCTTGGCCGCTGCCTCCGCGGCCGCGCGCTCCTCGGCGGCCTGGGCGGCGGCGGCCGCGCGGGCGGCGAGCAGCTCGTAGGCGCTCTCGCGATCCACCTCCGTGCCGTAGCGGGCCATGCGCGGGCTGGCCGCGATGATGCCGTCGATCACGGCATCGGGCGCCGGATCCATGGAGCCCTGCGGTGCGCGCAGGCGCGTCCAGGCGACGGGCGTCGGGGCGCCCTTGTCGCTCAGCACCGTCACGACGGCCTCGCCGGTCGCCATGGAGGTGAGGACCTTCTCGAGCTCGTACGGGGAGTTGGGGAAGGTGCGGGCCGATGCGCGCAGGGCCCGCTCGTCGTCGGGCGTGTAGGCGCGCAGCGCGTGCTGGACGCGCGAGCCGAGCTGGGCCAGGACATCGGCCGGGACGTCCTTGGGCGTCTGCGTCACGAAGAAGACGCCGACGCCCTTGGAGCGGATGAGGCGGACGGTCTGCGTCACCTGGGTGAGGAAGTCGCGCGAGGCGCCCGTGAACAGCAGGTGGGCCTCGTCGAAGAAGAACACGAGCTTGGGCTTGTCGAGGTCGCCCACCTCGGGCAGGGTCTCGAACAGCTCGGCGAGCAGCCACATGAGGAAGGTCGAGAACAGCGCCGGACGGTCCTGCAGCGCGGGCAGCTCCAGCGCGGAGATGACGCCGCGGCCGTCCGGGCCCACCTGGAGCAGCTCGGTGACGTCGAAGGCCGGCTCGCCGAAGAACGCCTCGGCGCCCTGCGCCTCGAGCGCCGCGATCTCGCGCAGGATGACGCCGGCCGTGGCCGAGGAGACGCCGCCGATGCCCTTGAGCTCCTCCTTGCCCTCGTCGGAGGTGAGGAACTGGATGGTCGCGCGCAGGTCGATGAGGTCGAGCAGCGCGAGGCCGTTCTTGTCGGCCCAGTGGAAGATGAGCGCGAGCGAGCTCTCCTGCGTCGCGTTGAGGCCCAGCACCTTCGACATGAGCAGCGGGCCGAAGTCCGACACCGTGGTGCGGATCGGCACGCCCTTGCCGATGCCGCCCAGCGAGTAGAACTCGACGGGGTACGACTTGGGCTCCCACGGCTGGCCGATGTCGGCCATGCGCGCCGTGATGAAGTCCTTGGGCTCGCCCGGCACCGCCATGCCGGACAGGTCGCCCTTGATGTCGCTGACGAAGACGGGCACGCCCGCATCGGACAGGCCCTCGGCCATGCCCTGGAGCGTGCGGGTCTTGCCCGTGCCGGTGGCGCCGGCGACGAGTCCGTGGCGGTTGAGCATCGCCAGCGGGATGCCCACCTGGGCGGACTCGTTGGCCACCTCGCCCTGGACGAGGGCGCCCAGGGGCAGCAGCCCCTTGTCGCTCGCATAGCCGGCGGCGACGGTGGCAGCGAACTCGGGGGAGAGGGTCTCGTCAGTCATGGCACCAGCGTAGCGACGGGGCGCCGGGCGCCGAACGGCCTGTGACATGCGCAATTCTGGCAACGGATTGGAAACACGCGTGACACAGTTTCTGCCTACGGTGGGGCCATGGCCACCCAGACCGCGCCCACTCCCTGAGCCGACTATGCCCCCGCCCAGGCGTGGGACGAGGCCATGGACGTCAACGGAGTCGTGCGCGAGCCCTACGAGAAGGTCTATGCGGAGATCGCCACGATGTCGGGCGAGGACCTCCACTCGCGCGCGGAGGCGCTCGCGAACACGTACCTCGCGCAAGGCGTGACGTTCGACCACGCGGGCGTCGTGTGGGGCCTGTCGAGCGCCACGACGTCCAGGGACGACGCCTGGCACTTCATGGAGCTGGGCCGCTCGCTCGAGCGCGCCGACATGATCGCCCGCCTGCTCATGACGCGCTCGCTCGAGGGCACCATCGGCCCCAACTGGACCACGCTGCTGCGCTCGTGCTCCGCGCACGAGGCCTACCTGCGGACCGTGCGCTCGCTCGTGACGGAGGACAGGGCGGCGGAGTTCCTCATCGTGGACCGCATCTTCCCGCGCTCGATCGCATACAACCTCGACAAGGCGGAGACGACGCTCACGCTCATCGAGCCGGGCACGCAGCGCGACTCGGTCACCGACCAGGCTCGCCTCGCGCTCGGGCGTGCGCGCACCAACCTGGAGTACCAGCGCATCGGCGACATCCTGGCGAACCTGCCCCAGCAGATGCAGGACGTGCAGCGCGCGTGCGCCCTCGCATCGGACCTCATTCGTGACCGCTTCTTCCTGCCGGCATCGTCGGCCGTGTGGAGCCAGGAGGCCGTATGAGCGTGCTCAAGATCGTGCACCGCACGACCTTCAAATACGACCGCACCATCGCGACCTCCTATAACGAGGCGCGGCTCACACCCGCATGGCTGCCGCGCCAGCGCGTGCTGGAGTCCAAGATCGACATCACGCCTGCGTCGTGGAAGTCGCAATACCGCGACTACTGGGAGACCGATGTGACGGTCTTCGAGGTGTCCGAGCCGCATGACTCGCTCACCGTGGTCGCCTCGAGCCAGGTGGAGGTCACTCCCACCCCCGCCCGCGAGGAGCGCATGGGCTGGGATGACATCGCGGGACCGCTGTTCCAGGACCTGCTCGCCGAATACCTTGCGCAGTCCTCCGCGACACAGCCCACCGAGGAGCTCGCGGCCTTCGCCGCCGATGCCGCAGGGCGATTCAGTCCCGACGGCGCGGCCCGGCTCATCTGTGAGTTCCTCCACGAGCAGGTCCGGTACGTCCCCGGAGCGACCACCGTTCACACACCCGCGCGAGACGCGTGGGAGGCCAAGTCCGGGGTGTGCCAGGACTTCGCTCATTTGGCGATCGGCGCACTGCGGCATGTGGGCATCCCGGCGCGTTACGTCTCGGGCTACCTCCACCCCAAGCCTGACGCGTCCATCGGCGAGACCGTGCGCGGCGAGTCCCATGCGTGGGTCGAGTGGTGGGCAGGGGACTGGTTCGGCTTCGACCCCACGAATGACAAGGAAGTCGCCGATCACCACGTGGTCGTGGCCCGCGCTCGCGAGTACCGCGACGTGCCGCCGCTGCAGGGAGTGTTCGCCGGAGCGGGAAGCGGCCTCGAGGTCTCCGTGAAGGTGACGCTGCTGGGGTAGTCGCTGCTCGTTCGGATTGCGCGATGCAGGAGGAGATCTTAAGGTCAGACTCACGACCGCAGTTCTCGAGCGTGGAGGCTTCTTACCATGACTGCTCACATGGCTCGTCCGCTTCTCGCCTCGGTTCTCCTCGCTGGATTGCTTGTCTTGAGTGTGTTGCCGGGCGCGCAGGCCGCGTCAACTCAGGTGACTCGAGGGACTTGCAGCGCAACCCTTTCAAACACTTCCAGCCAGGCAACCAGCACCGTCAACGCCGCATGCGCTACTGGCACGTCATCCTTTTGGGTTCGTCATCAACAGCAGATGTGGGTGAGCGGTGCGCCTATTCTTGTGTGGACTTCGAAGGGATACCACAGCGGAAATGGTGTTGCACGGAGTCCTTCTGGCAGTCCGCTGATCAAGAGCGAGCACCGGATCACCAACGGTGCCGTGCCCGATCCGGGGTACACGTACACGCTGACCTACTGACGAAACGCCCCATGCGTCGCCTTGTTGCCAAGCACCTGACCGCGCTGGCCGGTGCGTCCCTGGCCGTGCTGACCGTGGTCGGCTGCCAGCAGCAGTCTCAGGTGGACTCGCCCGACGCCGTCACCCGCGAGTTCTTCCGGCAGGTGGCGACCGACGCGACTGCGGGACATGCGTCGGCGGAGCAGATGGACGTCATCGAGCGGGCCGCGGCGGCCGGCAGCGTCACGTACGCCGACGTCGCGCAACTCGTGCCGAGTTTCCGGGCGTGCATCGAGGACAGCGGCGGCGTCTACGTCGCCGGCGAAGACCAACCGATCGGGCCCGGGCTCGCCGCACCCACCTACTCCGTGGGCGTCCCCGGCGTCGGTGAGGACGCCGCCCTTGCGATAATCGAGCACTGTGAGCGCACGCACCTGGAGTTTGTGCTGGGGGCCTTGTGGACCCAGCCCAGCACGATCGAGGCGCGAGACAAGGAGTTCGCCGAGCGCCTGCCCGAGATCGAGCGTTGCCTGCGCGACCAGGGGGTGACCCTCGACGAGGGGGCAACCGTGGCAGAACTTCAGGTTCTGGTGCAGGACCTCGCCGTGGAGACCGGCATCGCGTGCTACGTGCCGTCCTGGTTCTAGGTCGGGCACTTTCTGGCGCGTCGATAGAATCTCCTGGTGACTTCCGCCCCCGAGACCGCCGCCGACGAGGCCCGCTACGACTTCCGCGCCATCGAGGCGCGCTGGCTGCCGGTGTGGCAGCGCGAGCAGCCGTTCCGCTCGGGCCGCCCGGACGACACCCGGCCCACCAAGTACGTGCTCGACATGTTCCCGTACCCCTCGGGCGACCTGCACATGGGCCACGCCGAGGCCTACGCCCTGGGCGACGTCATCGCTCGCCACTGGATCCAGAAGGGCTACAACGTCCTCCACCCCATCGGCTGGGACTCCTTCGGCCTGCCCGCGGAGAACGCCGCGATCAAGCGCGGCGCCCACCCGCGCACATGGACCGAGGACAACATCGCCCAGCAGCGCGCGTCGATGGAGCGCTACGCGTGCTCCTTCGACTGGGACCGCGTGCTCGCGACCCACACGCCGGAGTACTACCGCTGGAACCAGTGGTTCTTCATCAAGCTGTTCGAGCGCGGCCTCGCCTACCGCAAGCCGTCGATGGTCAACTGGTGCCCCAACGACCAGACCGTGCTCGCGAACGAGCAGGTGGTCGCGGGCCTGTGCGAGCGCTGCGACACCCCGGTCACCAAGAAGAAGCTCACGCAGTGGTACTTCAAGGTCACCGAGTACGCCGACGAGCTGCTCGACGAACTGGAGAACCTGCGCGGCTCGTGGCCGTCCAAGGTCATCGCGATGCAGTCCAACTGGATCGGCCGCTCGCGCGGCGCGGACGTCCAGTTCGAGATCGAGGGCCGCGACGAGCCCATCACGATCTACACCACGCGACCTGACACGCTCTACGGCGCGACGTTCATGGTCGTCGCCGCGGACTCCGACCTCGCGGCCGAGCTCGCCGCAGGCGCCGACGCCACCGTCCAGGAGGCGTTCGAGTCCTACCTGGAGACCGTCAAGGCGGCCTCGGAGATCGAGCGCCTGAGCACGGAGCGCCCCAAGACCGGCGTGTTCCTCCAGCGCTACGCGATCAACCCGGTCAACGGCGAGCGCCTGCCCATCTGGGCCTCCGACTACGTCCTGGCCGACTACGGCCACGGCGCGATCATGGCCGTGCCCGCGCACGACCAGCGCGACCTCGACTTCGCGCTCGCGATGGACCTGCCCGTGCGCGTCGTCATCGAGACCACGCTCGAGGACGGCAGCCCCGCTCCGCACCCCGCCGAGTCGGGCGTCGCGACCACCGGCGACGGCGTCGTCGTCAACTCCGGCTCGCTGGACGGGCTGCGCAAGGCCGAGGCGATCGAGCGCATCATCGGCGAGCTCGAGGCCTCCGGGAAGGGCCGTGCCGCGACCAACTACCGCCTGCGCGACTGGCTCATCTCGCGTCAGCGCTACTGGGGCACGCCCATCCCGATCGTGCACTGTGAGGCGTGTGGCGAGGTTCCCGTCCCCGAGGACCAGCTGCCGGTGACGCTGCCGGACGCCGAGGGCCTCGACCTCAAGCCCAAGGGCAAGAGCCCGCTCGCCGCGGCGACGGAGTGGGTCAACACGACGTGCCCGCGCTGCGGCGCGGCCGCCACGCGCGACACCGACACGATGGACACCTTCGTCGACTCGTCGTGGTACTTCCTGCGCTACCTGAGCGTCGACAAGACCGACGGCCCCTTCGACGTGGACGAGGCCAAGAAGTGGGCTCCCGTCGACCAGTATGTGGGCGGCGTGACCCACGCGATCCTGCACCTGCTGTACTCGCGCTTCTTCACCAAGGCGATGCGCGACATGGGCCTCGTGGACTTCGGCGAGCCGTTCTCCGCGCTGCTCAACCAGGGCATGGTGCTCATGGACGGCTCTGCGATGTCCAAGAGCCGCGGCAACCTGGTCAAGCTCAGCGAGCAGCTCGACGAGTTCGGCGTGGACGCCGTGCGCCTGACGATGTCCTTCGCCGGCCCGCCGGAGGACGACATCGACTGGGCCGACGTGTCGCCGGCCGGCTCCGCGAAGTTCCTCGCGCGCGCGTGGCGTCTCGCCCGTGACGTGACGAGCGAGCCCGGCGTGGATCCGGCCACCGGCGACGCCGCCCTGCGCGCGGTCACCCACCGCACCCTGCGCGACTGCGGAGAGCTCATCGAGTCCTTCCGCTTCAACGTCGCCGTCGCGCGCGTGATGGAGCTCGTCAATGCGACCCGCAAGGCGATCGACACGGGCGCCGGCCCCGCCGCACCCGCCGTCCGCGAGGCGGTCGAGGTCGTCGCGATCCTCCTGTCGCTGTACGCGCCGTACGTGGCCGAGGACATGTGGCATCTGCTGGGCAAGGAGGGCCTCGTGGCGCTGGCGGGCTATCCGCCGATCGACGAGAGCCTGCTCGTCGAGGAGACGGTCACGTGCGTGGTCCAGGTGATGGGCAAGGTGCGCGACCGCATCCAGGTGCCGCCGAGCATCGGCGAGGACGAGCTGCGCGAGCTGGCTCTCGCCACGGCGGGCGCCCAGCGCGCGATCAACGGCGCGCCCGTCCGCACCGTCATCGTGCGTGCGCCCAACCTCGTCAACATCGTCACCGGCTGACGTCGGAGTGAGGCTGGCAGCGTGACCCAGCAGGTAGCGGTGGTGACCGACTCGTCGGCATGCCTTCCCGCCGACCTCGCCGCCTCGTGGAGGGTCGAGGTCATCCCGCTGCACGTCATCGTCAACGACGTCCCGCGCGCGGAGGGGTCGCCCGGTCTCGATGCCGATGTGGTGCGCGCCCTGCGCGCCGGTGCCAAGGTCACCACCTCGCAGCCCAGCGTCGAGGAGTGCCGCATCGCGTTCGAGAGCGCCGCCCAGCGCGCCGATGCCGTGGTCGCCATCGGGCTGTCGCAGAAGATCTCGGGAACCGTGAGCGCGATGCGCGCCGCCGCAGACCAGGCCTCCGTGCCCGTGACCATCGTCGACTCGGAGACCGTCGCGTGGGGGGCGGGCTTCGCGGCGCTGTCCGCCGCGGCCGCGGCCCGTGACGGGGGCGACGTGGACCGCGTCGTGGCGGAGGCCGCGCGGGTCGCGCGCTCCTCGCTCGTGCTCTTCACCGTCGAGAGCCTCGCGCACCTCAAGGCGGGCGGGCGCATCTCGCCGGCAGTGGCCGCGATCGGCACCGCGCTCGGCATCCGCCCCGTCTTGGGCATGGTCGACGGCGAGATCGCCGCCATCGAGCGCGTGCGCACGCCCGCGAAGGCCCGGGCGGAGATCTTCGCGCGCGTGGCGGAGCGCGCGCACGCGCTGCCGTCGGCGGCCGTGGGCATCGTCACGCTCGCGGGCGACGAGGAGCTCAGCGACCAGGCGCGCTTCGAGGTCTTCAAGCGCGGGGAGTGGCCGACGGTCGCGTCCGGGCTGTCGGCCGTGCTGGGCGCGCACACGGGACCGGGCACGCTCGGCGCGATCGTCGCAGACGTGCATCCCGACGTGCGGGCGGCTCTCGCGACGTCGCTCCCGTGACGCTCGCGCGGTCCGTCTCCACAGGCCGCTAGGCGGTCTCCCGCAGGCCCGACACGCCCGCGCCTAGCGTCGGGCCCATGACCCAGGAGTCCACGCGCGAGGCGCTCGCCAGGGCCGCCGCGCGCGCGTATGAGGCCGCTCACGGCAACCCCCTGCCCGAGCCCGCACGCGGGCTGCGCTGGTCCATTCGCCCTCGGGCGGCGGCGACGGCGGCGGTGGTCATCGCGATCCTCGTGGCCTTCGCCGTGCTGGCAGATGCCGCGTCGCCCCGCGCTGCCGTGCCGCTCGCCACGCCCTCGCTGCTCGATGCGCCGTCGTTGGGAGGGCCCGGCGACCGGGTGACCGTCCACGTCGTGGGAGCCGTGGCCTCGCCGGGACTGTATGAGCTCGATCCCGGCGCGCGCATCGCCGATGCCGTGAAGGCTGCCGGGGGAGCCCAGGATGACGCGGATCTCGCCGCGGTGAACCTCGCGCGCGAGGTCGTGGACGGCGAGCAGGTGGTCGTGCCGCGCGTGGGGGAGGCGCCGGCCGCAGGGGCGGCCGGGAGCGGGCGCGTCGGGCTCAACGGGGCCAGCGCCGCGGAGCTCGAGTCGCTGCCGGGCATCGGACCGGTGCTCGCGGAGCGCATCGTCCAGGACCGGGAGCGCAATGGGCCGTTCCGGTCGGTGGAGGACCTGACGCGGGTGCCCGGCGTGGGCCCGGCCGTGCTCGAGCGCATCCGTGACCTCGTGACGGTGTGAGCGAGCACGACGCCCGGCTCGTGCCGGCGGCGCTCGGCTCGCTCGTCGCGTGTGCGCTCGTCGTCGCCGACGCCGTGCCGTGGCGCTCGCTCGCCGCGGCTCTCGTCGCGGCGGCGGGAAGCGGCGCGTGGGTCGCGCGGCGGCTCGACTCGTCCGCGAGCACGACTGCTGCCCGGGTGCGGATCGTCGCCGTGGGGGCGGCCTTCGCCTGCTGCGTCGCGGCGATCCTCGCCGTCGGGGCGGGGCTGCGGCATGAGGCGCGCATCGGCGGCGCCGTGGCGGACGCCCTCGCGTCACGCCAGATCGTGAGCGTGAGCGGCACGGTGACCGTCGAGGCGAGGCCGACGGCGGCCGGGCGCTTCGGCGGGTCGGACAGGTGGGCGGCGCGGATCGAGGCGCACGCGATCGACGGCGTGCCCGTGCGCGCTCCCGTGCGCGTCGTGGTCGCGAATATGGAAGGGCTGCGCCTGGGTGCGGCGGCGACGGTGGAAGGCAGGCTCTCCCCGTCGGCCTCGCCCGCCGATGCCGCCGTGATGTGGGACGCGCACGTGACGGCCTCGCGCCCGGCCCACGGACCCGTGCGGCTCGTGGCCGCGGCGCGGGACAGGATCGGCCAGCTCACCGCGTCCGTGCCGCCGCGCCTGCGCGGGCTCACTGCGGGCATGGTCACGGGGGACGACTCCGCCATGCCGCCCGATCAGCGCGAGCAGATGCGCCGCTCCGGACTCGCGCATCTGACCGCCGTCTCGGGGGCGCACTTCGCCGTGCTGACCGTCGCGGTCGTCTGGGCCGTGCGCCGCCGCCGCGTGCCGCGCGGCGTCCAGGCCGTGGCGGTCGCGTGCGCGGCGGGCGCCTTCACGGCCCTCGTGGGCCCCGAGCCGTCCGTCGTGCGGGCGGCGAGCATGGCGGCCGTCATGGCGCTCGCGATCGTCCTGGGGAGGCGAGCTCGAGCGGTCGCCGCCCTCGCATCGGGCGTTCTCGTCCTCCTC